>Ga0310690_10003836_pt1 | contig 22037 bp, 15 predicted proteins | sample AusTroGonzalo_MG_2_FD_207661 | JGI IMG/M metagenome (GOLD analysis project Ga0310690, IMG submission 207661) | Bovine rumen microbial communities from tropical cattle in Woodstock, Queensland, Australia - Gonzalo_04 (v2) (version 2) | ecosystem: Host-associated > Mammals > Digestive system >... | reverse complement strand
GCGCGCGCGGCCTCGTCGCGGAAGCACGGCGCGATCTGGAAGTACTTGTCGAAGCCCGAGACCATGAGGAGCTGCTTGAACATCTGCGGCGCCTGCGGAAGGGCGTAGAACATGCCGCGGTGGATGCGGCTCGGCACGAGGTAGTCGCGCGCGCCCTCGGGCGACGAGGCCGTGAGGATCGGCGTCTGGAACTCGTTGAAGCCCTTCTCCCACATCTTCTCGCGCAGGAAGCGGATCACCTGCGAGCGGAGGATGATGTTGTTGTGGAGCTTTTCGCGGCGGAGGTCGAGGAAGCGGTACTGGAGGCGTACGTCCTCCGACTCGTCGGCCTTTTCGTCGGGTATGTAGAGGGGCGTCACCTGCGAGGCCGACTCCATGACGAGCTCGTTCGCCTCGATCTCTATCTCGCCCGTGGGAAGCTCGGGGTTGATCGTGTCGGGAGTCCTAAGCTTTACCTCGCCCGTCACCGTTATGACGCTTTCGAGGTGGGCCTTCTCGACGAGGCCGAAGAAGCTGCGCGACGGATGGACTACTATCTGCGTGAGGCCGTAGTGGTCGCGAAGGTCGACAAAGAGAATTCCTCCGTGGTCGCGGAGCCGGAACATCCAGCCAGAGAGTCGAACTGTCTTGCCCGCGTCAGCCGCGCGGAGCTCGTTGCATGTATGTGTACGGTATGGGTGCATTTCTTTCCTCCTAAAGGACAACTGCACATTATACCATATTTCCCTTGGCTGTTCCCCAACATTTTGTAGTCACAGCGTCGCGGCGTCGCGTCGGGATGCTTGCTCGGTCTCGTTCACTCCGGACCTCGTTGCGCCTTTCACGCTTAGACAATCTACTCCGTTTAGCCTGACGTGTAAGTTGAGAGTGTAGAGTGGAAAGTGTAGAATTGTGGACGATCCACCATTCTACATTTTCAATTCTCAACTATCAATTTCGCAACTGCCTCACTCGCGACATCCCTCCGCTCCGCCGTCCGCAGTTCATTCCCTGCTTCTTAAAGCAATGCGCCGCAACAACGCCAATAACTTTACACTCTCCACTCTACACTCTCCACTCTCAACTGAAGGGGTCGGGGTCGGAAGGCGAGGCCAAGACGCTACGCCTTTAAGCGGTGAGGCGTGGAAGAAGCCGGAGTGCGCCGCGAGACAGGGGACGCACGAGAGCAGCTTTGCGACTCCGACGTGTCTGGCGACGCTTTGATTCACCTCGGTTGGGTATGGGCGGAAGCAAAAGAAACGCGGCAGATTCACCTCGCGTATGACATGTCGGGCATGGCGCAAAGTGCGGGTCGGGCGTTACCGGGCGAGCGGCACTACCAGGGGGACCGTCGAAAAACGGGTCGGGCGGCCGGCGCACACGGAGGCATCCCGACGCGACGGCGAAATCGCCTGCACGCTGACAAGGCACCCAACACAAACGCGCTGCCTACACGCCAATGAAATCGCGCAGGGGTCTGAAATGCTTGTAGCACAGAATTTTGGTATAATACTCGGCATGAATGCAGGCATTGCACCATGGGTGGCGGCGCTTGGCGCTGCATGGCTGTGCGTGATGGTTTCGGCGTTGCTGTGGCAATCTGGGGCTGGGCGCGCATATTTGTCTCGTCTTCGATGGCTCCGTCGCGCTCCAGTCGCCTCCCGCTTTGTCCTTGCCGTCTTTATCGCCGTCGCCATCCTCCGCGGCGGTGCCAAGAGCCGTATGCAGGCAGAGGATGGGTCTAACGGCAATGGGGAAGTCCGGTTGCAGGATTCGAAAATGGGAATGCGAGATGCGGAAGGCGGCGCATGCGATTTCCGTTTTACTGGAGTCGCCGTCTCGTCCAACGAGGTGTCGCTTTCGCTTGCATGGACTACAAACTTTTCTCCGGCAAAGGCGTGGCTTGAACTGTATGGCAAGTTGCATTCCTTGACAAACGGCTGGGATCCTCTTCTCTCGGCGGAACTCGCTGATGGGGAAACGAACGCTGTGTTCTCGGTTGAGAGGACCAACGGAGTCTCGACGGCGTTCTACACGGCGCGGGTCGATACTCTTTCCGTCACTCTGGACGGGTGTGTTTCGTTTGTGGGCGAGGACGGCTCACGGCTTTTTGTCGCTGAGAACGCGAGGACGTTCGGCGTCACTCTTCGCAGACCGGAGCGCCCAGCCTCCATGCCTGCTCCCGATCCAGTTTTTGCAACAAATCCCTTTGCCTATTCGCCGGGGCTTTTTTATGATGTGGCAGGCGGAGTCCTCTCTGTCGTTTCCAATGGGTTCTACACGCTTCCGGACGGAAGTCAGCTGTTTGTGTCCGACATTCCCAAGGTGACTTTTGGTTCGCCCCACGCATACGCGGGACGCACGCTTTCGTTTTCGCAGGGCGGCGTTTCGGTGAAGTCCCCATATCCTTTGGACGGCGTTGCGCTTTGCGCTGGTTGGAGCAAGGGAGCGTCTCCCCTCACCGGTTGCTCGTGCGTGCCCGAAGTAGATTTCGGGGACGGGATGGTCGTCAGGGGCGGCGCCGGGCACCTCCGGTCAGTTGGGGATAGTCCTGGCGGCTTTGCATTCGACTATGACTACGAGCCTGGCGGTGTGTGGGTAACGTGCCTTTCCGGCACAAACGTCGTGTGGCGCAAGTGGGCGCCGCACAATTGCGATTCGGAGAACGGCGGCAAGTCCGATTCTCTTGACGATGATGACGACGGCATTCCTGATCCGGAGGAAGGCGACTGCGAATGCGGCGACGATGCCGACACGGAGGGGCCGTCGCTCGGCTCCGTGAGATTCCGGATTCCGCTTGGATCTCCGTCGGACGGAATAATTTCCGGATTCCTCTATATCGACAGCCCTGAGCCGTTCATCCCCGAGCCGGCTTCCTTCCGCCTGCTTGCGAGAGGCGACGCCTCCGTATCCGATACGACGACGGGCGGCGTTCGAAATGTCGCCTGCTCCGACTTCGGTGGACGCACGGTCGTTCTCTTCAACCCTGAATGGAACGACGACGTTGTCGTGGCCGAGGTGCACGAAACGGCGACGGGAGCGCTTCTGCACAAATGGACAATCGAAGGCGACTCAACCGAAATGACGTTCATGAAGACGAGTCGTCTTGACAACACGATGGCAAGCAGGACAATCTCGCATGAAAACGATGCGTGGATCGAACGCGACAATATAAGCGATGTCGAGGACGAGCGGCGCGTTCTGAAGACTATAGACGCCGACGGATTTCTCCGCGAGGAGAGGGTCGTCAGGTGTGGAGGTCTCGTCGCGATTCACACGATAACCGACTCATCGCTTGTCGGCACTGGCACGAACGCCGTCCTGCGCGAGACCGCGAGGCGTGAGCTTGGCGCGGACGGTGCGTGGAAGACTTCTGTTGCAACATACTGGAACGATCCGGCGCATCCTAAGAGGCACGGCTCCGCGCGCCTTGTCTCTGGCGACGACCGCCAGTGGGTTTACACCGCCTTCGACGAATGCGGCAGGGAGACGTTTCGGCTTGTTCAGCGCGACGGTTCTCCGCCACCGCTGGATTCTTCCGACTGGTCTTTGTCAAACCTCCCATCCGGTGTCGCCGCGTTCGCCGAAGTGCGCTCATACGATCCTGTTGCAGGTGACTCCTCGCACACCAATGACCTCCGCAAGGCGCGTGTGATATCCAAATACGCCGTTTCGGACGGCTCGGCAACGCTTGTCGCCCGCACATGGCGCACGTACTTTCATTCCGAGACGAACGGCCTTCCCGTCGTGACGGTCATCACCGCGCGCGCCTCTTCCGCGTCGGCTGGGATGGGCGACCCCGGGAACGCCGTAACTTGCGAGACGCGCTATGACGAGCAGTCGGGGCTTCTCCCATACTGCCTTCGCGGCGCACTTGTCTCAGCGACGGACGAGAACGGTGTCGAAACCTTGTGTGAAACGGAGTTTGTCGCCGACAGGCTGCGTACGCGAGAGCGAAAGTTCTTCTCCGGCGTCGAGTTCCCCGTGAGGCGCATTTCCGAGACTGACATCCGCTTCGGCAACCTGCTTTTCGATGCGTCAGAGATATCGAGCGATGGCTCCCAGTTTGATCCTGTGGAGCGCGTCTATGACGAGAAGAACAGGCTTCGCTCCGTTTCGTACCGCGACGGCAGCGTGGAGACGAACGAATATTCGTGCTGCCGCCTCCTCTGGTCGCGCGACAGGAACGGCGCACTTCGCGGCAGATACGCCGAAACAGGGAAAGACCATCTCTACCATGCGTTCGTCGATGCATCGGTGTCGAGTCTGCCGAAGGAAGACGACTTTTACGATGAGCCTTGGGGATATGGCACATTTAGGAATTACGCGCCGGTCACCCAGCATCGCTTCGATGGGCTTGGGCGCGAGACGAACACGACGGAGCGGACTGGGAAATTCGAGAACAACAGTCTGTCTATGCAAATAACCCACGGCGGACTTTCCGCGTCATCGACGACGATCTATCCGCAGGGCGTCTCGGACGTCTCCGAGACAACAGGCTACCGCGGGCTTGTGACGCACAGAAAGATGCTTGCCGCCCAGGACGTGGAGACGACTATCGAGGAAGAGTGCGAGCCTGGCGAGATGGCGCCGTCCATCGTCGTCACAAACGTCTCGATCCGCGGCGGCGGCTCGGTCATTCGCCGTGCATGGCGCGATGCCGTGACGCTTTCCTGGAAGTGGACGGAGACGAGCCGGTTCTCCTCCTACGGTGCAGACGGCTGCCGTACCGACTATGACGTAACGGAGAGCTCGGACAACGGCGCCGTCACGAACTCGGCTGCGGAGTTCGACTTCCTCGGCCGCACCCTGCGGCGAGCCACCCCGGCTTCGTCGGTCGTAAGCTTCTACGACGGCGCGTCGTCCCGCGTCCTTTGCACGTATGACGAGGTCTCCGGCGTCGTGACCACGAATCTCTATGACGAGACAGGCGAGCAGATTGGAAACATAGCCTCAGGCGTTGCGTCTGAAAGCCGCACAGAATACGTCTTCCGCTCGAATGCCTGGTGGAAGGTAGTGCGCACCTCTGCATATTCCGGCGACATAACCAACACGACGGCGGCGACGTTCTCGCGCCTCACAGGATTCCCAGCCGGAATGCGCTCAGAGATTCTTCTCGAACGCGACGGGGCGCTTGCGGAGACGCGGACGGAAACCTGGAGCCAGTCGTCTTTTACTCTCCGCGAAACTGTGACGAACGCCACGTCAGGCGTGTCGTGGACCGTTTACAGATACGGCTATCCAGTTGAGGAAGGAACGCCTTCGCGCATCATCGAGAACAAGTACGGGCCGACGGGCAAGGTGTACGTCAGACAGCGGAGAATTGCAGGGGGAGGCTTTGTCCGCTTTGACGTTGTATCTGTTGATGCGCTTGGAGATGAAATCAATCGGGCGGTATGCAGCACCGGCAACATCATCTCGGCCCCGTGTTTTGAATATGGCTACGACTGCCGTGGCAACCGATGCGAGGTCATAGATCCCCTCGGAAACGGCACGGAGACTCTCTACGACCCTGACGGAAATGTCGTCGCCGAGGACGGCGCGACATATCCGACCGAGGTTGGCTACGATACGTCCAATCGCCGCACGGCCCTGCGGACGACCCGCGACGGCGAGACGTGGGACGAGACGGCGTGGGCCTACGACGCGGCGACGGGAGCCTGCACCAACAAGACGTATGCCGACGGATCGACCGTCGCCTATACACACACGCCGGACGCGCTCCCTGAGAGTACGACATTCGCGAGCGGACGCTGGACGGAAAACCTCTACGACGCGAACCGCAGACTCGCCGGAGTAGCGCACTCCGATTCGATGCTCGACTACTCCATCGCCCGCGACGTATTCGGCCGCGCGACGAATGTCATCGGCGCCACAGGCCGCGAGTGGCGGTATGAATACGGGTTGGGCGACACGGTTCTAAGAGAGGAATCGGGCTTCGTCCTTGACCGCTCCTTCGACGCCTATGCCCGGCCAGTCGGCTGCTCGCTTTCCGTCGGCGGCGTCGCCAAGGGCGGAGTTGGCTACGCCTATGACGGCGAAGGGAATCTTTCGCATGTCTTCGCCACGAACGCGGCGGGGCGCGTCTTCTCCGTCGCCTACACAAACCTCGCGGGCTACAGCCACGGCTACGCGGTGACGACGCAAGGCGGGGACGAGCTTCGCCGCGCCGTGTCGCGCGGGCAGTACCGCCGCGAGCTTGCGACGGGCGTCTCGACGAAGTTCAACGGCGTGACGCTTGACTCGTACTCATACTCGTACGACGCCTTGTCCCGCCCGACGACGCGCAACTCCGACGCCTTCGGCTACAACGAGAGGGGAGAGGTCATCTCCGCGCAGATCGGCACAAACCAATTCGCCCACGCCTACGACCTCATCGGCAACCAGACAAACTTCGTCGCAAACGCCGCAACCAACACCTACGCCCACAACGCCCTCAACCAGATCGAAACGGCGACAGTTCCATCATTCTCCATTCTCAATTCTCCATTTTCAATTTTCCACGACCTCGACGGAAATCTTACGAACGACAGTGTCTTCGCTTACTCCTACGACGCCGCGAACCGCCTCGCGTCAGTTTCGTCCAATGGCATCGTCATTGTCGCCAACGAATACGACTATCGCAATCGGCGCATAAGGAAGACTACCCCGACAACGGAGACTACTTTTGTCTATGATGGCTGGAACCTGATACACGAGACTGTCGCAACAATCAGCGGCGCGACGACCAACACCACGGAAATTCAGTGCTTCTGGGGAGCGGATCTATCCGGCACGCTCCAGGGAGCCGGTGGCGTCGGCGGCTTGCTCGCCGTCTCGCTCAACGGCAACTTCTACTTCCCCGCCTACGACAACAACGGCAATATCATGAAGTACATCGACGAGAATGGCAATGTCGTTGCCGCGTATGAATACAACGCCTTTGGCAAGACGATATCTCAATCCGGGCATCTCGCCGGCTTCTTCCGCCACCGCTTCTCAACGAAATACTACGACCCCGAGACTGCGCTCTACTACTACGGCTACCGCTTCTACTCGCCCGCGCTTATGCGCTGGCTCAATCGCGATTCCTTGGAAGAAGATGGTGGTGTCAATCTTTATAGCTATTGCGTTAACAATGCTCTTTCACGAGTCGATACGGATGGCCTGGCTTCAATCGCTGATTATGTGCTTGCGAACATTGGATATGATCGTAGCTTCCCGATTTTTAGGCCATATGGTTTGCCTGTTCCGGCACTTGCCGCGCGATTACAGATCCAGATATATGTCAGTGGGAATTATGCGGAATGTTGTAAGAACGGGAAAAAGAAGAAATATGCAAAAGGAACAATAGGTGCAGAAGCCTATTTGACATGGGGCGTTGGTACAAGTAGAAGCGTTAAAGGACGAGATCGTAATAAGCCAGACCCGAATAGACCGGGTTCCAAAATGAAGGATAACCTTACCAATCCGCCAGATTCAGGCTACCGCAGTCGGTCGTGGCACATTGATGGTTTGATGCAGAATACGACCTGTCCAGAACCTGGCTTGCATTTTTCGGGACTCACGGGAGTTATCTTTCTTCGTGGGAGTGCAGGCTACGGAGCTGGTGTACAGGTCAACGTTCAAAAGGAGTTTAGAGCTGGTGTCGATTTGACAGAAGGTTGGTCGGCATCACTTAGTGGAGCATGGGGCGTTTTGGGGGCAACAATTGATTTTGGAGGAGGAGGTTCAGGGTCATGGACTTATCTACAAGATTGATTAAGATCAACATTTGCGGTGCAATGGTTTTTGCTCTGTATTTTTATATGCAGACATGTGGGGGACTGCTACAGATGGTTTCGTTCTTTGTGGCGATTCCAATGGCAAAAATCGTCATGGACCGTATGTCGATTCCTGTTCGGGTTGAGAACGGACAAGGTTACCCGATAAAAGAACTATCGATGAACTTTGTGAAGTTTAACTATGGCGTATGGTGTGTTTTGCTGATTGAGGCAATAAGGCGCATTGTGTTTGAAAGTTTTCTTGACGGCGTCATATCCATCGGAATCATGTTGGCGTTTTTGCTGGTATATGCTTTCTCTGCTGCAACTGGTGTGTGCTATACAAATGTCGGGAATTACAGAAAAGGCACAATTAGGTTCCGCATTTTGCAATGGGAACTAATATGCATTTCGCTCCTGACTGGATCATCTTGGTTTTTTCCTCACGGCAATTAAAGGAGGCTTTGGAGGATTGAACTGTGAAGAATTGCAGAAACTATATTATAGTGCTTTTTGTGTTATCCCTTTGTGCAAACGTGTTTCTCTTGCTTGCGCTTGTCACGGCTCAAGTTCCTTCTGATGAGGAATTCGACGTATGGGGAGAGATGCCCATCGAGTTGAAGCAGCGGCAGACCGTTATGGTGATTGACTCCCTTCTTTTGCAAATAAACCTATACCATTCTTTGACGGGGAAAATCCCAGAATCGGTTGACCTTCTTCATGCACCACTGGATGGGGATGGCCCAAATTGGCCTCTTGACCGCTTTGGGAGGAAATTGACGTATAAGACAAATGCGAATGAGACAGTGCTTGCCTCGGCAGGGGTTGACGGCGTTTTCGGGACAGAAGATGATATTGTAGGGCATCTGTCGTCCAATGGTCTGTCTCGCACGATAGAATCTCCTGTCGGGAACTGGTCTGCGGAAATCTTGTGTTGTGAATGTGGAGATGAGTTAAAGAATGACACGGGGAAATGATAAAATCATAGATACAAATTTGAAATTGTGAGATAACATGGAAAGAATCCATATTAGAATCTTGCTTTTACTCGTCGTGACGGCATGTTTGCTGTGCAGCTTTCATTCCGCTGATGGCGCATTGGCAATTCTCCTCGACGCTACCGTCTTCTTGAGTGCAATTGTCGCCACTTGGGTCGCGATGAGGAATCGATATTATATGAGTATGACAATCTGCGGGATTCTAAGTTTGTTGTGGGCTGGCGGTTTGATCTTGGAGTTGCGAACCGGAGCGCTTGGGCTTCGTAAAATGAAGATAACCCTGTGCGCGGCAGGCGATGTCATAAGGGTTGATGGCAAAGAAGTTGACTGTGAAGGATACCGCGGTGTCGCCTTAAAGGATTTTGCACGATATGGAGTTGCGCGCACAGCAGAGCTCTTCTTTGAGCCCGGATGCAGCGCGTCAAATCTGTTTGCGCTTTGTGAAATGGATGTGGACATGTCGCTGTCTCGAGACTTTTTGCTTGGCGCGAAGGCCGGGCGAACCATGTTTAGGTATTTTCGAACGTATGAGTTTAATCAGATGCCGGGCAATGACATCCTGCTGTTTGCTGTTGAGCCTGGAGGAAAGGTCGGCAATCGTTTTTATCGGCTGAAATCTTCAGCGATCCCCCAACTGCTTGAGTGGGCGGCGAAATGCAAGATTGGGCATTCTTGCAGTACGCCGCCGAATGGGGCTTCTGCAGAGACGAAAGTATATTCCATAGAGGAGTTGCATGCGATTAAGAACTTGCATCGGTTCGATATGGTCCTTGCTCTTTATCCAACAATGAAGCTGCAAAAACTGTGCGCTTTGTTGCATGACGTTGCAGCACTTTGCCCTTGTGAAAGAATTCTTATTACACCGCTGGTGCAGGATTTTAAGCACTTGAATTCGTTGGATGACTCGGCCAGGAGTATGTCTGAAGGTGAAATCGGCCGCGCACCCGCGAAGAAACCAAGAAAGAATGATGATGCTTTTTGAGACATTGAGGAACGCCACGACGCGCAACTCCGATACTTTCGGCTACAACGAGCGCTCCGAAGTCGTCTCTGCTCAGATTGGCACAAACCAATTCACCCACGCCTACGACCTCATCGGTAACCAGACGAACTTCGTCGCGAACGCCGCGACCAATGCCTACACGCACAATAGCCTCAACCAGCTTGAAACAGCGAACATTCCACAATTCTCCATTCTCAATTCTCCATTTTCAATTTTCCATGACCTCGACGGAAACCTTACGAACGACAGCGTCTTCGCTTACTCCTACGACGCCGCGAACCGCCTTGCGTCGGTCTCGTCCAATGGCGTTGTCCTCGTCGCCAACGAGTACGACTATCGCAATCGGCGCATAAGGAAGACTACCCCGACAGCGGAGACTACTTTTGTCTATGATAGCTGGAACTTGATACACGAGACTGTCGCTACAATCAGTGGCGGCGTAACCAACACAACCGAGATTCAGTACTTCTGGGGAGCGGATCTCTCCGGCACGCTCCAGGGGGCCGGTGGCGTCGGCGGCTTGCTCGCTGTCTCGCTCAATGGTGCTTTCTATTTCCCCTCATACGACAACAACGGCAATGTCATGAAGTACATCGACGAGTCAGGCAACGTTGTTGCCGCGTACGAATACAATGCTTTTGGCAAGACGATGTTGCAATCCGGTCCTCTCGCCGACTTCTTCCGCCATCGTTTCTCGACGAAATACTACGATTCCGAGACCGATCTCTACTACTACGGATACCGTTTTTATTCGCCCACGCTTATGCGTTGGCTCAATCGCGACCCGATCGAGGAACGCGGTGGATTGAACCTGTATGGGTTCTGTGGAAATAACACAATTTCGCGATTCGACGGGCTTGGACAAAATGTAACTTTGACGACAGGAAATCGTAATGCTTTATGGTGGCAAATAGGTAATCGTTTTCTGCATCAAGAGATTTGCGTTGATACATGGAGCTGGAATAAGAAGTCGTGTTGTTGGAGGCGAACAGGTCGATCCTGCTTCTCTTTTATGGCGATTGGCTTGGGGTTTGGCAGCCCTGGAGACAGCTGGTTGGGAATGAGCAGCGTTAAAGGACCTGGGATACTTCGTGGAGAAGTTTATCAAACCGAAGATCAGGGGCTTGAGAATACGGAAACACTTGAAACAACGGTGTTTCAAGACCTTGTATTCTTGACCTATCTTATGGCACAGGACGGGAAGAACGATACTTATAGCGTAGCACGGCATAACTGTCGGACATTTAGCCAAGCGATGTTTGAAGAAGCGAAAAGACAGAGGGGAGCAAAACATGGAGGATGCAAGAATGTCAAGAAATGTGAATAAGAAAATCCTGCATGTCACAATCGGCTGTCTCTTTTTGTCAATAGTCGTATTGTTTGTCCTGAGTTGCATAACTGTTGCACCTGAGATAAAGCCGCATTGCGAACTGCTGTTTTGTTTTTTTGGAGTCATATTCGTAATTTCGCTTTCTACTTCTCTTTATGTGTGTTTGGTGCGCCGACGGCGCCACTCTGCTATGGATTAATTTACATTATGCAGACCCGCTGAGCCATTGACAATAATTCCTAAATAACGAGGTGTTGCACGTGAAGATTGTTGCTGTTTTGCTTAATGTCGTGTTTTTACCACTGGCGCTGGTTGCAGGCAGGGCGCAGCGAGAGATTGACGAGAAGAACGGTGTCGTGTGGTTATATGAGCGTGGCTCTCTGAGTGGCATAATAGGCGTTGAAGGAGTTGCCAATAATTTATTAAGCCTCAAAATCCCTGTCAAACTTGGCGGAACGCCGATGAGTGCAATTTCGGCGGGGGCGTTTAAGTCCTGTGAATACATCACCAATGTCATTGTTCCTGCTGGGATTCGACTTGTAGGAAAGGAGTCTTTTGCCAATTGCTCAAATTTGGTTGGCGTTGCAATGGAGGGAGGCCGGGATTGTGTTAAGTTAATAGGCTCCGGTGCGTTTAGGGATTGTAAAAAATTGGAAGCGTTGGAGCTGCCAGATGGTCTGGAGAATGTTGCATACGATGCGTTTCATGGATGTGATGCCCTGAGAAAGGTTGTGTTGCCTACGAATTGCATTTATGGAATTGAAGGGTTCTCAAACTGCAGAGGGCTTGAACGAATGGACGTTGGGGGCGTGTTTGAGTTTGACGAGAATCACGGCATTTTAGTCGGATGCGAATCTTTGTCTGAAATAGTTGTTCCCGCGAGTAATAGGAGATTTGCGGCTCTGGACGGAATTCTTTACACCAGCGATGGCGTAAGCCTCGTAAGATGTCCCCCCAAATTGGCTGCCAACGAAATTAAGGTCCGTGAGGGAGTTCTTAAAATATGTCCACGGGCATTTGAAAATTGCGGGGTTACGTCTGTTGTGTTGCCGGACAGCCTTGATTCGATTGATTGCGGTGCTTTTTACGGCTGCACGAACCTACGTACAATTACAATCCCGGCAAATGTACGAGTAATACGGCAGGGGGCGTTTGATGGTTGCCGAAATCTGAAGCAGGTCAGGTTCCTAGGCAATGAACGTCCCTCGATAGAAGACGATGCTTTTCCTTCCGGTGTGCGGCTTGATTGCATAAATTCTCCACCGCTGCCAGCAAATGACAGGCGAGTGCATGTCTATCCCCAAAACGGAGGCGGCTTTACCTTTCGCAAGGTCGGTGTTGAGCAAGTCGAGATATGTTCATTGGATGGACATTGTGCATATGTAGAGCCTCGCACCTTGAGGATACCGGACGTCATTGATGGTTGCAAGGTCACCCACATCGCGTCGCAAGCGTTTGCGTATGACCAAAGAATTGTCGCAGTGGAAATTGGCTCAAATGTGTGCCAGATCGGGCGTAGGGCTTTTTGTGGTTGTTCCAATCTCGTTTCGGTGTCGATGTCCGACTGTGCCTTTTCTCCAATGAGGATTTATGGCGAGGCATTCTATCAGTGTGGTCGAATGGAAAGCCTTAAACTTCCCGAAGGTCTTAAGTTTGTAGGCGAACGAGCGTTTGCGGAATGCTCCAGCCTAAAAGATGTAAGACTTCCGGATTCCTGTGATACAATGTGCGAAGATACTTTCTGGAACTGTCAATCTTTGCAATCTGTCCACATGGCTCTTGTCGGCAGGTATGATGAAAGCAGGTTGCTTTCAGCCTTCCTTGATTGCCCTGCGCTCAAGAAGATATCTGTCCATCCAGACAATCCTGCTTATGCTGTACATGCAGGAGCATTATACTACAAGGACATGAAGGCCATTGTCCGCTGTCCCCCGATGCTCGAAGACAAGGTGTTTGCCGTCAGAGGTGGCGTGAAAGCAGTTTGTCCTTTCGCGTTTGAGAGTTGTCGATTTACAGAAATAACCTTGCCGGATGGTCTTGTCGGAATCGGTCAAGATGCATTCCCCGGTTGCAATAATCTTGCGGCTGTATCTATTCCGTCAAGCGTGGAAGTGATTGACGATTACGCATTCCGGGATTGCACCAATCTTCTTTCAGTGATAATGAATGCCTCGGAGATGCCTCTGATGGGAAAGGATGTCTTTCCTGTTTGCACAAAGGTTGTTCACCTGCCTATGGAACGAGAGATAAACGCCACAACCAACCGCTCAAAGAGCGAGAAGAAGCCATGAACAAGAATAAGACGCTATTGTCGGAGAAGAGCGAGAGGAATGACGCGTTATCCCGTCCGACGACGCGCAACTCCGACGCCTTTGGCTACAACGAGAGGGGGGAGGTGGTTTTCTCGCGCAGAGGCGCGGGGGGCGCAGAGGATAGTTATGCGTATGACGGCATAGGCAACCTGCAAATTGCCGCGTTCTACTTTACCACGAACACATATACGGCGAACAGCCTCAACCAGTACACCTCCATTCTCCGCGACTCGGCGTCTCACCCCTCTAGCGACCGCTTGCGCGGCTCGCTTTGCTCGGGGGATACGCGTGAGATTTCCCACGATCCCGACGGCAACATGACATCAGACGGCGTCTTCGCCTACTCGTACGATGCCGCGAACAGGCTTGCTTCAGTCACTTCCGCCGCGCTCACCAATGGCGCAGTCCGAGTCGTCAATCCCTATGACTGCCGCAACAGGCGGACCGCCAAGACCGTTCAACACTACATGAACGGCGACTGGCAGACGACAGAGTATCGTACATTCATCTACGACGGCTGGAACTTGATTCATGAGACAGTCGCTATCGTGAACGGTGCGACAACCAACGTTACAGAGATTCAATACTTCTGGGGAGCGGATCTTTCTAATACGCTGCAAGGAGCCGGAGGGGTAGGAGGCTTGCTTGCCGTGTCTGCCAACGGCAATTTCTACTTCCCGGCCTACGACAATAACGGGAATATCACCAAGTATATCGACGAATCTGGCAACGTCGTCGCCGCGTATGAATACGATGCTTTCGGTCGCACCATTTCACAGGCAGGCTCTCTTGCCGACTTCTTCCGCCATCGCTTCTCAACGAAATACTTCGACTCCGAAGCCAGTCTCTACTACTACGGCTACCGCTTCTACTCGCCCGCGCTCATGCGTTGGCTCAACCGGGATCCGATCGAGGAACGCGGCGGACTAAACCTGTATGGGTTCTGTCGAAATAGAGCTACATGTCGATTTGATTCTATTGGGTTAACATCTGTTCAGATAAACGTAGGAGCGGAAGAGAAGGACAGCCCAAGTGGAGGTGGTAAATGGTAGATAGATTAATTGTTCCGCTGTCAGTCTGTTTGTCGCTGAGACTTTTCGCCATTGACGGTCTCATAATGCCTGTCGATGTTGCGCCTTCGCACTCTAACAACTGTGTTTCTGTCAAGATTGTCCTGGCAAAGGACGACGGTTCCCTGCCGGAGTACAAGACAATAGGTCAGCCGCTGACTGATTTTGTCGCCCAACGCAACGCGGTAATTGCAGAAGTAAAGGTTGATTGCAAGATCTGCATTGAGAATCGCTCGTTTTGGCCATACGTATTCGGCCTGCCATACTCGACAACAGGGTACGATTGCTTGGAAATTGACGCTAGGCTTGATAGTGGAGAGGTCGTGGTGTTGAAACGGCGACAGCCTAAATGCCTTTCTGACAAAGGTGAATTTATCAAAGTTGATCCTCAACGCAAGTGGGAGTATCCCATTTCGCTTGACAATCGCCTATGGAATTTTCCATCAAAATTCAGAACCGATAAAGTTGTTCAGCTGCGCCCTCGTTTTGCGTTTGGCGCATTCAGTGTTGAAGGAAAGTTTTATCGTACGCTGGAGGAGGTTAAGGCTCGGAATAGGACAGAAAGGAACCTTATGGATAGAGATGGAGAACTCGTGGGTGACTGGATTGATTGTCGCGATTGTAAATTTCTGGAGGTGCATGAAAAATAATCTGAGAATTCGGGATCACGTGAAATCATGGGATGAAATACGCAAGGCGTCGGCGTTCTCGAAACGCTGGAAGGGCGCGCGCGATGGATTGCCTTGTTGTACGGGGGTGAAGAACAGATCCGTCGGCGACGTCGCCAAGGGCGGCATCGCCCACGCCTACGACTGCATCGGCAACCAGACGAATTTTATAGCCAACGCGGTGGCTCATTTGCCTGTCTCCGCGCTCTCTGCGCCTCTGCGTGAGACAATTCCCCCGTCGGTCGGACGCAACGAGGCTCGCCCATCCGCTATTTTATTTCTGGAATTTCTGGATGCTGATGTTGCCATTTCCTTTTAGTGGGTGTATTTTGGTATAATACGCAAAAAGGAAAATTTCGGCAAGTGAAGAGGACATTGAGGAGATCGGGCGCAGCAGCCCTCGTCGAGTCGCTTGGAAAGGCGGGCGTCGAGGTCGTGTTCGGCTATCCCGGCGGGAACGTCATCGACATATTCGACGCTGTCCGGGCGGCTCCGTTCAGGTTCGTCCTGGCGCGCCATGAGCAGGGCGCCGCGCACATGGCCGACGGCTACGCCCGCGCCACGGGAAGGCCGGGCGTTGCGCTTGTGACGAGCGGCCCGGGCCTCACGAACACCATCACCGGCCTTGGCGCGGCGAACATGGACGGCGTCCCGCTTGTCCTCGTGTGCGGTCAGGTCTCGCTTGACGAAATCGGGACCGACGCCTTCCAGGAGGCTGATACGACCGGCCTCACTCGCGCCGTCTCGAAGCACAACTTCCTCGTGAAGTCGGCCGACGAAATACCAGAGACCATAGCCCAGGCCTTCTACATCGCGACCCACGGCAAGCCGGGCGTCGTTGTCATCGACGTGCCGCGCGACTGCCAGCGGGCGCTCACGGCCGCAGAGTATCCTGAGCGAGTTGTCCTCAGGGCCTACCACCCCGACCGCTTCGCCTCGCCTTCGCAGGTCGCGAGGCTCGCAAAGATGGTGAACGCCGCCGAGAGGCCTCTCATATACGCAGGCGGCGGCGTCATCGCGGCCGGTGCTTCTGGCGAAATGCTTTCCATCGCCCGCAAGGCCGGGATGCCGGTGGCGACCACCATGATGGGCATCGGCTCCATCGACGCCGACGACCCCCTGTCGCTCGGCATGGCCGGTCTCTACGGTTCGCCGTCCGCACGGCGCGCGCTCGCGGAGGCGGATCTCGTCCTTGCGCTTGGCGTGCGCTTCAACGACCGCACGACGGCTGCGTTTTCAAGGCGCGGGCTCAAGGTAGTCCACGTCGATTGCGACCCAAGCGCGATAAACAAGAACGTCAGGGCTGACCTCGGGATTGTCGCAGACGTGAAGGCCCTGCTTGCAACGGTGGATTCGAGGATCCACCCGGCCTCGCGCGGAGCGTGGCTGCGCAGGTGCCGCGCGACGGCGCCTGAGCCCGCCGCGCGTCCGCCGCGCCGTGGAGGATTTGTCCAGCCAAAGGCCGTGGTGGATGCGGCCTGCCGCGCCGCCGGGGAGGGGGCGATCTTCGCGACCGACGTCGGCCAGCACCAGATATGGGCCGTTCGCCACCTTCGCGGCGTCCGCCCGAGGTGCTTCATATCGTCGGGCGGCATGGGCGCGATGGGGTTTGGGATACCTGCCGCCATCGGCGCCGCCGTCGCCTGCCCTGGAAGGAGGGTCGTCGCGTTTCTCGGCGACGGAGGGGCGCAGATGACAGCCGAGGAACTGATTGTGGCGGCGGAACTCGGGCTTAAGGTAGTTTTCGTCGTCTTCTCCAATGGATCGCTCGGCCTTGTGCGCCAGATGCAGAAGGAGGATTTCGATGCGAGGTATTTTGCGACGGACCTCAAGTCGCCCGACTTCGTGAAGCTCGCCGCCGCATACGGCGTGAAGGGCGAGAGGGTCTCGGAGCCTTCCCGCCTTGACGAAGCGATGTCGCGCGCAATGCGGGCGAAGGGGCCGTTTCTCGTTGATGTCGCGGTAGATCCGGAGGCCGAAGCATGAAGACCAAAGAGCAGCTGCACCGCCTTAACTGCTTTGTCGAGAACAGGCCTGGCGTCCTTGCCCGCATAGTCGGGCTGATATCGGGGCGTGGCTACAACATCCAGACCCTCAACGTGGGGCCGACGGAAGACGGGACTGTTTCGCAGATGAGGATAGACGTCCTCGGGACGGAGCGCGTCGTAAACCAGATAAAGCTCCAGCTCGGGAACTGCGTAAACGTAATGGAGGTCTCCTCCCGCCGCCTGAAGTAGCCTTTCGCCATATTTCCGGTCACGCTGGATTTTGCGGGCGGCTTTTGGTAAAATTGCCTGTATGGGAAAAGATAATTGTCAATTGTTGGCCGACATGGCTTCGCCTCGTGGCGGCTTCACGCGCAGGTGGTTCATCGGCGGGATGGCTTCGGCCGGCGTGTTGGGCGGCTGCCGTTCGCTTGGATTCGGAGACTGCGACCAGTTGCGTCTCGGCGTAATCAGCGACATCCACGTCACGACTCCTGAGTCTGTGGTGAAGTTCAGGCGCGCGCTCGCGTATTTCCGCTCACGCGGCGCAGATGCGGTCGCAGTCGCCGGCGACCTTGCCGACTGGGGGCTCAAGAGCAGCCTTGGCTTCGTCAAGTCCGCGTGGGATGCCGAGATGGCCGGCACGGGGATTGTTCCTCTCTTTATCACCGGCAACCACGACTTCGATGGTTTTTGGTATGGCGACATGACGCTCGACATGCATGTGCAGGGCTACTCGGAGGCGGAGGCATTGCATCGGCTCGGCATGAAGGAGTGCTGGGAGGAGATATTCGGCGAGCCATACGCCGAAATCCGCCACAGGAAGGTGAAGGGCTTCGATTTCGTTAGCGCGGAGTGGAAGGGCGGAAAGGGCGGCAACGACGCGCAGGTGATCGAGTGGTTCAAGGCGCACCGCGGCGAGCTGGCGTCCGACCGCCCTGTGTTCTTCATGCGCCATGTGCCGCTCCCCGGCACGGTCTCGAGCTCCATCGAACGCGGAGGGGACACGACGCTCACGGAATTCCTAAAGGGCCTTCCGAACGTCGTCTCGCTTACCGGCCACACGCATTGGACGCTGTATGACGAGCGTTCCATATGGCAGGGCGGCGGCCTTACGGCCATCTCCGTTCCGTCGATGAGCTACACGACGATCCCGAAAGGATATGAGAACGGTTCGGCCAAGCGCAGGCCTGATTGCACCCTTGCCATGGAGCGACTGCCTTCGCGCGACGACCTTGAGGCGGCTCAGGGCTTTTTCATCACATTGCGCCCCGGCATCATGGAGGTCGAGCGCAGGGACTTCGAAGACGGTGTTGAGGCCGCCCCGCCTTGGCGAGTGCCGATGCCGGTCGCAGGACATCGTCCGTATGCCTTCGACGAGCACGCGAAGAGCGTGCCTGCGCCGTCATTCCCGTCTGGGGCCAGCCTCAAGACCTACACGACTAACGCCGACAGGCGCAACGGGACATGGGCGATATTCCTCACGCTCGAGTTCCCCGCCGCGACCGCGCCGGATGGTGCGCGTGTATTCGACTACGAGGCGCGCGCCGTCATGGAGGACGGTTCTGTCGCGGCAACGAAGCGCTTCATGTCCCCGTGCTTCTACAAGGCGCGGCGCTTCGAGCCGAAGACGCTGAAGTTCAGGTTCGACGCGATGGACCTGCCGGAGAGGGGGCGCTACCGCATTCAGGTCGTGGCGCGTAACTGCTTCGGCGAGGCCAGTGCGCCGATTTTCTCCATCGTGCGCGAGAGCGTGCCGGGCAAGGACAAGGTGGCGAAGTCGTAGGCAGTCGGGATTCGGGGCAGATGACGCGCAAGGCCAGGAAAATAGTCGTAGTTGACGTCGGGAACACCTCAACCGCCTCGGGCGTGTGGTCGAACGGCCGCGTTGCCCATGTGTCGCACTGCGATGGCGGATATGAGGAGTGCGTCAGGCGCGGCGTTCCGGACTGCACGGGGGCTGATGCGATGGCCTATGTCTCGGTCGTCCCCTCGGAAGACGTCAAGTGGCGCAAGTTCGCCGTAAAGGCAGGCCTCAAGTTCCACCGCATCTCGCATCTCGACTTCGAGGGGGCGCGGGGCGAGGCGCTCGGCATTAGGCTCGACTACCCCAAGCCGCAGACGATTGGCGCGGACCGCCTCGCAGACGCCGCTGGAGCCGTCTCGCGCTATGGCTCGCCTGTCATCGTGATGGATTTCGGGACGGCCCTCACCGCCGCCGTGGTTACGGGCGACGGCGTATGGCGAGGCGGCGTGATTGCGCCTGGCTTCCCGCTCATGCGCGACTATCTCTTCGAGCGCACGGCGAAGTTGCCGCGCATGGAGATCGGGCGGGGACGCGCCCCTAAGATCGGCCGCTCGACGGAGGAGGCCATGCGCTTTGGGGCGCTCGTCGGTTACCGTGGCATGGTCCGCGAGATAGTGGGCGAGCTCAAGCGCAATTTCCGAGAGGACTTTGCCCTCGTCGCGACAGGGGGCTTTGCGAGATGGGCGCTTAAGGACTCAGGCATTCCCTTTGCAATCGACCCTACGTTGACACTCCACGGAGCAGGACTTATATGTTCAAGATTCACATGAAAGCCGCCTTGTGCGCGGCGCTTGCAGCGGCAATGGCCGCGTGCCTTTGCGGGTGCGGCCCGTTCTGGGTAGATCCTTACATAACGGTCAAGGAGTCGGACCTCAACTGGGTGTCGATCCACTATTACAACATGAACCGCACGCCCATACGCCGAATAGGCGTTGATATCTACGGCAATGGGCTTGTCGAGGTGAAGAAGGGGACGAGCGAGCTTGTGTCTAACGACTTTGCGAAGAAATACAACGACGAGGAATGGCGGGGGATAAAGACCTACCGCGTGCAGATCGACCCGGCCGACGCGAACGCGATATTCCAGAAGCTCGTGAACCACGGTGTGTTGGACAGGGAAAAGACGGCCAAGTCCTCAAAGAAGGACAAGTTCACGCGTTTTATAGCCGTCAAGGCGAACCTATGCGGCAACACCTACTCCGACAACGTGAACATGTTTGAGGAGGATCCCGACCTTGCGGAAGAGCTGCTTGACGTAGTCAGGGAGTTCGAGAACCCTTCGCTGTAGAGCCGCTTCTGGAAATATGGACGGATTTACCATAGATGTAGAGACCTTCAAGAGGGAGCTTCGCCGCGACGGAGTTCGCTGCGCGCTTCAGGTTCGCCACGCCGAGCGCCCGAAGATGGATCCTGACGACCCGACGTTCGGCGACAGCCTGCCGGTCACGGCGGAGGGCGAGAGGACTGCGCACGCGCTTGGCGAGATGCTCGGCGAGTTCAGGGGCGACGTGCGCTTTGTTTCCTCGCCTCTCAGGCGAACGCGCATGACGGCGGAGCTGATTGCGGAGGGGATGGGCGTAGAAAGCCCCGAGATCCCGACCTACGAAGAGCTCGGCAATGGGACCTTCTACTACGACGATCCGGCGGAGGTCCTCGACATCTTCAAGCCGGGGAACTTCTTCGAGGCCTGCTTCGAGTATTTCCGCACAGGCGAGCAGAAGGGCTTCAACAACCTCTATGCCGCGTCGGACGCGCTTGAGGCGTGGCTGCGAGCCCGCATGTCGGGCAGACTTCTCGTCGCCACGACGCACGACTGCTACATCGCGGCGTTTCTCGCGGCGAAGACGGGCATGGAGTTCACGCGCGACAACTGGCCGAGGTTCCTCGACGCATCTGCGTTTTTCATCTACCCAGACGGAACAGCAGCCCACAAGCTCGTGAGAACAGGGCTTTCCGACGGCATCTGCGGAGTTCCTCGCCCGCTCGCCAGGTAACGCCCGACCCGCACTTTGCGCCACACCCGACATGCGAGGAATATCCCCGCTTTTTCAGTCCGAGAAGTGGCAAAGGGCCTTAAATACATACGGTTCAATATCCTCTGCATTGAAATTCATGATTGCTGAAAATTTGATATAATTCACGCATATAGTTTATGATCGACATCTTTACAGGACTTATGATCGTCGGCGCGGCGGCGACTACCGCCGCGTGGCTTGTTCTTGCCGCCAATGCCTGCTTCCCCGCGCTTCGCGCAAGGCTCTCCCGCGTCAGGCGCTCAAGTTTCTCAGTCTTTCTCTTCTTTTCTCTCGCGGCCACACTCTCCGCCCAGAAGACCAACTCGCCGCCTCGCGGCGGGAATGGAGGAAATGTAGAATTGAAAATGGATAATGTAGAATTGCGGAATTGCCCTCAGTTTACAAAAGGAGAGCAAAACCACAATTCTCCATTTTACATTCTACATTCTCACTTCACCTCGCCGGCCGACGTAGTGCGCGGCTACAGGCTTGACTGCGAGTTCACGAACGCGGCATATTCCTATGCAATGCCGACGAATGGAGTGCGCTACGAGAAGTGGTGGAAACGCGGCGCATACGAGGACGTCTTTCGCCTCGACTTCGGCGGGATGTCGTTTCCTCTTGCCGACGAACTTCTCTCATCCGGCTGGGTCTATTCATGGGGCATGGCGGGAGCGCATCTCGGGAACGCCTCCAACCGACTTGTCGCGACTGGCACGCCTATGTCGGCGGTGCCTGGCCTCTCGCAGTTCTGGAGCGCGGCGCTTCCAGACGGCGCACGTCGGCTTACATGGCAGGACTTCGCGCTCAGCCGCGACACCAACACGCCCGTCTCCGCGCAATTGGAGCTTTTCCCGAACGGCGACTTCATCGCCCGCTCAAACGAAGTCATGCGCGTGTATCGGCGCGTAAACCCCGACGACTGGGACGACGACGGTGATCCGAACGGAACAGATCCTGATCCATACGTTGCTGGCGAACCAACGTTTGGACCGCAGCAGCAATTGCCGCAGGGCGCAAACTCAAATGCGTATTGCTGGGTCGATCTTGTGGTTTCAGGGGCGACATCCCTTGTAACTTTCTCAGGGGAAGGTGCATCGAATCTTTCCGATCCTTCGTTTATAGCAC
>Ga0310690_10003835_pt1 | contig 22040 bp, 23 predicted proteins | sample AusTroGonzalo_MG_2_FD_207661 | JGI IMG/M metagenome (GOLD analysis project Ga0310690, IMG submission 207661) | Bovine rumen microbial communities from tropical cattle in Woodstock, Queensland, Australia - Gonzalo_04 (v2) (version 2) | ecosystem: Host-associated > Mammals > Digestive system >... | reverse complement strand
GTGCCTGACGCGTCGGAGTCTTCAAGTACGCCATAGGTTCCATAACCCGTATATACCGATCCTGAAACATCATAGAGCGCTATATCGTCCCAACCATCATATCTTGCCTGTGGCGCCATCGGGTCCTTGCGTCCCCACTGGTAGTACGGGTTCACGCAGCGCGCCCCCGAGGCGACATTTCTTGAAGCGCCATTCCAGATGGCCCCGAGGTTCTCCGGCATGAGATCGTAGTTTTCGGAGTCATGGTTCGTCACCGTGACGGGCGAAAGGTCATCGGCAGTCACCCACACCATCCAGCTCCACATGACGTTCCCCGAGCCGTCGTAGACGGCCAGGACGGCGTCCCCGTTGGTCGCCGGCACCTCCGTCACGTCGAACGAGACGAAGCGGCAGGGAGACCCCGCATCGAGCCTCACGTCCGTAATCATCGACGGGGCGGTCTGCCATATGAGGCCGGCGCTCGAGGCCGTGCAGCCGCCGTTGGATTCGATATAGGGGCTCGTGAGGGTGTTGCCCAGGTGGTTGACGAAATCCGCCTGGTATGCCCCGCCGCCGCTGGTATACGCCGCGGCGTTCACGGCGCCGTCCTTGATGCCGTTGCCGTAGACGAGCGGAAACTTGTACCGTCCCGGGCTGTGGACGATATAGCAGTTGGCGGTGTTGCGCCGCATGGTCCCTGCCCCCGCATAGTCCATGTACGACAGGTCCGACACCCCTTCCGGGAGGTCGACGGCCGACACCGACTGCGTTCCCCAGGCCGTCACCGCGATGTCGACGAACGCGATGCGCGCCCCTTCGAGGATGGCGTCCAGGTCGATGTCGGAGTCGTGGTTCGTGGTATAATATCCTCCGCCGGAGAGGTCCACGGTATATGTGTACTGCATCCCCGGGGCCCAGCTTACGGCCACGGGCCAGGCCGCCCACGTCTTGTCGGCGATGACGGTGGAGCCCGCGTCGTTGGCCATGACCTTTATCTCCACGGCGACGTAGCTGCCGACGGCCGCCGCACCCGATGAAGCAGAGGCGTACCGCGACAGCGCGGCCGTCGTCTGCGGGATGAGGACCATGTCCCCGGACAGCGCCACCGGCGTCGAGGCGCCCGCCGCGACGTTCACGGCAGAGGCCGTGAAGTCCGAGGTATAGGTTATAGACGACGCGGGGGACGCATTCTCCGACCAGCAGGACGCCGCCAGCGCACCGCTGCCCGCGGTGGACGTGGCGTTGTGGGTGAACACGGCCCTTTCGTCGAGGTATCCGACCCTCCAGCCCGTGACCTGGAACTTCAGGTCGGGGTTCGTATTCTTGACCTTCACCGACACCTTGCTCATGGCATGGCGGAAGTTCAGGGGTGTGGCGCCGCCCGAGGACCCCGCCTTCGTCTGGCCCTTGGAACAGGCATACACGAAGTCCATCTGCGCGGCGGGCAAGGCCGCCGGCTTCACAGTGAACGTGCGGTAGTCCGTCTTGACAAGCTGCCCCTCGGCCGTCCCCGCGCTGTACGCGTAAAAATCCAGTGCCGTGGACGCCGGCCAGTAATGGGGAGTCGAGCTGTTGTATGCCTTGGGGTTCCCGGCGGCGACGTACGTCTCCGCGTGGATGTACGGGTCCGACGTGCTGCCCGCGACGAACGCTTCCACCGTGAACGAGGACAGCGTTGAGGCGTCTACGTTGAGCGCCTTCGTCGCCTCGAAGTCCACGGCCGGCGCGAAGGCAATGGGCGCGTTGCCGTCTACGGGAATATCGATGTTGTCAATGCAGGACGTGCCGAGGAGCGCCAGCACCACGGCCAGGACTGCACTGAGGAGGGAGATTTTCGATTTCGTTCTTTGGTAAATCATTAGTATTCGTATATTGTTTCCGTCACAAAGATACGGCTTTTCAATTCTCTTCCAAATAAACTCGGGATTTTATTGGTATAAACGCGTTATTTCATACCAAACTTACGATTTCATCCCGTCCCCGGGCTTCCATATCTTGTAGGCCGCGGCCGCCGCGTTGATCTTCTCGCGGGGGAAGGGGATTTTAAAACGGTGCCACGGCACCGTTGACGTCCTTCGCCGTCAGGGTCAGGACGAGGTTTCTGCTTCCGTTGCTTTCATAGAGATATATCTTGATGACCTGGTCCTTCGACAGGGTTATCTTGTCAAAGGAATAAGCCACCTTGCCTTCGCTGTGCGCCGCCGTCGTGAGCTTGCCGAAGCGGTTCTTCGGGAAGATATTGCTTTCGTAGACGATCTTCCGCCGTGCGCCGTTGCTGCTCTCCAGCACGAAGACGGCGTCGCCCGTCTCGTAGCTGATGCCCGAGTCGTTCTTCAGCGTCAGTACGAAATACGTGATGTCGGAGTACGAGAAGATGTTCTCGCACATGAACGTCAGGCGGTAGTTACGCGTTCCGGTATGGTACAGCATCTGGTTCATCTCGATGACCTCGCTGAGGAGCGGGGCGTCCGTGCGGCGCAGGTTGTTCGCCGCGACGCCCTTCGGGCGGCGGCGCGCCGTGGCCTCCTTCTCGCGGGAGTTCTTTACTTTGGAGCCGGTATTCACCTCCGCTGCGGCGACGTCACCGGAGAGGTCCTTCTGGACGACATCCTCGCGCGTGTCGAACACCAGCTGCTGCGGCGTTTCGGCATATTTGAGGAGGTAGGTATGGAACACCCCGTTGGCCTCCTCGACGGAGACGTTGGCACGGCCGTTGAACGGCCCCCGCGCCATGAGAGCAAGCTTGTTCTTGCCCTGGTCGACGAGCTTGCCGGAGAGAACAGACGGCCTCGACAAGTCTGCATATCCGATATCAGTGGCAAAAATCAGATGCGTTGTATATTTGTCCGACACCTCCACCGTCTCGATCTTCGACATGTCGAAGTTCTCCGCGCCGGGGCGCTTGTCGACGATCAGGGCGCCGGGCTCGCGCTTGTAGGCTACGATGTACGTATGGAACGTCCCGTCAGCCTCCTCGACGGAGACGCTGGCCGTGACATTGAACGCCGAACGCGCCTTCAGGGCTAGCTTGTTTTTGCTGCCCTCGATGATCTTGGCGGCGATGACGGTCTGGTTGCTGAGGTCAGCGTAATTTATTTCCGTTGAGAAAATTAAATGCGTTGTATAGACGTCGGAGACAAAAATAGTATCCCTTCCGCCGCCTGTATAAGACGACGCAGCCGGCAGGGGAGGAGTCACCGTTTCCACGGACTTCGTCTCCTTCGGCTTTACCGGTTCGTCGGCCACGAGTATGACGGCCCCGAAGGCGTCGTCGTTGTTCTTGACGGCATTTTTCCTTGTCTTGTCGTCTTTTTGGGCGGCCTTGTCGTCAGAAACCTTTTTATCGGCCACGACGACGGTCTCCTGCTTTTTCTGTTCCTGCTTTTCCTGCGCCTTCGTTGCGGCAGGCTTTTCTTCCACGGCAGCGACAACCGGCGGGCGCAGGTCTATCTCCCTGCCCTTGAAGCTCTTGTTGTATCGTACGAGATACATATGGATGTTGCCGTCGCTGTCCATCATCGTCACGTTCGTCGTATCCTTGAACGACGACTTCGACTTGACGTTCATCTCCGACTTGCCCGCTCCGACGATGTCGCCCAGGACGGCGCCGTTCGTTCCCAGGTTGGCATACGTCACGTATCCCGGCAACTTGAATTTCAGGTTCTTTTTCGTCGATACGTCGGCTACGCCCATGTCCGCCATCCGCCGCGAGGCGCTGCCGTCCTTGCGGAGGTCAGTCACCAGGCGCTCCGGGCGCTTGTCATACGCCACGGCTACGAGCCTGTAGGCGCCAGACAGGTCTTCCGCCGTCATGACGACGACGTCGGAGAACGGCTTTGCCGTGTTCATTAACACCACGTCCTCCCGGCCGTCAATGACGGCCACCTTGAACAGCGTGTCACACGAGAGAGTGATGGAAGACAGCCTCTCCGGGAAGACCGCATATGTAGTAAAGCGCGTCGACACGAACACGGTGTCCCTTGCAACGAGGCGCTGCGGCTTTGTCGCCTGCCGGTTCTCGCCCATGTCCGGAACGGGGACACGGTCGGGGTTCTCCCTGAGGGTGAGGTTCGTTTTCTTGATGGACTTGCGGTACCTGGCGAGATACATGTGAAGGGTTCCTGTGGAATCACAGAACGTGACGTTCGTAGAGTCCTGGAACGCCTTCTGCGCCTTAATGGAGACATCCCTGTTTCCCTTGCCGACGACGTCACTCGTCAGCAGGCCGTCAGCGCCCAGGTCGGCATACCTTACGCGGCCCGGCAGGATGACGTGCATGGCCTTCTGCCGGGATATCTCGACGACGGGGATCGTTTCCCTCTTCATCGTCATGGGAGCCCCCTGGCGGAAGTCTTCCAGGAGGCGCTCCGGGCGTGCGGCATACGCCACGGCGACGAACCGGAACGCACCGTCCACGCCTTCCACAGAAACGATGGTGGTGCCGTCGAACGGCGCCTTCGCCCGCAGGGCCATCATCTCCGGCCGTGGAGACGACAGCATCAGCGTCAGGATGTCGTCATCGGACTCCACCGTCTCGATGTCCGTCGGCATGAGGACGTGCGTCGTATAGCGTTCCGATACGTAGACCGTGTCGCGCGGCGTGATGGCGGAAGAGACGGTAGGGGAGAGAAGGGGCGCCAGGGCCAAAAACAAAAACAGGAATCGCTTGCGTATCATGATAAAAGGGTTTTACATTTTAAGAAGATAGAAGGTGTATCCGGAGTTCACCTGCGCCGTCACGCTGCCGTTGCGGCTCGTGATGGCCGAGGCGCCGATGTTTGACATGTTGCCGACGATGCTTCCTAGAGCGGAAGACCCCATGGCCGATCCGGCGATGGAAGCGGCGGATGAAAGAATATTTGACGCCGACTGTACAGCTGAGTTCTTTGTTTTGTCGGATGTCTGTGTGGCACCTGAGATAGGGCAGTAAAGACCCTGGCTGCCGTCGTTGTCGTAGGCGGTATAATTCAGGGCGTAGATACGACCGTTGATCTCGATGTTTGTAACGACGATCTGCAGGCGCTCGCCGATCTGGCAGGTCGCCGACAAATGCGTGTTCTTCGGTATGAGGACGCCATCTACGGCCATGTCCTCGAGGAGGCGCACCGTGATGCGGTCCCCGGATTTTATCTTCTGGTCGCGCGTAAACATCACGCGGTATGGATGGTCGTCGTCCTGCGTCACGTACTGGCTTTCATTGTCCAGTGAGGAGATGCCCTCTACGGTGCCCCAGTCGCCCTCCAGCGAGGAGATGCCGCCGCTGCGGCGCACGGCGCGAGGAGCGTCTTCTTGTTGGGCGTCCTGACTCGGCTGTGTATACGTGCCGTCACGCTTCTGACGCTCGGCGTCCGCCAGTGTGCGGCCACGTCCGGAGCTTGCCGACGGCGTCTTCCTGGATGACCGGCCGGCAGCCCTGTTTTCCTGCTCCTCCTGGGCCTCTATCTCTTCACGGGACTTCTTTTGTCCTGCGGACGCCGGTGTGACGCGCGACGATGACCCGTCGGCGATGGCGTCACGGATATTCGCCGGTAAATTTGCGGCATTATCGATTGCATCAACGACAGTACCAGAGGGCGGCGTTGCATCGTTAGATGCATCTTTATTGTCTGCCATACCAAAAGCAGCCATGGCGGCAGCTTCACGGGCTTCTTTTGTGGAAGCATTATTGGCGTTTGAGCCGTTAAATATTCCTTTTTGATCCTCTTCCAAGAAACCGAGAGGGTTATCATCGTTTATGGGACGCGATTCCAGAAAAAGATCTTTGTTTCCGGGTGTCATACGCTCATATACAACCACCATGTCTTCATTTTCAAGAATATCATTATCGTTACCCTCTGGGAGTTCCAAAAATGTTGTATCGTCTTGTTTTGTCGCCATTGGAGCAGAGTCCTTTGACGAGGTTGCAATATTGAGAATCAATACAGACATTATGGCAGCAGCCGCGGCAAAAAGAAGGGCAATCCTTTTTTTTGTTCTCGGATCTTCAAAATCCGCATTTTTAAACAGTGGGATTTTTTTTAGTTTTTCCAGGTCCATAATCCTTTTTCTTTTATCCAAATATACCAAACGAACGAAGGGCGGCAACCATATACAATACCGCCGCAATAGCCAATGCGAATCCAATGACGCGGGCCATCTTTGCAAGATTTACCCTGCTTGCGTCACGAGCATCTTCGTCGAGACCAAGACGCATGTCTTCAATGCCACGACGTATATTCCATCTTGTGGCAGAACCTTTTTTGTTTTCTTTATCTCTGGCCATAATATTGATATTTTTTATCTGTTTCTTGTTTCTATAAACTCCGGTTTGCCGGCATAAAATTTACGGATCATGAGTCCATGCGGGTTCTTCCTTGTCCTGGCAACCTCAACAAGCTCACATTCGCTCTGGAGGGAGTATAATGAAATATTTGATTCTCGCATGACATATAACGACGCAATGCACCGTGCGCGGTACGGATACCTGTCGACAGCAACAAGAACAGAATCCACAACAATCTGTTGCGTTGCATTGATATTAATCAGCGTGGCAAAATATTTTTGCTCCTTAAGGTCTGAAAAATATTTATATGCACTCTCATCCGCCAACTCCATGGCGCGCGACACGTTTTGGTTGATTGCGGATACATTCGGCGCTATATTGAAGAACAGTTCGTGGAACCTTGTTACATGGTCTATTACTTCAAGGTCCTTTTGTTCGCCATTTTTAGCCCGTTGTGCTTCAAGTGCGGCCCCTTGATCAAGAATAAATATCTCTTTTTTACTTTCGTTTACGTATTGAAGAGATATGAACACCGCGACAATACACACAACGGCAGACACCCCAAGTGCCGCGAATGCTACGCCGCGCAGCCCCCGCTGTGTGGAACGCATATCGTTCAGGAATTTAATTGCGTCGTTTGCCATACGTCTATTTTATTGTTATTTTTCGATATTACGTGATTGTATAATGGCTATGGAGTTGTGCCTCCTGCAACTTTGCCAAGGGCGTTTCCGGCCCCTTTGGCGGCTTTTCCTGCAACGCCAGCAACCTTGCCTATACCGCCTGTCGCTACTGTTGCCACCTTCCCGGGGACATCTTTAACGGTATTTACCACACTATGGGCCGCCGTACTTGCAATACCCATCGCGGAATCCGTCGCGCTACTATCAACACTGGCATTAGGTATATACATATTCGTTATAGAAGACACTTTTGTCAATGCTATAAATCCTGCAATATAAAGCATGGCAACGGCGGAGCCAAGGCCGACGAGGGCTCCAAGCTTTGTAGCATAACCACTGTTCGAAAGATGTGGCATCAGCTTTGTCGTTGTATACAGGTACATCGATGGTACGGAAGTAGTGACCGTCCAATTTATAATGCTTGCTGTAACTTTCCAGAAAGAAACATTGACATATGTTGCTACGTATTTCCAGGTAGCATCCTTAAAATGGCTTAAAAGAGACAAGACCAGCGTCCATGGAAACATTACCGTTAAAATAGCCAAAATTATCTCTACCAAGGCATTCAAAATAAAATACGCCAGATCATAAAGCCAATATGCCAAACTAAGAAAAAGGCTGCCACTTTTAAGACTGTCAATAAAATCCTCACCAAATTTTTCCAATTTGTTTTTCAATGTTCCGGTGGCTTCGGCAGAAGCAACCAAGGCTTTTGTGTCATTGTTTAATTTTATATCATCTACCTCATCTTTTGCATCTTTGCCTAATGCTTCTTTTTGCTCTTCAGTTAGGCCTTCTTTTATATTGTTTTCTCCCATTTGTCGTTGAGCGTCCGCCGCAGATTTACCCAAAATTGCCGCATTTGTTGCTTCTGCAAATCCGGTTTCCGTCGTTCTGGCCGCGAGGGCCCCTCTGGCAAAAAAGTTTATTATCCTTCTGGCAATTCCCGGTTTATTTTCTCCACTCGACAGAGCTTCTCCGCTATTCAATTTTCTCGAAAGTTCCAAAGCATCAGCAGTAACCTTTTCCCCAACCGCATCAGCTCCCTGAACCTGATAATAGCCTTGTTTTGTCTGTTCGTTATGACCCTGCAAAACAGCCGCGTCTTGGGCTTCAATAAGCTGGCTGACAACTGCTGCAGACCCTGCGGCTGAATATCCTCCTGAAATATTGGATGCAAAATAATTTACCGCATAATTGAAATAACCAAAAAGGGTCGGTGACCAACTGATGGCAAGAATAATAAGAATCGGACGAAGAATCTGAGACAACCGAATACCACCAAAACCTCCTTGCTGATCATCGCTCATAACATCGTATGACAGTTTAATGAGCTGTATGGCGACAATTGTACATGCCGCAGAAAGGGCAAGTTGAGTGCTGCCTTCCAACCCGGTTGACGTCGTCTCTCTTATTGATTGAAAAATCCGCGTCGTTACTTCAAAAGCAAGCGGAATAGACATATTTGCTATCATAAACCTTTATTTTAAAGATTAAATGTCAATATGGTGTCAAGCACACTAAGGGCAATCATCATAACGATATATCCTGCGCCCACCTTCCATAAAACATCTGACCGTTGACGGTCACCATGGTTGTAAACACCAAAGTTCCATCCGAAAAACAATATTGCAAGTGCCGTGATGGCATATGCCACGGCGGATATGACACTGCTTTGAAATGCTCCTTTCTTTACCTTTACCGGCTTTGCGTTTATATTGTCCACTCCTGCGTCCTTTGCAACGACTACCGACGCCTTTTCTACCGACTGATCAATATCATCCTGTTCTTCCGGAGTCGGCTTCCCATTTGGCACACGCTGTGTCAAAATAGTATATGTTACTCCGGCGCCAATGGAAATGTCATTTTCCTTAGCCTCAGTATCCAGATCCGTCATGCTTTTCTTAAACAGATTATGATATCTTCGAAATTCCTTGTTTATCTTATCCAATTGTAACATGCGTTCATGCAATGAAAGATTGTTGTCTTCGGACATTACCTGGTCTCTTGCAAAGGTCCACGTGTCGACGGCACGGCCCGAGACCTCTCCGACAAGGCGCATGGTATAGTAAATCTTTGACGGCGACAACTTCCCGTTGTTTTGATAATATTGCACCTCGCTCTTGACCCGCTCCATATCGTTATATAGGAGCTGTAAATTGTCATATGTGTCCACAAGTATCTTTGCATCTTTGAAATAAGCAGAAGCCACGCTAAACGTCTTTCTGACCAATGCGATATTTTCCTTTGCAGTGTTTAGGTTTTGTAGCGCCGCCTCCAACTGTTTTCCAAGCTGCACCATTTCTTCACCATGTTGGTAGTTCTGCTCGATAAACTGATATATATCATTTGCGAGACCGCTCGGGTTTGTAACGACAACCTGGGCGCGTCCCTGGAATGGGAGCCCAATAACGACGGCCAGAAGCCACCATTTTATGATAATGTGTTTTATGTGTTTCATGGCATTGTTTATTGTTTTATAAAAACTCCGTTACATCTCTTTGTTTAACAGCTTTTTCAGAAGGGACACCCTTCTCGTGGGCCGCAGCTTCGACAGCGTCTCCTCCACCTTCTGTTCCTCATCCTGCTCCTCCGTCATGGAGCGCAGGGCCTCCGACATGGACCCCATCTCCTTCGCCCGTTCCAGGAGAGGGCGCTTCTTGTCCTTATTGGACTCATATGCCATGGCCTCGGCCCGCGACACTTCCACCGCATACACGCCCGACTTCTTGCCGCCCAGCGATACGAACACCTCCTTGTACATTGGCAGGTCCGGGTCGTTGTCCCGGTTCATGCTGAGAATAAGGTTCGCGTCCTTGTCATTGAGGGAGAGAACCTTCTGTAGGGCACCGAAGGTGTTCAGGTGGTTGCTCTGGTCAAGGAGGATCTTTACCTCGGAGTTGTCGAGGATGGCCGTCTTGATGGTCGGGTTGTCGATGATATCCCCGACCTCCTGCGTCACGACGCAGGCCGCCGTGTTAAATTTTCGGGCCGTCTTCCATAGGCCGCGCAGGTACGGAGCCATCGTTTCGTTGGAGATGGCCTTCCATGCCTCCTCGATGATGAACGTCTTGAACTTGCCCGTATCCTTCCGCATCTTCGTGTCGAGGGCGTGCATGATACAGAGGATGCAGATAGAATAGAACTTCTCGTCCGACTGCGACAGCTTGTCCACCTCGATGACAGTCCAGTCCGACGAGAAAACGTCTTTCGGATTCGGATCGTTCAGCAGGGCGCCGTGCGAGCCGGACACGGCATATTCCTTCATGGAGAGGACGAATTTCGCCGCATCGAAGAGGTCCTTCGTCACGGGGACGTTGCCAGCCCAGTAGCCGTGCGCACGGTAGTCGTCTTCCTTCAATCTGCGGATGTGCTCGGCGGACTCCGCGTCGCCGATATTCGGCGTTGCCTTCTCCCAGGTCGACACGAAGGACATCTTCGCGAGGATATGGTCCTCGAAGAAGTGGAAGTATCCGTCAAACAGCGGCGTTTCTCCCGACGCCTGGCAGTGCTTTAGGTAGTCCACGATGGTCTGCACGAGGACACTCTTGCGCTCCGACGTCCAGCCGCCCTCCGGCTGAAATATCGTCTGGAGCAGCGTCTGAAAGAAGTTGCCATTCTCTTCGTCCGAGCGCAGCGTGCCGTCTTCCGACAGCCAGTCCTCGCCGCCCTCGAAGGCATTGAACGTCAGTGGATGGTCCTCGTCCCACGACAGATAGATGCCGTCCTTGCCGCCGCTCTCCTCGTTGACGATGGCGGTCTGGCCTTCGTAGCTGTCACCCACGTCAATGATGAAAACGGCCTGTCCGGCACAGTACAAATCTTTAGCTAATTTATTGACTGTGAAGGACTTACCTGTTCCAGAACCGCCCAAAACGAAGCAGTTATAGTTGGTGGTGAGGCCGGCAGCCTGTGCCAGATGCTGGATGTCCAGGTCGACGGGGATATGCCGGACGCGGTCACAGAAATGCACCGGCCCGCCGGGGATTCCGCGCTCGAACGTCTCGTAAGGGGCGAGGCAGAGCGCCGAATACATCTCCATCGTCATCCAGTTCTCGCGCCCCAGTTCGAAGCCGTTGGACGGGATGCCGGCATAGTACAGCACCGGCGTGTTGAAGGAGTTGTACTTCGCGGTGATGCCGTTCATCGAGCGGAACGCCGCGGACAGCATGCCGGAGATCCGCTGGGAGTCCTCTTCCGGGGACCACGCCAGCACGTTGGTGTGCGTATGCACGGCATAGAGGCCGCTCCGGTAGGCCGCCTCCAGGAAGTCGCTGATCTCGGCGCCGTTGATGCGGTTGTCGACGCTCTTGATGCCGGAGTTCATGCGCTTGCGCTCCGCGTCGAGGTTGCGCTTGAGCTCATCCTGGTTCGGCACGACGAAATACTGGTTCACGACGTGGTTGCAGTCCAGCAGGACGCCGATCTTCGCCGCGAACGACAGCCACACGGTGTTCTGCAGGCTGCTCAGCGCAGGGACGGCGTCCACCGTCGCCACCTCGCCGGGGAGCAGGTCGCTCTCGCCGACGGCATAGGCCTGCAGCACCTGCCCATGCACCTCCACGGCATCAGGGGCCAGCCGGATGTCACTCATGACAGGGGAGTCGTCCCCCAGCATCATATACCGCTGGATGATCCCCACCTCGTCGCCTTCACCGATCCAGTCCCGCTCGTGCAGCACACGGGCCGCGATCCGGCCGCCGTTAGTCAGGATGGCCAGGAACTCCGAGCATTTGGCACGGAAAGCCGCGAACTGCGACGGCGACGGCACGTCGACGCATCCCGAGATGCCGAAGATGCCGGACGAAGAACCCGGCTTGTCAACGGCCAGGCGCGGCGCGATGGAGATGAAAAGGTACGAGTTGTGGACCAGGTATTTCCGGCCGCGGAAATGCTCCCTGAACGAGTCCTCCAATACATGGCCCGTGGACTCTCCGCCACCCGGAGGCACATAGTCCACGTACCGGTAGATGTCCTGCCGGTGGATGACGCTCCAAGCCGGCAGCACCTTCATGGCGGAGGCCAGCGACTCGACGATCTCATCGTAGTCGTCCTCGTCCGACGAATACATTATCGGCAACGAGAGCTCCCACCCTATGGTGAGAGCCCCGCGGCGGCTTACGACGACGTCGTCGAAGACGCCGGCAACCGGGAATATCTTTTCGGCAGAAACCGTTGATGACAGCATTTTCATGTCGTTTCAATCTTGTTTTCCTGTTCCGTTCCGGGCTTGTCGTATACCACCGTGATATCCTGCCCGGACAACTTGTCCTTTTCCGACTCCATCCTTTCCAGTATCTCGTCGAGGTACACGCCGTCCGAAGAAGAGCCCTTGCCCTTCCCCCGCACCTCGTACCTTTCCGATATGCGGAATTTGACATACCTTGATAGCCGCTTGGGCTGCATCAAAACATACCCCGGCAGCTTCTTGGAACAGAACCATTTAGTGCGTTCCTTTTCACTGTACCGGGACTGCACCGCCAGTACGCCCGCATAAGTCGCCGCGCCAAGAATGATCGCCAAGACTGTCCCGATCATCGAGTTTACCGACGTTCCAACAAGCAGACCAATCAATATACTAACTCCGATACCATAGAGCGCGTATTTCTGGTACGAACCCCTGATGCCGAAGAGAGAATTCTTCTTGTCAAGCGACTTATAGACGGCGTACCGCATCTTGTTATCCTATTAAAGGAAGATAGCCTTGATCACCTGCAGGGCGACGAACACAAAGATCAGGGACACACCCCAGGAGACAAGAGCATCATTGCTCTGTCCGTCGCTCTTACTACGCTTGACGAAGTTCCAGATCAGCATCACCACGCCGATCAGGGCGACGAGGATGGAGACGATGTTGATAAGCGGATTCAAAGTGTCCTTCAATGCAGACTCAGCCTTTCCTGCAATGGTGGTAAAATCATTCTGGGCCATCGCCATCGGGCCGGCGAGAACGGCCGCCAGCACCATGAAAAATTTCTTGGAAATCTTTTTCATCTTTTTTTTGTTGTTTTAAGCGTTGATTATCTTGATTTTGTTTACAATTCCACTTCAATGGGGTCGAACCCGCGCGGGGCGTCCAGCGCAAGGTCCTGGTAGTAGAGGTCGCGGTACTGCGGCTCCGGCTCGGCAACGATGGGGTCCGGGTCCTTCTCGCGTTCCAGGAACACATATTTGCGCATCTGCTCCTCGTTGATGATGCCGCGGCGCAGCAGCACGCCGCACACCGCCTCGCGCTCCGTGACGTTGAGGCTCTCAAAATGCAGAAGCCGCTCGAAGAAATCCTCGTCCATGACGTTGGCGGCGTCGCGCACGGCGACCGTCTCCTCCGTGACGTCCGGCTCCGGGAACAGGTCCTCGTCGGCCGTCTCCTCGTCGATCTCGTCGACGACGTGCACGAAGTCCAGGCGTATTGCCTCACCCTCCTTGCTGATATTCACCTTCGTTTCCTTGTCGAGATGTATGTTCATCGTCTCCTTCTTCCTGGGGATGAACAGCCACAGCGCGGCGAAGAGGAACGCCGCCGTCGCTATGACAAGCAGTATCAGAATCACTGTATCCATATCATTATGTCGTTTTAGTTGTTCTCCCAGTCTTCGATGATGCCGGGACGCACCTCCGCAAACTCCTCCGAATTGTCGAACGCGAAGAACAGCATCCTCAGTATGAGGGCCTGTTCGCTCAGCCCCGTGCTCTCCTTCAGCCGGTGCAGGCAGAACTTCATCTTGCCGGCGTTCAGCTTGGTGTCGGGGACCGACTTGAAGTTGTTGACGATGGACTGCATGTCACCGACGCCGTCTATCATTCTTTTCCTTGCCATCACTCGTTTTCTCCTATGGTTTTGTCGTTAGTATCGTTATCACCGTCCTGCTGCAGGTCGCGCAGGTCCTTCAACGCGCGCAGGCGCGCATACATGTCTTTGGTAAAGGTCCCGTCCAGGCGTGCCTTCATCTCCGTGAACAGCGGGATGAGCGACGGGCAGGCCCTCCGCACGTTCGCCTCCGGGAAGCACAGCGTGCTGCGGATGAAGCCAAAGGTCGACGAGGCACGCCGTGCGATGAGCACTTCGCGGACGCGTGTGGCGGCCACCTCCGCTCCCATGCCCTTCAACGTGGCCTCCGAGGCGGAATACCAGTCCTTCGTGCCGCGGCGCTCCTGCTGCGTCTCTCGGTTCCATACGAAGACGGCCTTCTGGCGGGGATTCACGTGCATGATCTCCTTCCACGTGCGGATTGCGGCGCGCACGGACTGCGCGTCGGTGTCGATAGGGAAGGCCACCAGGTCTATCATCCCCAGGCGGAACAGCTCGTAGGCGGGATCCCCCGGCATAAAGTGTCCCGGGAAGTCCATCAGCATGTAACCTTCGCCGGAGCACTGCTTGCGGATGCTCGCCGCGATGGACGCCAGGTCCGCCTTCGTGAACGACTCCTTCGCCATGGCCTTGCTGACGGGATACGGAAGGTTCTGTGCCGCCAGGCGCCCCAATGGCGACGCCAGGTTTTCCTTAAGGTATCTGGTTTCCGCTTCACGGATGGCCTTTAGCTGGAACGACGGGCAGTCGCAGTCCACGACGCGGACCGTCTGCCCCTGGCTGTATGCCAGCCAGGACGCCATCATCACCGTCAGCGTCGTCTTGCCAGTGCCGCCCTTCTCGTTGAAAAAAGTAAAAATCTTCATCACGATTCAAAGTTTACGACACAAATTTGACAAAACGCATTTTAAAAAATAAATTTTTTTAGTATAATATTTACCCTATATCGACTAATTGCGCGTATTATAATAATAGGATTAATCTCCTTATTTCCCCGCGATATTTAAATTAAATGGTTCGCAGAAACATATCCATCCTTCCTTTTTATCAAAGACCGGGCTTCCGGCAATCCCTGGCGGCCCTTCTGTAAGTGAAGGCCGCCGGGATTGCTCCGGAAAGCCCGAGCCGCCGAAAACAGCATTACCAACCAAAAACTTTTTGTCATGAAACCTTCCAACGAAGAAAAGAAGGCGGCAGAAGCCGCTCCCGTACAGCGCCCCAAGCCCGAGCCGAACTGGCCGCTCATGCGCAAGCTGTCATGGATCCAGACTGGGCTGTCCGTTCCGAAGGACCGCCGCAACGCGGCGAACCCGGAACTGGAATACCGCAATATCGAGGACATCTGCGCCGCCGCGGCGCCGCTCCTTGAAGATGCCGGATGCGCCCTGACGTTCTCCGAAGAACTCCGCGAGGCCGGCGGCAGGGTATACGTCGCCTCCACCGCCACGCTCTCCGACGGCAACGGCTCCATCTATTGCACGGCCTTCGCCCGCGAGGACGACGTCCTCCCCGAAATGTGCGGGGCCCAGATCACGGGCGCTTGCACGTCGTACGCCCGCAAGTATGCCGCCGCCGGGCTCCTGGCCATCGGCTCCGGCCGCAGGCTCGCCGTACATACAGAAATCGACGCCCTGGACCAGACACAGGCACAGTCCCTGAGGGAGAAGGCGGCAGCCGGGGAGGCGCCCGCTGCGCCCTCGCCCGTGCGGCGCCCCTATGCCACCGAGCACCCGCTGCTCGTGCCCGGGTTCGGCGGCTGGGACGAGGAAATCAAGGCCGTGACAAGCTGGAAGGGGACGCAGGATGCGTACCTCCGCGACCTGGCCTCACGCTACGCCTTCAACGAAGAAACCCTCAACGTCCTCCTCAGCAAGCGGACCACTCCGTTCGTCTCCGGAGAGTAGACTCGGCCCGTATCCCGGGAGGAAGAAAACATTCCTGCCGGGATGTCACAGGGCATAAAAATTAAATTACTGTAAAAAAATTTGTTTTTAAAATGCAAATAACTATATTTGCGATAAGTTTTATTAGCCTTACCAAAAAATGGAAACAAAAATCAACAAGATCAACGAAACCCTGCAGCGGCTCGACGAGCTGGTTGCGGACTATCGTAATGCGTGCAACGACGCCTGGGGTGCCGTGGCGGAATTCCTTGCCGACGGCCCCGTAGTAGCTGTCCTCTCCGAGAAAGACAATGAGCGCATCCAGCGTGAATTGGAAGCCATCCCCGAAGGCCTCGAGCGTGAAGCCATGGCCCGCAAGGGCGGCCCCGGCTACCTCGAGGCGATGGCCGAAGAGAGCGTCGAGCTCCGCTATGCCGCAGGTGGCGAGACCAAGACCGGCATCATCGTCAAGGCCCGTATGGACAACGGCCTTGTAGTGACCGTCATGGACCCCTTCGACGGCGACCAGACGGACGTCCGCATCGACGACATCGTCGACGAGCCGGCAGCCCTGCTGATGTTCATCCTCCGTTTTGCGAACGAAAAATCGTAGCCATGGACTTCATCTTCCGTGACGACTCCCTGCGAAACGGAGTCTCCGTCTCCGACCGCCTTGGCGAGTCCGACCCAGTCGTCAACACGCCGATCATCACGTCCGAACTGACCGTCGGCGAGCTCTACCGCCTCTTCCATGCGAAGTCGCGGAAGGCGCGCCCCGGAAGGGGAGAACTCCGCGCCGGGGCGTAATCCCCGGAACCCGCTCCCGGCTCCCGCCTGCGAGACATGCAGCCGGCAGATACGGCCGGGACGGATGACATCAGGTCTTTGACATTTTGCAAACGGACGAACATTTTTACCGAAATCTATACTGCCACGAAAGGCCCTTGGGCGCTTTCCTGGCGGGTAACCATAAAGAAGACCCGACGGCGGAGCCGCCGTGAAGACAACAGCAAAGAACCCCTTCCGGGGGTTCCGCCTCGCCGGCCTTCGACTATGAAATCCTTTTTTGAAAACCCCTTGACCCATACCGCCCTTGCCGGCGGACCCCTGAAGCTCCATATGGACAAAACCCACCCTGTTGTCAAACGCCTGCACGTACCTGTCAAGGCGTGGAAAGGCGGAACGTCGTTCGACGCCCGCAAGGAGCAGATCGCTGCGCTGCTGGAAAACGACCAGCCGTTCGTGCTGGCTCGGTACCTCGTTACCGTGCCCCTCGTGGACGGCGCCTGCGACTGGCTCCACGAAATTATCCTCTGGCAGTCACGAAGCGGCGACCGAGAACAGGCGAGCCTCATCCTGACGCCCCGGATGTTCCGCGACCTCGTCGAAGCCTTCGACATGCGGCAGGCCGACCGTATCGACGAAGGGGAGATCTACGAGTGCAACAGCCTCCTCCGCGACCTGTCCGAAGAATACAGGAAGGAGATGGACCGCCACCGCGACGCCGTCGAGACGGCCAAGAAAAACTACATGGTCAAGAAGGACGGATACTCGCGCAGCTGGACGATGCGGCTGCGGCAGCGCCTGACGGCCGCCGAGGCGGCATATTCGTCGGCCTCGCAGCAGTTTCTCGTGGACCACAACATCTATACGTACACCTTCGCCGGCGAACGTGGATTGTCAACCCTTGCCGACGACGGCGAATACGAAGAAAACGATTAGCTCCCTATGCTGAAATACAACTTCCGCGGAATGTCCCTCGACGGGCGCTGGATCTTCGGCAGCCTTGTCGAACACGCCGATGCCGTCCTCGTCAAGACAGGCCTCCGCGGCGCCGTCGCCGTGCGCCCCGAGACGGTCGGCATCTGCAGCGGCCTTCGCGACGCCGACGGGCGCGACGTCTTCGAAGGCGACATCCTGGAGGCCGCCGACGGGCACCGATTTGCCGTCGTCGGGAGCGAAGACCTCCCTGCGCTTGTTGCCATGTCTTCGTACGCCCATACCTATAACAAAAAAACGCGCATGTCGCCCGAGCACCTGGCGCGCGAGGCGGGGTCCTCCCGCATCATCGGCAACATCCATGAGAACGCGGACCTCCTCGAAGAAAAGGCCGTCACGGCGGCGGCAGGCCGCGTCGCAGGGCACGTCATCCGCGTCGGCACCAAAAACAAAGAGGAGAAACAATGAGAACCCCCTATAGTGACGAAAACCTCGACGACCTCCGCATGCGCTTCTATCGCGCCATGAGGGAGGACCGCCTGTGGCTCAGCCCCACGCTGTCCCTCGACACCCTGGCGCGGCGACTGGGATCCCACAGCGACCATGTGGTGGCAATGCTGCGGAGGGAGGGCAAGACGCTGCGCGACGAGCTGCTGCGCTACCGCATCGACGAGGTCAGGCGCATCGTCGAGACGGAGCCCCGCATCGCAAACCGCGAGGTCGCCCGTCGCAGCGGCTTCGGCAGCGCCAACAACCTGTGTGTATGCTTCCGAAAGAGCGTCGGCATGACGATCACGGAGTACCGCAGGGGCAACGCCGCCGCTTCAAACTGAAAATTCCGCCCGGCACCCACGCGTGCCGGCATCCCATAACCGAAACGAACCCGAAAAACCAAAAACAAATGAAACGTTTTCTCATTATCCTTCTGGCGGTCCTGATGACCGCCCCCATGACCCTGGCCCAGTACAACAACGTCTATATTGAAGGCCTTCCCGCGCTGACGGGGGAACGCCATACCTATGACTTCAAATGCGGACGCCAGACGCTGCGCCTGGATGGCAACGGCCATCCCGCCATGCTCTGCCAGGAGAACGACTTCGGCGGACACTACTCCCTTACCCTGGCATTCACCAGGAAGTCGGCAAGCGTGCTGACCTCCGTCATCGACAAGAAGACCGGCGCCGCCGTGCGGTCCATGCATCGCAACGGCAACACCGAATACCGCTATCTGTGGGAAGACGGCTATGTCTCCGAATATATCGTTACCATCGATGACGGCTACCGCGAGAAGGACTGCATCATGAACAAGGTTATGGAGGACGGTCTCTCCGATGTTGGCGGCGTCATCTACCGCTTCATGATTCAGGAGTCCCCCGAAAATATCCGCGGGATGCGCGTGATGGACGGGCGGAAGGTCCTTGACGTCACCGACGTGGACTATGCTGAGACCGACAAGGAATACTCCTACGACGCCACGCTCTCCGGCGGCAACCACATCCGCATGACGTTCCTTAAGGACGATTCGCATACGCCCCGTACCATCGACATCCGCATCCCTAGCATGACCGCACGGGGAGATCTTGTCGGTGAACGCGGTATGATGCCGTCAAACATGCTGGCCATATGGTAAGAAAGATATTTTTCCTATTCGCAGGGATCCTTTGTGCGACGGTCGCTCTGGCCGGCGCACCCAAGACTGGGCCCGCCGGCGACGAATCGCTCAGCTACGTCATCCATCACTCCCTCTGGGAGCGGGCGCTCGGTACGCTCGACATTGAGGGGAAAAGCGTGGAAGGCGGCAACTACTGCGTCCGCGCCAGCATGGAGACCGACCCCGTGTTCCGCGGCATATACAGCCTGAACGCCATCTACGAGTCCACCTTCCGCTACGGCGACGGCTATGCCATGCGCTCCGCCTGGCATACGTTCATTGAGAAGAACTACTGGCGGACGGCGGATTACCGATGGAGCGGCACGGGCGACGTCGGCGTGCGCTGCTACAAGAAGGACCGCCCCGACGTGGAGACCGTGGTCCCCGCCTTCGACGAGAGCCGCGACATCCTCGGCGCCATATGGTATCTCCGCACCCTGGACTACGCCGACAGGACGCGCCCCGTATCCCTGCACGTCATCTATGACAGCAGGGCCATCCCCGTGTACCTGCGCAGCAGCAGGGCCACGGAGCTTATGGTAGACGGCGAGAAGGTCCCCGTCATAGAGGTCGCCCTGGCGCGTGACCGCAACCCGTTCATGACGATATGGTTTACGGACGATGCCGTGCGCACACCACTGCTCTTTCATGTCGACGTCGGCGTCGGCAGCGTGGAAGGCGCCCTTGACGGGTATGACATCAGCGAGGTCGTCAAGGACCCCCGTGCCGTCGAATCCCGCATGAGGCCCCTCCCGAACCCCACGGTCATGGCCCGCGGCCCCAAAGTGAAGAACGTCCTCCCCGTGAAGGACCCGTGGGAGAGCATGGAGCAGGACGACGACAAGCCGCAGAAGGCCGACAGGAGGCTCGCCTCCGCCAAGAAGACCACGGCGCAGCCGCAGCAGCAGCAGAAACAATCCGTTGCCCGCCCCGTGGCCACCGTGAAGGTCACGCAGCCCTCCAACGACCGCCTGCTGCAGGCGCTTGGAGGGACGACGCTGCCCAGTATCCCATAATATCAATATAAATAATTGATTTGTCATGAAACAATACCTCGATATCCTGAAAGACGTCATGTTCACCGGCGTCGACAAATCCGACCGCACGGGCACCGGGACGCGTTCCGTTTTCGGACGCCAGATGCGGTTCAACCTGCAAGAGGGGTTCCCCCTGCTGACCACGAAAAAGGTGTTCCTCAAAGGCGTCATCCACGAGCTCCTGTGGTTCGTGGCCGGCGATACGAACATCAAGTACCTCACCGACAACGGCGTCCACATCTGGGATGAATGGGCCGACGAAAACGGTGACCTGGGACCCGTCTACGGCCACCAGTGGCGCTCCTGGCCCGACGGCCGCGGCGGCACCATCGACCAGCTCGCGAACGTCGTGGAGCAGATCCGTCATAACCCGGACTCCCGACGCCTGATTGTCTCTGCATGGAACCCCGCCGAGGTGGACGACATGGCGCTCCCGCCGTGCCACACCCTGTTTCAGTTCTATGTCGCGAACGGCCGCCTGAGCTGCCAGCTGTACCAGCGTAGCGCTGACCTCTTCCTGGGGGTCCCGTTCAATATCGCCTCTTACGCGCTTCTCACGATGATGGTCGCGCAGTCCACGGGGCTGCAGCCCGGCGACTTCGTGCACACCCTGGGCGACGCCCACGTCTACAGCAATCACTTCACGCAGGTCACCGAGCAGCTTCAGCGCGAGCCGCGGACGCTGCCCACGATGACGCTCAACCCCGACGTAAAGGACCTGTTCTCCTTCCGCTACGAAGATTTTACCCTCACGGGCTACGATCCCTGGCCTGCCATCAAGGCGCCCGTGGCTGTATAAACATCTTTTGTCATGATTACGATCAACAACTACTCTTATCCTATCCTCAATTTCTTCGGGCTTCAAGCCCTGTGGGAACATCCGATGTTCTCCACCATTATGGAAAAAGTCCCGGCGGAGACCGCGAAGGGTGAGATGCCGGAGTCGATGAAGGCCCTGCAGGATATGTATGCCGAGCAGGGACATTCTCCCGTGACCTGGAGGTCCTTCGAGGAGCTCACCGCGAAGCGGCGTGACGCCTGGCCCATCCTCGCGCTTTATCCTGAAGATTTCAATGCCTTGGGGGCGGAGAGGGTCATGGGCATCGACAGCATGATCAGCCTCCTGTGGCATACTTATTACCATGACGCCATTCCCGAGGTTGTCCCACCGGAAGTGTGGGACGAGTCATTCTACTACAAGGCCGACAAAGAGTTTCACGATTGGTTCTTCGGCAATGAGATTCATGTCAAGGGTATTATGATAAGGCCCTACGAAAAGACCGCCTGCCTGTATTTCGTCCACCGTGACGGGAATATGGATATGGCTTCTTCGATGTATCTCATGGACCGGTACCTCCTGTTGTTCCATGCCGGCGGCGCGGGGTTCATGTCGTCGCTGTTCGTCGTTCCTTCCGGCTTCAAGAAACTGGCCGCCATCCGCGGGGCCTCCCTGGAGGAGACGTTCTTCGAGGAAGACATCTATAACGTCTTGAAATATCACCATTACGTTCATGTCCTCGGCAAGGGCAAGACGACGCTGATGCACCGTGGAGATAGCATGGCGTTCCGCGGGACGACATACAAGAGCTATACCGATACGCCACTGATGTTTGTTACCAACTAATCAATAAACATCATGAAAAAAGACTTTTTGGTTTTCGAGTACCGTGAATCCGAAGGTAGGGGAGAGCCCTGCCAGATGCACTACAACAATATCCACGAGGACGGGACGACCGACGCTCCGATATTCTCCAACGGATACCGTCCCGTAGCGGTCATCCCAGCCGATCTTGTCGCAAGCGAGAAGTGGGGAAAGTTTGTCGACGGTATCGGCAAGAAGAAACTCTCCTATAACGAGGTCTTCAGGGCGACCATCGCGTGGCTCATTAATCACGGGTTCCGCCCCTAGTGACATACGGGGTGCGGCGGGTCGGCGATCCTCTTTCGTCGAAAGGCTAGTATCACAAATTCTCCCCGCCGCACCTTTCTTTTGACATGCGGGAAGGGGAGGTGCCACT
>Ga0310690_10003832_pt1 | contig 22043 bp, 26 predicted proteins | sample AusTroGonzalo_MG_2_FD_207661 | JGI IMG/M metagenome (GOLD analysis project Ga0310690, IMG submission 207661) | Bovine rumen microbial communities from tropical cattle in Woodstock, Queensland, Australia - Gonzalo_04 (v2) (version 2) | ecosystem: Host-associated > Mammals > Digestive system >... | reverse complement strand
TCCCACCTGAGTGGGCTTATTGTTTGTTAAGCCATTTCTGCCATGCAAGCACGGACTTGCCGCCGAAATAGCCGTCCTGCGAAACTCCGAGGAATTTCTGCAAGGTCTTGATGGTCTGCATACCGCAGAAGCCGTCCGCCGGTATGCCCAGCTTCGTCTGGATCGCCTTGATAAGCTGCGAGCCGTTCTGAAGTTTGGACGGTGCAACGAACTTCCACGATGCCTCTTGACAGTTCGGCAGGAATTTCTGCATATCCTTGTTCTGGTTCGATATCGTGCCGTCTACGGTCGTGCCGAATACCTTCTGTGCCTTTTTGGTGGTAGCAGGACCCCAGAAGCAGTCTTCTGCTATCCGGTCGCCGTCCCATCGCTTGTTACAGAGATACAGCCCTGATACATTACCGGCAAAGTCTCCCCAAGGATGCCAGCCGGTGCGGACATCAGACGCAGGATCATAGACAAGGTATTGGCTGTTGCTGTACGCTACGATAGCGATGTAGTGACCGCCGTTTGTCCAATAGTTGCTCGTGACCTTGTGCATCAGCAGGATGCCGCACTGTCCGCCCTGGATCGCCTTGCGCCATGCTTTCATGGCTGCGTTGTCCGTGATGCCGTCCTGATTGAGTGCTACCGTCTGCCCCTCTGCGCCGTATGCCGTGAGGCACGCAGAAATGCCCTCATAAGCCGTTCCCTGGTATGGATAGGCATATCCGTTGTCTGTGAGCCATTTCGCCGTTTCTGTGGGGTCTACGTCCAAGAGGTCAGCACACGCAGTAGGACCACAGCCAGCAACGGCAATCGTCTCCGCAGCGTATGGATAATATGGGTAGTTGTACTGCTTGTAATCAGTCATCCTCTTCCACCTCTTCCGTCTTCAGATGCTCAAGTATGATATTCCACGCCGCACTGATGCCAGCACTCAAGGCCGAGCATACTAATGGAATAAGCAGAGCCTTTGCCCCGGCTATGCTGTCGGGCAGATTGCCGTTCAGCATAAGGCATACTTCTGGTATCAGCACGCCGAAGAACGCCTGTGCAAAGGTCTTTAAAGCGCGTATAAGCCAATCTTTCATCATTCTTCACCCCCTTTGAACCAATCCGGTCTATCAAGGTCATGTGTCTTTAGATAGCGTGCAAAGAGCGTGGTCATGTACCAATTTGCCTTGAGAACCGTGAAATAGTACTGTGCCACGGTCATTAGCTCTTGAGTCTCGTCCGGGATAACGTACATGAGAAAAAGAAGCTGGAGCCGAACCGTGTCCTTCTCCAACTTCCGCAGTTTGCTTCTCTTCTGTATCGCGCCGACTATCATGCTCATAGCCGATGCCAGCGCACCGCTACCGATGATTGCTATGATTATTTGTGTCATGTTTGTGCCTCCGTTATGCGCTCACCTTTTTGATTATATTCGGAAGAACTAACGCAAGATATTCGCCCATGAGCTTCTGTCCTGTTGCGTTCGGATGAGTCGGTATTGAGGATGAATCACTTGCGTATGTCGGGTACATGTTCGACCTGTTCATTCCAATGTTGTCAACTGCAACATACGGTATGTGCATATTCTTTGCCACGCTTTCGATTGCCGCATTGTAGTCTGCCTGTGTGTAGACATGGCTATTTGCTGTGACGGTATGTGTCAGCGTATATCCGTTGTCATCGCCACGCATGGTAAACCATGTTGAGAGAGCAATGACAGCCGCCTGCGGGTAGTTCGTCTGCAACTTCTTTATCATGCAAGCGTAAGCCTCTGTGAAGCTGTCACCTAATGTCGGAGCGGTCAGACCGTCCCATTCAAGCGGTTCGGACTGTGCCGACATAGCGTAGGTATAGTCGTTTACTCCGCCGGCGATGATGATGACGTCCGGGTTCGTTGTCCCGCTGTGGAGTCTTCCGCATCTGGTGTCCGATGACATCGGCACTTTACTGACGTGCGAGGAGTCTTCGAGCTGTGTTACTCCTGAACCGCTGTATCCGTCAATAACAAGCGGCTCCATGCCTGTTTCCGTACAAAGGACGCTCCACCACATCTGTGACGGACTCGTTACGCCTGCATTGTTGCCTTTGTAGTATGTATCATTCCCCTCTGGTACTGTGCCAACATAGGATGAGATGCTGTCACCGAGAAGCGAAAGTTTCAATCCTGCCAATGAATTAGTCAGGAGTTTTCCGTCAATGTCGTATATTGCCATTTTTTACACCTCCCAATTGCCCACTGCCCACTCGCAGGAATCGCCGCCAATGGTTGCATATCCCACTGTTGCTGATGTGTAAAACTCTTCTGTCACCGTATCCCATATTCCGATAACATTATCTGCATCCCTTACGCATGGCACATACTGACCGACTAATGTATTTGATTGGTCGTATATCTTCAGAATACCGATGCTTGCAAAAGAGACAAGCGTGGAGTTCGTCAGCATCCACTGTCCGCAATATCCCAACGCCGCATATATTGTCTGCGATGAAGTCCATGCTCCTGTTGTTGACAGCTCGCCTGCAAGCAAGGTTGAAGGACTTGCCGATCCGGGGTCAAGAACGACATGGACGATACTACCCACTTGCATATCTGGGATATTTTCAAGAGCCAATGCTGTACCGTGCGAAAATGCGGAAACACGCTGTGTGTCTGTCCGACCGTAAAAAGATACCGTATAATTATTGCCCGTTGATGCCGCATGACCGCCGAGGATGCCAGCTGCGGATGTTTTCGCAGTATGAGGACTTATGTCAAATTCAAGTTTAAGAACGTTCAAATCGCTGAACGTTTTTGTTGCAATAATGCTCTGCTTTGCAGTAGTTGTACTACTGCGGTCAACGCCCGTATATTTAACATAATCGTACTGCGTGTATCCTGCCGGGACGAGTCCCTGTTCTGTAACAGTCACATTAAACGAAGTCGTCTTGCTCTCATAAGTAACTGTTACCGTACTCGTTCCCACTGTCAGCGTACCACTCAGCGTATAATCCGCAGACGGAACTGTTGCTGTTGTTGTATCACTATATGTGGCAGTAACCACCAAATCAGCTTTTAAGCTGTCAAGTGTGTCCGTTGTGTATACCGTTCCCGACTGCGTATAGACCGCCGCTATACTGCTCACGGTCGGTGCCGCAGATACCGTCACTTCAAACGTGTCCGTGAAGCCGCTGTAGGTGGCTGTGATGGTGCTGGTTCCGACGGAGAGCGTTCCGCTTAAGGTGTAAGTCGTGACGGTCGCTGTTGAGGCGTCGTCATAGTTCGCCGTGACTACAAGGTCGCTTTTTAAGCTGTCCAGAGATGTGGTTGCATAGACGGTGCTTGTCTGCGTGTATTCTGCGGTAATGCTGGTCAGCGTTTTTTCTGGATAAAGAGCCTCTTCCAGAGCGTCGTAATACTCCTGCCCCTGATCGTCGATGTACGCGACTTTCGCCGCGATCTGTAACAGAGCTGTCTTCACGGACTCCGACAGATCACTTGCCGCAATACCGTCTTCCATGTGGTTAAGTTTCGCGGCGGTGATGATGTCGCCGGGTTCCCACGAGTTTTTTGTGTATGGCATTTCAACCTCCTATTAAAGAGCGTTAATAATTTCCGTGAGTATCTTCTTTAAGCTGACCAGCCCGCCCGTACCAGCCACGTTCCAGCCTTTTGCGGTCAGAGCTGTGGCAAGGTCGCCGTCGGCTTGGAATTCATAGTCACCGTCCCACGTTACGCCGAAAGCGTTAGAACGATTCTGTAACGTGCCGTTGCCCATAATCAGACCAAACACATTATTCGAGTCTTCAACGTTGTACTTGCCGATTGCGGTCTGGTCATTACTCCCCGTGACGGTGCTGTTGTTTTGGGCGTGAGAATTGTTCCCATTCGCACGGGAGCCGTTTCCCTCTGCGTGGGAGAAATTGCCCATCGCCTTTGTGGAATTTCCTTCCGCGAATGAGGTGCTCCCAGCCGCCTGTGTATTCTGTCCGCTTGCGAATGACGTGTAGCCCTGAGCCTTTGCCGAACGGCCTTGTGCAAGCGAATACTGCCCGCTCGCCTCGTTTATCGCGCCAAACGCCGCGCTTTGTGCGCCCGCACTTGCGTCGCTTCGTGAGCCGAACGTAAACACCTGCATGGCGGATACTGTCGGATAGGTGATTTCTACCTTTTCCCCGCTTGCCGGTGCGTCGGTCATAATCACGATGAACATATTGCCCTGCGTATATCCGAGTGTATAATCCGTCTGATACGTCTTCGTGGTTCCTGCGACTTTGACCACTACGTCTGTCGTTATTGTTGTTAAGCTGACCACGGGATATGATGCGTTGAAGCCTGTCGTGCTCCCGTCGCCGAAAAATATTTGCGTGTATTCCGCAACACCGTCTGCATCACGCAAGTCGCGCACGTCATAAAAGACCGTGCCGTTCATGTCTACCATCTGCTGTGAGCGGAAATCAAACGTGGTGTGCGCTTCGCCGTCCTTGCCTATCTGCGACCCGTCCGCGCCGAATTTCGCTACCGTCTCGCCGGTGCTTTTCTCCACGATATGCAGGCCGTCGGACTTCATGTCGTTGCGGTAGCTTTCGCCCTCAACATGCGCCCCGGAGCCGTCATACCAGAAATGCTCTTCCAGCTCATCGACCTGCTCTTTTGTATCCGTCGCTACGGTATGCGCCGCGACTGCAACGGTGTCGTCTGTCGGCGGGGCTGTGTTGTTGCCGTTGATCCATGCTCTGCCGTTTGCCACGCGCACCTGCACGACATCACCCTGTTTCGCCGCGATCGAACGCTCGACGGGTGTCTCCGGTGCTCCGCCGGGTATCCGCACCCACGCGGTGTCGCCCTCGACATACAGAACTTCCGCCGTTGTGTCGTAGGCTTCTGGGCGCGGATTACCACACCTTATCGCGTCCACGATGTCGCGCTTTATTTGTTCATACTGATTGCTCATATCGCACGACCTCCTCTGATGTCTTTCCGCCCGCTACAAGGTCAATCGCCTGTGAGCTGACCCGGAAGGTGTTGTCTATCTTCTGCGCTGGGTAATGTAATTCGACCAGATCGCCCACTAAAACATCCGGGTGATATCGCCGGTCATAGCTGACTTTGTACGCCGCCCATTTTGATTCGTCCAGCATCCGTCTGGCATACATCGCGATCGACTCAGAACCGTTGAACGCGGGGCTTCGGTCTTCCTTCCATATCTCACGGCCTCGCGCCCTGATCGCGTCGGTATCCCGCACTTCTGCACAGGTATTTCCGCTGACCGCACGGTACACATTCGGAGCGTCATACCAATCGAAGCTGGCCTTGACCTTCGGCTCGATCGCGTCATTATCCACCCCGAACATGACCGCAACATCTTCGGCCTGCGGGCATATTTCTATCGTGCCATCGCCCAGCAGTCGCAACCGCCAATTGATAGCCGTTAATATCTTTCTTGCCATTGTCAGGCAACTCTCGCCTGCGTCCGCTACGATATGCGCGGAGAGCCTCGGAGAGCCGCCAGAAACGATTTTCGGGGCGGGTGTGACAGATAATAGCTCTTCAACTATTTCCGCGCCCTCGCGCCCTTTAGGTGCGTACCAGCCACGCGGCAGAAGTACATCCTGCGCGGGCTTAAGCACTGAATAACAAATGACGGAGCCTGTCTCAAGTGCCCCGTCAATATTTCTGTCCGGGCAGATTGCAAGCCCCGTGAAAAGTGGAACGTGGTCAGAAGCCCCGTCCTGACTCACGTCCATGTTGACTCTGATCCATGTCTCTTCATCAAGCGGCTTGCAGGTCAGTTGCGCGGACTCCTGTAAGTCCGAATCCGAGCGCGTGACCTTGCCCTGTATTAGTTCTATTCGTTCGGAGTCCAGCCACGTTGCCGCGTCCACGACGGTCGCGTAATACGCAACACTGAACCCCTTTGCCCAATCAAGACGGCGGATGATCGTGTCCTCACTCGTGACCGATCCTAATACCGCCGTCCCGACTATGGCCTGTCCGACTATCGCCGGGTTCTGTCCGCTCATGTACCTAACCACTCCACATAAGTAATGCCGTCAAGCGTCTCTGCGTCTACTCGTGTTATCTTCAGCGTGAACTCTACCGCGTTGCCTGCGGTCTTATAGGAACGAGTCTCACTCACCTGCACATCTGCCGCGAAGGAAGAACCGTCCACCGTCCGCACGTGACAGATGCCTGTCCAGACTGCCAGCCTGCGGAGCGCGTCGATCGTGTCCTGATCCTCGACCGTAACTGCCGTCGCGGTGATGCCGGCTGTGCGTTGTACCGACAGATTCCAATCACCTTGCACGCTCCCTCCGAGGTAGGTCGTTTCCGTGAATCCCTTCGACCACGTATGGGAGATGCCCATGTTGAACCGAAGCGCGACCTGTTCCCCGTTGAAGTCTATGATATTAGCATCGGAATCCAGCCCTGCCTGAACATCAAGCCATGCGAACTGCTCTGATGCTGTTATGTAATCGCCGTATTTTGAAATGTATACCGCACGATATCCCGCCGTCTCACCGATCGCCGGATACGGGTCAACATACGCCGTCCCGAACGTGCCGCCCTCAACGATCAGTTCCGCCTTGTCTGCGGATAATCTGTAGATATCGCACGTTGCTCCGGTCAGAGCGTTCGCCGCAGGAGTGATCCGCATCGCGTTGCCTGCAAGCGACTCCACCGTGATGCTTGTAGGGATGCGTGCCTGCTGGTTCCAATGGACTTCAAAAGGAATATCCACCGAGGCCGGTATCTGCGGGTCGTCCGTTGCCGATACGGTCAGAACAAACTTGCATCCGTCGTCAAGCGGCTTGAGCAGGTCTTTCAGCTTGATTGATACCTGACCGTTTCCTGTCTGCCGTTTTAATGCTATGACCTCGCCCTCGTATCCTGTTGAGACAGAACCGTCTGGTCTGATCTGCGTGAAGCTCTCCGCCCTTCGGATAATGACCGTTGTCTGCCCGCCTGCCGGTGCGCCCGGTGTTGCCGTGACCGTAAGCGGCAGACCCAGCAAGGACTTCTGCGTCCGCGATTCGCCCGAAGAATCCGTGATGGTTTCATCGGACAACGAAGTCGTCACGGTGGTAATGCTCAGCACTCCGGGAATGCCGATCAGAGCCGCGTCTGACCATTCAGAAACAAGCCCCGACTTTGATGTCACGCGAACCCGCACGAAGTAGCCAACGCCCTGAGCCCAATCTTTCGCGGTGATATTGACCGCCTGTGCTGATTTCGTCCGGGCTACGACCCGTTTAGGCCACTGTGACTCAATTGGGATCACGCCGCTGTTTGGATAAACGCAGACCTCTGCGGATTCCTGCCCCACTCCGTCGGATGAGTAATATGTCCATGATGCCGTGAATTTGTTTCCGTTCTGCACGGCTTCTGCTGATAACTGCAACGTCGGCTTGTCCGGGGTCGTGTACATCCCGCATTCGATGATGTCCGAATACGGACTCCATGTTATCGAATCCCCTGACAGACCCAGCCGCACGCGGAAGTAATACATCTGACCCGGAGTCAGACCGCGCACGCGCCATTTTGCGACATCCGTGTCGTCGATCTGGTATGTGTTCGGCTGTTCGGTGGATTCCCATGCCCACGGGCTTGATGACCAGCTTATCTCAACCGTGTTCGCCTGTGTCCATGTCCACGACCAATGCACGATCGCGTCTGTCCTCAGCTTGCCCGGTGATACGGTCACGGTAGCCGGTGCCTGCGGGATGCTTGCGTTGCTCCCGATCGCAGAAGACTCCATATTCGGAGTGACCTCGTAAATGGTATAAGTCACGCCGCCCGCCGTTTTGGAGGTGGATGTGTAAGTCCCCTGAAAGGCATAAACGCTGATGCCGATCAGATTTGCATCATTCCACTTCGGGCATTGTAAGCCCGTTACCGTCTGCGAGCCTGTGCCGCTTAATATCCCGACGATCACTTTTTTGCCGTCGCCCCGGAATATCAAGGCCAGCTTGCTGTCGGGCACGTCGGATGTATTCGTCACAGTGACATCGACTTGATAATTGGTCGAGTCAACGTTGCTGACCGTCAAGTCTTCCGGGGTGGATAACTTCCCGCTTCTGACCAGCTCCGGGTCGCCCAGATTCGTCTTGCGGTCATGGGTGTTGTTTATCCTCACCCACAAGCACTGATCCGTGCCGGCTCTGTTGTCTATCACGATCCTTGCCGCGTCCGCTCCCGCCGTGTCGGATATTGCCACGGCCTCCGTCCAGCTTGCGCCCGTCGGTGCGGTCTGCCCGGATGCAGGTGTGTCGATCAGCCATTCAACCGTCGTTTTGTCGATCGGATGTGCCGCGTCTGTCTGGGATGCCCATTCAACCCTGATCGTGGTCGTGGTATTCGTAACCGTTGAGCCGGTGCTTCGGACTTCTGCCTTGTACGGACGCGCATAAACGTGCTTGCTGTACTTCCACTCCGAATCACCCGCGCAACCTCTTGCACGGATACGGAACCACCGGGTATAAGATGCGTCCGCTAATATCTCCGAGTCTTCCGTGATGGCCTTTGATGAATTTAACGCGCCGGTGCCTTCTGACCAGCCGTCCCGCGTGCTTGCCCACTTCAGCTGGCTCCCGTCTGTCTCGGTGCAGTTGTGGATCAACATCGTCTGCCATTCGGTGTTGACCGTCGGCCTGTTGGACTGTGTGTTTGTCTCCGTCGTCCATGTGAACGTCGTCTTGTTATCCAGCTCTGAATCAAGCTCCTGAGACACGACCGGGTTCTTCGGCACGGTCATTTCGTAGAGCTTTTTTGCCCATTCTGACCATTCTGCGTCGGTCTTCCTGCCCCGGACGCGGAACGCGATCCGCAGCAGCTTGTCTGTCGTTGTGGGATAAAAACTCGACGCTGACAGCGAAATCGTGCGGGATGTCGCATCGGTATCAACGGATACGCTCGTCCAGACACCTTCGCCGTCAAGGTTCGTCCTGTATTGCATTTCAAGGCCGCTGTCATAGTTGTCGTCTGCCTTCTTCCATGACAGCGTGAATTTCATTCCGTCGCGGGCAACTGACAGCCCGGACGGTGCATTTGTATAAGCCATTAAGCCATCCTCATTTGTACGTTAAGCTCACGCGCAAACCGCGCCGCCCAGTCTTCCGGGTTCTCCGCTCCGTTTACAGTAATATTATTAACAAAACTTGAAATGCCGCTCCGGATGCTTGCCAATGGCCGCAGGTTCGCGATCGGGCTGATCTCAACACTTGCGTCTTTTGCGATGTCCTGCATAGCTTCTGTGACAGCTCCCGCCTCATCTTCGATACCTTCTGCGATACCCAGCGGAATCCATTTGCCGACCGTATCACGCATCAGTTTAGACGGTGAGCCGATCGCAAAGAAGTCTTTCAGCTTTGTCCATGCGCTCTTTGCAAAGCCGACCAGCGTGTCCGCAATGTTGGAACCGAACTGGACGATGCCGTCAATGATGCCGTTGACGATATCAATACCAGACTGTATCCAGTCGATATCAAGCAGCCATTCGATAGCCGTTGAGCCGATCTCCTGCAACGCGCCCCATAAGAACTCACCGATAGCAACTACGCCGTCACGGATTGCGGTTAAGATATCTTTGCCCAACTGAAGCCAGTCGATTTCTTTAAGGCTTGACCCGGCAAGCTGTCCGATGGACTTCAGCATATTCCAGAAGTTTTGCGCCAGACTTACTACACCGTTGATGATGAACTGGACTACGTTCTTGCCGGCGTCTTCCCAGTCGATTCCCGTAAAGAACTCCGACGCGGTTGTTGCAAGGGATGTCAGAGCCTCCCATATAAACGATGCGACTGCTGTGATCCCGTTTGCGATGAACTCAATGATATCTTTTCCAACCTGCGCCCAATCAATATCCTTGAAGTGCTCCGCCGCTGTTGTGGCAATCGTTTTGATGCCGTCCCAGAGCGTTTCGGCAACTTCCTTCACGCCGTTTACAAGAGCATGGAAAGCGTTCTTTCCTGCCTCTGACCAATCAACATCCTGGAATCGTTCTTTGGCTGTGTCCCCGATAGACTTGAACGCATCAAATATCCATCTTCCCACGGAGCCGATCGCGTTACCGATAAACGACACGACCTTGCGCCCGACTTCTGCCCAGTCTATTGAGCGGAATTTCTCTGCCGCGCTCGATGCAAGGGACTTTAACCCATCCCACAGGATCGGCGCGACTGTCTTGATGCCTGTCCATAACAGCGTCAGAATAGACTTGCCAAGCCCCATCCAGTCCGCTTCTGTCAGTGCAGTCATGCCCGCCTGGAACAGACCCACAAGGCCCGTTGCAAACTGACCGCTGCCGTCGGTGATCGCTCCCGCAAGGCTCTCTGTAAACGCGATGGCATTATCTACCATTCCCGGCAGATTATTAAACAGATCGGTCAGAGCGTTTCCGATAAGGGATGGCAGCTCTTTCAGAATGTTCCCGATCATCGGGAAGACGTTTCCGACGATAAAGTTCTTCGCGGCCTTTGCCATATCCTCAAGCGGCCCTTGCACATCTCTGCCCAGCGCAAGATTGCTGATGAAGTTCTCTTTGGCTGCTTTCATCGCACCCAAGGACCCGGCAAACGTCTCTTCGGACTCTCTCGCAAAGTTGCCCGCGTACTGCTCTGTCCGCTCCATGAACATCTTCATGGCAACTTCTGCTTTTTCAGCGTTTGACGCGGTGTCCCACTTGAAATTCATGCCCTTTTCAAGAGCATAGGCAGATATGGTGGTCGCGTTCATGGCAACGCCTAAGTTGTCCATCATCGTGAAGTTGCCTTTGGCCGCTCCTGCGATGGATTCCATAGCCGCTGTAGTATCAAGGCCCATGACGGACGCGACATCAGCCGCCCTCTGCATGGCGGTGGTCGTAAGTTCTAATGCCCGCGCCTGCTCAACTCCGGAGCCTTGAAACAGTGACCCCATCTTGTTTGCGGTTGCCATGTAATCCGATGCAGACAGGCCCATATTTTTATATGCGTCGTCTGCTGTCTTCTGCACGTTCTTTGCAAACTCTCCGAAGACCGCTTCTGTGCCGCCAAGGTTCTGTTCAAGTTCTCCGCCCGCATCCAGAGCGTCTTTGAAAAACTTGCCGATGGCTGCGGTGGCAATTACGCCCTTGATCGCGCCGACAATGTTCATGCCCGCCGTTTTACCGGCCTTGACAGATTCGCCGCTCAACGCATTGGATATCGACCCGGATATCCCCTTCGTTGATGGCATTATTGTTATATATGCAGTTCCTATGTTGGTTCCTGCCATATTAGTTCTCCATTATTCGTGCCCTTGCCGCCTCGTACTCTTCGATGGTCGAGAACTCCGCAAGCTGTTCTTTGTCTTCCATGAGTTCATCAAGGATGGACTTCGGGCGGTTGATCCCGCGCTGGCCGTCCTTTGTCTGGAACCATATCAGCGTCCGCAAAGAATCAGCGATGCAGGACAGAAGTATCGTTTGTGTCGTGTGCTTCTGCCCTGACATTTTGCGCTTGATCCGACTGTCAGCAGGCAGCCCAGCCGCAAAAATAGCGGCCTGCATCGGCCGCAACTGCTTGTAGTCATAAATCCCGTAAGTCTCCGCAAAGTCGCACATGAGCGCGTGCTCATCTTCGCGTATCATTGCGGCAAGGATAATCAGTTTTTTACATCGCTCTCGCTCTTGCCGATGATGCTGACGATCTCTTCAACTTCTTTGATGACCTTTGTTGCAAGGACCCTTCCGGACTTCCCGCGACAGTGCTCGCGTAGCTTGTCTTTCTGCTCTTTTCCAAGAAGCAGTTCAACGGCTTCATCAAGCACCGCTGCTTCGCCGTTCTGAATTTTCACAAATGCAAGCATAAGGTCATAGTCGTCTCTTGCGTCATCATCTATGGAAAACGCGAATCCTGATGATGTTTTGCCCTTCAACATGTTCTCCTCCTTTTAGCATCAGGTTGATGTTGCTTTCTTGATATACTCGTAGTGACTGTTCCCAGACGAATCTACCTGTGCGGTAACAGTAACCGGATAGTTTACTGCGTCAGAGTCCTGATATACCACATCACCGATGGCTGTGATCTTGCCATCCGGGATGACGATACGCTTCATGGCTCCGTCACGCATGGCAAGCTCGATAACATAGACGTACTCCGTCATGTCGTCGCCGTCTGCTGTGACTGCGATGCCGCTGGAAAGCGTTCCGCTTACATTTGAAGCACCGTAGATCGTTTCGTAAGTGGTTTTGTTCAGAACTTCAATAAGCCCGAAAGCAAAAGTGTGTGTCTTGCTGTTGGTGTATGCAAGTACCAGATCTCCGCCCCATGCACGATATTCGCCCGTATCAAGGTTGAAAGCATGAGTCACACCGCCTGACGCGATATAGCCCAGAGATACAAACGCCGCTCCCAGAGCTGTGCTTGCGTCATTCGGCAGAGTTGTTCCAAGCGGAGCGCGGAAAATGCCGCCCGTAACTGACGGTTTTCCGGTAGAAACATTTAAAGCTGTGTTCGTTCCTGTCGCCATTTCTGACCTCCAAATTAATAGTAGATAATGTTAAAGACGGCCTGATAGCGATACCGGTCTGTGGCGGTGTCGGTGTAGTCATATTCCGCATCGAGCTGGCAAGCAGAGATATCGTTGCGCACGTTCAGACTCTTCATAGCCGCGAGCACGCTTTCGTGCAGGCCGCAGGCAGCAAGTCTGCGTTTGCCATAACTCTGTATTGCGACCATCGCGCTCCGAATATGCTCGTCCTCTCCTCCGCCTGTCCGTTCTATTACGATGTATTCATCCGGAGGATCTGCCGGTACATCGACATAAATCGGAGTCGTCAGCTTCGTCATCAGTAAATCTCTTATAATTTTTTCGATCATCGTCCTAACGCCTTTAACAATGTGTTGTTCTTCAAATTGTCTGATGCAGCAGCGCGTGTGCGGGTGCCGACTGAGACTTTTGCACGCTGGGTGGTCATGCCTGATGACATTCCATAGCCGTGCGGGAGCCGGTTCAGAACCTTGCGGGCCTCTTGCAGCAGTGCTTCTGTCATTTCTTCAGACTTCAGCAGCTTTCCGACCCCGGCTTTGTCAAGTTCAAACTTGTAATTAGCCAAAGTCTTCACACCTCACCTTCATGTGCCACTTTGTCGGGATGTTTGCCTCGATGCCCGTGATCGGGAACCCAAAGGTCATGCAGACGTGCGTGATACCGTAGGAATCTGTCCACGAGACTTTTCTGTCCATCCAGTCGTGCGTGTCCCCTTTGGGGATGCCGAGCATATATTTGATCTGCTTCTGATACAGAGCGGTTGACGTGGCAATGTCTTCCGTCGATGGCTCACCGACCAGCACGTTCTCAACCGTGACCGGTGTTTCTGCATAGATCGGCACGCCCAGCTCGTCCACGCCTGTCTGTGTTAGCTCGTAAAGGGTAACTGTGGTTCCTCGCATACTAATTCCTCAATCGGGCTGTATGAGCCAATCAAATTGCCTCCGCCCAGTAGCATCTTGTCGGTTCGTGACAGATATATCTCGCCGGTCGCGCCTCCGGAGCCGATCGTCCAGCTTTGGGAATACCCAAGTCCGGACATTGACCCCTGTGTTGCGCCCATCGGCACGGTGTCCTGGCCGTCACCCATCGCACGCATGACCATGCGGCAGGAAACGACCTTCTTTGCATCTGCGCTTGCATCAGATTTGTAAGCATCAATAAGCACGGCCGCGTCATCCAGCAAGGCCGCACAGATTATCTGCTCATTCGCTGTCAATGTGCGAGCCATGCGCGCCTGTACTTCAACAACGCTTGCGTATGCCATGTTTGCCTCCAATCATCCAGAAGCCGGGACACACCCGGCCGCTGGAAATAAGTTAATTAAGCACTGTAAGCAGTAGTAAGCAGGTTGAAGCAGTCGGTCGCGGCGACGAAGCCGATTTCGATCTCTGCACGAACTGCGAACATGTTCTGCTGGAACAGATAGATCGGATTGCTGTTGGAGTCCAGAAGCGTTGCATCCTCTGAATAAGTGATCTCAACGCCCTCGATGGTTCCGTAGAACGCCTGAGTCCAGTCACCTGCTACGCCGACGATGTTCGGAACTGCCGGGGTGGTGCCGGTGGAGGCTGCGCCTGCTTTGTAAGCTCCGCGAGTAACCATGACGGGTGCTCCAAGCACACGCGGGATACCATCAGATGCAACGTCGTTGAAGAGCGGTCTGCTATCCCCGTCAAGAGCTGCAAGAAGAACGCCCTTGCCTGCCGGTGAAAGAGCGATGCCGTCCATATTGCCGTAATGCTGGGCAATATCAACAGTTGCGCTTACGAGTGCGCCATAAGGATCGCTGGAGATGTTGCGCTTTGTGCATCCGGAGAGAACGTCGAAGTTTGCGCCGGGTGCTACGCCGCCGATAACGGTGCTGTCGAACTTGAGCGCAAGAGCTCTCGGAAGACGTGCTACAAGAGCATCATACAGAGCGGGAACGTCACGTCTGAACTCTTTGGAGAACGGAACGATAACAGCCAGCTTGTAAGCAGTCATCAGTTTTGTGCTAAGTGTCGGATTTGATACCGGTTTAGCAGATGTCTCACTGATCCATGATGCTTCGGGATCTGCCGTAATCATCGGGATAGTAAGTCCGCGTCCGGGAAGATTGATCTGACGTGCCAGACGCATGATCGCGGATTCTTCCTGTACATGCTGGAGAATCTCTGAAGATATGTCTGAGGGAAGTGTGATATTAGTTCTGTTTGTCGCTGTTCCTGACATTTTAAAAACCTCCTGTAACTTTTGCAGGTTAGCGAGCGGTTTCCAAATTACCGCCCGGTAAAAGATGAATTAACCGAAAGCCTTATCCATCCATTCAGCAAACTGCTGTCTGGTGCTCGGCTTTCCTACTCGTGCTACTTCGCCGCCGTCCCTGACATTCGGATATGTGCTCGGCTTTGCGTATTCCAAAATCGCGTTTGCCTGAGTTCTGCATTCTTCCTCTGTCTCAGCCGATAAAAGGCTGATCGGTACGCCGGTTTCTTCCGCAACCTTTGAACGAATATCCCGGATCGCATTGGCACTTTTGATTGCGTCAAGCTCCGTTTGCAGAGCATCTCTGCTCTCGATCGCTTTCTGAAGCTCGCTCTTGTTTGCTTCTTCCAGCTCGTCAAATTTTGCCGCTTTTGCTTTGATGTCGTCATAATCAGCGTATTTCGCCCGATCTCTTTTGAGCCTGTCTCCGACTATGGCGTCAACTTCTGCCTGCGTAAATGTTCTTTCGGTTGCCTGTTCTTCCTGATTCACAGTTTCTGACATAAAAACCTCCTAATGAGTGCTTATTCCGCGTTTATGGCACGCGTGGCCTATCAATAAAAGCGGCCCTTGAATCGGCCGCCAATTTTGATCTTAGTTTTTCAAATGCTTCATTGTCCTCCCACAAGTCGCCCCGCGCATATCCGTCGCGGCCGTGGTTGATAACTGATCCGCCTAAAAGGAAATCCACATGCTCCACGATAGACGGTTTTAGGTTCCGGACGGTTGCATCCAGATGGCATTCATTGATAAAGTCCATCCACATGGAGTCGTCGCACTTGTTGATCCGCACCGTCTCTTTGTAAACGTCTCTGTATGCTGCATCGGTAAAGAACCATTCGGCACACTCGCCAACATACTCATCGGGCATCCTGATACACTGAAAGCTGTTCCACATATAAACGGCCGGAACCACGCCTGCCTGTGGAGTAAGCCCTTGCCAGTTCGCTCTGAAAAACCCGCAGACGATTCCGTCATCATAGAGCTCTGTCTTCTCTTTGAAGTCTGAACTGATGCAGACATCATCCTGCAAGTGCCAGCGGCCGCTTTTTCGCTTTCCGTACTTTTCACAACAACGCATGAATGATATCAGATTGCCCATTCCGGTGCTGTCCATCCATACTTCAATCTGATCTCGGTTTATCCCCTGTTCCAGCATTGACGGTATTAAGTATTCATCGACATACCATTCACGCACCGGGCAGGCGTGGATTACATATTCAGCCATATATCCCCCTTTATTGATCTTCTTCGTCGTCCTCTAACTTCAGAATCTCTTTGAATATTTCTATTAGTGGCCGCATGAAATCGTCGATTATAATTTCTCCGTCTTTCATTTTCTCAACTCCTCAAAAATCTGAACAAGCTCCGGATCGAGCGTGTTCTTTTCCCCTTTCCAGTACATCAAGAAGCTCTCCGCAACATACTCCTGCTTTGATTCCGTTGCATACGCAGATATTTTTCCCGAATAGTTTTGAAAGCTGGCCGCAAGGTCAAGCCCGCGTTTTCTGTATTCCGAGCCAAAAAGATTATCATCCAAATAATGTCCCAGCTCATGCACCATCGTGCCATAAGGATCAGCTTCGCTGACGTTTGACCTGCCCGACGCTTTAAGTGCCTTCATATAATCAAGCCGTTTTTTTGCAAAAAAGCCCGTCTCCCCTTCGTATTTTTCTATCACCATGTCTACGTTAGGCATTACTTGATCGAGCAATGTCTGATACTGTTCACGATGTTTTTGAAAATCCTTTGTAGACTTGAAATATCCCTTATTGTAAAAAAGGTCGCATGATCCCCACTTGTAAGCGGCATCTGCTGTTGACCCTTTAAACTGCTTTGACCGCATATTCATCGGTTCTATGTTTTGGAGCTTATATTTTGGCTCGTACTGCGAAAGTACGTCGTTCATGGCTCGATTGAACTCATTTGCATATTCAAGTTCTACGCCTGCGTAACTAACCTTTGAATATGCCCCTCCTGTTGTAAACTGCGACGCAAATTGTTCAGCTTCACTTATTGTTCTTGCCGGTGTAAACGTCGGAATCATCCGAGCAGAAACATTCAATTCTTCCGCCGCAGAGCTGTCCAGATTCTTAAGGCCGTTTGCTTTGTTTTGAGCATAAAACTCGCGCCGCATGGCATTGATCCGCTCTTTCGGCGTGTTGCCATCCGCGTCGTAGTACATCTTTTTGTACTTGTCCGGATCGTAGCCTTCAACGTTCGTGTTTTTATTGAACCGGACAGCGTACTGGCAATCACAATTCGCGTGTATATGCTCTGCGTGTCCGTTTTTCATGGCCTGCTTTGACATGTACTGCCAGCCGCGGCTTGCAAGCGTCAGACAGAACGCACAGGTGTCTCCCATCGGTATCCATGCGAACTGTGCGCCGTCTCTCTCTGCGTTTTGCAGTGTTGTGTCTGCTCCGACCTGCTTGACAAGCCTGCCAGCTACGGCTCCGAGATATCCGCTCAATTCGGATGTCTTTGCCGCGCCTTGTATCGCCTTCGCGACATCGCCGTAAGTAGGCAGCGGAGCAATTTCAGCAGGCGGAACCGCCGCGCCGCTCAATTCTGCGATTGCGTCATACATCATCGCCGCAAGTGCGCCTTCGCCTTCGCCGTATTTCTGCACGAGTGCTGTGGCATACCCGACGATATCCTCAATGTTCATGTTGGAATATCCGCCGCCGCTGTTGATGTAGTCGGTGAACTTGTCCGCCGCAGTCTGCGAGAGCCGCGCCATCTTGTCTTTGAAATTTATCCAATCGTTTAATGCTATATCAGCCATTATTCAATCTCCGACAACAGCTCCATTCCTCGCGCCCGCTGTTCCTGGGCCTTGATCCTGCGAATATCTGCCTGATCGAATCCGATCATCTCAAGGAACGTATCCGTCTGAGCAAACGCCGACCGTGAAGATGCAATCTTGATCGCCGCGTCTGCTGTTGCCGCGATGGACGGCATCGCCGGGTTTTTGAAATGCGCCACGATATCGCGCTGTTCATCTGTCAGCCCTTCGATGGTCGTGTTATTCTTTATCGCAAGTGCCATTAAAGCGATGACTTTGAGCGCATCACCGTTTCCGGTGTTCAGCTGTTCCGCCATGCTCACGAGCGTCTGAGACTGTGCCAGCACTGCGTCTGCGCTTGTCGGGTTTGCATCGTTAATAACGCCAGTATCGGTGACGGATAAGCCTGTCGCCGCTGAGAACTGTGTGGCAAGCACACGCAACATCTCAACGTGCGGCGTAATATGCCCTTGCTGGAGCTGTCCGAATGTCGGTTTCTCGCCTGTCTCCGGGTTCGTTGTGCTCGCAAGTATCGACCCGACGTACTGTTTGAATTTCTGATTGATGATAACGTCGTATTGATCGTCCGTAACACCGAGCAGATACTTCTGCGGGGCTGTTGCGAACTCCAAACCGATTGTGGCGTTTGCTATCGTCCGCACATAGCCCTGTATAAGCCGTCTCACGGGTTCTTTAAGGCGCGAACGTCCAAATGGCTTATCGGACGTTGCGTTCCAGATGAGCGGCTCCATGAGTGGCCTGCCCATGCGGTGCCAGTGCTGTTCTGCATACCACACGTCATTGTCTGAACGGTGCATGACATAAACCGCGTCGTCGGTATAATAATTAACAAGCGACGGTATCCAGACATTTTCTTCGTTTGTCGGTGCGGTGTCGATAATAGCAAAGCCGTAAGCTATCCTGCCCTTTTCTCCGTCCCATACGGCCGCCGCTGTCTGAGCGGAGTGGAATCTGATCTTGACCCCGATTTTGTCATCCGCGCTGAGTGTGGCAAAGTCGCAGCCCAGCTTCAGCTCATCGCGTGTCGCCTTGTTGTACTGCGCTATCAGCCGGTTGTCCTCGACGATCCTATCCAGCTCTGCCACTTCATCGCCATTAGCACCAACGAATCCGTCAAACATCGACCTCGCTGCAAGAACGTCAACCGTCTTTGCGCCCCAGGCGCACCCGATCTCAAGCCCTTTCATGCCCTCTGGCAACGCAATGCCCAGATTGACCTCGCCAAGGCTGATCTTGCCCTCGTAATACTTGTCCTTGACTGCGTTCTTCCCCTGATAGTAGGTGAAGACGTTGATAAGGTTCTGTAATCTCTCGTGTTCTTCAACCGGGAGGCCATCGACCTGTGCCGGAACTAAACTAAAAATCATCGTGGAATCCCTCTGTTTATATTGTTTCGCCGAGCACGCAGACCTTATACATGTTGCTGCCTTCTCGTAAATAATTGTAATAATAGAGTGCCCGTGTCATGTGCGGGAGCTCCATATATCTGCTGCGGTCAAGCCCGCACTTTTCAAGCACCTGATCCATAAAGATATCATCTTCGCCGGGCTGAACCTGCGGAAATCTGAACTCATCTATGAACTCACGTCTCATAACGTACTGCCAGACCATTGAAAAGTAGAACCACTGAAAACGCGCGCTTGCGTATGGTATCCGCAGGATGTCCAGCTTCTCTTTTTTTGCTTTATCCAGCACGTCTCTTATGGCCGTGTCAGATGTCAACCAATCGTCCCCGTCCATAAACCAAATGTACTCGCCTGTAGCGATGTCCATTGCCGCGTTGCGCGCCGGTCCACAGCCCTGAATCTCGCAAGTGATTATTTCGCAGGACAGACGGCTTGCTTTTATAACGTCTTCGCTGTGATCCGTGCAGTTATTGAGCACGAATATAGTTTCGACAGTGTAACCGTTTGTATCCTGCTTTTTCAGTGACTCAAGCAGCTCTCCGATGTAATCCTCAAGGTTGTAAACCGGTACAATAATGCTCAAGTCGCATTTGAACAATGTCGGCATATACTTTCACCTTCGTTCAGCGTTGCCCGCATAGCACAGGCAGCCGGTGAGTTAAGCACTTCATCATAGCTTTGCGTGAACAGGTTTCCAAACACTCCGGTCATGCCGTAATCCATGCAGCACATCAGTACATCACCATTCGGCAGCAGGACGTTGTGATCCATTGACTTGCCCGACGTGATGCACCAAAGGCTTCGTTTTGTGTCTATGCTTATGTGCGGTCTGCACTCGACATTTCCTGCCCGGTCGTGCATGAATGTTATCAGATTGCGATACCCCAAATACGGAGTCACCCGGTAATCAATCTGACCGTGGCAGGAGTAATTATTGCAGTTCCAGTGCTGTAAAACTCTATAGTATTCATCCGTGAAGTTAAAATGTGATCGTCCGTCTCTGTCGGGCAGATGGATCGTCACCACTTCGTACTTCACGTCCTTCAGCCGTTCATAATCTTCCATCGTTGCTCCCTGTAACGTCGTATAAAGCGCAAGTGGGAATCCTTTATCGGCTGCATAAAGGATCATGTCTGTGCATCGCGGGTTAGTGAATGGCTCACACATGCCCGAAAAATCAATGCGTGTGCCTGCTGGCACTTTGTCTATGACCTTTTTGTAATCTTCAAAGTCGAGCGTCTTTTTGCCTTTATATTTCGATCTCAAGAGTGCCTGTGGGCAGTCCATGCAATCCATCGGGCATCCGATATGTGTTGTTATTTCCAATCTGCCCATTAGCCGATCCTCATTTTCTTTGATGGGTCGCGTTTCGTGTTCTTTACGCCCCATAATGCCAACGCGCACGCCTCGATCGGAGTAGAGTTTTCTCCGCCGAAGCCCCAGCCTCCGCCGATGGGCCGTTTCGTGCTGGTCACGGCAGACTCTCTCAACATGGCCTGTCCTTCAAACCATGTCACGGTCTTTTCATTCAGCGCATCCGTCAACGTGGACACGCTTGCGACGACATCTCTGACAGATGGGCGGATGATTGCGCCTTTTGCCCTCCATGTGTCGCTTATTTTATCTATTAGCACGTCAACACCGTTTCTGCCGTCTATGACAACACAGGCCGCCGTACTGTATCGCTGGTTAAGCCAATCCGCAAGCCACTGCGTTCCTGCTGCCATGGGCCTTCGCGCAATCAGGCTGATTCGTGCGGAGCCGTCCTTCGGGATCACTGCACCGCACAGGGCCACATCCGAACCATCCGGAGAGAACTTGACCCCATAAGCCGTCTTGCCTTCTGGTTTTAGGTCGCCGCTCTTGCATGCATCCCATACCGGTCCCGGAATGGCGTAATTTATAATCTGCTCGTTCTTTGCGATATAACCGAGATGTTCTCTTGCGAACATGTCCGGTGCCATCGTTGCGACATCTTTCTGCAATGCCTCAAACAATAGCTGATAACCCAGAGACGGATTCACCTGATACCATCTCTCAATGTCGGTCACATCGCCTATATCATCAACCGCCCATGCGTGCAGGCAGCTCCCCGGCTCATCATTCTCGATAAGTCGACGAATCGACCTCGTAAAGACAATGCCTTTGTTTGCCGAGCTGGGCGTGGGCGGGGTGCCCATCAAAATCGTCTGCGGGCTTCCGGACGGAGCCGCCGAGTTCAGCGGTGAGAGCGCAGCGTCTTGCTCTTCCGTGTAGGACTGTGCTTCATCCACCACCACGAGATCGAACGTACCGCCACGGCCCATATCTGAATTTGAGCCCCTCGTTCTGAACTCTATGTGTCCGCCGTTTTTCAGGTCGAGCACCATTTGGCCCGCACTGATGGTGTAATGGTCGACAAGCGCATTTAATTCCGGAAAGTCTGCATACGGATCGTTCCGCCGTGATCCGAACTTCTGGCGCAATCTGTCAAACGCTTTTTTTGCCGTCTGAAATTCCTGCGCCGTGTGCAGTATCTGTTCTCCGCGATATATCAGCCCCCACGTCTCGCGTGGATCGCTTACGCCTGTCTTTCCGTTCTGTCGCGGAACCTCTAAAACACAAAAGCTGTGAATCAGCCTCCCGGCATCGTCCACAGCAAGCCAATCGTCAAGCACGCCCCTTTGCCATTTATGCGGAGTGATCCCGTAAGAGTCCGCGACTTCTGCTGCAAGCGTTCCTTGCGTCTTTGTATAGTGTTCCGCTTTTCGGTGCGTCGGTATTTGGTTGCCGACTTTATTCATTAGCCGCCTTGCTTATGATGCGGAACAGCGGCGTTTCTATCTTCCTTGTATCCTGCGCATCGAGTGCTTTCAGCCTGTCTATGGCTTCAAACAATCCCGTGGCCAGCGGCTTCATGTCGCGCCCGCTGTCGGTCATGTCAAGCACCTTTGCATATTTCAAAATAACTGCCCGGCAAGCTCCTATCTCGCCATCATTGATCCATGCCTGTTCTACGGACTCATTCGTCGTAGTTTCGGGCTGTTTGTATCTCGGCATTATATCGCCTCCTTACCCTTGAGTTTAACGTCCTCATGTTAGACCTATTGTGGATTTTAGTTTTTCAAGTGTAGGCGCT
>Ga0310690_10003831_pt1 | contig 22044 bp, 17 predicted proteins | sample AusTroGonzalo_MG_2_FD_207661 | JGI IMG/M metagenome (GOLD analysis project Ga0310690, IMG submission 207661) | Bovine rumen microbial communities from tropical cattle in Woodstock, Queensland, Australia - Gonzalo_04 (v2) (version 2) | ecosystem: Host-associated > Mammals > Digestive system >... | reverse complement strand
TTATGATTTTTTGAGCAAACAAATTGTTACGTTTGCAACATCAGGCAGTTCGGATAATATTATGCAAAAGTTAATACCTAAAGCCAAAGTTGATAGCGGTAAAAGATTTTCTGAGTTTCAATATTATAGCCAAAATATTAAAGTCGATATAAAAAACTTTATCAGTTTTTTGTATAAAGTAAATGATACGGGTTCTTGTCCGCTGCAATATATTTTGAAAAATTATTTATATCAATTGCTTTGGTATAATTAAAATATTTCTTGTATTGTTTTATATATTTATCAAGAATTTTTTTATCTTCGGCGGTAAGTTCGGCTTTTTTTATTTCTTTACCCATATTCTTTTTAGGAATAGAACCGTTAATATACATTACTCCGCCGTGCATACCTGTTCCGCAATATTTCCCCGTTAAATTTTCATCTTTTGTAATTCCTATTCCGAGTAAAATTATTATTCCGCCTGCCATATATTCACCTAAAAAATCACCTGCAGAAGAACCTATAACTATTACAGGCTTCATATCGAGATATTCTTTCATGTGAATACCTACTCTGTAACCGACATTGTCCTTTATAAATATTTCTCCGCCTCTCATTGCATAACCGGTAGTATCGCCGCAACTTCCGTGTACGATAATTCTTCCTTCATTCATCGTGTTACCGATAGCATCTTGAGCATTGGAAAAAACTTCAAGCTCGGGTCCTGCCATATATGCACCCAAATCGTTACCGGGAACACCGTTTATATTTATTTTAATATCATGACTTATTCCGCACCCGATATATCTTTGTCCGCATACACCATGCAGATTTATTTGATCGTAATTCAATGCAAAATCTTTTATCTCTCTATTCAAATCTTCGGCTAACTTGTTATTAACTTCTATATCTATCTGTTTCATTTTATATGCCCCCGAATATTTTGTTTTCTCTTATTTCTTTAGAAAAAGCACTTAAGCCTATATTTTGTTTCGTTATATCGTAATTCAAACTACTCAAACGTGTTTTATCGTTTATTAAAGATGTATATATTCCTGCTCTTTCATTTGTGTTTATAAGAGCAAACCCTTCAAGTTTATCGTCTTTTATTACCAATTTTTTTAGTAGTTGTTTTTCTTTATTATATTCAATATGAACTTTGAAACCTTCTTGTTTCGGTTCAATTATTCCTGCAGAAATTAAATGCAGTCCGAAAAAGCCGATAGCATTTAAAGGAAACCCGCCGTTAAATTCTTGTTTTGCTCCCGCCATATTTGCACCTGCGGTTTTGCCCTGAATAAAAGCATTAGGCCACAATGCAAGAATTTTATTTTGATTGGATAACACATCCAAAGATTCTACACAATCGCCTGCAGCATAAATATCTTTAACGGAAGTTTGCATATTTTTATCTACAACTATACCTCTGTTAATTTTTATATTTGCCGTTTGTGCAAGAGATGTATTCGGGCGAACACCGACAGCCATTATCAAAACATCACATTTTAATTCTGTTCCGTCTGCAAGAATTACGGAATTTTCTTTAACTTCTTTTGCAGTATTTGAAAGATAAAATTTAACATTATGTTTTTCTATATGGTTTTGAATAATTGATGCGGAATTTTTATCCAATACCGAACCCATAACTCTGTCTGCCATATCACAAACATGAACGGATTTTACTTGTTCTGCCAATGCTTCGGCAGCTTTTAACCCGATTAACCCTGCCCCGATAATAACCACATCGGAATTTTTTGTGATTGCTTTTTTTATATTTATTACAGATTCAAGATTTAAAAATGTGTAAACATTTTTATGTTTTTCAATTCCTTCTATTTTAGGAACAAAAGGAACACTTCCGGTAGCAATTAATAATTTATCGTATTTATAAATTTCACCGTTGGAACACTTTACTTGTTTTTTTGTTGTATCTATATTTTCTGCTTTAGTATTTAATTTAACGGTTATATTATTTTTAGTATAAAAATTTTCTTTTTTATATTTTATTGTTTGCAAATCTTGTTTTCCGAGCAAGAAATAAGAAATTAAAGGTCTTCCGTAAGCAGGAAAGTTTTCTTCAGATAAAATTGTTATATTACCTTTTTTATCCGTATTTCTTATTCCGGCGGCACAACTTGTTCCCGCACAACTGTTTCCGATTATTAAGTAATTCATTTTACTCCTCTGCTAAATACTAATGAATAACATTTTAAACTTAGAAAATAGTCTTATTGTTATTGTAAAATTTTGTAGCTTAGAAGTTTAGGGCTTAGTGCTTAGAGTTTTCGAAAAATTCACTTTGTGAATTTTTGATTAATATATAGGTTTTTCGCAGTAGCGAAAAACACATTAAACTTCTCAGCTTTAAGCTCTCAGCTATTTCCCTTCCAAATCTATCAATTTTAAAGCATTGTTCGGGCAATTTTTAACACAAGCAGGTTCTCCACCGTTTTCTATACATAAATCACACTTTGATATAATATTTCCGTTAACGGACTGTTTTATTGCCCCGAACGGACAAGACATAATACAGGATAAACACCCTACACATTTTTCTTTGTTGTTTCTGACTATACCGTTTTCATCTTTATACATAGCACCGGAAATACATGCCTGCACACATTTCGGTTCAGGACAATGTCTGCACTGAAGTGCAAAAAATGTTTTTACTCCGTTTTTTTCTATTTCTTCAATAGTAATTGCGGAATCCACTTTTTCTTTTTTATATGTTTTTATTATATCTTTTGATTTGGAATGTGCAGTTCTGCAATGAACTTCACACAACCCGCAACCTAAACAATTTTTTTCAAAAGCATATACTTTTTTCATTTTTTTATTATTCTCCTGCATGTTTTATTCCGAGAATTTCAAGCTCTTTAGAATTTAAACCTATTCCTCTTAACATAAGCCTGTTTCCTCTTAAACTGTCTATTGCATTTATTCCCATTCCGCCGAGCATTTCTTTTATTTCGTTGTTCCATGCAGTAAGAAGATTTATTAACCTTTCGTAAGCTATATCCGGGTTTAATCTTTTTACAAGTTCCGGATTTTGTGTTGCTATTCCCCAATTACATTTACCGGTAGAACAGCTTTGACACATGTGGCAACCCATTGCAATTAATGCTGCAGATGCAATATATACCGCATCTGCACCGAGAGCAATAGCTTTTACTATATCTGCACTGTTTCTTATTGAACCTGCACAAATAACGGAAATATGGTTTCTTATTCCTTCATCTCTAAGCCGTTGATCAACACAAGCAAGTGCAAGTTCTATAGGTATTCCGACATTATCTCTAACTCTTGTAGGTGCAGCTCCCGTTCCGCCTCTGAAACCGTCTATAACTATTGCATCGGCACCTGCCCTTGCAATACCTGATGCAATTGCGGAAACATTGTGAACGGCTGCTATTTTAACAAAAACAGGTTTTGTATAATTAGTGCTTTCTTTTAAAGAAAGAATTAATTGTCTTAAATCTTCTATTGAATATATATCGTGGTGCGGTGCAGGAGAAATTGCATCGGAACCTTCCGGTATCATTCTTGTTGCCGAAACATCCGGACCGACTTTTATACCGGGCAAATGCCCACCTATTCCCGGTTTTGCACCTTGTCCTATTTTAATTTCTATTGCCGCACCGGCATTTAAATAATCAAGGTGAACACCGAACCTTCCCGAAGCTACCTGAACGGTAGTGTTTTTACCGTATTTATAAAAATCTTTGTGAAGTCCGCCTTCACCGGTATTATAAAGTATTCCTAACTTTTCTGCTGCTCTTGCAAGTGCTTCGTGTGCATTTTTTGATATCGAACCGTAACTCATTGCGGAAAACATTATCGGCATATTAAGTTCTATTTGCGGCGGAATTTTAGTTGTTATATTACCGTTTTTATCATATTCTATTTTGTCGGGCTTTCTGCCTATCATAACTTTTGTTTCCATAGGTTCTCTTAAAGGATCTATGGAAGGGTTTGTTACCTGACTTGCATTTAATAAAATTTTGTCCCAATATATAGGAAACGGTTTGGGGTTTCCCATACTCGACAAAAGCATACCGCCAGTTTGTGCCTGTTTATAAATTTCGTCTATAGCTTCTCCCGTCCAGTTAGCATTTTCTTTAAACTCCAACCGATTTTTTATTATCTTTATAGCTTTTGTCGGGCACATTGCAACACATCTGTGGCAACATACACATTTTGAATTATCGGACAAAACAACATTATCTTCTTTGTCGTATATATGAACTTCGTTGGAACATTGTTTTACACATACCTGACACTGAATACATTTATTTTGGTCTCTCAAAACTTCAAACCTTTCAGAAACTAAATTTAAACTCATTGTTTTGCCTCCAATTTAACGATTACAGGTTCTCCGCCTTTGGGATGATAAATGTTTTCAGGTTCGGGACAAATTACTCTTATAGCACTTTCTTCACTTGCAAAATAAACTTTGCTGCCTTTTGTTGCACTTACCATAGACCTTAATTTTATTCTGTCGTTTAATGCTATAAGTCCGTCTTCGTATCCTATAAGAATAGAAAAAGGACCGTTTATTAAAGCAGAAGAATATACCGTTCTTAAAGCCTTTAATTCTTTTGCTTTTTTAGAATTTTCATTTTCTATATCTTTCCAAAAAGGTGCTACCAAAACTTGTAAAGCTTTTTCCATAGGGAGTTTATGTTTCCTAACCAATAAATCCAAAAGATAAGTTATTACTTCGGTATCAGTTTGTAAGGAACAATTATATCCGTACATTTCAACAAACCGTCTGTTTGCATCGTAAGAAGAAATTTCTCCGTTATGAACGATAGACCAGTCAAGCATTGTAAACGGATGTGCTCCGCCCCACCAGCCCGGAGTGTTAGTCGGGAACCTTCCGTGTGCGGTCCAAATATATCCCTCGTAATTTTCAAGCATATAAAAGTCGCCGATATCTTCGGGATAGCCTACACCTTTAAAAGCTCCCATATTTTTACCGCTTGAAAAAACATAAGCACCGCCGAACTCTTTATTTATTCTTATTACACATCTTGCGGTAAATTCGTCTTCGTCCATATTTAAGTTTCTGACTTTATAAATTCTCGGTAAAACAAAATATCTCCAAATTAACGGTTTATCTTTTATCGACGGAACTTTTCTTGTAGGAATATTTCCCGCACTTTCTATTTCAAAATGTTCGTTCAAAAATTCTTCGGTTTTTGCTTTTATTTGATTATTGTCATAAAAAATATGAAGTGCAAAAAAATCTTTATATTGCGGATATATTCCATAGCCGGCAAAACCGCCACCGAGCCCGTTAGACCTTTCGTGCATTAAAGCAATGGATTTAACAATATCGGTTCCGTTAAATCTGTTACCTTTTTTATCTATGATACCGCTTATTGCACAGCCCGCCGGTATTCTTACTTGACCTTCTTTCATAACTGTTCTCCTAAAATTGCCATCCTTGACAATTTTTAGCTGAGTTAGAAAAACTTCGTTTTTCTTAGCTGAGAACGAAGTTGTTTTACAACTTCTTAGCTGAGAAAGCTGAACAATTTTATAAAAACTTATCAGCTCCTCAGCTTATCAGCTTATCAGCAAAAATTAATAATTTATCAAATACTGATCTATTTCCCATTGATGAACTTTCGTTCTGTAATTATCCCATTCTTCAATTTTTGATTGTGTATAAAGATTGAACGAATATTCTCCTAAAGTTTGTTTCATTAAGTCACTCTTTTGCATTGCTTTAACGGCATTAATTAAATTATGAGGTAAATTTTCTATTCCCGCTGCATCTCTTTCTTCTTTTGTCATTTTAAATATGTTCTTATCGGTAGAATGTTTTACTTCAAGTTTATTCTTTATTCCGTCAAGCCCTGCTGCTAAACATGCAGAAAGTAAGAAATAAGGATTTGCTGCCGGATCCGGACATCTTAATTCTATTCTCGTAGAAGCTCCTCTTGCTGCAGGAATTCTTATTAAAGGACTTCTGTTACTTGCAGACCATGCAATGTATACCGGTGCTTCATATCCCGGAACTAATCTTTTATAAGAATTTACTAGCGGGTTTGAAATTGCTGCCATTGATTTTATATTTTTCATTATACCTGCAATATAATTATATGCGGTTTTTGATAGACCTATTGAATCTTTAGGGTCATAAAAAGCATTTTTTCCATTTTTAAATAAAGATTGGTTTGTATGCATTCCGGAACCGTTTATACCAAAAATGGGTTTGGGCATAAATGTTGCATGAAGTCCGTGTTTTTGTGCTATCGTTTTTGCTACCAATTTGAATGTATTAATGTTATCTGCAGTTTTTAAAGCTTCAGCATATTTAAAATCTATTTCGTGCTGACCTCTTGCAACTTCGTGGTGAGAAGCTTCTATTTCAAAACCCATACTTTCAAGAGTTAAACACATATCTCTTCTGACACTTTCGCCCAAATCTATAGGGGCAAGATCAAAATATCCTGCATCATCGTGTGTTACTGTTGTAGGTTTACCTTTCTCGTCGGTTAAGAATAAGAAAAATTCAAGTTCAGGACCTACGTTAAATGTATATCCCATATCTGCCGCAGCTTTTAAATTTCTTTTTAAAATGTTTCTAGGACATCCTTCAAAAGGTTTTCCGTCGGGAGTATAAATATCACAAATTAACCTTGCAACTTTACCGTTTTGCGGTCTCCAAGGGAAAATTACAAATGTGTCAGGATCGGGATAAAGATACATATCGCTTTCTTCAATTCTTGTAAAACCTTCAATTGAAGAACCGTCAAGCATACATTTATTATCCAATGCTTTTTCTATTTGGCTTGCCGTTATTGCAACATTTTTTAATTGACCGAAAATATCGGTAAACTGCAACCTTATAAATTGAACATCCTGCTCTTTTACAATCTTAATAATGTCTTGTTTTGTATACATATTTACATCCTCCTATGTTATTTTTCTACTTTAATTTTTTTTAAAATTTTTATAAAAAAAAGGTGCTCAAAAGATTAAACTGCATAATCCTTTAAGCACCTTTGCTAAAAGTTTGTTATTAATTTACCTATATAATATATAACAAAAAAAACTTTTTGTCAAGATATTTTTTAAAATTTTTTATTTTTTTGCTGCGGATTCTTTTATTAAGTTCAATGCAATTTCATTTTTTTGTATTTGGCTTGTACCTTCATACAATGTTGTAATCTTTGCATCTCTCATCATTTTTTCTACAGGATATTCTTTACAATATCCGTATCCGCCGAAAATTTGAACGGCATCGGTTGTAACCTGCATTGCAATTTCACCTGCAAAAAGTTTTGCCATTGCCGATTCTTTACTTGTTCTTACTCTGTCTTTAGGTTCTTTTTTATTATTATCATCTATTGTTCTTGCAACTTGATAAATTAAAGCTCTTGCAGCTTCAACTTTTGTCGCCATGGAAGCAAGCATATGTTGTATTCCCTGGAAGGAAGCAATAGGTTGTCCGAATTGAACTCTTGTTCTTGCATACCTTGTAGCTTCTTCAAGTGCACCTGCTGCAATACCTAAAGCCTGTGAAGCAACACCGGGCCTTGAACCATCAAGTGTCGATTGAGCAATCATTAAACCGTGCCCTTCTTTACCTAACAAATTATCTTTATGAATTCTGCAATTGTTAAATATCAATTCTCTTGTTGCGGAAGCCCTTATACCGAGTTTATTTTCTTTTTTGCCGAAAGTAAAACCTTCTGTTCCTTTTTCAACTATAAAACAGGAAATTCCTCTTGCACCTCTTGAAGGATTTGTTTTTGCAAATACTGTATAAATTTCAGCTTCGCCTGCATTTGTTATAAAACATTTTGTTCCGTTAAGAACATAATAGTCACCGTCTTTAACCGCAGTTGTTTTCATACCTGTAGCATCCGAACCTGCAGAAGGTTCGGTTAAACCGAATGCTGCTAATTTTGCACCGGATGCAATATCGGGCAAATATTTTTGTTTTTGTTCTTCGTTACCTGCAATTAATATAGGGAATGTTCCAAGGGCCGTTGCTGCAAGTGCAAGTGCTATACCGCCGTCAACTTTACAAAGCTCCTCGGTAACAAGAACCAAATTCATTATGTTTCCATCGCCGAAACCGCCGTATTTTTCCGGAATATATACTCCGCACAAACCTGCATCCGCCAATTCTTTTACTATATCCCAAGGAAAAATTCCTTCTTCGTCGTATTTTTCTCTAACGGGTTTTATTTTTTCTTGTGCAATTTGTCTTGCGGTATCAACTATCATTTTTTCTTCTTCACTTAAAAAATAATTCATTTTTTTCTCCTTAAAAAATCGCTTTGCGATTTTGTTTCCGACCATCTATACATCTATTCTTCTATACCTCAACAAATTGCTTTAGCAATTTGTTTAAGGCACTGCGGGCAGCGGCTTGTTCCGCCTGCTTTTTCGAGTTGCCCGTTCCTTTTCCGAAAAACTTATCTTTTACATAAACTGCTATTTCAAAACTTTTATTGTGGTCGGGACCACATTCTTTTACAACCTTATATTTTGGCAAAGTCTGAAAATCAGACTGAATTTTTTCTTGTAATTTTGTTTTATAATCGGTTATTGTAAGTTTTTTATGATGATTTAAAAAATTGGTTACAAATTTTTCAACGGCTTTAAAACCGCCGTCTAAAAAAACCGCACCGGTAACGGCTTCAAAAGAATCGCAAAGTAAAGAATCTCTTTTTTTGGCACCGTTTTTTTCTTCGTTTTTACTTACTAAAATAAATTCATTTAATTTTATTTCTTTAGCCCAAGCGGCTAAATTTGCAGCAGAAACGATTTGTGCTTTTATTTGGGAAAGAACACCTTCTTCCTTATCTTGATACTTATTGTATAAATAACTTGAAACTATAGCGGACAGAACACTGTCACCTAAAAATTCCATCCGCTCGTTACAATATAAAATACCGTTCTCGGAAGAATAAGATTTATGAGTCAAAGCTAAATTTAATAATTGTTCGTTTTTAAACTTATATTTAATTATGCTTTGAAGTTCTTTAATATTATCCGACATATTTTTTCAATATTACAACAGCATTATGCCCGCCGAAACCCAAAGAGCTTGACAATGCACAATTTATCTGTTGTTGCCTTGCAACATTTGGAACATAATCCAAATCACAATCTGGGTCGGGTGTTTTATAATTTATTGTAGGATGTATAAAACCGTTTTGCATACATGCAATTATTGCAATTGCTTCAACGGCACCTGCCGCACCCAATAAATGCCCCGTCATCGATTTCGTCGATGAAACCGGAATTTTATAGGCTTTATCGCCGAAAACTTTTTTGATTGCCAAGGTTTCGGTTTTATCGTTCATTGCGGTAGATGTTCCGTGTGCATTGATGTAATCTATTTCATCTTTTGAAATACTTGCATCTTTTATTGCAGCTTCCATAGCGGCAATTGCACCTTTGGCTTCCGGATGGGGAGCCGTCATGTGATAAGCATCGTCGGAAGCACCGTAACCTAAAAATTCCGCATAAATTTTTGCATTTCTTTTTAAAGCATGTTCCAAAGTTTCAAAAACAAGTATTCCGGCACCTTCACCCATCATAAAGCCGTCTCTGTCTTTATCGAAAGGTCTTGATGCGGTTAGTATATCGTCATTTCTTGTGGAAAGTGCTTTTGAACTGCAAAAACCTGCAATAGAAATAGGTGTAATTGTTGCTTCGGCACCGCCGGTAACTATTACATCGGCATCACCATACCTTAACAACCGCAAAGCTTCACCCATTGCATTGTTGGACGAAGCACATGCACTTGTAACGGTATAATTGGGACCGGTAAAACCGTATTCTATTGCAATTTCACCCGGTAACATGTTTGTTATCAACATAGGAATCAAAAAAGGACTTACTCTTCTGGGCCCTTTTTCCATTAAAGAGGTATGTTCTCTTTCGAGAATTTCCATACCACCGATTCCCGTTCCGGTAACAACACCTATTCTTGATAAATCTTCTTTTGTTAAATCAAGCCCGGAATCGGCAATAGCTTCCCTTGCGGCAGCTACACCGAATTGGTTAAACCTTGCCATCCTTCTTGTTTTTTTCTTATCGATATAATTTTCCGGATTAAAATTTTTTACATTACCTGCAAATTTTGCGGTAAAATCCGTAGTATCAAAAGCATCAATAAGGCTGGCACCGGATTTGCCTTGTTTTAAACTTTCGGTAAAATCCTTAACGGTTAAACCTATAGGAGTTATCGCCCCTATACCTGTAATAACTATTCTTTTTTTATTCATAACTTTTCAACTTATTTAGCTTGATGAGCTGTTATATATTCAATAGCTTGTCCTACTGATTGAATTTTTTCAGCTTCTTCATCAGGAATTTCAATACCGAATTCTTCTTCGAAAGCCATAACCAATTCTACTGTATCCAAAGAATCGGCACCTAAATCATTTATAAAAGATGCACCCGGAACAACTTCAGCCGGATCTACTCCTAATTGTTCAACGATAATTTCTTTTACTCTTGTTTCTATGTCTGCCATTTTAAACTTCCTCCCTTTTTAATTTCAGGCTAACTTTTTACTTTTACTATATTTTTAAATAAATTACAAGTCCTAAAAAATCGCAAAGCAATTTTTAGTTTATTGCTTATAGCTTACAGCTTATAGTTTAAACAACAAATCAAATTTTAAAAATTTCTTTTGAAGCACTAAACTTTAAAAATATTTTTTTTTGGCAGTGCCAAAACTACAACTTATAATTTATAATGTAGAATTTATAATTAACTACAAATACTTTTAAAATTTTCTTTTGAAGCACGACTTGTCGCCGCTTATGAGCGATGAAAATTTTAGAGTAAAGAACTATAAATTTTATAAAGTTCTTTAGTGCGACACTGTTTGAAGAAAAATCCGTTACATTAGGTTGTTAGGATTTTTCAAGTTGTCGCACGGCTTTAAAATTTTCAAGCAAATGGCGACACTGAGTGCAAAAAAGAAAAATTTTAAAAGACTTTAGCACGGAAAAAAGAGAAAATATTTTTAAAGAACAAACTTAATCAGCAAATTGCTAAAGCAATTTGTTACATATACATTCCGCCGTTAACGTTTATAACATTTCCCGTTATGTAAGATGAATCTTCACTTGCCAAAAACAATGCGGAATTTGCAATATCCTGTGCTTCACCTAACCTTTTTAAAGGTATTACTTCGGCATATTTTTTCTTTACATCTTCCGATAAAGCATCAGTCATAGCGGTTCTTATAAAACCTGGTGCAATTGCATTAACCAAAATATTTCTTGACGAAAATTCTTTCGCACAAGTTTTTGTTAAAGCAATAACTCCGCCTTTAGATGCGGAATAATTTGCTTGCCCGGGGTTACCCATAATACCTACAACCGAAGCTATATTTATAATTCTGCCGTGTCTTTGTTTGAACATCGTTCTTGTAACGGCTTTAATCGAATTAAATACACCTTTTAAATTTACCGATATTACCGCATCCCATTCCTGTTCGCTCATTCTTAAAACCAAATTATCTTTTGTAATACCAGCATTGTTTACTAATATATCAATTTTTGAAAATTTGTCAAGAGTTTGTTTCATTAAATTTTCGCAATCTTCAAGTTTTGTAACATTACTTGCAACCGCAATTGTTTCAACATTATATTTGTTTTTTATTTCTTCCGCAGTAGCTTGAGCTTTTTCAAAGTTTATATCGGTAACAACTATTTTTGCACCTTCTCTTGCAAATGTTTCGGCAATAGTTTTACCTATTCCTTGTGCACTACCTGTTATAACCGCAACTTGGTCTTTTAATTTCATTGTTAACTCCTTTAAATATGCTTTGTTATAATATTCTTTTTCAATTTTTACTATATGAATTTTAATTTAAAAAAAATGAAAATAAATTATATAAATTAATTTTTGCCATTTATTAAACTTTTGTCTAATATTATATATATATGAGATAATAATTTCAATATTTTTTACTACATTTATTAATCAATAAAAAGCTGTGTAAAACGAAAATAACAAACAGAAACTGCAATTTACAATTAAGGTTTCCTGCGGACAAATTTAAATATAGATATCGTGTCATAGTACGAAATGACAAAGGATTTTGTTTTTGATTATTACGGAACCAGGAGCAATATAAAGGCTAAAGTTGCTCTAATAACCTTCAGGTTATTAGAGCAACTTTATTATTTAATTCATAACTAAACATCTTTATTTATTTTCAGTTGATGTTTCGGATGAATTTTCTTTTTCATTTTCGTCATCGGTAACGACTGTTGCAACTGATGCAACTTTGTCGCCTTCTTCAAGACGGACAAGTTTAACACCTTGTGTATTTCTGCCTATTACGGAAATTTTATCTACTTTACTTCTTATTGCTATACCGTGTTCGGTAATAAGCATTACTTGCCCTTCGTTTGCTTTACCGATGTAGATAACATTACCGTTTCTTTCGGAAGTTTGCATATTAATAACACCTTTACCGCCTCTTTTTTGCAGACGATATTTGCCGACTTCCGTTCTTTTTCCGTAACCGTTTTCGGCAACGGACAAGAAAACATCTTCCGGTGAAAATACTTCCATACCTATAACTTCATCATCTTTTTCAAGTGATATACCTCTTACACCTTGCCCCGCTCTTCCGATAGCACGAACATCCTGTTCTTTAAACCTTATTGCTATACCTTTTTTGGTTGCAATTATAACTTCAGGGTTTTTATCTATTTTTTTAACATCCATCAAAACATCACCGTCTTCAAGTTTAATTGCTATTATGCCGCCTTTTCTTGGGTTAGCAAATTCCGACAATGCAATTTTTTTGATGGTTCCTTTTCTGGTACACATTAACAAATGTTCATCTTTTATATCTTTAGGATCAAACGACCTTATAGGAATTGATGCCGTAATTTTTTCATCCGGACTTGATAACTGAATTATATTTACGATAGCTTTTCCTTTAGATGTTCTTGTTCCTTCGGGGATTTCGTATACTCTTGACCAGTACAACCTGCCCCTTGTTGTAAACGACAACAAATAAGAATGGGTAGAAGTTACAAACATTTTGGCAACAAAATCGTCTTCTTTTGTTGTCATAGCAGCTACTCCTCTGCCGCCCCTTGCTTGAACTCTGTATGTATCTATAGGAATTCTTTTTATATATCCTGCATTTGAAACCGTAACTACAACTTCTTCTTCCTTAATTAAATCTTCAATGTTGAAGTCACCTTCATCTATTGTAATTTGTGTTCTTCTTTTATCTCCGTATTTTTGTTTTAATTCGGTCAATTCATCTTTAATTATTGTTAAAACTTTTCTTTGGTCTGCAAGAATGGATTTTAACCTTTCTATATTTTTTATAACTTCAATATATTCATCGTCGACCTTTTTCCTTTCAAGCCCTGTCAACTGTTGCAACTTCATATCAAGTATTGCTTGCGCCTGAAGTTTTGACAATCTGAATTTTTCCATTAAGCTGAGCCTTGCGGTATCTGTATCGGGGGACTGTCTGATTGTTTTTACTACGGCATCCAAATTGTCTATTGCAATTTTTAAACCTTCCAAAATATGTGCACGAGCTTCGGCTTTTTTAAGTTCGAATTTCGTTCTTCTGACAATTATAATTTTTCTGTGTTCTACATAGTGATACAACATCTCTTTAATGTTTAATACTTTCGGTTTATTGTTGACCAAAGCAAGCATTATAACACCGAAGGATGTTTGCATTTGTGTATGTTTGAAAAGTTGGTTTAAAACAACCTGTGCATTGGCATCTCTTTTAAGTTCTATAACAACCCTCATTCCGTCTCTGTCGGTTTCATCTCTTAAATCTGAAATTCCGTCTATTTTTTTATCTTTAACAAGCTGTGCTATCGAGGTAATAAGCATTGCCTTGTTTACCTGATAAGGAAGTTCGGTAATTATTATGGCTTGTCTGTTTTTTAATTCTTCTATTTCGGTTTTGGCTCTCATTTTTACCGAGCCTCTGCCTGTTTCCATATATTCTTTAATACCGGCTTTACCTAAAATTAAACCTGCCGTCGGGAAATCCGGACCTTTGATATATTTATTTAATTCCTGTATTGAAATTTCCGGGTCGTCGATAAAAGCTATTGTTCCGTCTATAATTTCCGACAAATTATGTGTAGGAATATTTGTTGCCATACCTACCGCAATACCGGAAGAACCGTTTATTAAAAGTTCCGGAAGTTTTGTAGGAAGAATCAACGGTTCCTGAAGCGAGCCGTCATAGTTCGGTATAAAATCTATAGTATCTTTATCGATATCGGCAAGCATTTCATCGGCGATATAGTCCATACGAACTTCGGTATACCTCATAGCTGCCGGGTCATCGCCGTCGACACTACCGAAGTTTCCCTGTCCGTCGATAAGAGGATATCTCATAGAGAAATCCTGCACCATTCTAACCATTGCATCATAAACCGCGGTATCGCCGTGCGGATGATATTTACCTAAAACATCTCCCACGATTCTTGCGGATTTCTTGTAAGGGGTGTTTCTTCTAACCCCCATTTCCTTCATTGCATATAAAATTCTTCTGTGAACAGGTTTTAGCCCGTCCCTAACATCAGGTAATGCTCTTCCTACAATAACACTCATTGCATAATCAATGTATGAAGCCTTCATTTCATCTTCAAGGTTTGTAGGAACGATACCTGCCTGCAAAACAGGTTCTGCCTGTGAATTTTGCGTCGGTTTGTTTGTATCTTCTGACATTATCTACTCCTTTATAACAACAGCTGAAAAGCTGATAAGTTTAAATATCCAAATTCGTTACGTCTAACGAATGGGCTTGAATAAATGCCCTTCTTGGTTCTACTTTGTCACCCATAAGTGTTGTAAATATTCTGTCTGTTTCTATTGCATCTTCAAGTTTAACTTGCAACATTTTTCTTCTTGCAGGGTCCATTGTTGTTTCCCAAAGTTGTTCCGGGTTCATTTCACCGAGACCTTTATACCTTTGAACCGTTGCACCCTTTCTGCCGAGTTCCCTTATTTTTTCTATCAACTGGTTTGTGGAAGATAAATCGTGAACATCGTTACCGTTTATCAACCTGTAAACAGGTTTTACGTGTGTTGTTCCGTAATGATGTAAATGCAAACCTTTGTCTTCCAATTTCTTTGCCAAAATTTCTATTCTGGGAAGTTCCCATAATTCTTTATATTCCGGTAAAACTTCTTCGGTTAACCCGTCAACCGGAAGGTTACCCTGTTGTTGCTGAAGATCTCTTTTTCTTTGTGCAAGTTCGGCTTTAAATTCTTTCCATTCTTTATCGGAATAAATAAACTTGACATTACCTTGGTCTATAACCCTAAACAAAGGCATTCTACCTTCTTTCCTGAATTGTAAATATTCGTTCCATGTTAAACCTTTTTTGGTAATTTTTATTATAAGGTTATCAAGCTCGGCTATTGAATTTACAATTTGTGTCAACTCTTTTTGTTGTATTGTTTCACCTATTTGTTGACCGTCTTTTAATAAAATTAAACTTTGTCCGTCGAGCCCCTGTTTAAATAAAAATTTGTCAAGTTCACCTTCGGTTTGAAGATACATTTCCTTTTTACCTTTTTTAACTTTGTATAACGGCGGTTGTGCAATATAAACATAACCGTTATCTATAAGCTGAGGCATTTGCCTGTAAAAGAAAGTTAAAAGAAGTGTTCTGATATGTGCACCGTCGACATCGGCATCGGTCATAATAACAACTTTATGGTAACGAACTTTATCTATGTTAAAGTCGCCTTCTTCTTTACCGATACCCGCACCGATTGCGGTTATCATCGTTTTTATTTCTTCATTGCTTAACATTTTTGTAAGCCTTGATTTTTCTACATTTAAAATTTTACCTCTTAACGGAAGTATTGCCTGGAAAGCTCTGTTTCTGCCCTGTTTTGCGGAACCGCCTGCGGAATTTCCTTCCACTATAAAAAGTTCTGTTTTTTGAGGGTCTTTTTCGGAACAGTCGGCAAGTTTACCCGGAAGTGCTGCAGAATCAAGTGCACCTTTTCTTCTTGTAAGTTCTCTTGCTTTTCTTGCGGCTTCTCTTGCTTCCGCTGCATTAATCGCTTTTTCCAAAATTTGGCTTGCTATACCGGGGTTTTCTTCCAAAAATATCGTAAGTGCATCACCGACGAGAGATTTTACTATTCCTTCAACTTCGGAGTTACCTAATTTTGTTTTTGTCTGCCCTTCAAATTGAGGGTTAGGCACTTTAACCGAAATTATCGCCGTTAAACCTTCACGAACATCATCACCGGACAATGTTAAATTTTTATTTTTTGAAAGTTCGTTTTTCTTTATGTAGTCGTTGACTACCCTTGTAAGTGCAGATCTGAAACCGCTTAAATGTGTTCCGCCTTCAATGGTGTTGATATTATTAACAAATGTAAAAATTTGTTCGTTATATGAATCGTTATATTGCATTGCAACTTCAACATCAACATTATCTTTCGTTTTTGCAAAGTATATAGGATCTTTATTTATTACCTGTTTATTTGTGTTTAAGTAAGTAACAAAAGTTTTTATACCGCCTTCATAATGGAAAGTATATTCTTTATCTTGCCTTTCGTCGATAATTGTTATGTTTGTTCCCGCATTTAAAAATGCAAGTTCCCTTAACCTTTTAACCAAAGTATCGAAAGAATAAGTTGTAACGGTAAAAATTTCCGGGTCGGGCCAGAAGGAAACTTTTGTTCCTCTGTCTTCGGTTTTACCTACAATTTCAAGCGGACCTTGAGGTTTGCCTTTAGCATATTCCTGCCTGTAAATGTTACCGTTTCTAAAAACTTCAACTATAAGTTTTGTTGAAAGTGCATTCACACAAGATACACCTACACCGTGAAGACCGCCGGAAACTTTGTAAGAATTTTTGTCGAATTTTCCACCGGCATGAAGAACGGTCATTACAACTTCAAGTGCCGATTTATCTTTATATTTCGGATGAGGGTCAACAGGAATACCTCTACCGTCGTCCAACACCGTTATCGAATTATCCGGATGAATTGTTACATCTATATCTTTACAATAACCTGCCAAAACTTCATCTATGGAGTTATCTACAACTTCATAAACCAAATGATGTAAACCCTGTTCGGAAGTTGAACCGATATACATAGCAGGTCTTTTTCTTACAGCTTCAAGCCCTTCCAAAACCTGAATTTTTGAAGCATCATAATTTGATGCCGCTTTATTTTGTTCTTCGTTAGTCATTAAACTCCCCCATATAAAAAAATGCTTTGCATTTTTTGTTTATAGTTTATGGATTATAAGGTTATTGGTTATTTTTTAGTTTTTGTCGTTATAAACCTATAACCTTATCACCCTATAACCCGTCTTTATTTTATTTCACATTTAATATTTTTTATTAAACTTTTACCGAAATATTGATTAAGCCTTTTTATTAACTGCCTTTTTCTTAAATTAAAATCACTTAAATAAACTGCCGATTCGGTTTTTGCAAAAACGGTTCCGTTTTTAAAACCGTTTAATTCCACTTTGTTATTGCCTACTTCCCTTTCCCATACCGACATCAAAACAAAATAGTTATCGTCCAAACCTAATTCTTTTTTGATTTGACCGATTATGGAAGAAACGGAAATAAAATCCTTTTCCATAACTATCTCATAGGCATAACAACACAGATATATTTATCATTTTTTTCCGGAATCAACACCACAGGATTTTGTGATGTTGTATAAGAAAATACTATATTTTCATCATCTGCATTTTGTAAAACTTCTTTTATATATGTAGGATTAAAATTTATATCAAATTTATTTCCCGAATATTCAATATCTAGTTCGGTTTCACCTGAACCAAGCCCCGCGGTATTTGCCGAAATATAAAGTTTATTATTTTCAAAACTGAATTTTACCGACGAAGATTTTTCCGATATTAATTTATTGTCTATAAGTAATGCCATTTGTTTTACGGCAGAAATAGTATCTGCTACTTTTAATTTTATTTTAGATGTCATTTTTTTAGGTATTACTTGTTCGTAATTAGGAAAAGTTCCTTCTATTAAATTCGATAAAAATGTTATATCACCTGCTTGGACTGCCAACTGGTTATCCGATAAACCGATTGTTATATCTTCTATTTGGTCATTTAATGTCAATAATCTTAAAATATCGGCTACGGCTTTTGTAGGAACAATAGCTTTTTGAGATAATTTTTTATCTATTCCGTCTAAAGAAATATAAGATAACCTTCTTCCATCGGTTGAAACCGCTTTTAATGTTCCGCCTTCGGCTACAATATATACACCGTTTAAAACATATCTTTGTTCATCTTTTGAAACTGCAAAAATTGTTTTTTTGAACATATCAGCCAATACTTTTGCTTTTAAATTTATAGTATTTTCTTTAGGAAAATCAGGAAGTGAAGGATATTCTTTTTTGTCTATTCCCATCAATACGAATTTTGATTTTGCCGATTTTATATTTATTTGGTTCGTATCATCTGCTTTTATTTCTATGTTACCTTCGGGTAATTCTTTTATGATGTCCGTAAACCTTTTTGCAGGTATTGTTACTGCACCTTCTTTTTGAATTTCTGCTTTAATATAGCAATTTATACCTATTTCCAAATCAGTTGCAGATAATTTTACTTTATTACCTTCTGTTTCAAAAAGAAAATTTGAAAGAACCGGGAGTGTTACTTTATTTGATACCACAGGCTGAACCATTTGCATACCTTTAATTAATTCGTCTTTTGAACATATTACTTTCATTTTTCCTCCAAGCCTTTTAGAAAACACCAAAATTATTCGGTATTTCTTTTATTAAAAATTTTAAATAATTTTATAAATTTAATAGTAATGCTATGTATAAACTGTATAACTTTTTTAATTTTTAAAAAAACATACAAAAATCAATAAGTTTTTTAATAATTTTATTTTTTATAACCTGTTGATAACTTTAAAAAGTTATTAGAATAATTAACAGATTTTTTTACTTTTACATTAAATTAACATTTTGTATAAAAGTTATTAACAGGTTTTGATGTATGGAAGTATGGATGAACGGAAGTATAGAAACCACAAATTATAAAAAATATTTCATTTTGTCTTTTCTATACCTCTATACCTCCAGACCTCAACAAATTACTTTGCAATTTATTAGTCTTCAGTTTTAATTTCTTTAATAATTTTATTTATAAGAGCTACAAAATAAGCATCAGATTCCAATTTAACTTTTATTTTATTACAAGCATGCATAACTGTTGTATGATCCCTACCACCGAAAGCATCACCAATATCGGTAGTTGAAATATCAACTATCATAGTCCTTGCCAAATACATTGCAATTTGACGAGGAAGTGCTATTTGAGCACTTCTTTTTTTACCTTTTAAATCTTTTACCGTTAAATTATATTCGTTTGCTACGGTTTCCTGAATTTTTTCAATAGTAACCGTTATATTTTCGTCAGGATCACCTACATCTTTTAAAATAGTTTTAACGGTATCTAACGTAAAAGGAGTATTTGTAAATTTTATAAAAGAAGTTACCCTAAGTAAACTACCTTCAAGTTCCCTTATGTTAGATTTTATTTTCTTTGCAATAAATAATACTATATCGTCGGGAACTGAGAACTGTTCTTCTTCGGCTTTTTTTCTTAAAATAGCAATTCTTGTTTCAAGGTCCGGTTTTTGAATATCAACTGTATTACCCCATTTAAACCTTGACATTAACCTTTCTTCAACTTCAAGTTTGTCCTGCGGCCTATCGGAAGCAATTACTATTTGTTTACCGTTATCTTTTAATGTATTGAATAAATTAAAAAATTCTTCCTGTGACCTTTCTTTTCCCATAAGAAATTGAATATCATCAATTAAAAGACAATCAAGATTTCTATATTTATTTTTAAATGCAGACATTTTATCCTGATACTTTATTGCTTCAATAAAATCGGAAGAAAATTTTTCGCATGTAACATATAATATTCTAAAATTCGAAAACCCTTTTTTTAAAGAATTTCCTATAGCATGTAAAAGATGTGTTTTACCAAGCCCTACACCACCGTAAATAAACAAAGGATTAAATTGTTTACCCGGGTTTTTTGCCACAGCTTCTGCCGATGCGGTTGCAAAACGGTTTGAACTGCCAACAACAAACCTTTCAAATGTAAATTTAGGATTTATTTGATCTTTTATTACTGACGGCATTGGTGTATTGCTGTGAACGGGAGTTGTTTCTATAGTGCGAACTATAGGTGAAATATCTCTTTGAACCTTATAAGCCAAAGTAACCGGTGCCGAACAAATTTTAGTAAGCATTTGTTCTATTTCTTTGTGATGATTTTTTTCAAGCCACTGCGAAAAAAATATATTAGGAACCGATACAGTAAAAACATTATTTTCTAAAGAAACGGGATTTAGCGGTTTTATCCATAAATTAACGACTTCTTTTCCTAACGATAAAAGAAGGTTATCCACAATTTCTTTCCATATATTTTCAATGGAATTATTCATATTATCCCCAAGTTATCCACAAGTGTGGATAAAGTTTTTTTTGTTATATTTTTTGAATTTAAAACAGGATGAAAAAGCCGGTAAAAAAATAACAAAATATCGTCAACAAATAATATATAAAATTGGTAGAATTTAGTCAAGCTGAAAAATGTAAAAAATATATTTGTAAAAAATTTTTTTTATTAAACAGAAAAATAAAAATAATTATTTTAAATTATCTTATTTTTTATTTAATTTATCTTGTTCTTTTTTTGCTTTGCTTGTTCTTTCATTTTCTTTTTTTCAAGTTTTTTAGCTTCTTTGTATGATAAATGTTTGTTTTTTTTAAAAGAAGTATCCGTTTGTTTATCTGACAGTTCCAGTTCTTTTTTTATTTGTTTATAAAGTTCTTCCTGTTCTTTCAGTTTTTGTTGTTCAAGTGTTTCAGTTGTTTCTTTTTGAGTTTTTTGAGAAGGATATTCGTTAATAGGTTTATAAGAAGAATTGGTTTGTTTATTTAACAGTTCCTGTTCTTTTTTTATTTTTTTGTCAAGTTCTTCCGATTCTTTCAGTTTTTGTTGTTCAAGTGTTTCAGTTGTTTCTTTTTGAGTTTTTTGAGAAGGATATTCATTAATAGGTTTATAAGAAAAATTGGTTTGTTTCTCTAACAAGTCCTGTTCTTTTTTTATTTTTTTGTCAAGTTCTTCCTGTTCTTTCAGTTTTTGTTGTTCAAATTTTTTAGCTTTGTTTTTGACAGTTTTTGAAGAAAATTCAATATTTGTGTCCATAACAGGTTGTTGATATGAAGGAGCTGATGGTGCAATATGTAAATTTTTTTCAATAATGGTTGGAACATCCGTTGATATTTTAGCTTCCGTTTTAAATTCAATTATCGGTTCGTTTGTTTCTGTTATAGGTTCTTCGTCGGCAAAAATGAAAGAATAAGCCGTTATTAACAATATAAAAGTGCACAATATTTTTAGTAAAAATTTCATAAAATTAACCCTTTAATTTGAAAGACAAACAAAGGTTATAATAAAAAAATAAGTTTGTCAAATCAATTAAAATAAAAAATTCCTATTGACATTTTTAAGTATTTGGTTTATAGTTGTTGTATAAACAAACTATACACTAAACTAAAAAGAGATGAATATTATGGATTTAATAAAAGAAATAGAATTAAAAAGAAATAAATTAGCTCAGATATTACAGAATAAGCAAGCATTAAGATTATTTAGAAATTGGTTGCTTACGGAACTTTCTTATACATCAAATAATATAGAAGGTAATTCTCTTACAAGAAAAGAAACGGTTTTTGCAGTTACAAAAGGATTAACGGTAAGTTCCATAAAACCGATAAAAGATTATCAAGAAATCATAAACCATGCCAAAGCTTCAAATTTAATTTTAAAATTATCGAAAAATAATAAAGATATTACAGAGACCGATATATTAAACATACATAAAGAAATTTTAAAAGGGTTGGAGGAAGATGATTGTATCGGGCAATACAGAAATGTAAAAATAAGAATATCCGGTTCAAAAGTAATAGTTCCGCCACCTTCAAAAATAAGCGGTTTGGTAAAAGAGTTAATAGATTTTATAAATT
>Ga0310690_10003828_pt1 | contig 22053 bp, 18 predicted proteins | sample AusTroGonzalo_MG_2_FD_207661 | JGI IMG/M metagenome (GOLD analysis project Ga0310690, IMG submission 207661) | Bovine rumen microbial communities from tropical cattle in Woodstock, Queensland, Australia - Gonzalo_04 (v2) (version 2) | ecosystem: Host-associated > Mammals > Digestive system >... | reverse complement strand
TTTGGTGACTCGCAGCAATGTGAACGTAGACCTCCGAGGACAGAAAGCAAAAAGTGTCTCTGTCATGAATGTCGGAGGTGTATGTATCTTCAACGCAGTCAATGTGAGTGAACGCATCACGATTGATTTCACCACGCAGCCAGCAGGACTTTACATCATAGTAGTCCAACTGAATAATGGCAAGGTCGTAAAGAAAATCGTGAAGAAATAGGCTAAACAGAAGGGCTCTCAATTACGAGAGCCCTTCTATTTCGCCGTTTTCGATGGTGATACGTTCGGCCTGTGGACTCTTAGGCAGTCCTGGCATACGGAGCATGTCGCCAGCGATGGCGACAATCATCTCGCTGCCGCAGTTGAGGATGACATCACGGATACGAATGGTAAAGCCCTCGGGCGAGCCATAGAGCGTAGAGTCGGCAGAGAAGGAGAACTGGGTCTTGGCAATACAGACGGGGTAGCGGGCGATTTCCTTATCGTCGCCAAAGATCTCCCTGATGGCGTCCAACCGCTTTTTGCCAGTCTTGGTGAACACAACAGCAGCAGCCCCATAGATACGCTTGCAGACCTTTTCGATTTTACCCTCAATCGTATCGTTTTCAGGGTAAGTGAAGTGAATGGGCAGTGGCTGTATCTGGTCGATGGTATCCACAACCTTCTGTGCCAGCTCCACAGCGCCCTCACCGCCCTTCAGGAAGGCTTCGTTAACGGCAAAGCCCACACTCAGGTCTTCGCAGTTCTTGCGAACGATGTCGATCTCTTCGTCTGAATCAAAGTCGAAGCGGTTCAACGTCACGATGACGGGCTGTCCGAAGCCCTGCATGTTGTTGATATGACGATTCAGGTTCTTCAGGCCTTCCTTCAGTCCCTTGATATTCGGCTCCTTGATATGGTCGAGATCCACGCCTCCGTGCATCTTCAATCCCTGTGTCGTAGCGACGATGACCACCAGCCGTGGCTGAAGACCGGCCTTCCGACACTTAATATCGAAGAACTTCTCCGCACCGAGGTCGGCACCGAAACCAGCCTCAGTGACCACATAGTCACTGTAGCTCATCGCCATCTTTGTGGCCACCAGACTACTGCAGCCATGGGCGATATTGGCAAACGGTCCGCCATGAATGAATGCAGGTGTGTTCTCCGTTGTCTGTACCAGATTGGGGGAGAGAGCATCGCGTAGCAATACGGTGATGGCACCTGCCACACCGAGGTCGCTAACACGGAAAGGCTTACCGTCGGATGTGATGCCGAGTACGATGTTCTCGATACGTCGTTGCAGGTCTTGTTCACTGGTAGCGAGGCAGAGAATGGCCATCAGTTCTGAAGCCGGGGTGATGTCGAAGCCTGTTTCGTTGACCACGCCGTCGCCACGGAGACCTGTCACCACGTTGCGCAGGGAACGGTCGTTCACATCGAGCACACGTTTCCAATAGATTTCCCGTAGTGAGAAACCCTCCTTGCGATGTTGATAGATGTAGTTGTCTAAAAGGGCACTGATGGTGTTGTGGGCAGAGGTCACAGCATGGAAGTCACCCGTGAAGTGGAGGTTGATCTTCTCCATCGGCAACACCTGGGCATAGCCGCCACCGGCAGCACCGCCCTTGATGCCGAAACAGGGACCGAGCGACGGTTCGCGCAGGGCTACCACAGCCCGTTTGCCAATCTTGTTCAGACCTAATGTCAGACCGATGCTGACGGTGGTCTTGCCAATGCCCGCTTTCGTAGGACTGATGGCGGTGACGAGTATCAGACGACTCTGACGGACGCGTTTCTCGTCGATGAGCGATACCGGCACCTTGGCCATATACCGTCCGTAGGGCTCTATTTTCTCTGGGTCAATACCCAGCTGGGAGGCAATCTCGCCAATCGGCTGGAGTTCGCATTCCCGTGCAATCTGTATATCTGTCTTCATATAGGATGGGATTATTCGGTGGGATTCCATTTGTCGTGACGGACAAATACGTTTTCAGGTGTGATGGCGGCAGCCTCCTTTTTCGTGAGCTGGCGACTCCAGCTGACACGTTCTTTGGTGGTGGCGCCTTCACCGCGGTTGTTGTATTCCAGGTAACGGGCAGTCTGCTCGCGCTGCTTCTCCCAGTGATGCCAGCCTTCGGGACGGATATGTCGTCCTAAGTGGCAGTTCATGAAGAGGGTGTAGCCGTAGTCTCGCCAGGGACGGCCGAGATAGACTTTGTCAACACCTGCGCTGGCGATAAGACGACAATGGTTGAAAATATAGCCGTAGGCCACATCGGCAGGTGTGGAGGCGGCGGTGACATAGCTGTTGATGAGGCTCTCGATGGTGCAGTCTTCAAACCAGGCCGTCGAGGGTCCGAAGATAAAGTCGGTAGTGCCGCAGATATAGCAGCCCTGGAACCAGAGTCGGGTGTCAGCGACGCCGGTATAGACGGTGTCCTGATGGCCGATGAGGCGGCAGCGGATGATACGGATCCGATCGCCCTCGGTATGCAGGGCGACGGCCTGGCCAAGACGGGGAGAGTTGTTCTCAATGGTCAGGTTCCTGAGTGTGATGTCGTTACCTTCGACCTTCAGGGTGTAGGTGCGGAAGGTGCCCATCTTGTTGATATTGGCATGATCGTCGTAGGTGATGATGGTGGCGGCGCTGTCTTCTCCGCAGAGTTCGATGTTCTGCAACCAAGAGGGGATGATGAGTTTCTCCTTATACGTACCGTTCTTAATATAGATGACCTTATGGTAGTCCATGAAGGCGCGGCACACCTCAATAGCCTCGTCGATGGTGCGGAACTGACCTGTTCCGTCGCGGGCCACGACGATGGTGTCGGGGTTATCGTACTGTCCTGCGGCCAGACAGTGGAAAGGAAAGTAGAAAGAGAATAGTATAAACAGAATCTTAATCTTCATATTGCTATTTTTAGTATCGACTTCCTACTCCTTACATAATCTCCGATATTTCCTTGAGGTCGGTGACGGACTTGAGGTTGTCGATGATGGTGCGGACATCCTCGCGGTCGTGGACGCGGAGTTCGATGCTGCCGTCGAAGACACCGTCTTCACAAGTGATGTTGACAGTGTGGATGTTGACATTCATCTGTGAGGACACAATCTGAGTGATCTCGTTAAGCAAACCCACACGGTCGATGCCGCCCAGACGGATGGTGGCATCGAAGAAGAGACGCTTGTGCATGTCCCACTTGATGTCGAGGATGCGATTGCCGAAACTGGTCTTCAGCTTGGCGGCCACGGGACAGTTGCGCTTGTGAATCTCAATCTGGTTCTTGTTGTTGATATAGCCTAAGGCATCGTCACCGGGGATGGGATGGCAGCAGCCCGGGAACTTATATTGGTGGATATTCTCCTCGGTGATGTAAACAGGCTGTTTGCGGTTGAAGGTCTCGGGCACAATGAAGAGGTCTTGCTTAGGAGCGTCTTCCCGCTTCTTCTTGCCGACAAAGGGGACGTATCGCCGCCAGCCACTGACATTGTCCTCGCGGTTCTTGCCCTTGAGCTCGTCGATGTCTTTCTCACCGAGGATGACGGTCTTCTCACCGACGGCTACGAGGAAGTTGGTACGTTTGTCGTAGTCGTGGAACTCTGTCAGCTTGTCGGCGGCGGCAGGGCTGTATTCCATGTTGTTCTGCTTGAGGAAGGCTTCGAGGATGTCCTCTCCGGCCTTCTGCATCTCGCGGCTGTCGCGTCGCAGGATAGCCTGTATCTTGGCCTTGGCCTTGGCCGACGAGACGAAGTTGATCCAAGAGGGACTGACGTGCTGCGACTTGGAAGTGAGGATTTCTACCTGGTCGCCGCTCTGTAGCCGATGGCTCAGGGGGACCAGCTTGTGGTTGACCTTGGCGCCAATACAGTGGCTACCGAGGAAGGTATGGATGGAGAAGGCGAAGTCAAGGGCAGTACAACCAGCAGGCATAGTCTTGATCTCTCCCTTGGGGGTGAAGACGAATATCTCGCTGGCGAATAGGTTGAGCTTGATGGTGTCGAGGAAGTCCATCGCGTCGGGCTGGGGGTCGTCGAGGATTTCCTTGATGGTGCGCAGCCAGTCGTTGAGCTCGGCCTCGTCTTCGGTGTATTCCTCGTCCTCGAGACCATCCTTGTATTTCCAGTGGGCGGCAAAGCCTTGTTCGGCCACTTCGTCCATACGGTCGGAGCGAATCTGTACCTCTATCCACTGGCCGGTCTTCGACATAAGAGTGACGTGGAGGGCCTGATAGCCGTTGGCCTTGGGATGGCTGAGCCAGTCGCGAAGACGGTCAGGGTGTGACTTGTATATTTTGGAGACCGCTACGTAAATATTGAAGCATTCGTTGACTTCTTCGTCGCGTTGGCGGGGGGTGAAGATGATGCGCACGGCCAAGATGTCGTAAATCTCGTCGAACGACACGTGTTTGTTCTGCATCTTGCTCCAGATGGAGTATGGGGTTTTAACGCGCTGCTTGATTTCATAGCGGATACCCATCTTGTCAAGTGACTCTCGGATGGGGGCAGTGAACTGGGCGAACAGTTCCTCACGGGACTTCTGGGTGTTCTCCAGTTTCTTGGAGATGGAGGCGTATTCATCAGGATGCTCAAAGCGGAAACTGAGGTTCTCCAATTCTGACTTGACCTTGTAGAGTCCCAGTCGGTTGGCCAGCGGGGCATAGATATAGAGTGTCTCACCGGCTATCTTGTATTGCTTGTTGGCAGGCTGGGAGTCAAGAGTCCGCATATTGTGCAGACGGTCGCATATCTTGATGAGGATGACGCGGATGTCATCGCTCATGGTCAGTAGCAGCTTTTTGAAGTTCTCGGCCTGGGCAGAGGCCTGTTCGCCGAAGATACCGCCGCTGATCTTGGTGAGACCGTCGACAATTTGTGCAATCTTGGGACCGAAAATGTTCTCGATGTCTTCTACAGTGTAGTCGGTATCCTCTACGACATCATGGAGTAGTGCGGAGCAGATGCTGGTGGAACCGAGTCCAATTTCTGAGCATGCAATCTGAGCCACGGCGATGGGGTGCATGATATACGGTTCGCCAGAGAGTCGGCGCACACCCTTATGGGCCTGACGAGCAAAGTTGAATGCCTTTGTAATCAGGTCGGTCTTCTTGCGGTGCCGAGAGGCCAGATAATCATTTAACAGCCGTTGGAAAGCATCGTTAATCAACTTGTCATCGCGTTCCTCTTGGGCCATAATCTCCTCTTCATCCATAGTCTGTGATTCTATCTTCTACGTTTACTTCTACGTGTCTTAGTGGTCTTACGGGTGGGGGTGCTCCTGCGCTTGGTGACCACCTTCCTCTTGCGGGCTGCGGAACCTCTGCGCTTGTTGGCTGCACTCCGGCCGCGGCTGTAGCGTCCACTTCTGCGGCTTACTTTATAGGTACGGCGCTTATAAGTGGGTACATCGTCGTTGATGGATACTTCAATACGCTTGTTCAGCAATTCGTCTGCGTGATAGGCGTAGATAGAGTCCTGATTGTCGATAAAACGGCCGGTGTCTGCCAAAGGCATCCTGATGGCATAGGGCTTGGTTTGTCCCGGAACCAGGTCGCGACGGAACTCGGGATTCAGTGCCCGAAGCATGTCGATGTCGATGCCGAGCACGGCGGCAATCTGCTCCAGATGGACATTCTTGTTGACAACGACCGTGTCTGTCTGTGCCGGCAGACGGGTGGTCATCGGGCAGATGTTATGGTCGCAATAATAGGTCATGATGTAATTGGCGGCAATGAAGGCTGGCACGTATCCACGGGTCTCGGCCGGCAGGTAGGGGTAGATGTGCCAGTAGTCCTTGTTGGGCGTTTCTCCTTTTTGGATGGCATTGGCATTGGCACGGTGGATGGCCTTGTTGATGTTCTCGGGACCGCAGTTGTAGGCCGCAATTACCAGATTCCAGTCACCGAATATCTTGTATAGGTCACGCAAGAACCTGGCTGCGGCATAGGATGACTTGATGGGGTCGCGACGCTCGTCAACCAGCGAGTTGACTTCCAGGCCGTATTGCTTACCCGTTCCTATCATGAACTGCCAGAGTCCGGTGGCTCCTGCGTGCGAGACGGCTTTAGGATTCAGAGCTGACTCGATGATGGGCAGATATTTCAGTTCCAGTGGAAGCTGATAGGCTTCGAGGGCCTCCTCGAAGATGGGAACGTAGAAGTTTGCTGCTCCCAGCATATAGCTGACAGAGTATCTCAGGCGTCCGCTGTAGCGATCGATGAATTTCTGGACAACGTCATTGTAGGCCAGTTCCATCACAGATGGAATCCGGCTCAGACGTTCCACATAGACCTCCTTAGGGTACACGGGATTGACATCCTTCATCTCACAATTGTTGTCGCCACTCAGGTAGGTCTTCGACATATAGAGGCTCATCAGGCTGTCCAGGTCGTATGTCATGGCTTCTGGGAATTCAATAACTTCCTCGTTGCCTTCCTCGTCGGTGACGGCAATCTCGTCTTCGGTCAACTCCACCATTTCGTCGTCTTCTTCCTCATCGTCATCTGGGTCGATCACATCCTGGGCCTGCATACTACAGGTCCCGGCAAACAGCATGGCAACGAGCATCCATAATAATCTTTTCTTCATTCTATATCTTTTCCTTTATATTTTTACGTTTGACTTCTAATTCCTTCAAAAACTCAGGCTGCAATGGACGCCTACCGATGATGACTCAAGCGGATTGGGCGATGCATCACTTTTCATAATGGTTGGCTCTATCCGTAGGCTTAGGTCCTTGGAGATGTCAAAGACCGATAATTCAGCATCGACGTAGGCATCAATAACCGAGAGAGCGTAGATACCCACCATGACGAAGAAACTCAAGTCGCGCCAGCGGCGGTATTTGTCCTTGCGTTTCTTGAAGATTTCCTTATAGCGGTCCATATTACTGTCTGTCACTTTGGCCCCTAAGTGCAGAAACTTGTCATAACTGGCTGTCCCTGGGTCATCGTCCATGATGTCAAGATAGGCTTGCGAATAGTCCTTGTACATGTTATTGTTCCAGTTCATGGCATACAGACAGCCGATAAAACCTCCGTATACGATGGGCAGTTTCCAGTATTTGCGGTTGTATATCTGTCCCCCGCCGGGGATGACGAGTGCCAGCCACAGTGCACGCTGGGGATTGGGGCGCCATGCAGACCAGTCCCGGGGCGTCTTCTTCGGGAGGGGCTCGTCTGCTAAGGCTGACTGTATATCCTTGCTGACGCTGTCTGCAAAGAGACTGTCAGAAATGATGCTGTCGACAGGTGCCTCGTCCTGAGCCTGTATGCAGGAAAGACTTCCCAGCAGGAGTGTGATGATGACCGCTATCCTTTTGCCTGTTATCTGTATGATATGTTTCAATTCTTAATATTGTCAATCGTGTTCATAATTCGTTCCAGCTCTTCCTCGTTATTGAAGGTGATGCTGATTCTTCCCTTTCCTTTGGGACTGTATGACATCTGTACTTTGGTCTGAAACAGGTCTGACAGCCGTTTGCGAAGGATGTTGAATTCTTCTGGAAGTCTTGCTTTTGTGGCAGCTGCTTTCTTGGCAGTTTGGATGTCACCGCCGTTCTTGAGCATCTGCACCATTTCCTCAACCTTGCGGACGGAGTAGTTGTTCTTCTGTACCTCCTTGAACATCTTGATCTGTGCCGATGGACTGTCCAGTGCCAAAAGTGCCCGGGCATGTCCCATATCCATTTCCTTGTTCTTCAGGGCCATCTGGATCTGTGCCGGTAGTTTCAGCAGACGCATATAGTTAGTCACTGCGGCACGGCTCTTGCCAACGCGCTCAGAAATCTTCTCCTGAGTCATGCCTGCAGTTTCAGCCAGATGTTGGTAGGCCAAAGCGATTTCAATGGCATTCAGATCTTCGCGTTGGATATTCTCAACAAGAGCCATTTCCATGACGTTCTCATCTTCAACAGTACGGATATAAGCCGGTATGCTGGTCTGTCCCGCCATTTTGGAAGCTCTCCAACGACGCTCTCCTGCAATAATCTGGTAGTTGCCATCCGGCATCTGACGCAGGGTGATGGGGGTGATAATACCCACCTCGCGAATGCTGTTAGCCAATTCTTGTAGAGCTTCTTCGTCAAACTCCCGACGAGGCTGGTTGGGGTTCGACATGATCTTGTCGAGTGCAATCTCGCTCAGGTTCGACGTGCCTTCTGTCTCGATGTCCTTGGTGTTGATAAGGGCATCGAGACCTTTACCTTTTCCATTTCCGATATTGTCCAGGCCGCGACCTAGGACGTTTCTGTCGTATTTCTTGTGTACCGCCATGACTTAACTATTCTTGTTGATGATTTCCTTGGCCAGGGCCAGATGGTTCTTGCTGCCAGTGGAATCAGCGTCGTAGAGAATGACAGGCAGTCCGTGACTTGGACTTTCCGACAACTTGACATTACGTTGGATGACGGTTTTGAAGACCAATTCCTGGAAATGGCGCTTCACCTCGTCATAAATCTGGTTGGCCAGGCGTAGACGACTGTCGTACATGGTCAGCAGGAAACCTTCAATCTCAAGTGAGGGGTTCAATTTGTTCTTGATAATCTTGATGGTGTTGAGCAACTTGCTGATACCTTCAAGTGCAAAATATTCGCACTGCACAGGGATGATGACGGAATCGGCTGCTGTCAGGGCATTGACGGTAATCAGCCCCAGTGAAGGGGAACAGTCAATTAGGATATAGTCGTATTCGTTGCGTATCGGTTCAAGAACCTGACGGACAATCTTTTCACGATGCTCCATATTCAGCATCTCTATCTCGGCACCTACCAGGTCGATATGACTGGGGATGATGTCCAGTCCCTCAATGTCTGTGGTGTAGATGGCATCTCTGACATCAGCCTTGTTAATAATACATTCGTAGATGGAGCAATCAATCTCCTTGATGTCCACGCCCAAACCACTGGAAGCATTGGCCTGAGGGTCGGCATCCACCACCAATACGCTCTTCTCGAGTGTAGCCAGCGATGCTGCGAGGTTCATGGTTGTCGTGGTTTTGCCGACACCACCTTTCTGATTTGCTAAAGCAATAATTTTACCCATATATAATCTGATTTACCTTGTATAGAACAAGAAATTTGGGCACAAAGTTACAAAATAATTGAGAATTAATGATTAATAATTAAGAGAATTTTGTAACTTTGCACCCAAAACGTTGATATTTTATGGAAATTAAACGACCTCTATTGCTCATTTCCAATGATGACGGCTATCAGGCGAAAGGTATCAATAGTTTGGTAGAAATGTTATCTGACCTTGCTGATATGGTGGTTTGTGCTCCGGAAAATGCCCGTAGCGGATTCTCCTGTGCATTCTCGGCTACCATACCTTTACGCCTCAAACTCTGTGCGAAGCGTCCGGGAATAGAGATATGGTCCTGTAATGGCACACCTGTTGACTGCGTGAAAATGGCTCTCGCAGAGTTGGTTCCCAGAAGACCTGATATGGTTATTGGGGGTATCAATCATGGTGACAATGCCTCCGTAAATGCCCACTATAGTGGAACAATGGGGGTGACGTTGGAGGGGTGTATGAAATATATTCCTTCTGTGGCTTTCTCGCTTTGTGACCATAGCGAGGATGCTGATTTTGAACCTTTGCGTCCGTTGATAAGGACCATCACGTCGAAAGTGTTGGCCGAGGGACTGCCTTTGGGCGTCTGTCTGAATGTCAATTTCCCGTTAGTTTCCAACTATCAGGGCGTCAAAGTCTGTCGGATGGCTGCCGGAACCTGGAGTGGTGAGGTGACCAAGTGTCGTCATCCCCGTGGCTATGATTACTGGTGGATGATGGGACACTACCAGAACGATGAACCTGAGGCAGAAGATACAGACAACTGGGCTCTCTCCCATGGTTATGTTGCTATTACTCCTACACAAATAGACCTGACGGCTTATCAGGCTATGGAACAGATAAAGTCCTGGCAGTTATGAGGTATTATCTGATTGTTGGAGAAGCTTCTGGTGACCTGCATGCTTCCCGTCTGATGCGGTCGTTGAAAAATGAAGACAGTGGTGCGGAGTTCCGTTACTTCGGAGGCGACCTGATGTCGGCAGAGGGAGGTACGCTTGTCAAACATTATCGGGAACTTGCTTATATGGGTTTTATACCGGTGCTTCTGCATCTGCCAACGATATGGCGTAACATGAAGATGTGTCAGCGGGATGTGGATGCCTGGCAACCGGATTGTGTCATCTTGGTGGATTATCCGGGTTTTAACCTGAAGATAGCGAAATATATAAAATCTCATACAAACATCCCGGTGTATTATTATATTTCTCCGAAAATCTGGGCCTGGAAAGAATACCGTATCAAGAATATCAAACGTGATGTTGATGAACTATTCTCCATTCTTCCCTTTGAGGTAGATTTCTTTGAAAGGAAACATCATTACCCCATCCATTATGTCGGTAATCCAACAGCTGATGAAGTAAGGGAGTGGAAAGAGGGAAGTGGAAAGTGGAAAGAGAATACACAACGCCCTGTTATTGCGTTGTTGGCTGGGTCGAGGAAGCAGGAAATCAAGGATAACCTGCCTGCCATGCTTGAGGCTGTGAGACCCTTTGAACAAGACTACGATATTGTATTGGCCGGTGCTCCCTCCATGGATGTGGCTTATTATGAGCAGTTCTTGCAGGACAGCCATGTCCGTCTGGTCATGAATCAGACATTCCGAGTCCTTGCTTCTGCTCATGCGGCCCTTGTCACCAGTGGGACTGCCACGTTGGAGACCGCCTGTTTCAAGGTTCCGCAGGTGGTGTGTTATGAGACACCGTTGCCCAGATTAATAGGGTGGGCAAGGGAAAAGGTGCTGAACGTAAAATATATCTCACTGGTCAATCTGATTGCTGACCGTGAGGTAGTGCCAGAACTCGTTGCCGACAGTTTTTCAGTGGAGAATATTCGGCAGGAACTGGATAAGATCCTTCAAGGGCCAGCCCGTGAGACGATGCTCGACGGTTATGCGGAGGTCAGTCGACGACTTGGTGACCAAAAAGCCTCAGACAATGCTGCAAAGATTATGTACACATTAATTAAATCATAAAAATATGAGAAAGCTTTTAACAATAGGCCTGATGGCAGTAGCAACCATCACTGTCAGTGCACAGAACATTCAGTTGCACTATGATTTCGGACGTAACATTTATTCTGACGAAGAGGCAGATCGCCAGAAGGTGACCATTACCCTTGAACATTTCAATGTCGACCAGTGGGGTTCGTGGTACTATTTTGTCGATGTTGATTTGAGCCGTAAGGAGACGAAAGGAGCCTACACTGAGATATCGCGCGAGTTCAATCTTGGCAAACAGTCGCCCTTTGCTGCCCATATAGAGTACAATGGAGGTCTGGGTTCCCGCTCTGGCAGCTATCAGCAGGCTGCACTTCTCGGAGCAGCCTACAATGGCCATAATACGGACTTCTCCGCCACCTGGTCTGTCCAGCTGCTCTACAAGCGCTTCTTCAAGGAGTCAGAGAACAATAGTGCTTATAACAGTGCTCAGTTGACGGGCGTCTGGGGTATCAACTTTGCCAATAAAAAGTGCAGGTTTTCGGGCTTCGTCGATTTCTGGCGTGGTGAGAATCCTTCTAATGGGCATGGCCAGCTTGTCATCCTCTCTGAACCCCAGTTCTGGTTTAATGCGACAGAGCATTTCGCTGTAGGTACAGAGGTGGAAATCAGCAACAACTTTATATATAACGCCTACAACGACAAGTCGTTCTTCGTGAATCCGACTCTCGGCGTGAAGTGGAATTTCTAAGAATGAAAGAAAAGAAGTATAATCATTCGTTTGCCAGAAGACTGACACGGTGGGTCGTGCTGGTGTTGTTCATCATGATGAGTGGATTGGGGTATTATATCTACTTGTTATCGAACAGCCTGTTGGTTGAGGTCAGTGGTAATAGCTTCCACAGCAGCATGCAGTCATCTGGCAAAACCATCAGTGGTGCCATGTCGGATGTCAGTGTGGCAGTCAGGAACAACATCTTTGATATCGAACAGCATCTCAACCAGCCGGATGAGATGCAGGTCATCATGAAACGCATTGTAGAGCAGAACCCGCGCATCCGCAGTTGCGGAATCAGTTTCATAGAGAACTATTATCCCCAAAAAGGACGTACATACTGCCCATACGCTTGGCGCGTTGACAGCATACAGGTGGCAGTACGGCCAACGAATGACGTCACTGATGACTATCTGGAGGCAGAATGGTTTTGCGAGGCGGTGGCAAAGGACTCCGCCTATTGGTCGACCCCCTTCTTCGAGAGTCGTGAAGACAAGACACCGCTGGTGGCCTACCTGCAACCGATTCATGATTCCCAGGGGCGTCTCGTAGCTATCTTAGGTGCCGACCTGTCGCTGGGTTTCATCACAGAGTTGCTACTCAGACAGGATAGCATCTCAAAGAAGGACTCTTGGTTTATCTTTTCTGTAGATGACCGGTTCCACAGCTATCTACTGTCTCATGACGGCACCTATATCACTCACCCTGACACGAGACGCATTCTCAAGGCCAACTTCTTCGTGCATATCAAGGACGCTGACAAGCCCGGCGTAGCCGAGGAAGCAATCAAGAATATGTCCGAAGGCCAGAAGAGTAAGGAGGAAACCGAAAAAATTGTGTTGGTCAACAGGTCAAAGACCTACCTGTTTTATTCGCCTCTTGAAGATACAGACTGGATTCTGGCGGTATCCATGCCTGTCTTGTCACTCGACTTATTTGGTATCGTTGTCGGGTTAGTCATGTTGTTTATTGTGGCATTTGTCCTGATTGTCACTTTCTTTGTCTGCCGTCTGACCATCAGGCGTCTGTCAAATCCATTGAAGCAGTTGGCGACATCTGCCGATGAAGTGGCCAGAGGACAGTTTAATGCGGCGCTGCCAGTCATCAAGAGTCATGATGAGATTCATCTGTTGCGCGACTCGTTTGAGAACATGCAACAGTCGTTGGCCGCCTACACGGAGGAGTTGAAGCAGACCACGGCGGCGAAGGCCTCGATGGAGAGTGAACTGAAGATCGCCCACGATATCCAGATGTCCATGCTCCCCAAGACTTACCCGGCTTTCCCCGACCGTCATGACCTTGATATCTACGGACAGGTGATGCCTGCCAAGGCCGTCGGCGGTGACCTTTACGACTTCTTTATTTGCGAGGACCAACTATTTTTCTGCATCGGTGACGTGTCGGGAAAGGGTGTACCCGCATCGCTGGTCATGGCGGTGACTCGTTCCTTGTTCCGTAATATCTCTGCTTACACCCATGATCCTGACCAGATTGTACTGGCGCTCAACGAGGCGTTGAGTAGTAACAATGAGACTGGCATGTTTGTCACTGTATTCTTGGGTGTGCTCGACCTGACTTCCGGCCATCTGAGTTATGCCAATGCGGCTCATAATCCGCCCCTGCTGTTGGCTGGTGGCGATGTCAGTATATTGACGTGTGATTCCAACATCCCAGTCGGTGTGATGTCTGGCTGGGAATATACCATCCAGCATATTGATCTCAAGACGGGTGATGGTGTGCTCCTTTATACTGACGGGCTCAATGAGGCAGAGGATAGCCGTCACCAGCAGTTCGGAATGGAGCGTGTGATGCACGTGGCTCAGACCACAATCAACAGGCCTCAGACACTTATCGAGGCCATGACTGCATCCGTTCAGATGTTTGTAGGCAATGCAGAGCAGAGCGATGACCTGACCATGCTTGCCATTCAGTATACACTAAACACATAACACTAAAAAACAGAATACAATGTTAGAACTTCGTATGGGCTTATATGTCACATTAGTGGTGGTCCTGATTGTCCTGTTTGTGGTTTCACTGTTCATCCCCTTTTATGGCTTTATGCTTAAACGCTTCAAGGGGTTGGCGCTGGGATGCCTCCTGCAACCGGTTCTCTTTGCCGCTGTAGCTGTGATTCTTGTTTTGGGCGTCTTTTTTTCCTTGGAGCATGAAATCAGTAAGAACCGTGAAGATGCAATGGTTATCCTCCGTGCCGCTGACGGCGATGGCTCCGACGCGTTTATAACCCGCTGGTATCTGAAACCCGACGGCATTTGCTTCTGTGAATACGGGCAGGAAAGCGAGGACGGTTCCATCTCCATCAAAAACAATAATGATAGATGTCTCTACGATGTCGTCCCCCTCGATTCGTGTAGCGCCAGTGTCGACGATGTCATTGTCGTCAGGTTCGACTTTAAGAACCGCAAGGCCACAGCCGTCAACTATGATGAGCCATTAGAGGTCATCCATGTCGACTGGGATCGAGTGGAGCAGTGGCGAAAGGATCAGCCTCCTTCTCCAGGACCAGTTGGCGCATGTTCTTGAGGAGGTCACTGGCGAAGATGAAGTCGGTAAGGCGTGTGTTGTCGGAGTGCATGATCTGACTGCTGACGCCCTGCCACTCCTTGTGGCCCTCATAGATGAAGATAATGTTCTCGCCAATACCCATTACGGAGTTCATATCATGGGTGTTGATGATGGTGGTCATGTTGTACTCACGGGTGATATCCTGCAACAGGTCGTCAATGACAAGCGATGTCTTGGGGTCGAGGCCGCTGTTGGGCTCGTCGCAGAAGAGATACTTAGGATTCAGGGCGATGGCACGGGCGATGGCTACGCGCTTCTGCATGCCACCACTGATCTCACCGGGGAACTTTTCTTCTGCTCCATGCAAGTTGACACGCTCCAGACAGTCCATGGCGCGCTTTGTCCGTTCACGGAGATTCATCGTCGAAAACATATCCAATGGGAACATCACGTTCTCCAGCACCGTCAGCGAGTCAAAAAGGGCTGCACTTTGGAAGATCATGCCCATCTCACGGCGCATGTGTACTTTCTCCGATTTCGACATAGCCACAAAGTCGCGACCGTCATAGAGCACCTGACCGCTGGTGGGGTCGAGCAGACCTACGAGGTTCTTCATCAGCACCGTCTTGCCCGAGCCGCTCTGTCCGATGATAAGGTTGGTCTTGCCGTCCTCAAACACAGTGTTGATATCCTTCAACACGTCCTTATCCTCGAAACTCTTATATAGATTCTTAACTTCTATCATGACAGTAACTGGGTTAAGAAGACATCACTAAACAGAATAAGCACGCTCGATGTAACCACAGCATCCGTAGAGGCTTTTCCCACGTTCACTGAACCACCCTCGACGGTGTACCCGCAGAAAGCTGGTACACTGGTGATGATAAAGGCAAAAAACTGGCTCTTGATGAGCGACATGTACATAAACCAGGGCTTGAAGGAGTGCTGCAGACCAATTGTCAGATCGTCGGGTGGCAGCACATGGCCTACGTAGGCCGTAGCATAGGCACCGAGGATGCCTGTGGCCGATGAGAATGTCACCAGGCAGGGCATGAGAGTCAGCATACCCATGATTTTTGGCAGAATCAGGTAACTGGCTGAGTTCACGCCCATAATCTCCAAGGCATCAATCTGCTGTGTTACCCGCATTGTACCCAGTTCTGAGGCAATGTTCGAGCCCACCTTACCGGCCAGAATCAGACACATGATGGAACTTGAGAATTCCAGTAACATAATCTCACGGGTGGTATAGCCGCTCACCCAGCGGGGCATCCACGGACTTTGGATGTTCAGCTTCATCTGGATGCATATGACGGCGCCGATGAAGAATGATATCAGCAACACGATGCCTATGGAGTTGACACCCAACTGTGCCATCTCCTTGATATATGACTTGAAGAACATCCTCATACGTTCCGGCACCGAGAATGTACGCCCCATCAGTATCAGGTAGCGCCCCAGTATGGTCAGATATTTGGTAATAATCATCTTAAAAATCCTTATTTTCGCTGCAAAATTACAAAATTATTCACTATTCACTATTCACTATTCACTTTTTTTATTACTTTTGCGGCTGATTATGGAAGAAATGACGAAAAATGTGGTGGAAGAGCGTCTGGTGCTGCGTACGGAGGGGCTTGTCAAGCAGTATGGTAAGCGTACTGTGGTCAACGACGTGAGCTTCGACGTGAAGCAAGGTGAGATTGTCGGTCTTTTGGGACCTAACGGTGCCGGCAAGACCACTTCCTTTTATATGACCACCGGTTTGGTGGTGCCCAATGGCGGACACATATGGCTCGGCGACGAGGAAGTGACGAAATATCCTGTGTATAAACGGGCTCAGGCAGGTATCGGCTATCTGGCCCAAGAAGCCTCAGTATTTCGTAAGATGAGTGTTGAGGATAATATCCTGTCCGTGCTTGAAATGACGGGAAAGCCTCGCGACTACCAGTTGCAGAAACTGGAAGACCTGATCCGCGAGTTTCGCTTGGGCAAGGTGCGCAAGAACAAGGGTGACCAATTGTCCGGTGGAGAGCGCCGCCGTACTGAGATTGCCCGTTGTCTGGCCATCGAGCCGAAATTCATTATGCTAGACGAACCTTTTGCAGGAGTCGACCCCATTGCCGTAGAAGATATCCAGCAAATTGTATGGCGGTTGAAGTACCGTAATATAGGCATTCTTATCACCGACCACAATGTTGACGAGACTCTGACGATTACCGACCGTGCCTATTTGTTGTTCGAGGGTCGTATCCTCTTCCAGGGGTCCCCCGAGCAGTTGGCAGAGAATAAGATAGTCCGTGAAAAGTACCTTACCAACTCATTCGTATTGCGTAAAAAAGACTTCCAGTTAATGGAAGAGGAACGTAAGGCCCGCGAACAGCAGGAATCATGAAACGTATGGTAAATTAATTGTGTCCTTATGGCACCCAAGTTGATGGTAACCATAAAATAACAAATGAATAATGAATCATAAAAACTATTAGATGATGAAGAAGGTATCTTTATTTTTGGCCCTGTTGATCGTCAGTCTGTCATCAGTTGGGGCGTCAGAGCAGTTTGCCAGTCCCAATGGTAAAATTACCGTCACTGTGAGTGATGAGGGCGGAAGTCCTAAGTATCAGGTAAGCCTGAATGGAAACGTCATGGTCCAGCCATCGGCATTGGGTCTTAAAATGAACTTCGATGACCTGACACAAGGTCTTACGATGAAGACTTGTGATATCAGCAAGTTTGAGGACAACTATATATTGAAGACCACCAAGCAGAGTCATGTCAGCGTGGTGGCAACCGAGGCTGTTTGCAGGTTCGAAAAAGACGGACGGCAGGTCCTCGATGTCATCTTCCGGGTGACTGACCGAGACGTGGCGTTCCGTTATAAGGTCTATTCGAGGAAAGTTCGTGGCGGAGAGACACTCTCTGGTGTCGTCGAAAATGAGGTCAGTGGTTTCGTACTCCCCGAGGGTACCACTACGTTTCTTTGTCCGCAGTCGAAACCCATGGGTGGTTTCGCCCGTACCTCACCGAGTTATGAGACGTCATACACCCTTGATGAGGTGATGGGTAAGAACGGCTGGGGTGAGGGCTATACCTTCCCTTGTCTCTTTAAGGAAACTGCTGGCTGGGTACTTATTTCGGAAACAGGTACCGATGGCGGTTATGTAGGCTGTCGACTGCTCAATAATGGAGGTGGAAACTATCATATCGGTTTCCCACAGCCGGGTGAGATGAATGGTGTCGGTTCTACAACGCCGATTGTGTCTCTTCCTGCAGAGACACCTTGGCGCACGATTACCCTTGGTGAGACTTTGGCTCCCATTGTTGAAACCACTATTGCTAACGACCTTGTACAACTTAAATATCAGGCTTCGAAAGATTATACCTATGGTAAAGGTATGTGGTCATGGATTATTGGCATGGACCCCAGCTGTAACTTTGATGAACAGAAACGTTATATTGACTTCGCTGCTGCTATGGGCTACCGTTCCGTATTGGTGGATGCCCTTTGGGATACGCAGATTGGCTATCCCAAGATGGAAGAGTTGGCGCGGTATGGCAAGGAGCGTGGTGTCGGCCTTTTTCTTTGGTATAATTCCAATGGCTCATGGAATGATGCTCCGCAGGGACCGCGTCATAAGATGGATAAGTCCGGACCCCGTCGGAAGGAGATGGCTTGGATGCAGAAGAATGGTATCCTTGGGATTAAGGTTGACTTCTTTGGTGGTGACAAACAGCCGATGATGCAGCTTTATGAAGATATTCTTACTGATGCCAACGACTATGGGCTGCAGGTCATTTTCCATGGATGTACTCTGCCTCGTGGTTGGGAACGGATGTATCCTAACTATGTCGCTTCAGAGGCAGTCTTGGCTTCGGAGAACCTGCATTTCGGACAGGGTGCCTGTGATGCGGAAGCCCATAATGCCTGTATTCATCCGTTTATTCGCAATACTGTCGGATCGATGGATTTTGGTGGTTCGACACTCAATAAGCATTATAGTGCAGACAACCAACATGGTACGACCCGTAAGACCAGTGATGTTTTTGCAATGGCTACGGCTGTTCTCTTCCAGAGTAGTGTGCAGCACTTTGCCTTGGCTCCCAATAATCTTCAGGATGCGCCTGCCTGGGCCATTGACTTCATGAAGCAGGTCCCTACTACTTGGGATGAGGTTCGGTTGATCGACGGCTATCCAGGCAAGTATGTTATTATGGCTCGCCGCAGTGGTGCGCAGTGGTATGTGGTGGGTGTTACCTCCGACGGTACCCTGATGAAGTATGAGAAGGGTAAACTGAGAGTTGGTAAGAAAACAATGTTCTCTCTTAGCGACTTCTTCCCCAAGGGGACCAAGCCCGAAGTTTACACCGACACTGACGCTATTGTCATCATGTAGAATGTTAATTATTGAAAATTTTTAGGCCATTCCGTTTTTTATGCGTACTTTTGCACCTCAAATTTTCGATATATAATATAAATAAGGTATAAAGAACAATGAAGATTACATTTGATTGCCCTGATAAGATCAATGGTCTGCTGACAATGACTATTGAGCCTGTAGACTATCAGGAGAAGGTTGAGAAGACGCTGAAAGACTACCGTAAGAAGGCCCAGGTGCCCGGTTTCCGTCCGGGTCAGGTCCCCATGGGAATGGTAAAACGCCAGTATGGCACAGCCGTGAAGGTGGATGAGGTGAATCGTCTGATTAGCGAAGAACTGTACAAGTATATTCAGGAGAATAAAATCAAGATGCTTGGCGATCCCCTGCCAAATCAGGAGAAGCAGCAGCCTCAGGATTTTGAGAAGGATGGTGAGTTAACCTTCGTCTTTGATATTGCCGTTGCCCCTGAATTCAGCGTGGCTCTGACGGCTAAGGATAAGATTGATTACTATACCATCAATGTGGATGACAAGCTGATTGACCAGCAGGTTCAGATGTACCAGTCGCAGGCCGGTGAGTTCGTCAAGGGCGAGGTGTTCGAAGGCAATGATACGTTGACCGGTGACCTTCGTCAGCTCGATGACAAGGGCAATACCCTTGAGGGTGGTATCACTACTGAGAGTGGCATGATCATGCCTGCCTATATCAAGGCTGATGACCAAAAGAAGCTCTTCGACGGATGCAAGGCCGGTGATATCATCACCTTCAATCCCAAGAAGGCTTATCCCGACAATGATGCCGAGGTGGCTGCCCTGCTGAAGGTTGACAAGGAACAGGTAAAGGACCTGACGTCGGATTTCAGCTTTCAGGTGACAGAAATCCGTCACTACCAGCCCGCAGAGGTGAATCAGCAGCTCTTTGACCGTGTGTTCGGCGAGGGTGCCGTGAAGGACGAGAAGGCTTTCCGTGAGAAGATAGCCGAGCTGCTGAAGGCTCAGTTTGCTGGCAGCAGTGATTTCAAGTTCATGCAGGATGTGCGTGCCCATCTGGAGAAGAAGGTCGGCAAACTGGAGTTCCCTGAAGTTTTGCTGAAGCGTATCATGGTCAATAACAACAAGGACAAGGGTGAGGACTTCGTGGAGAAGAACTTCGAGGGTAGCATCAAGGAACTGGCCTGGCACCTGATCAAGGAGCAGATTGTGGCTGCCAACGAGATTAAGGTGGAGGACGACGACGTGAAGCGTGTTGCCAAGGAGGCCATCCGTGCTCAGTTCGCTCAGTACGGTATGAGCAATGTGCCCGATGATGTGCTGGAGAACTATGCCGCTGAGCAGTTGAAGAAACGTGAGAACATTGACAACTTTGTAGATCGTGCTGTTGACCTGAAATTGACAGAGGCCCTCAAAAATGTGGTGAAACTGAATGAAAAATCGGTTTCTTTGGAGGACTTTAATAAGTTAATGGAAGAAAAATAAGCATTTTTACGAAAAAATAACGTCCAGATTTAGGTTGTTATCGACTTTTTTATTATCTTTGTGTCCCAATCACGAGATAAGAAAAAGTCGATAACTTTTTTGTGGGAGGAAGTTAGAAGAATTTAGAAGGAGTTAGAAGAATATGAAGAATGATTTTAGGAAATATGCCACACAGCATTTAGGCATGGATGGTCTGGCACTCGACGATGTGATGAAGGCGCAGGCACAGTATTTGAATCCCTATATCCTGGAGGAGCGTCAGTTGAACGTGACCCAGATGGATGTCTTTTCGCGACTGATGATGGATCGCATCATCTTTCTCGGCACGCAGATTGACGACTATACCGCCAATACCCTGCAGGCGCAGCTACTCTACCTTGACTCTGTTGATTCAGGCAAGGACATCTCCATCTATATTAACAGCCCTGGTGGCAGTGTAACTGCCGGATTGGGCATTTATGACACCATGCAGTTCATCAGCAGCGATGTGGCCACTATCTGTACAGGTATGGCAGCCTCAATGGGGGCTGTGTTACTGGTGGCTGGTACGGAGGGCAAACGCTCTGCACTGCCTCACAGCCGAGTGATGATCCATCAACCGCTGGGTGGCGTTCAGGGTCAGGCTTCTGATATTGAGATTGAGGCCAAGGAGATTCTGAAGTTCAAGAAAGAACTCTATACCATCATCTCCGACCACTCCCATACACCGTATGATAAGGTTTATGCAGACTCCGACCGTAACTACTGGATGACGGCAGAGGAGGCCAAGGAGTATGGTATGATTGATAACGTGTTGACGAGGAAACAGTAAGATGACGAAGAAAGCATGTAGTTTCTGTGGAAGGACGGATCGTGAGGTACGACTCCTCATTACGGGCCTGAACGGCTTTATCTGTGAGGATTGTGCCTTGCAGGCCTATAATATTGTGCAGCAGCAGGACTGGCTGCACGACAATACTGGTACGAAACAGAAGTTTGCAGAGAAGAAGATTCCGAAACCGATGGAGATCAAGGCATATCTTGACCAGTATGTCATCGGACAGGAAGAGGCCAAACGTTATCTCTCCGTGGCAGTCTATAATCATTACAAGCGTCTTCAGCAGCCAGTTGACAAGGACGGTGTGGAGATTGAGAAGAGCAATATCATCATGGTAGGTTCCACGGGTACGGGTAAGACCTTGCTGGCCAGGACTATTGCCCGCTTGTTGGACGTGCCTTTCACAATCGTCGATGCAACTGTCTTCACGGAGGCCGGTTACGTGGGTGAGGATGTGGAGAGTATCCTGACGAGGCTGTTACAGGTGGCCGACTACGATGTGAAGGCGGCAGAGCGTGGTATTGTCTTCATCGATGAGATTGATAAGATTGCTCGTAAATCAGATAATCCTTCCATCACCAGAGACGTGAGTGGAGAGGGTGTGCAGCAGGGATTATTGAAACTGTTGGAAGGTACGAATGTCAATGTGCCGCCGAAGGGTGGACGAAAGCATCCGGATCAGGAATATATCTCGTTGGACACACGTAATATCCTGTTTATCTGTGGTGGCGCCTTCGATGGTATCGAGCGGAAGATTGCACAACGTATGAATACCCACGTAGTGGGATATAACTCTATACAGAATGTCGCAAAAATTGACAAGGAAAATCTGATGAAGTATGTTGTCCCTCAGGACTTGAAGTCCTTCGGCTTGATTCCGGAGATTATTGGCCGTCTGCCAGTGCTGACCTATCTGAATCCGCTTGACCGCGAGGCCTTGAGACTGATTCTTACCGAGCCGAAAAATTCCATTGTCAAACAGTATGAGAAACTGTTTGAGATGGATGGTGTGAAACTGACGTTCTCGGAGGATGCTTTGGATGTCATTGTGGACAAGGCCGTTGAGTATAAGTTGGGTGCTCGTGGCCTGCGTTCTATCGTGGAGAG
>Ga0310690_10003827_pt1 | contig 22056 bp, 18 predicted proteins | sample AusTroGonzalo_MG_2_FD_207661 | JGI IMG/M metagenome (GOLD analysis project Ga0310690, IMG submission 207661) | Bovine rumen microbial communities from tropical cattle in Woodstock, Queensland, Australia - Gonzalo_04 (v2) (version 2) | ecosystem: Host-associated > Mammals > Digestive system >... | reverse complement strand
TCCGGAGCCGGTTTCCCTAATTTCGCAAAAAGCGGAGCGACAAGTTCGACCGCCATAACGATCGGTTTGCCGTCCAGTTCCACCACGCCGTAAGTGATGTCGGATTTGACGCAGACAGCCCTGTTGCTGGGAAGCGTCCAGGGCGTAGTCGTCCATATGGCAATGGCTGCTTCCTTCGGCAATCCGGCGGGAAGCTTCTGCCCTTCCGCCAGGGGGAACTTCACGTAAATGGAAGTCGAAGTGTCGTCAGCATACTCAATTTCCGATTCCGCCAGAGCGGTCTCGCAGTTCGTGCACCAATGTATCGGCTTGCAGCCTTTGTAAACGTAGCCTTTGGCGTACAGTTCGCCGAAAGACCTGATGATGTCCGCCTCGTAGCGGGCGTCCATCGTGATGTAGGGGTTTTCCCACTCGCCCAGAACGCCGAAGCGCTTGAACTGGGCGCGCTGGATGTCAATGTAGCTCTTGGCGTATTCCCTGGCCTGGCGTCGGAAATCGACCTGGTCGACTTCATCCTTGGTCTTGCCGAGCTTTTTTAAAAGCGCGTATTCTATGGGCAAACCGTGGCAGTCCCAGCCCGGAACGTACGGCGCGTCATAACCCTGCATGGTCAGGTAATGGATGGTAATATCTTTCAGGATCTTGTTCATGGCGGTGCCGTTGTGTATCTTGCCGTTGGCGTAAGGCGGGCCGTCGTGAAGGACATACTTGGGGCAGCCGCTTCTGGCTTTTCTGATTTTGCCGTAAAGATCCTCTTTCTGCCATTTCTCAAGTCGTTTTGGTTCCTGCTGGGGAAGGTTTCCGCGCATGGGGAAATTTCCGGCCGGCAGGTTTAAGGAATCCTGGTACTTGTTTTTCTCTTCTTTGCTCATTTTTGGTTGGTTAAGGTTATTTTAAAGTAACATTGGTCTCGAATATTTCGTCTCCGCGCATATATTTCATCGGGATCGTCTTGCCGGAGCTGTAAGCTTTGTTCATGGCATAGGTGTAGGTCGCGACGGAATCGACTTTCAAGCCGCCTATCTCAAGAAGAACGTCGTTCGACTCCAGGCCAGCCAGTTCGCCCGGGCCGAGTTTCTGAGTGTTGGTGATAAGCATTCCGTAGTTGGCTTTCAACCGTTTGTTTCTCTTCTGCATGATGGCGTCAACTTTTATGACGTACATGCCGCTGTTCATCATGCACTGCGAAGTGCTGCCAAGAGATTTTTCATATTCTTCGGGAACTTCGGTGTCTTCCGTATTGACGGCGATGGCCGGAGTTTTCTTCTCCTCTTCCTTCGCCTCGTCCTGCTCTTTCGCGGCAGTCGCCTCCACCTTTTCCGCGGTGTTGGTCTGCACATTTTGAACCTCAAGATCGTACTGGAAGGAGAAGGGGCGGTTTAAAAATTCGCTGATATCTCCGTAGGTCCTGAGCTTCAAGGTCTTGTTCTCGCCGTTCTCCTCGAAGACCACCTTCTGGCTGGCGGCGTCGATGTAAACGACAGTCGCCTCGGTGTCGGCGATCTTTTCGCCTTCCGCCACCGTGAAAGTGGAACGCGTGGACTTGTTGTAGAACATGGCGAAATTCTTGTCGCCGAAACGCGAGATGCCGTTGAACTGAATGTGCTTGGTCCAGGCAGGCAGTTCCTCTTTGCCGTCCGAACTCAAAGAGACCGGCTTTGGACCGCCTTTCCTGTTGACGGCCGCCGCCACTTCGGAGGGCAAGGCAAAAATGTCGCCTTTTAAGTCGGCTGTCAGCTTGTCGTAATCCGGCGCCGTCCAGTTCGGCAGTTCCTGATCCTGGCTGTCGTTAAAGACGAAAGACCTCACCGACATGTCGACCACCGCCTGGGGATTGTTGGGATCCTTCAGGTTGCTCTTGATCTTCATGGCGTCGAAACCGACCAGCTGTCCGGCGCTCTCTATGAGTCCCAGCGCGGCGTTCAGACTCTTCCAGTCGCACTTCACGTCTTTCAGGTTGTAAGAGAAATCGCTGTACATGTCGTTAGTCTGCGGCTGCTTCACAGCCGTACTTGTGATCGAGGAGCCGTATTTGCCGTCCAGCTTGGCGAATTCTTCGCGCAAAGTGCGCGCCAGATTGTCAGGCATCTTCTGAGCGTTTATGGTCTCCAGCGCGTTGCTGTAGCGCTCCGTTAAGTTCTTGTAGTCCTTGGCAAGATTCGCGCCCTGGCTGATCTTCTTGTCAGCCGTGGCGATGTTCTTGTTCAGGTCGGCCAGGCGTTTGGAATTCGACTCCAGTTTATCGGTACCGGGAGAGATAAGCTGGGTCCAGACCAGAACGATTACTACGAGGGCTCCGCCGATGCCGACGGTCATCCATTCTCTAGTGGTCAGCGCTCTCATTTGTCGTCCTCCGTGTTGTCGTCAAGGGAAGCGTCTTCCGGGTCGGCCGTTTCCTCATTGTCGCCGCCGCTCTCTTCCTCCGCTTCGTCCGCCGCTTTTTCAAGAGCCTCGTCATCGGCGATCGCTTCGTCGTTCGATTCGGCTACGGGCACGGCGTTCTCGCTTTCTTTCAGCAGGACCTCCTTTTCGTCCGAGTCTTCAGCGGGCTCCGTTTTTTCCTCGGGAGCAGTTTCCGCGGCATCTTCCGTCACAGGCGCGGTCTCGCCTGCTTCGGGTTTTGCCTTTTCAGTTTCCGCAGCGCTGTCGGCTTTCTTCATGAGCCTGCCGGAACGGGCCGGCTTTTGGGCCGGTTTGCTTTCGGAAACCGCTTCTGTTTTCGGCGGCTCTTCAGAGACTCTTGAACTTCCCCTGAAAGTGCCTCCGGCCGGCGTTCCCAAGCGGAGCGGAGCGCCCTGCATGGGAGCTTCCATTATCTCCTCCGGCTTCTCCTCCTTGGTCTCAATAGGAGCGTCGCTCATTTTGGAAGACGGCGCGCCCATAGATTGCGAAGCGGGCGTCATGCTCCCGCCCAGGACATTCGTCTTTTCGGGAGCCGACTGATTCAGAAGGTTCCTCAGTTTCTCGTTGTATTTGTAATCCGGCAGGATGTCGCAGGTCAGCTTGAAATAGTGCACCTGCAATCCGTACTGGTACATGGTCTTCTCGCTGGGCACGATCACGTTCTCGAAGCGCAGCTGCTTCTGCATGTTTTCCTCGAAAAGCAGATAATCAGCGTTCCTCGAGTAGCCCTCGACCGTCATGGTGTTGTTCTTGTCAACGCCAATGGACGTGATCCAGAGATTGCTCGTCATGCAGGAGGAAATGCCGGCAAGAACCGAATTCCAGGAGGTCTTCCTCGATATGACGCCCTCAATGTCGTTGACAGCCTTCTGAAGCTGCTGGTTGCGCTTCTCCAGAGCGTCGACTTTCTTGGTCTCCGTCAGCTTGCTCTTCAATTCCTTGTTCTTCGCCTCGACCTTGGCGTTGCTGATGAGAACCGCTATGCCAAGGATTAGAAGCGCTATCAAAGCGACGGCGGCCACGCCGATCGCCAGTTTGATGAGCATCTTCCGGCGCATGGCCAGAAGCTGAAGCTTGACAACGTCAACAGGCAGCAGATCGATGTATATGGCCGCTTCGTCGATTTGGGCCAGAGCTGCGCCAAGGACGGCCGAGAAAGAAGGCCCGAAAAGATCCTTGCCTTTCGCTTCTATCGCCTCAAGACCGTTCAGGTACAAGGGCGTGTCTATACCCAAAGGCGCGGAAAGCGCACGGCAGACTTCCGGCCTGGCGGCGCCGCCGCCGGACACGCAGACCTGCGTTATATTTTCGCTCAGACCGCGGTTCTTAAGGAAACGTATGGTCTTGTCAAGTTCCGCATTGATCCCTTCCATGGCGCGCAAAAGCTCGCCGGGATCGTTCAGCTTCGTCTCTTCCCAATTTTTGATCTTTCTTTGCTCGGCTTCCTCAAAGGAGACGCCCTCTTCTCCGGCGAGGAACATCGTAAGGTCGTCGCCGCCTTTCTCCACGTTCCTTGTGAAGACCAATTCGCCTTTCCGGTTGACCAAAATGAACTCCGTCCTGCGGGCGCCCATTTCGATTATGAGCGTGTCGCCCTCGGTCTCCGGGATCTTTCCCTCCCTCTTCAGGTAATCGTAGAGATTGAAAATGGTGAAAGAGGAGACCTGAATAGCGGTCTGTTTCAAACCCTTCTGGGAATGCAGCTCCAAAAACTTCGGAATAAGCGCCTGCCTGACAGCCGCGAAGACGACCTTCGACATGACGGGCGCCGGTTCCGCAGGAGCTTCTTCGCCTTCCTTAGGTTCCGCTTTTGGCGGTTCTATCGGCTTGAAATCGAAAGCCGTGATGGCGCGCTCCATGGCGAAAGGCAGATGGCTCTCGGCCTCGAAGACCAGCATCTGCTTGATCTGCTCCCTGTCCGTGCTGGGGAGTTCCAAATGGCTGACCGTAACAAAGTCGCGTGACATCACGGAAAGAACGCCGGTGTCCTTGATCCTGTTGCGCTGAAGGAGCTGCTTGACGGTCTCTTTCACCGCTTCGGGCGTCACGTCTCCCCTGCTGCTGGTGAAGGGTATCGCCATTTGATCAAGCTGCTTCGCCGCAACGCCGTTTTTCTTACGCTGCAATATAGCCAGCTTGACATAGCGCGAACCGATGTCAAGGGCGACGGTCTTTTCGCCGCCTGACAAAAGGTTGGTTATGCTTTTTTTCTTTTTGGTCTGAGCCATAGCGGTTCAAAGTATGGAAATTAAGATCATTTGCCCCAATCGGCGGTCTGACCGCCGGCTTTGCCTTCCGATTCGTCGCTGGTGACGCCGGAACTCGTCACGCGGACAGTGCCGTCGCTTTCAATGGTCACAACATACTCGTTCCCCCAGGGATCGGGGCCCGGAGCCTCTTTCAGGTACTCCGGATAAAGATCGGACAGCGCCGTTATGGGCTTGCCGTTGTTAAGCTGATAAAGCTCGGCCTGAGTCTCGAATTCCTTGATCTCCATGATCGCTTTGGCTTTGCGGGCTTTTTCCGTGTTGCCGATCAATTTTCCGCCGACGACGGATCCCAGGATGCCGATGACCGCGACCACGACCATCATTTCGACCAGGGTGAAGCCGCGTTCCAACATGCGGCGTTTGTTCTTCTGACTCGTGTTGTTCATATTTGCCTCCGATTATTTGGGATTGTTTACACTTCCTCGGTGACGCTCAGGACTTCCTCCAGCGTCGTCACTCCGGCCAAAACTTTCTGCCAGCCGGAATGCTGCAAGGTCACCATGCCTTCCTTGATAGCCTGCTTTTTAATTTCGTAAGCCGCCGCCCTCTTCAGGGTCAGCGCCTTGATCTCCTCGGACATCTGCATGATCTCGAAGAGCGAGATCCTGCCTTTGAAGCCTGTGTCGCGGCACTTCTCGCAGCCTTTGGCCTTAAAGATCTTGTGCTTGCCTCTCGGCGCTATTTCCTCCGGGATCATAAGCCTGTCGAGCGCTTCCGTCACGTCCTCTTCAGTTTCCTCCTTGCAATAGGGACACAAGACTCTCACAAGTCGCTGGGCCAGTACGCCGATCACGGAAGACGTGATCAGGTACGGCTCCACGCCCATGTCGATGAGACGCGTGATGGCGGAGGGAGCGTCGTTGGTGTGCAAGGTTGAGAAGACAAGGTGGCCGGTCAAAGACGCCTGCACGGCTGTCTCGGCGGTCTCCACGTCACGAATTTCACCGACCATCACGATGTCGGGGTCCTGACGCAGAATGGAGCGCAGGCCCTGCGCGAAAGTCAAACCGACTTTGGCGTTGACGTGTATCTGGTTGATGCCTTTGATCTGGTATTCGACAGGGTCTTCGATCGTGATGATCTTGACGTCCGGCTTGTTCAAAACTTTCAGCGAACTGTAGAGCGTCGTAGTTTTACCGCTGCCGGTAGGTCCTGTCACCAGAACGATGCCGTGCGAGACTCTCAGCATGGAATCGTATAGTTTAAGGTGGTGCTCGTCAAAGCCCAGGTCTGTAAGGTCGAGCATCAGCCCGCTCTTGTCCAGAAGACGCATGACTACGTTCTCGCCCCAGACGGTCGGCATGATGGAGACACGGATGTCGATCTCCTTTGAGCCAAGCTTCATCTGGATGCGGCCGTCCTGAGTCGTCCTGCGCTCGGAGATGTCGAGGTCGGACATGATCTTGATACGCGAGAGAATGGCGGCGTGCAGATTATGCGGTGGCGAACTCATCTCATGCAGGACGCCGTCCACTCTGTACCTCACCAGAAGCTGGTTCTCGAAAGGCTCGATGTGAATATCGGAAGCCCTCATCTGCAGTGCGTTCCAAATGATCAGGTTCACGAGTTTGATGATCGGCGCCTCGTTCGCCACATCCACGCCGTCCTGGTCTTCCCTGATGTTGCCGATGATCTCAAGGTCGTCCTCCGTCAAGTCCTGAATGACTTTCTCAACGGACTGGGCGTTGCCGCTGTTACAGCGCTCGATGGCCTCCGCGATCTCCTCCGGAGTCGCTTTGACAATCTCAAGCTTGGTGTTTATGACGCGCTGCAATTCATCCAAGGTCTCGATGTCGTCAGGATCCGCCATGGCGACCTGCGTTACCCCGGGCTGCGGTTCACAGATGGGAATAAGCTGATGCTTCTCCAAAAAGGCGTAGGGCAGCTTATAGAAGAGCTGCTGGTCTATTTTGGCCGTCGACAGATTGAAGCTTTCCTCACTCATTTATTTGTCCTTTGAGATTTATTGTCATATTAATCGGGAGAAGGCCCGGAAGGAGGCCGTCCGCCGCCGCCGGGGCTGCCGCCCCCGCTTCTGCCGCCCGGGCCTCCGGAACCGCCGCCGCGCCGCTGGCCGCCTTGCCTTCCGCCGCCGCCGCCGAAGTCATTTTCAGGCTCTTCCATTTCGGGAACCGGACCGCTGTTGTTTCCGTTGTTCCCGCTCACGCCGTCGTTCTGGCCGTTCTTGACTTTCATCGTGGGAAGCATAGCGGCGCTGCAGAGAGGCTGAATGGTTTTGCCGAGGTCCAGGAACAGCGTTATGACGACTTCGTAAGGCTTCGAGCCATCCTGCTCGGATATGGAGGAATCCCAGCCTCTGGAAAGATTGCCGTCCTCATCGTAAAAAGAGAGCTCCATACCTACTACGCCTTCCACCAAAGGCACAACGGAGGGAATATCGGCTTCGGTATCGTCGTCGGTGGGATAAGAAAGCTCCTTTTGCAAAACTGAAACGCCGTCTTCGCCCGTCGCGATGGAATAGCGGACTCTCACTTCTCCGGCCAGCCAGCGGGAATCGAGCTGCATGGGGGGAGCAAGCGTCACCATGTCAACGCTGTCCATGGGATAACCCTCGACGTCGCCGGAAGAGACCGCGAATTCATATTTGCCGGTAGAGGCGTATTCCATATTGGCGAAGGCGTTGAGCATCTCGTCCATGGCGAGCCTGGCGCCGTGGAAGAGCTGGGCCCTGTCGCGGCCGCCGGTGCAGACTTTACTGGAAATGGCCAGAGCCGACTGGATCATAGTCATGACCATGACCATGATCGACATCGTCAGAAGCAGTTCCAAAATAGTAAAGCCTTTTGTCTTCATTTTCAGGAAAGTTTGTCCAGATCGGCTGGCGACGTGTATAAAAGAGTCTTCATGCCCGCTTCTTTTGAAAAGACAAGATTCTCCTCGCGGTCGTCAATGTAGGTGCACTCCGCAGGCGAAACGTTCAGGAGCTCCGCAGCCTTCAGGAAAAACTCCTTGCTGTTTCTCAAGATCCCCAGTTTCCAGGAGCAGGCCCAGTCCGTGAAAGGCGCAAAATCTTCTCTCTTCCTCAGGATCTCCTCCTGGGCTTCGGAAAGGTTGGCCGCCACGGCGCACTTGCCCTTTTGGGAAAGCTCAGCGACCTTTGCGAGCGCGTCGGAATAATATTCGTAGCCGGACTGCCAGATCTCCATGAACTTCTCTTCCGTAAGATCGAGGCCCGTTTTGCCTTTCAGCCTGAGAAAGAACTGGCTCATGGTCATGCGGCCCGTTTCAAGCAGCTCCGTGTCGCGTTTGAATTCCGCCATGAACTCGTCCTTCTTGGCGAAGATAAGGAGAGCCGTCAGCGGATTGAGCGAACCCGCCAGCTTTTTCATGGTCGCCTCCTGGTCGTAAGAGAGGACGACCTTTCCCAGATCGAAAAGATACATGTCTTGCTCCGAAATATGTAGTTATTCTTCTATATCTTTTTATTATACCCTTTTTTGGTTTTGAAATAAACATAAAAAAAGAGCGCCCGTAGGGCGCTCTTTTTGCCTTCTCTTTTTCGGTTCCTCAGGACCTTTTTTTCCAGAGGACTCCGGGGATCTTTTCAACGAGCCTGATAACGGGCGGAGCCAGGAAAGCTCTCACTAAAAGTACGATGACAATGCCCAAGGTCGCCCCCATTATCGTGTCGGACAAAAAGTGTTTTTCCATCAGCAGCCGGTCGCTCATCATCCAAATGACCGCGACAGCCCAAATAGGCCTCAGTTTCGGGAAGATGAACCAGAAGACCGCCGCCATGGTCGCGATCTCCATGGAGTGTCCCGAAGGGAAGCTCTTGTAAGCGTTCTTGGTCTGGTCGAAGAAGAAGAAGCCGTAATGGGCCGCCTCCTTGAAGAGCTGCCCAGGCCTGGCACGGCGGAAAAGCTCCTTCGTCAGGCTGGAAACGATCCCGCAGACGCCCATGCTGATAAGGAAGAAGCCCAGCTTCTCAAACCACTCCTTCATAGGTTTTACGAAAGTGAAGAAGATAAAGAAGACCGCGACGACCATCGTTACGTAGGGCTTTTTGCAAAGAAGGGAGATCTGGCCGATCATGCCGGCGTCCTCCAGCCTGTCGCCCGGCAGTTCGTGCAGAAGCATAGCCAGGTCGCGGTCGCAGAAATTAATGGCCAGAAGCGCCAGCGCAAGGCCCGCGAAGAAAACGACCGCGGCGGAAAGCAGCGTTTTCTTGGCGAAATCGCTCATGCCCTTCGCCAACTGCTTCGCCTCTTCGCTCCTTGGCTTCGGATTGATCTTCTGCGCCTCGGCGGGAGTTCCGTAGGAGACCGTGTTGTCGCCGATATTTTTGACGACCACTGAGCCGGAGCCTATGAGATCGTTGGCGCCGATCTTTACGAGCGGTTTCACCACGCTGCCGGCGCCCACGGTGGTCAGCGGGCCGACTTCCACCGCTCCGGCCAGGATCGTTCCCGGGCAGATGTGGGAGAACTCCCCAATCTTGCAGTCGTGGTCAACGCTGGCGTGCGTGTTGATTATGGCGCCGTCGCCTATTTCGGCCCTGGGGCCTACGAAAGCGCCGGCCGCCACGAAAACGCCGTCGCCGATCTTGGCAGAAGGATCGACAAAAGCGGTGGGATGAACGATCGTCTTCAGCTTAAAGCCCTCTTTCCTGGCTGATCCCGCCAGGGTAAACCTAGCCTCGTTGGAGCCGATGGCGACGTGGACTTCCTCCGCTTCGCCTCTGAATTCGCCCAATTGCGAGATCTTGCCGGCGACGGAAGCCTCTATGATCTTCGTTCCCGGAGCCAGCGAATCGTCAAGTACGGCCGCCACGCCGCAGCCAGTCTGGCTCAGCGCGGATTCCACGACCGCGGCGTGTCCGCCGCCGCCAAGTATGACGACTTTATCAGGCACTTACTTTTTCAGTTCTTTGATGATGAGCGGAATGATCTCGAAGAGGTCGCCGCAGATAGCGTAGTTGGCGATCTTCATCATCGGGCATTCCGGATCCTTGTTGATCGCGACGATGACGTCGGAAGACTGCATGCCGACAAGGTGCTGGATCTGGCCGGAGATGCCGCAGGCGATATAGACCTTCGGGCAGACCGTTTTGCCCGTCTGTCCCACCTGATGGGCATAAGGTATCCAGCCGGCGTCCACAGCCGCCCTGCTGGCGCCCACAGCGCCTCCTAGGGCCTCCGCCAGTTCTTTCAGCAACGCGAAATTCTCCGGGCCTTTCATGCCGCGGCCGCCGCTGACGATTATGTTGGCGTCGGTCAGCTTCACCTGTTCGCCGATATTCTCCACGACTTCCAGAACTTTGCTTCTCAGGGAAAGGTCTTCCTTATTGAAGGGAACCGTTTCGACTTCGCCGCTGCGGGAAGCGTCGGGCTCCATTTCCGCAAAGACTTTGTGCCTGACGGTCGCCATCTGCGGCCTGGTGTTCTGGCAGCGGATCCTAGCCATGATGTTGCCGCCGAAAGCAGGTCTGGTCTGGATGAGCAGGCCCGTTTCGGGATCGATGTGCAGCTGCGTGCAGTCCGCCGTAAGGCCGGTCTTAAGCATGACGGCCACTCTCGGCATCAGCGCGCGGCCGATGGTGGTGGCGCCGCAGAGAATGATCTCCGGCCTGCGTTCCTTCGCCAGACGGTAAAGCACGTTGGAATAAGTGAGGTCGTCGAAATCTTTCAATTCCGGAGCGCTGACGGAAAGGACTTTGTCAGCGCCTTTTTTGATCAGCTCGTCGCAGATAGCCGCGTTGCTGCCGTCGTGCAGGACCACCGCCCAAACCGTGTTGGGCTTTTGGGAAGCCAGTTCCCTGGCCTTCGCCAAAAGTTCAAAGCTGACGCCCGCGACCTGGCCTTTCTTCTGTTCCGCGAAGACCCAGATGTCCTTGTAGCTTCCGAGGTCATCCTTGGCTTCCATTTCTTCTTTGACGACGGTAATGGCCTCGCAGGGGCAGACTGTGGCGCACTTCCCGCAGAATTTGCATTTGGTCTCTTCCACAAAGGCGCAGTTGTCAACCAGACTCAGGGCGCCGAAGGGGCACTGGGAGACGCACGCTCCGCAGCCCACGCATGTTTCTTTATTGATCTTTATCGGCATGATGACTCCTTACAAAAGCTGGGCTTCTTTCAAAGCCGTGACGAGCGATTTGGCCTGCTCTTCAGGCGCGCCTTCGATCTTCACTCCGCCTTGTCTGGCGTCAGGTGAGAAGATCTCCACCACGTTGGTGGGAGAGCCTTTCAGGCCGAGCCTGGTAAGGTCGGCCTCGATGTCGGCGGCGGTCATCACTTTAATTTGGGCCCTCTTGGCCGCCATCTTGCCTTTCAGGCTGGCGATCCTGGGCTCGTTTATTTCTTTCACAACGGTCACGACTGCGGGAAGCGTCACTTCCACCACGTCGTAACCTTCTTCCGTCATGCGCTCCACGACCATCTTGCCGTCGGCGCATTCCCTCACTTTCCTGACGCAGGTGACCTGCGGAATGTCCAGGTTCACGGCGATGCCGGGGCCCACCTGGGCGGTGTCGCCGTCGATGGCCTGCTTGCCGCCTAAGATGAGGTCATAGCCGCCAAGCTTGCTTATGGTCTGGGAAAGCGCGTAGGAAGTGGCCAGGGTGTCGGAGCCCGCCACCGCCCTGTCGGAGAGGAGGACAGCCTCGTCGGCGCCTAAACTAATGGCTTCCCTAAGGACCGCTTCCGCCATGGGAGGACCCATGCAGACGACAGTCACTTTACCGCCTAATTTTTCTTTCAGTCTGACAGCCTCTTCGAGAGCGTAGGCGTCCAGAGGATTCATCATGGACTCCACGCCTTCTCTGACGAGTGTCTTCGTCTCAGGGTTGATGCGGACGTTGGCCGCGTCAGGGACCTGCTTTATGGTTACGATGATGTTCATAGCTTATTTAATGATTATTTTTTAGCGGCCGCTTCCTTGATGAGGCACTGGCCGATAACTTCGCGCTGGATCTGGTTGGTGCCTTCGTAGATCTGGGTGATCTTGGCGTCGCGCATGCGTTTTTCCATCGGATATTCCTTCATGTAGCCGTAGCCGCCGAAGACCTGCACCGCGTCGGTCGTCACCTGCATGGCCACATCGGAGGCGTAGCACTTGGCGATGGCGGATTCCTTGGAGCAGTTGCGGTCGCCGGAGTCGATGGAGCGGGCCGTGGCATAGACCATGGCGCGGGCGGTCTCGACTTTCATGGCCATGTCGGCCAATAAGAAGCGCAGACCCTGATTGGAGATGACGGGCTTGCCGAACTGTTCCCTGGTCCTGGCGTAATCGACAGCGTCCTCAAGGGCGCCAGCGGCGATGCCCAGAGCCTGGGCGGCCACGCCGGGGCGGGACATGTCGAAAGTCTTCATGGCGGACAGGAAGCCGTGGCCTTCCTTGCCGAGGATAGCGGAAGCGGGGATCTTGCAGTCTTCGAAGACCAGTTCGTAGGTGGAGGAGGCGCGGATGCCCATCTTGTTTTCCTTCTTGCCGAAAGAGAAGCCCGGCGTGCCTTTGTCAACCAGGAAGGCCGTGGCGCCACGAGCGCCGCGCGTCTTGTCGGTCATGGCGATGACGGTGTACATCTCGGCCACGTTGCCGTTGGTGATCCACTGCTTGGTGCCGTTTAAGATGTAGTAATCGCCTTCTTTCCTGGCGGTAGTCTGGATGCCGCCGGCGTTAGAGCCGGCGCAGGCTTCCGTCAAAGCAAAGGCCGCGAGCTTTTCACCGGCCGCGATGGCGGGCAGGTATTTCTGCTTCTGTTCTTCGTTGCCGAAAAGGATGAGGGGGATGGTGCCCAGAGCGGTCGCGGCCAGGCCCAGGGAGATGCCGCCGCAGACCTTGCTGAGCTCTTCCACGGCCACCACCAGGTTCATGATGCCCATCTGTCCTTCCGGGCAGATGCCGCCGTAGGTTTCCGGGATGTAAACGCCGCAAAGGCCGGCTTCCGCGATCTTTTCCTGGACGTCCCAGGCAAATTCGTTCTTTTCGTCGTACTCGGCAGCCACCGGCTTGATGTACTTCTGGGCGACCTCGCGGGCCGTATCCTTTATCATCTGTTCAGTTTCGGTTAGGAAGTAATTCATAATATTTCCTTTTGGTTGTTATTGTTTACTAGTGAATATTATATCAAAAAACCTTTTTGACAGAATCAGAAGCCCGGCACGGTAAATTCCGTGCCGTAGCGCAGCGCTACCCTGGTCAAAAAAGCCTCCTTGATTTCAGGCGCCAGCTCTCCCCTTTCATACGCTTCGATCAGCTTTTCCGCCATCTCTTTCGCAATAATTAGTTCGCGCTTGTCGCGGTTGGGGTTCGCCAGGTAAAGCGTCGGGTGCCCCGACTGCTTTTCCCCGAAGAATTCGCCCGGTCCTCTCAGCTCCATATCGGCCTCCGCGATCTCAAAACCGTCGCAAGTCTTGGCCATAACTTCCAGTCGGCGATTCTCCGTCATGCCGGTAAGCAGAGGCTGGGAGTATTCCTCCCCTTTCTCCAAAGGCGTATTGTCAATGAGGACGCAGTAAGACTGAAGTTTTCCGCGCCCGATGCGACCCCTCAATTGGTGCAGCTGGGCAAGTCCGAAGCGCTGGGCGTCCTCTATAACCATGACGCTGGCGTTGGGAACGTCCACGCCGACTTCGATGACCGTCGTGCAGATAAGAACTGATATCTCGCCGTCCCTGAATTTTCGCATCGTCTCCTCTTTCTCTTCCTTTTCCAAGCGCCCGTGGACGAGGCCAAGCTTGAGATCCGGGAAAACTTTTTTCGAGAGCACTTCGAACATTTCCGCCGCGGCTTTCGCTTCCCGCTTGTCCGATTCGTCGATCTGGGGATAGACGATGTAAGCCTGGTGTCCTAAGGACGCCTCTTTTCTGATGAAATTCCAGACGGAGGGCAGCCTTTCCGGCGTCACCACGTAGGTCTTTACGGGAATGCGTCCTTCGGGAGGAGCCTTTATGACCGAAATGTCCAAGTGCCCGTAGAGCGTCATGGCCAGGCTTCGCGGAATGGGCGTGGCGGTCATGATCAGAGTGTCAGGCACGCTTTCGGCTTCCCTCAGCATCGCTCTCTGGGCGACGCCGAACTTGTGCTGCTCGTCGATGACGACGAGCCCCAAATTGGGAACGGCTTCCTTGACATGCAGAAGCGAATGCGTTCCGACCAGCAGGAAATTCTTCTCCTCCTCGAAACGCTTTAACAGTTCCTTCTTCTCCTTGGCTTTCATGCCGCCGTAAGAAAAGAGCACGTCCACGCCGATCCTGTCGCACCACTTCTTCAAAGTCTCGTAATGCTGCCTGGCCAAAATTTCCGTCGGAGCCATGATGGCGGCGTTGTAGCCGCTCTCTATGGCCATGAGCATGGCGGTGGCGGCCACGACCGTTTTCCCGCTGCCGACGTCGCCCTGCAAGAGGCGGTGCATCGGGCGCGGCGCCAGCATGTCGTTTTTTATTTCGCTGAGAACGCTGAGCTGGTCTTTGGTAAGTTTGAAGGGCAGCGTGTTCAGAAAATCGACGATCAGTTTTCCCGGCACGAGATGGTGGGCTTCGTAATTCTCCTTCTGCATGACTTTTTTGGTCAAAACATTCCCAACCTGCAGCGCGAAGAATTCGTCCACAACGAGGCGGCGGCGGGCTTTCGCCAGCTCCTCGTCGCTGGTCTTGTTAGGATCGTGAAGCAGCTTTACAGCTTCTGAGATATCGCAAAGCCCCGATCTTTTCAATTCGTCCGTGGGAAGATATTCCCTGAAACTCGGCAGCGCCTCGGAGATGAGATTTCCCATCACGGTTCTTATGACGCCTTGCGTCAAACCTTCCGTCGTGTGATAGACCGGCAGCCTTTTGCCCTCGTAGTTGTCTGGATGGAAATCGTCCTCCAGATAAATAACGTCCGGATTCGTCATTTGTACGCAGCCCGAAAAAGAGCCGTGGCAGACGCCGTGGAAAAGCACTTTTTTCCCGACCTCGAATCTCTCCGCGATCCAGGGCTGGTTGAACCAGACGCCCAACGCTCTGCTTCCGGAATTCTCGATAAGGACCTTGACAAGTTTCAGGCGTTTCTTGAAGGTTTTTTCCGCCTTCACATCCAGCACTTTTCCGTAAACGAGCGCTTCACTACCTTCCTTCACCTGGTCCGGCCGCACTATTTTGGAATAATCCTCGTAGCGGTAAGGGAAGAAAGTCAAAGCGTCCCAGAGAGTCGCAACTCCGCAGCGTGACAAAAGCGCCGCGCGGCGGGCTGTCACGCCCTTCACAGCACTGATTGGCTTCTGCAGGAGTTCGTACTCTTTCGTTCCGGGCATGAATTAACCTTTGATCTTAACTCTGCGTCCCTCGACGGTGACCGCCCCGGACGCCAGCATATTTATGACTTTCGGGAACCAGATGTGTTCCTGTTCCTGGATCCTGGCGTGAAGCGTTTCGGGCGTGTCGTCGTTCATAACGTGCACGGCGGCTTGGGCGATGATGGGGCCGGAATCCATGCCGGCATCCACGAAATGGATCGTGCAGCCGGCCAGTTTCGCGCCGTAATCGAGGGCCTGCTTCCAGGATTCCAGTCCCGGGAAAGCCGGCAGCAGCGCGGGATGAATATTCACGACCTTCATCGGGAAGGCTTCCAGAAGCTTCGACTTGATCATGCGCATAAAGCCTGCCAGGATGACGTAGTCGACCTCGTTCTCTTTCAGGACCTCGATGTATTTTTCCTCCTGCGGGCCTTCGAGCTTCGTCTTATAGTCATCGGCGGGAAGATACATTGCCTGGAGCCCCATGCGCCCGGCCTTTTCAAGGATGGGCGCGTCTTTCACATCGCTGATGACGACCGCGATCTCGGCTCCCTTGATCCTGCCGTCCTCAATGCACTTCGCTATCTCTTCGAAATTCGTTCCGTGTCCGGAACCCAAAACGCCAAGTCGTATCATAGCTTTCTCCTTAGAGCGCGCCGATATCAGTGAGGACGGCTCTCAAAAGTTCTTCAGTTTCTTTTCTGACCGGGACCAAGGGCAGGCGCAGCACGTTTTCGCACTTGCCCATCATTGCCATCGCGGCCTTCACGGGGCAGGGGTTCGTTTCCGCAAAGAGCGCCTTGGAGATTGGGAAGAGCAGCTTGTGCAGCCTTCGACCCTCTTCCATGTCGCCCCTTAAAGCGGCATCAGCAAGCTGGGCCACCAGGCCTGGAACGACGTTGGCCACGACGGAAATAACGCCGACGGCGCCCGCCGCCATCAGGGGGAAATTCAGGGAGTCTTCGCCGGACAAAACGTCAAGGTCGGTCTTGCTCATGATCTCGGAGGCCTGGTCCATGTTGCCGCTCGCTTCCTTGACGCCGACGATGTTCTCAATCTTCGCAAGCTTGACTAATGTTTCCGGTTTCAGGTTGACGCCCGTTCTTCCCGGAACGTTGTAGATCACTATGGGAAGCTTCGTGGCGCCGGCAAGGCACTCGTAATGCGCCAGCATGCCTTCCTGCGTCGGTTTGTTGTAGTAAGGAGTGATGACCAGGGCGCCGTCCGCACCCACGCTTTCGGCGTGCTTTATCAGTCTCAGGGATTCTTCCGTGCAGTTGCTGCCGCAGCCGGCCAGGACCGGTATGCGTTTATTGACCGCTTTGACTACGGTGGCGATGACTTCGTCATGCTCGTCGTGGCTTAAGGTCGGGCTCTCGCCCGTCGTGGCGCAAGGCACGATGGCGTTCGTTCCGGAAGCGATGTGCCATTCCACTAATTCGCGGACAAGTCCGTGGTCTATTGAACCGTTCTTCCTGAAAGGCGTGATGAGGGCTACGATCGACCCCTTGAAAATACTGCGCATTGCTTTGTTCTTCTCCTTGATATTTTTATTTTTGTTGTTTATTCGTTTTCCCTGAGGCTACCCTGCCAGCCCATCTTCCCTCTCAGTTTCTGCACGAAGGAATGGTTCTTGCAGGTCAGAAATTTCACTCTCTCCCCTAGCGCCACGGTGACTTTTTCTCCCGAGGAAATGGTAAGCGTCTGTCTCCCGTCGGCCGAAATGTGCACCGGGCGCCCTAACGTCACGTTCTCTATTTCCACCTTCGTTCCCCTTGGGAAAAGCATAGGGCGGTTGGTGAAGGAATGCGGGCAGACCGGAGTCATCAAAAAGGCCTCAAGACCCGGGTACATGACCGGGCCGCCAGCGGAGAGCGAATAAGCCGTGCTGCCGGTAGCGGTGCTCATGATAAGGCCGTCCAGGCCGTAGGTTGTCAAAATTTCGCCGTTCACGGAGATCTTGAGCTCGATTATGCGGGCGTCCAGGCCCCTGACGAAAGCCAGGTCGTTAAGCGCGCGCTCTTTTCTCTCCAGACCGCCTTCGCCGACATATGTGGCTTCGATAAGCGAGCGCTCCTCTATTTCGCAGCGCCCGTCGAGAATAGCATCCAAAGTCTGGGCGATCTCCGCTTTGGGGATCTCGGCCAGGAAGCCGAAGGATTCGCCGGGATTGATGCCGAGTATGGGAACGTTCAGGTCTGTCATTTCCCTGACCGCGGAGAGGATCGTGCCGTCGCCGCCTATGACGATGAGCCACTGGCAGCGGGAATTCAGTTCGGAAACGGTTGTGCCTTCCCTGCCGATAGACATGGCGCTCGCGGATTCGAGCAGGAAATTCATCTTCCTCTTCTCCATCTCCGAGATCAGGCCCTCCAGGGCTTTCACCGCCTGCGGCTTTGTAGTGTTTATGATGACGCCGGGCGTCGTTCCTTTAAGATCGTTTTTCATAATTTGCGCGCCGCCAGAAGAAATTCGTGGTTGCCGGCAGGACCTATGATCGGGCTTTCGCATTCCGACAAGATCTCGAAGCCCTGCTCAAAGAAAAAGTTTTTTATATCGTTGAGCGCCTCAAGGCGCGTATTCTCATCTTTCACCACTCCGCCCTTTTTGAGTTTCTCAGGCCCGACCTCAAACTGCGGCTTGACAAGCACCACGGTAAGGCCCTTCGTTTTGAGGCAGTCCTTTATGACGGGAATGATCAGTTTCAGCGAGATGAAGGAAACATCCGCCACAGCCAGTTCTGGGACAAGAGAAAGATCTTCCGGCTTAAGAAAACGGGCGTTGGTCTTCTCCATGACCGTCACTCTTTCGTCGTTCCTTATCTTGTCGTGCAGCTGCCCGTGCCCGCAGTCGATGGCGAAAACATGCTTGGCTCCCCTCTGCAGGAGGACGTCCGTGAAGCCGCCCGTGCTGGCGCCGATATCCATACAGACCATGCCGGCCGGGTCTATCTTCGCGCAGTCGAGCCCGGCCGCCAGCTTGTAGCCGCCCCGGCTGACGTAGGGCATCTTTTCCCTGACATTGATCTTTAGCTCCTTGCCTTTGGAAAAAAGCATGGCCTCCCCGCTTTCGTTGTAGCGGAGAGAAACGGAAAGCCCCGGCTTCGCCGTCCTAAGTCCGTTGACCTCCACTTCGCCGGCCAGAAGAGAACGCCTCGTCTGTTCCCGGGAAGCGAAGTAGCCAAGATTGGTCAGCGCCTGGTCAAGTCTAAGGGATCCTTCAGCCATTTATTCTCCGGGCAGTTTCGCTCCCGGGCGCAAAGTTTTAAGTTCGGTAAGGTGTTTCTTGATCGCGTCCTCAACCATCGTCGCGACTTTCAGAGCGTTGCGTCCGTCCTCGCCGGTGACCTGCGGGGACTTCCCCTGTTTCACGCAGTCGATGAAGCTCTGAATCTCGCTCTGCAAGGGCTGGTCGCCGGAAAAGTTGATCTCCTCCTCCACGATCTGCCATTCTTTGCGGTGCTTCAATTTGGCTTTCTGTTCGACATAGTCGAGGGATATGTAGGCGTCGTCCTGGAAGAAGCGGATCTTCCTCATCCTGTCGGCGCTGATCCTCGAAGTCGTAACGTTCGCCACGCAGCCGTTGGCGAAGGTCAGTCTCGCGTTGGCGATGTCGCTGGTCTTGGTCAAAACCGGAACGCCCACCGCCTGGACGTCCACGACGTCAGATTTCACCAGATGCAGAATGATGTCGATGTCGTGGATCATGAGGTCGAAGACCACGCTCACTTCCGTCCCGCGGATATTGAAGGGCGAAAGGCGGTGCACTTCGATGAAGATGGGATCTTTCAATATTTTCTGGATGCCAATGATGGCGGGATTGAATCTTTCGACATGCCCGACCTGCAGGATGAGGTCCCTTTCCTTAGCCAGTTTCAGAAGCTCGTCGGCTTCCGCGACGGTAGTCGTTATGGGCTTTTCCAAAAGCACGTGCTTGCCGGCCAAAAGAAGCTTTTTTGTCACTTCGTAGTGCAGGGGCGTCGGGACCACCACATGCGCCGCGTCGATCATGGGGATGACGTCCTCGACGTTCGTGAAATACGGAACGTGGTAAAGTTCGCCGGTCTCTTTGGCGGATTCAGCCCTGGCGTCCACCACCGCCGCAAGTTCCACGTTAGGGTTTTCGTTGACGATCCTGGCGTGGATCTTTCCGAGGTGCCCCACGCCTATGACTGCTGTTTTCATATTTTATTTTTCTCCCAAGGAGCGATTCACTCCCAGAATAGTTATTCCGCATTTCATGGCCGCTTCCAGAGTCTTCTGCGGCTCAAGTAGGAAAGTTTTGCCGGCTTCAGCCGCCACGATCCTGGCATGAGCCGCCTGCATTGACTCTATGGTTCCGGGCCCCAGGCACGGCACGTCAAAGCGAAGGTCCTGATTAGGCTTGGCCATTTTCACGACCACGGCGTCCTTCGTGTATTCGCCCGCTCTCCTGATGCAGCGGTCGGTGCCTTCCATGGCTTCCACGCAGACCACCGCCTGGTTTTTTATTACCACGCTTTGTCCTATGTCATGTCCGCCGGACACAAGCGCCAGCTTTACGCCCAAGGCGATATCCTGCCACTGCTTGTCATCGGGAGGAGGTCCGCAGAGCACGCCTTCCGGCAGAAGGATCTGGGGAAGGTAGTCCGTAGTCTTCTCTATCGTTATGCCTTCGCTTCCCAGTTCGTCAGAAATGGCGCCCAGGACGCTGTCCGCCCTTCTGTCCTTCACTTTCATGGCGAGCTTCATGAGCCGCCAGTCGAGCCTCAGGTCGGCGATAGTCATTTTGGGCGCCACGTTGCCAAGCATCACGGCCTTTCCTACGCCCTGCTTATGGAAGATCTTTATCAGCTTGCCCAGCTGCGTGACGGAGACTTCCTCGTAATGGTCGGAAAGCGCTTTGACCTCATCCAGAACATTGCAGTTCTTGATGCCGACCGTCACGATCCTAGTGAGACCGTTCCTTTCCTTGGCGCGCAGGAATTCCAGCGGCAGCACTCCGCCGCCCGCTATGAGACCCATTGAATCAAGAGAAGACATTTTTACTTGACGTAAACTTTTTTCATGACGACCGGCTCAAGGGGACGGTCCTGAAGATTGACTTTCGTTTTGCTGATCTTCTCGACCACGTCGTAGCCTTTGGTCACGCGGCCGAACGCGGTGTAATTGTTGTCGAGGTGCGGACAATCAGCAACGCAAATAAAGAACTGGCTTCCGGCGCTGTTTGGATCCCTTGACCTCGCCATGGAGACGATTCCCGGCACGTGCTTGGTATCGTTAAATTCGGCATTGATCGTGTACCCCGGGCCGCCCGTGCCGTTGCCCAGTGGGCAGCCGCCCTGGATCATGAAGCCCTCTATCACTCTGTGGAAGATGAGGCCGTCGTAGAAACCTTTTTTGGCAAGCGTAATGAAATTCTCGCAAGTATTGGGAGCCTTGTCCTTCAAGAATTCGAATTCCACCACGTCGCCGTTCTCAAACTCGATGACGGCGGTCGTTATGTTGTCGTTGCTCACTTGTTCCTCTCCTTGTTTCCCGCTCTGGCAGGCGCTAAGCGCCAAGCCGAGAACGAATATTGAAAAGATGAAAGATTTTTTCATTTATTTGTCCTTCCTTTGGTTTTCAAAAGTTTTTCCGCGTAATCTTTGGCTTCCTGTTCTTTCCCGCCCAGCATGCGGGAAAGCTCCTCTTTGCGCTTCTCGCCTTCTATTGGCGTTATCGCGACGAGAGTGTCGTTTCCTGCTACTTTCTTCTCGACCAGGTAATGCGTGTCGGCGGCGGCCGCGATGACCGGCATGTGCGTTATCACGAAGACCTGGTGGTCATTCCCCAGGAGGCTGAGCCTTTCCGCTATCGCCCCGGCGACCGTCGCGCTGATCCCGGCGTCGATCTCGTCGAAGAAAAGTATCTGCACCGCGTTGCCGCCCAATGACAGGCATTTTAGGGCAAGCGTAAGTCTCGACAATTCGCCGCCCGAGGCTATTTTGCCAAGCGGCAGCATCGGCTGACCAACGTTGGCGATCAAAAACTCCACGTTCTCGGCGCCGCAGGAAGCCACTTCTGGAAGCTGTTCCAGATCCACTCCGAATTTCATGCCGCCCATGCCGAGCGGCGCGATCTCGCCTTCCACGGCTTTGGAAAACTTGGGAGCCGCGGACGCGCGCTTTTTTGTCAATTTTTCCGCGGCAAGCTTTAGTTCCGCTAATTTTTCAGCCGTCTCCTTTTCCAGTTCGCTTTTCCGCTCGTCAAAGGAGCCGCTCTCCCTGAGCTTCTCCTCAAGGACTTTTGTCTCCTCTATTATGGCTTCGATCGTCGGGCCGTATTTCTTTTTCAGACGGTCTATTAGAGCCAGTCGCTCCTGCACACTCACCAATTCTTCCGGATCGATTTTCAGCTTGTCCTGGGCCCTCGAGACCTCGGCTGAGAGATCGTCCAGATTGGCAAGCGCGTTCTCCATAATTTCTTCCCAGCCCGCGGCCGGCGTATAAACGCTCTTCAGCTGCTTTATTAGCCTGTTGATCTTCCGGAGTCCCTGGGCGGGGCTGCCTTCTTCGCCGGAAAGTCCGCTTTCCAAAAAGGAAAGAATCTCGCTGATCTCCTCAGCGTTCGAAAGAGTCTTTTCCGTTTCCAGAAGTTCTTCTTCTTCTCCCGGCTTCAAATTAGCTTCGGAAACTTCCTTTATCTGGAAGCGCCATAAATCTTCCCTGCGCCTCGTTTCCCTTTCGTTCTCAAGGTACTCCGCCAAAAGCTTTCTCTTGCCTTCATAGGCGGCGTAAAGATCCGAAACTTGCTTTGACAAAGGCAGCGTTCCGGCAAAATTATCCAGCGACATTCTCTGCCAGTTTTTCTTTGTCAAAGACTGCTGGGCGTTTTGGGAATGGATGTCGATGGTCTCCGCCATAAGCTCCGACAAATGTTTCACGGTCACCATCTGGTCGGCGAAGAAAGCCGCGGCGCGGCCGTTAACGGAGATCTCCCTTCTCACTATGAGAGGCTCATTCCCAATGTCGAAGCCTTCTGCCTTATAGCGTTCTATCCTTTGGGCGTCGCTGCTTTCAAATTCGAATACGCCCTCCACGAAAGCTTTTTCGCAGCCGTGGCGGACGAGCGAAGAATCAGCCCTCTCCCCCAAAAGAAGCTGGATAGAGCCTAGGATCGTTGATTT
>Ga0310690_10003826_pt1 | contig 22057 bp, 16 predicted proteins | sample AusTroGonzalo_MG_2_FD_207661 | JGI IMG/M metagenome (GOLD analysis project Ga0310690, IMG submission 207661) | Bovine rumen microbial communities from tropical cattle in Woodstock, Queensland, Australia - Gonzalo_04 (v2) (version 2) | ecosystem: Host-associated > Mammals > Digestive system >... | reverse complement strand
TTGCCATAACGGAATCTGTCGACTACAAAGTCGGCCTGCAACGAGTTCTTTGACGTAAACTTATATATTCCGCCCACGTTCCAGCGCAGTCCTTTATAGCGCATCTCGTAGTCGTTGCCTCCCGTTATATCGTCGCGGGTATCAGGGCGATCAGTTATCTTGTATGAATAGTCTATGCCCGCATTCAGCGCTATATGCTGATTGGGAGCATAAGTAAATTTCTGTCCTATGATGTTCGAGCGATAGCCCGTAAACAGTGGTGCAATCGACTGTTGCGTTTCTGTATCCGAACCCTTCACATATTCCAGATCGGAGTTGCGATAACTATCGGCTCTGTCGTGCATAAACGATGTGTACGAACCGAAGCCGTTGCTGTAAATATCCAGTCCTACCGATTCTGTCAAAACACCATGTCCAGACACTCTTGTATCTGATGTTACGTTGATGAGATTCTGTGTAGGTTGGTCGGTAATGATATTGATTACTCCCGCGATAGCATCCGAACCGTATAGCGATGAGGCTGCACCATCGAGCACCTCGATACGTTTTACTCGCGACATGTTAATGCGGTTCAGGTCAACATTATTCGATATGTCGCCCGAAAGTTTCTGTCCGTTTATCAGTATCAGTATGTACTTATTGCCAAGTCCGTTCAGTCGCAGAAAAGTTCCCATACTGCTGGGAGCCATCGATGCTTGTGGCATCATTCGTGTCAGTGCGCCATCAAATGTACTTATGCCCTGTTCGCGAATCTCCTGACTTGATAGGACGCGCACTGGGGTAGCTGTGCTTTTCAGTCGCTGATGATGGCCCGAACCCGTAACTACTACCGGGTTCAGATTATATGTACGGTTAACGGCGGAAGAATCCTTCCGCTCCATCTTATGAATTTGCGAAAAAGCGGTACTCCCCGAAAGGAGTACCACCATGAGAGTTACTAACTTATATTTCATCAAATAAAGAGAGAAATTATTCTTCAGGAGCAGTTGTTGGTGTAGAGAGAGCCTCGTCGGTACCAAGTTTTGCGATAGCCTCTCTGGTGTGGTTCATCCAAAGTTTGCGAACGGCACTACGCTCAGCCAGACCTGGGATATACTCTTCGCCGCTCTTAATCTTCTTCCAGCATGGCTCTGCGAAGTTGGTCTCATAAGCAGCAGTCTCGATACCAGCCTCGTTGAACAGCGAGTACCAGCTCTCATCGTCATCCTCGTCAGCCATATCGTTGTGAGCGTGGTCACCGGCGATTGACATCAGTACGAATAGCTGAGCCTTCTTGTTCTCGTTGGCAGCATAAGTAACACTCTTGCTGAAGTCACCTATCTGATAGTCGAATGTACCACCGGCGATGTGCTCGAGTACGTTCTCTGCATAGGTCTCGTCCATATCTACAGTACCTACATAGTAGTTAGGATTGATGGCGCGCAGATTGTCCTCAAGCTGCAGATAGCGGATGTTTCCACCATAGTAGTCATAACCCTCGGGATTACCATGTCCCATGAATGCTACGATACCCTGAGTCAAAGCAGCCTTCACATCTGACTCATTGTTAAGTGTATTAGCCAGAAGCTGTGCATCGCTCTCTTCTGCCATCAGCGGAGTACCTACTACCACATTCAGGTCGAGACTCTTCATGTAAGCATCTGTAAAGTCACCGTTACGGTTGTTCATAAAGTCCTTCACATAGCTGTCGCGAACACGACGATACTCCTCACCAGGGATAACCTGCAGCGACTGAACTACTATCTGCTGGTATCCAGCCAGACCGATAGCTGTGAGCCAATGTTCAGGATCGTAATAATCCTTAGGATCTACATTCTCACCAGCACGTGCGTTGTTGATACAGATAGCAGATGAGAACGACAGATAAACGTCCCAACCTGGGAAGTTGGTTCTGTAGTCATATACCACCTTGTCGAATGTGTCGTAAGCCTGCTCCCATGTAGAACCGAAAGCTACCAGAAGAATAACCTTATTGCTCTTCTTCTGAGCGTTAACTGTCTCGTTGACAGCCTGCTGATACCTCTCGTAGTTCGACTGTGTACCCTTGTTGTTGTCATCGTCGTCGCTACTACATGCTGTAAATGTTGCACTTGCAACGAAAGCCATCATGGCTAGCATCAAAAACTTAATCTGTTTCATTGTTACTTGAATTTAAATTAGACTTATATTTATTTGTAAGTTTCTTGCCTTCGTTGAATCTCACAGTCAGCGATGCATATACCGTGCGACCGGGCGATGTTGTTCCCAGATGTAGTCCGTGCGGGGCGCGGTCTACGTAGTTGAAGATATTGTCCACACCAGCGTCTATACGCCACAGCTTACCTATCTGATGGTTGGTAGACAATCGCCAGAGCTGATAGCCCTTACCATCACCGTCTATCTGATAGTATCGCTTGCTCGACAAGCGGCCGTAAACACCCACCCCAAACTTGTATCTCTTTGAGAAATCGTGACTCCAAGTGGTATATACGTTTGCCTTATGGTGGGCCATACCGTCGATGGTAACCTTTTGCATCACGTCGTTCTCAGAGTCATACTGGTGGGCTTCGGTGTCAAGATAGCTGTAACTGCCACCGGCTGTAAAGTGCTTACCTTGATAGCGCAACGTAAAGTCTACGCCATACGTCTTGGCATCCTCCATATTCTGATACTGTCGAACTCTTATCGGATCGTATTTCGTTATCAGGTCGCCAGGAGCCATCTTGGTGGGTATTGTTACCAGCGTAATCATATCTTCCACCTTATTAATATAAGGAGCTACGGTCAGCGTAAGATTACCGATTGTATATTCTGCACTGGCACCAAAGTAGTTTGATGTCTGTGCCTTCAGGTCTTCATTGCCCAAATACAGATATACACCATTCATATTCTTGATGTACTGATAGTGCAACTCCTTTGGTGTAGGTGTCTTATATCCCTGACTCCATGTAGCCCTCAGCCGCAAATCGCCTAGTTTCAGCATAGCCGATACCTTCGGAGTGAGTCGTGTACCGAAACCTTCATTGCGCGTAAGTCGCAGTCCTGCTGTAAGATATAGCGGATTGAGCAGTTCCAACTCATCCTGCACATAGATAGCTTCGGTGTTATCGGTAGCCTTTCCTCCAGCCACACGCATTGGTGCTTTAAGCCAGTCGTAGCGATACTCCAGTCCGGCACTCAATCTCTGGTCGTAAGGCAGAGTAAATATACCTTTCAGCGAGATGTTGGTGAGTCGCTGGTCGCTCTGTAGTTCCTTATCGCCGGGGAAGTAAGGAAAGTAGTTAGTAAACCTTCCGTTCACATAACCATCAGTCAGCGTGGTGTCGGTATAGGCATAGTTGTATGCATGTTTTTTCCAGTCGGCATCCAGTGTGATTAGGTCGGTACTATTCAGTTTCCACTTTCCACCAACCGATACCGAAGCATTGTTATACTGCAAATCCCAAGTTTTTACATCCACACCAGGATGATGTCCGCAAGGGCGAGAGATGCGTTTCCAATATACGCTCCCGTCAGCATATAATTCGACAGCAGGCGTCAACTGATAAGTTAAACGTTCGGCTATCTGCCAGTTGGTGTGGCGATTTACTGTTTTATTACGCGAATCTGTAATGTGATATTCTGTCTGCTCGATAGCTTCTTCGGATGTATTCTGCCAACCGTCTGAATGCTGCAGTTGGAAATTGGTATAACTCGATAGCTTACCATAATTCAGTGCCAGTCCATTGTGCTGTCTGATGTCGCCATAACTACCTACACGAGAGGTATTCTCGAACATAACGCCCTGTTCGCGATGCTTCTTGGTGATGATATTGATTACACCAGCGATGGCATCGCTACCATACAGAGCACTCGATGCGCCCTTAACTATCTCTATCTTTTCGATGTTATGCGGATCAATAAGCGACAGATCGTTCTCGCCACCATTGTCGCCATGCAATCGGCGACCGTCTATCAGTATCAACACATACGAATTACCCAAGCCGTTCATCTGCAAACGACTGCTCATATCATTCTCGCTGAAGTCGAAGCTAGCGGTTAGTCCACTCAATATATCCTCGATGCTCTTTCCTGCATATTGCTGCAGTTGGCGATGGCTTATCACCTCGGTCTGTACTGGCGCATCTTTCAGCAGGTGCTGGGTTCCAGTACCTGTCACAACCACTTCCTGCAAACTATCAGTACGCCAGATGTCTGTCTGTGCGCTTGCACCAATAGCAAACAGCCAAAGGCCGAAAGCCATTTTCTGTTTTAGTTCCATTAACTATTCCTTTTTCTCCGACCGCATATCCCTGTACGGCGATACATTGTTTTATTAAAGCAGGTCTTCTGACTCTCCTCAGTCTGCCTTACCTTCCCGATTGCTCAGTGGCGTTATACAGGCAGACCTCTTTTGCGAGGATTACAGCTGCAGGTACAGTTCCGGACTCTCACCGGATTCCCTTACATCGTGGCGGCATCGGCCACCAGATTGCCTTATTCTGGCGACAAAGATACAACTTTATTTGATAAATAGCGCAATATTTGAGAAAATTTTATAAATTTGCACCAAAATCATCTCACGATGTCAAACAAAACGTCATTTCTGATAGCAGCGCCCACCAGCGGCTCAGGCAAGACTACAATTGCCCGAGGGCTGATGAAGTTGTTTACCGACAAAGGCTACAAGGTCCAGCCGTTCAAGTGTGGTCCCGATTATATCGACACCAAGTTTCATCAGGCTGTTTGCGGCCGTCCTTCCATCAATCTCGATACCTTTATGGCCTCGTCCGAACATGTTCGCGAGTTGTTCGCAAACTATGGTTCCGATGCTGATGTATGTATCGTTGAAGGAATGATGGGACTATACGATGGTTACGATCGCGAACTTGGTTCTAGTTACGAGATAGCCCGCACTCTCGATATCCCAGTGGTGCTGGTGGTCGATGCCAAGTCGGCAGCCTACTCTATGGCAGCCCTTATTTCAGGGTTTATCAATTTCAGAAAAGATATCCGCATCGCAGGCGTTATATATAATAAGGTGGGATCCGTGCGACATTATCAGATGCTACTCCAGGTGTGCGATGATTTAGGTATTGAGTGCTTCGGATATCTGCCTAAGTCGGCCGACTTAGAACAAGGTTCGCGATACTTAGGGTTAGATTTCTCTGAGACTACCGACAATAATCATATTCTAAAACTGATAGAAGAAAACATAAAATGGCAGGAACTCTTAAAACTTTGATTGCACTGAATCAAGAGTCGTTCTCCTTCATCTATCAGGAGAATATCGACCTACTGGGAGATGTTACCTTCTTCGATCCCGAAAAAGACGTGCCATCGCTCGATGGTATCGAACTATTATACCTGCCTGGTGGCTATCCCGAAAAACATCTCGATGCTCTGGTAGCCAACGAGGCCTGTCGCCAAGCTATCAGAAATTACGCTGAAAATGGTGGCAGAATCGTTGCCGAATGCGGAGGTATGATGTATCTCTGCAGAGCCATCATTACCGACGATGGTGCATACCCTATGTGTGGCGTACTGCCCTACTCGATTACGGCATGTAAGTCTGATCGCAAGTTGTCATTGGGCTATCGCAGATTCGTACTCAACGGCAAGGAGTATCGCGGACATGAGTTCCATTACACCCAGTTTGCAGGCGCTGTTCCAGATAGCATCACGCAAGTTTATAATGCCAAAGGCGAGCCGGTACCAACGCCCGTTTTCCGCTACAACAACGTGTTGGCCAGCTACACTCACCTTTACCAAATACCCGTAGAACTATGAAGTTTTTCGTAATCGGAATAACAGATAACCCGCGGCCATTTTTCCTGCCCGAAGTGTTGGATATCATCCATAGCGGAAAGGTGTTTTCTGGCGGCAAGCGTCATCATGAGATTGTGGCGTCATTGCTTCCTGCTGATGCCGAATGGATTGACATCACCGTTCCGCTTGATAACGTATTCCAACGCTACCAACAAACCACCAACACCAATCCCCCATCACCCATCATCGTTTTCGCCAGCGGCGACCCATTGTTCTTCGGATTTGCCAATACCATTCGTCGCAAGATGCCCGAGGCAGAGATTGTGGTCTATCCAACATTCAACTCGCTGCAGTTGTTAGCCCACCGACTGGTGATGCCATATCACGACATGCGCATTGTTTCGCTAACCGGCCGGCCTTGGCCCGAGTTCGACAAAGCACTAATAGAAGGGACAGAAAAGATTGGCATTCTTACTGATCGCGAACATACTCCCGCAGCCATCGCCCGCCGAATGATGGACTATGGCTACACCTATTATAATATATATGTGGGCGAACACTTGGGCAATCCCGAACTGGAGCGCATCTCGACACTCACTCTCGATGAAGCCGCCAAGCGCACATTCGATAATCCTAATTGCGTAATTCTATCGTGTAATCAGTGTCGCAAACAGACTTTCGGCATACCCGATAGCGAGTTTACTCTGCTCGACGGTCGCGAAAAGATGATTACCAAGATGCCTATCCGATTGCTCACTCTTCAGGCTCTCGATTTGGCTTGTCGTAAGGTTATGTGGGATGTGGGATTCTGTACGGGCAGCGTGTCTATCGAAGCCCGATTGCAGTTCCCACATCTGCAGATTGAAGCATTCGAGATTCGTCCTAAGTGCGAGACTATCATCCACAATAATTGTCGCCGATTCGGTGCCCCGGGCATCGGCATACATATTGGCGATTTCCTTGATGCTGATCTATCAGAGCTACCATGCCCCGATGCTGTGTTTATCGGTGGTCATGGCGGAAAACTGCGAGATATTATCGCCAAGATTCTTCCCGTTCTGACTCCCGATGGCATCATCGTGTTCAACAGCGTCACATCGCCGATGGTACACACTGACAGCCACCAACTCTGGGATGAGGCTTGTGCCGAATTCGGTCTGAAACAAGAGCAACCACTAAGAATACAGTTAAACGATTATAACCCGATAGAGATACTGAAATGCAAAAGATAGCAGTCATACAGATAAGCGAGGCTGGCAGCGATATAGCCAACCTGCTCAAGCGCGAACTCAGTGCCAAGATTATCGCCCGCACCGATATGGGCAAACAGTGGGATCGATACGACGCTTTTGTGTTTATCGGCGCCATGGGTATTTGCGTTCGTACCATCGCTCCATACATCAATGATAAGCACGAAGACCCTGCTGTGGTTTGTGTCGACTCGCTTGGTCAGAATGTCATCAGTGTGCTTAGCGGACATATCGGCGGAGCCAACGACCTTACCCGCGACATCAGCGGATTGCTTGGTGCCCGCGAGGTCATCACCACACAGAGCGATAATGCCGGACTTTGGGCGCTCGACACCCTTGAGAAACGGTTCGACTGGCCCGTAGCCAGCGACATCGACGATATGCAGGATTGCATCTATGCTTTCGTAAATCGTAAGCCCACAGCCCTGTTGCTCGAAGCTCGCGACGAGGGTACCGATTATCTCGAAGCTACCAAGCCCGACCACGTAACAATCATCCGCGACATCAGCGAGGCCGACCCAACAAAATACAAGTTAGTCATCATCGTATCGCCCTATCTCCGCGATGCACCACACGGCATGCTCGAACTGCATTTTGTACCTATGATAGGAACTATCGGATTCGGCCTGGCGCACCATCCTACCGATTACGAGTTTATCGTCGACCAGATCGATGAGGCATTTGCTAGTCGTGGCATACTGCCTTGCTCGCACAAGTACTGTACCATCGACGTAAAGAAAGATGAGGAATTCTGCGCGATGCTACAGGACGATTACGAAGAGCAGGTTGAGTTCTTTACTGCCGAACAACTATCAGCTATTCAGGTTCCCAACCCAAGCGATACGGTAGCCAAGCACGTTGGTACCCCTAGCGTTTGCGAGGCCGCAGCCATTCTGGGCAGCAATCATGGCAAACTTATTATCGAAAAAGTTAAGGGCAAGAACTGGACAGCCGCCCTCGCCATCGACTACAAACACATGCGAGAACAAAAGGGTCATATCGAGATAGTTGGTGCCGGCCCAGGCGACCCTGATCTGGTTTCGGTACGTGGTCGCAAGATGCTAGAGCGAGCCGACCTGATACTCTATGCCGGTTCGCTAGTGCCCAAGGCTTTAACCGAGTGCCACAAGCCTGGAGCCGTGGTCCGTTCATCGGCCGATATGGCGCTCGAAGAGCAATGTCAACTTATGAAAGAACATTACGATCGCGGACATTTCATTGTTCGTCTACACACAGGCGACCCTTGTATCTTTGGCGCCATTCAAGAGCAGATGGCATTCTTCGATCGCGAGGGTATGTCGTATCATATCACCCCGGGCATCAGTTCGTTTTTGGCCGCTGCTGCCGAGTTGCAAAGTCAGTTCACCATCCCCGAGCGATGCCAGACCATAATCCTTACCCGAGGCGAAGGCCGCACACCTATGCCCGAGAAGGAGCAACTGCATCTTCTGGCTCGCAGTCAGAGCACCATGTGCATATTCCTTTCGGCCTCGATTGTGGATGATGTTCAGCGCGAACTGCTTCAGGAGTATCCCGAAGACACCCCTGTAGCAGCATGCTATCATCTAACCTGGCCCGACCAGAAAATATATCGTGGCACACTTAAAGAATTAGCTAAAATAGTACACGATAACCATCTGACACTCACCACGATGCTAGTCGTAGGCGAAGCCATCGACAATCGTCAGGGATTGTCGGAGTTATACAATAAACAGTTCACTCATCTCTTCAGACAAGGCGAGGCATGATACTGGTATTCGGAGGCACCACAGAGGGGCGTAAGGCAGCCGAAGTTCTCGAAGAGTCAGGCAGCACTTACTACTACAGCACCAAGACTGGCGAACAGGATTTGGTACTGCATAATGGCATACGTATCGATGGTGCGCTCGATGCCGAAGCTATGCTGTCGTTCTGTACCGATCACCAGATACGACTGATAGTAGATGCCGCCCATCCGTTTGCCACGCAACTGCATCACACCATTGCCGATGTAGCATCACAAGCCGACATCCCTGTCGTAAGATACGAGCGCATATATCCTGCTATAGAACCCGACATTACCCTCATTGAAAATTATTCACAGATACCAGCCGACATCCATTCGTTGCTAGCAACAACAGGAGTACAGAGTATCAGCAAACTCAAGCCATTAGAGAATAAAGGTATAAAGGTGTTTTATCGCATCCTGCCGCGCGAATCGTCTATAGCATTAGCCTACCAACAAGGCGCCACCGACGACCAACTATGTTATTATGCAGATGGCGATACTATCGATACCGATGCCGAAGCCATCCTACTGAAAGAGAGCGGCGAGAGCGGAGGTTATAGCGCCAAGGTGGCCGCTGCCCGAAAAAAGGGCATGCGTATCATCGTGCTAAAGCGCCCTGCCCTGCCTCAGGCATCAATCACCGTCAACGGCCCTTACGGATTGCGACGCGCGATAGAACATCTGTTGCCAGAGTTCTACCCGTTGCATAGCGGACTCACCACCGGCACTTGTGCCACAGCCGCTGCCGTATCCGCTGCCACCCGACTGATAAAAGGCGAAACACCCGCCGAAGTACCTGTAATTCTGCCCGATGGCGAAACCATCCACGTGGCCGTTGCCTATGGCGCCGACTATGCCTCGTGCACCAAAGAGGCGGGCGACGACCCTGACATCACCAATGGTATCGAAGTGCGCGCCACCGCAATGATAGGCGATTTCGAAATACTTGGTGGCGAAGGTGTTGGCCGTATCACCCTGCCAGGTTTCGATTATCCTCCTGGCTCGCCAGCCATCAACAAGGCACCACGCGAGATGATAAAGCAAAACTTGGAGCAATTTGCCCAACCTTTGAAAATAACCATCTCAGTACCCAACGGTGCCGAGATAGCACGTCGTACATTCAACCCCCGACTTGGCATCGAGGGCGGCATCAGTATCATCGGCGTGTCGGGCATCGTCAAGCCATTCTCCGAAGATGCGTTTATCGACTCCATACGCAAATGCATGACCATAGCCCGAGCTAGCGGCACCGATCGCGTGGTAATAAACAGCGGTGGAAAGAGCGAGCGATTTGTCAAGGCGCTCTATCCCCACCTGCCGCAACAGGCGTTTGTAGAGTACGGCAACTATATAGGCGAGACACTTAAGATAGCCCACCAACTCGGCATCGCAAATATCACTCTTGGCGTGATGCTGGGCAAGGCCGTAAAACTGGCTGCAGGCCATCTTGACACCCACAGCAAACGAGCCACGATGGATAAGGAATTTATCGCCGAAATGCTGAAAGAAGCTAGTGCCGATATCGACATCAGTAATATTACTTTAGCACGTGAGATTTGGGATAAACTCGACGATAAAGAGCGTTTTGCCGAAGTGGTGATAGCGCATTGTCGCGAGCATTGTGCGCCGTTGCTCCCCGATGGCAATCTAACTATTCTTCTGATTGCCGACGACGGAACAATACTGCCGCAATCACCGGAGCACCAACCAGCGCAGTAACCGAGTTTACGGGCAGCGCGCCCTCGAAACCAGGCATACGGGCTATCAGATTACATATCAGCGCAAGTGCCGCTCCGCACAGCATTGTGGCGGGCATCAACACACGATGGTCGCTACTGCTGAAGATGGCACGAGCCAAGTGCGGCACTGCCAGACCGATAAACATGATAGGTCCGCAATAAGCCGTCACAATGGCCACCAGCACACCGCTCGACACTATCACCAACAGTCGGGCACGCTTAATATTCAATCCTAAGTTGGCCGCATATCTATCGCCAAGCAGCAACAGGTTCATCGACTTTACCAGCAAGCACGCCAATGGCAACAGCACACACATTAGCACCACAAACAGCACCATCTCGTCGCCCGATACTCGCGAGAACGAACCCAGTCCCCACACCACGAATGCCTTCACATCCTCCTCGGGCGAGAGGAACTTCAACACGCCGATTATCGCGTTGGCCAGATAGCCTATCATCACACCTATTATAAGTAAAGTAACATTTCCCTTCACCTTCTGCGAAATCCATACTATCAGCATCATCACAGCCAGTGCGCCAACGATGGCCGCTACACTCATAGCAGCATCGCCCAGATAACCCAAACGACTCAGGGCCACACCGCCTATTCTGCCCGACAGCAGCACCACAAACGCTACTCCAAGTGCCGAACCGTTGGATATTCCAAGCACCGACGGACCAGCCAACGGATTTCGGAACACCGTCTGCATCTGCAGTCCGCTCACCGCAAGTCCCGCACCAGCCACAATGGCCGTAAGTGCCTGCGGCAATCGCGACTTCCAGATAATGTTAGTCCATATCTCGTTTGATGTGTCGCCAGCCAATATCCTGCATACATCGCCCACAGGAATCTCGACCGATCCCAGTAGCAGGTTCACTATCGCCAACACCACGATGCCAACCAGCAGGATTATGAATATCGACGCTCTCTTCATTTCAGCAGTTTATAGAACACCGGCTGATAGTCTTTCTCCACCAGTTCGGGATGGAATATTGCCACAAAATCCTTCAGCAACACATCGGGCTTTACGGGCGAAATCTCGTAGTATGGTGTCTGCTTCATGTTGCAGTATATCACCTTCTTCTCTTTGTAGGCCTTAAACAGTTCGTTGCGTGGTTCCGAAGCTTTCAGTGCCTCGTATGAGAACTCGTCGGGATAGCTGTTCAGTATACGCCAGTAGTCGGCATTGGCAGCCATCGAGTACATCTTCTCAAACTCCAGATCCTCGCCGCTGGCCTCGTCATCATTAATCACGTATTCGGCTCCAGCGTCGCGGAATATCTGTGCCAGATAGTTTTTGCCACCCACAGCGTGCCAGTTGCCGTAGTGCATCTCGCCGCTCAGCACGGTGGGTCTATTGGTCACCTTCTGTGCCTTCTCCTTCAGTTCGTTATAACGGCTCTCTATGCCAGCAAACACCTCGTTGGCCTCGCGCTCCTTGCCTATAAACATACCCACCAGTTTTATCCATTCGGCCTGCCCCAGCGGGTCCAGTTCCTTATATCCCAGGTGTGGTACCAGTGTTATGCCGGTCTCCTTGATAGCATCATATCCACCACGCTTTGATGGCGAAATAAATATCACCTGTGGATTGGCAGCCAGCACCAATTCGGTATCAAAGTTGCCCTCCATACCTATCTTTACTATCTTGCCGTCCTTCACGCGGGCCAGAATGTCCTTATTAAACATGTTCTTGGTGCCGGTAATACCCTTCACCACATCGTGTGCATCCAGTATCGTGAAATTCGACAGCTGCAGTGCGGTCATACAGATGGTTCGCTCTATTGGCACCTGCACCTTGGTATATCCCTCGGGCACATCCTCGTCGGCCTTTGTCAGCGCAAAATGGTACTTGCCGTCGATATCCACCAGACGCATGCCGGCAGTATCCTTTACACTGAATCCTGTAGCGTACTTCACCGTGATGGCAGCAGTCGAATCAGCACTACCGTCGCCGTTAGTATGCTGTTGCGTCTTGCTTCCGCCACAACCGCAAAGCACTGCGGCCAAAGCAATTATCATCGTAATTTTCTTCACTTTTTTCTCATTTTTATTGGTTTCTGTCGGCAAAAGTACAAAAAGTTTTCGTATCTTTGCCCTCAAAATCGAAAATTATGCAGATAAATATAGATAGAACGCATTGGTACGACCGCATCTGGGCGGCACTGATATTTTTTACGCGATTGCCGTTTTGGCGATTGCATCAGCCGCCTAAGGAGTGCTACGCTACGGTGGTTGAGCACTGGCCGCTGGCAGGATGGATCACTGGTGGAGTTATGGCTGCCACACTGTATTTCGGCAGTTGGTATCTGCCGTATATGGTGGCAGTGCTGTTGGCCATTGTGGTGCGACTGCTCGTAACGGGTGCTCTGCACGAAGATGGGTTGGCCGACTTTCTGGATGGTTTTGGTGGTGGCGGTAGCAGTCGCGAGCGCATTCTCGCCATCATGAAAGATTCGCACATCGGAACCTATGGCGTTATCGGACTGATATTCTACGAACTATTGCTGGCTGCAGCACTCATGTCGATGACTCCACAGTTTGCAGCACTCACCATACTGGCTGCCGATCCTTATTCAAAAATGGTTACCTCACAACTGGTGATGATGATGCCTTATGCACGCCATGAAGACGAGGCCAAGAACCGTACCATTTATCGCAAGATGAGCCTGCAGGCAGGCATCTCGCTCGCCATTCAGGGTCTGCTACCGATGGTGGCATATATATGGTATACTGGCATGCGCTGGGACCTGATAATTTTTATCCCGGCACTGGTGATGTATTTCCTCTATCTGCTCATCTGGCGCAAGCTTCACGGCTATACCGGCGACTGTTGCGGAGCAGTATGCCTGTTGGTTGAGCTTACCGTTTATTTAGTAGTTTGCACGCAATGAAAAAGATTATACTTATCACAGGCGGACAACGCTCGGGCAAGAGCACTAAGGCCGAAGAGCTAGCGCTATCGCTCAGCAATAATCCCGTATATCTGGCCACAGCCCACGTGTGGGACGATGAGTTTCGCCTCCGGGTGCAGAAGCACCAGGAGCGTCGCGGCCCCGAGTGGACTAATATCGAGGAGGAAATCAAACTGAGTAAGCACAATCTCGAAGGACGCGTGGTAGTTATCGATTGCGTAACGCTATGGCTCACCAACCTGATTTCATCGCAACAAGAGATAGTGGTCGACGATTTGTTGGCTCAGGCCAAAGCCGAGTTCGACGCCTTCACTGCGCCTGATGCCACATACATATTTGTGACCAACGAGATAGGTAGTGGCGGCACATCTACCAACGCTCTTCAGCGCCGATTCACCGACTTGCAAGGATGGATGAACCAGTACATAGCCCAAGCTGCCGATGAGGTAATCCTGATGGTAAGCGGCATCCCCGTAAAAATAAAATAAGCCATGAAGCACTTCGACATACAATCCGTAGATCAAGCTATCAAGCCGAAAATCCAGGCCAAGATAGACAATCTGAACAAGCCCAAGGGCTCGTTAGGCCGACTGGAAGAACTGGCCATGCAGATATGCCAGATACAGCAATCGCTTGAGCCAAGTCTCACCACCCCTTGCCACTTGCTTCTGGGCGGCGATCACGGAATAGAGCGCGAGGGTGTAAGCGTTTCTCCACGCGAGGTGACATGGCAACAGATGATAAACTTTACCCATGGAGGTGGTGGTGTAAACATGTTCTGTAGGCAGCATGGTTTCAAGTTGCGGATAGTTGATGTAGGTGTAGATTACGACCTGTCGGGCATAGATGGCATCATCGATCGCAAGATAGCCCGCGGCACACGCAATTTTCTGCACGAACCAGCGATGACCGAACAAGAGTTTGATCGCGCCATCGAGATTGGTTGCGACCTTGTGGACGATTGCATCGCCGAAGGTTGCCGCATACTCAGCATTGGCGAAATGGGTATCGCCAACACTTCGCCCTCAAGCATCTGGATGCATCTATTTACTGGCATTCCCTTAGAAGACTGCATCGGAGCTGGTGCAGGCCTCGATACTACAGGCATCCGCCACAAATACGAGGTTCTTTCAAATGCATTAGCAAACTATCAAGCCACCACCCATCACCTATCACCCATCACCCACATCCGCCATTTCGGCGGATTCGAGATGATAGCCGCCATCGGCGCCATGCTAAAAGCCGCCGAGAAGCACTTGGTGATACTTGTCGACGGCTTTATAATGACAGCCTGTGCGCTGGTAGCTGTTAAGCTATATCCTGCAGCTCATGACTATATGATTTTTACTCACTGTGGCGATGAGAGCGGCCACAAGCGCATGCTCGATGCGATGGGTGCAAAAGCCCTGCTTAATCTTGGTCTACGACTGGGCGAAGGCACTGGCGCACTCTGTGCATTCCCGATAGTTGATTCTGCTGTTCGCATGATCCGCGAGATGAACAATTTTGATAACGCCCGCATCACCAAGTATTTCTAGCGGAGCATCTCCTCTACAGCACGCTCCAACTGACGGTCGCGACCGTTGATATAATCCTCGGGCGTGTTATACACTTCGATATCAGGATAGAGCGTTGAGTTCTCGCCGAACACACCACGCATATCGCGGCAACCCACCTGAGGAATACCGAATACCATACCGTTTTGCAGAGTCTCCCACCATACGGCAGTCATGGTGCCAGCCACTGGTGCACCTATCAGCTTACCTATCTTCAGTTCCTTGTATACCCATGGGAAACCGTGACCGTTGCTATAGTCGTCTTCGCACATCAGCACGCACGATGGCTTAACCCACTTGTTGTATGGGTCGGAACCTACATACTTACCATGAGGCACAAACTCCTGATACTTCTTACCGCTAAGCAGTGTGCACAAGTCGTCGTGCAACCAGCCGCCACCGTTGTGTCGCTCGTCTACCACAGCAGCCACACGATTGCGGTTCTTGTCGCTCAGCAGTTCACGATAAACCGTACGGTAGCTTGGGCTGTCCATTGCCTTCACATGCACATAAGCCAACTTGCCACCCGACAGGCTATCAGTCATCTCGCGCTGGCGATCAACCCAACGCTTATACAGCAACTCATTCTGAGTGCCACGACTTATAGCCTTGATAGTCACGTCGTTACGCTTGCCTGTTGCAGGATTCAGGATGGTCAGTCGTACGGGCTTGCCAGCCTTGCCATCCAGCAGTGGGAAGTAGTCATCGCCTGCCTTGATAGTCACACCGTCGATAGCCTCGATCACGCATCCAGCCACCACGCCAGTCTTTTTCTGTGCCAATGGCGAACGCTTTATCACCTCCTCGATACGCAGTCCGTCGCCCTGATAGTTCTGGTCGATAAACACGCCCAGCGAAGCAGTACTTAGTGTTGCGCCATCTGGATAATATCTGGCACCAGTGTGCGATGCGTTCAGCTCGCCCAGCATCTCGCTCAGCATATCCTTGAAGTCGTACTCATTATTAATATAAGGTAGGAATCGGCGATAGTTGTCGCGATAGCCTTCCCAGTCTACCTGGTGCAGATTCTCTACATAGAACTTATCCTTAACCTGGCGCCAGATGTGGTCGAACAGGTATTCACGCTCCTCGTATGGACGGTAGTTGAACACAGTCTCAAAGTCTACATTCTTGGTAGATTTCTTGCCCAGATCCAGCTTCTTGATGCCGCCTCTTGTAGCCAGAAACAGGTTATTAAACTTCTTGTCGGCATACATTCGGCCACGGCCCACACCCTTCATCAGCAGTTCGGTCTTATCGTCGCGCAGATAGTGTACCCACAGGTCAACTCCACCTTCGAACGAAGCCTGATAGTAGAGTGTGTCGCCCTTAAGCACGGCATCGCCCATGCGAGCCGAATTATCTGTTACGCGCACAATGCGGTCGCGACAGTTTTCCAGGTCGAATGCCAGCAGTTTCTCGGCCTTTGGCTTCTCGGCAGTCTTCTTCTTGCTGTCCTTCTTCTTAGTGTTCTTAGCGTCCTTATCATCCTTTTTCTCTTCTTTCTTAGCCTCCTTCTCGGCCTCTTCCAGTCGCTCCTTATCCTCCTTACTCATGGTAAAGCGGTCGTAAGCATCTACGTCGAAGAACATTACATAGAAGTCGGACTCAGATCCCCAGCTACCATGACTGCGATAGCCGGCTCGATCGCTCTCAAACAGCATAGCCTTGCCCCCCAGCACCCAGCGTGCCGAACCCTCGTTGTAGCCACTCTCGGTCAGGTTGTGCACCTCGCCGTTGCCACTGGCGTTCACCAGAGCAATGTCGCTGCTGTTCCAGCCACCATTACCTATATAGCTGGCCAACAACCACTTGCTGTCGGGACTCCACTCAAACCATATGTCGCCGTCGCTGTACGAGAAGTTGTACTTACCGTCCAGCACGGTGCGCTCCTGACGTGTCTTCAGATTTATCACACACAGCTCCGAACGGTTCTTGTAGTAAGCCACCTCCTTGCCGTCGGGACTATACTGAGGCTGCAGCGATGTCTCGTTGCTGTTGGTCAGTCGCTCCTCTTCCAGTGCGGTAGCATAGGTAAAGAGTTTCTCGTTTTTATTCTTCAGTTTGGTCTGATATATCTGCCATACTCCACCACGCTCTGCACAGTACACCAGACTGCGCCCGTCGGGTGCAAAGCTCACGCTGCGCTCCTGCTGTGGCGTGTTGGTTATCTGCTTGGTGGTCTTATACTCTACCGATGTCACGAAGATGTCGCCACGCAGAACGAATGCCACCTCCTTGGCATCGGGCGACAGACTGATCTGGGTCACACCGCTCTGTCGCAACTGGCGTATCAGGTCCTTATCCTGTCTGTCGGTCGTAATACTCACCTTAACCTTCTGTGGCTCAGCGCCTTCCTTCAGTGTGTATATCTCGCCATTCTGACTGTAGCAGAGTGTTCCCTCGTGGCTTACCGATAGATAGCGCACGGGGTTCATCTTGTGGTGGGAGAGCTGCTTTTTGCCCGAACCGTCGATGTTTCGGCGATACACATTGAATGTGCCGTCTTCCTCGCTGGTGTAATAATACGAGTTGGCGTCGGCCCAGCGTGGTGTGCGATCCTCGCCCTTAAAGTCGGTCAGTCGGGTGTAATGTCCGTCCTGCACCAGCCAGATGTCGCGACAGATAGGACTCTGATGGTGCTTACGGAATGGATCCTCGTAGCCCTTGTAGTCGTGATACAGCATACGTCCGTCTTTGGCAAAGCTGATATCCTCCATAGGCAGTGTAGAGAACATGCGTGGTCTACCACCCTTGATGCTCACCTCGTACACCTGATTATCGCCAGGGAAGAGGATAGACTGTGCCGATGGCATCCACGATGCCGAGAACAGCACGTGCTCGTTGTCGCGCCACGCCATAGGCGTCTCGTTGGTGCTGTTAGTGGTCAGTCGCACTGGCTCGCTGCCCTGAGCGTCCATCACATACACATCCATACTACCCTCGCGACTCGATGCAAAGGCCAGTTTACTGCCATCGGGGCTCCAAACCGGACATGCATCGTAGGCTGCATTGGTGGTAAGCTGTCGGGCCTGTCCGCCTGTTGCAGCTACTGTATACACATCGCCTTTATACGAAAAAGCTATCGTTTTGCCATCGGGCGAGATGGCAGTGTACCGCATCCATAGCGGTCCCTCTTCGGCATACGAGCTGAGGCCCGCCATCAGGAGCCCAGCAGCCAGAATCATTTTACTAGTTTTCATCACGTTTTTTAAGTTTATCTGTTGTGCTTGTTGTCTAAAACCAAATCGGGTGCAAAGTTAAGAATTTATATGTATTGTGCAAAAAAATACGCTATTTTTTCGCATTATTCGTTACTTTTTGCTACTTTTACGCCCAAAAAACATTCAATATGAAACGATTACTTACTTTTGCATGCGCCTTTTGCATGGCATCGGCGCAGCTAAATGCACAGACCACCAGCACCGAAGTATTACTCCACACCACTGCGGGCGACATACGTATCGCACTCTACGACGAGACTCCGCAGCACCGCGATAACTTCCTGAAACTCACCAAGATGGGCAGCTACGACTCGCTGCTGTTTCATCGCGTCATCAAGGACTTTATGGTGCAGAGTGGCGACATTTTCAGTAAGAAGGCCAAGCCCGGCCAACTGCTAGGCATGGGCGATTACGACTACACTCAGGAGGCCGAGTTCCGATTGCCCAAGATCTTTCATCGTCGCGGCACTGTAGCAGCTGCTCGCGAGGGCGACCACAAGAATCCCGAGCGCCGTTCGGGTGCCAGTCAGTTCTACATCGTATGGGGCAAGACATACGACGATCGCCGACTGGACTACACCCAGACGAAACTCGACTCGATTACTGGCGGCACAGTACAGCTCACCCCCGAGATGCGCGAGGTATATAAGACCATCGGCGGCACGCCCCATCTCGACGGTCAGTACACCGTGTTTGGCGAAGTGACCGAAGGTCTCGACATCATCGAGAAGATGCAACAGGTGCCCACCGACAAGAACGACCGTCCGCTAGAGGATATCCGCATCCTGAAGGCCACCGTAACAAAAGATCTGCCCCAGGCCGAAAAGCCCAAGGCAGTATCACAAAAGAAACCTACGAAGCGCCCTGCGCGCCGCAGATAATTAGAAGCGGAGATTACGCCATACGTTGGCGATTCTCTCGGATGGGTTGGTAGAAGGAGTCTGCTTCTTGTGCATCTTCAGCTCTCTGGCCTGCGATGATACATTAGTCTGGATATGGTCAGACAGCTCGCCGAATGAGATAGAACCGTTCGACTTCTGCAGAGCGTCGAGCAAGTAGTATGTAAACAGTCCGTGTCCCTGCTCTGGATATCCCTGAGCAGTCTCATTGCCCTGAGCAGCCGAGAATACTACCAGCGATCCGCCTCCCAGTTCAGTGTCCTCAACTTCGATCTCGACAGCACGCAGACCCTCGGTCACACCCTCGTTCGAACGGTTAACACCGCTGAAGCATGCATCCAGGAATACAGAAGTCTGATTAAACTCCAGTTCGCCCAGCTTAGCATAGAACTCGTCCAGAGCGATACCTCTCTTAGGATTGGTACCTCTCACGTCGGTAGGCAGAATGTAAGCCTTGTTCTTGTTCTTCACGTCGGGCACACCATGACCAGCGTAGTAAACTATCAGTTTCTTCTCATCGCGGTCAGGTATAGAGTTAATCCAGTCCTCCAGCTCTTCCTCCATTATCATCTGCTTTGTAGCATCCTCGGCAATATGGATATTACCTGCAGGTATACCGAGCACCTTCTTGCAGTAGTCGCCAAACACGCGAGCATCGTGGATAGCATAAGGCACATCCGATGCAAAGCGATAGTTCTGGTTGCCGATGATGAGAGCATACACATTGTTGCGCGAAATAGAACTTGTAACATCCAGCTTGTCTACCTCCGAAGTCTTATAGTCATAGTCTATCTCCTTTACGCGGTTCTTGGTAAGCTTCTCTACCGAGGCACTTGCCAGTCCGTACTCATGACTGTTGTCGGTATTGATGTAAGCTGGCAGACGTATAATCTCACCGCTATACAGTGCGTGTCTTATCTTATTATCTACATTCACCTCGCTGGCAAAAGCGTGATGACCGATGATAGCCGTTGGGCTCATCTCGATAGATTTCAGATTGTCGCACGATACAAATGCCTGGTCGCCCACGCGGCACTGGTCGGGGATTGTAACCGAAATCAGCGAATTACAATTTGCGAAAGCGATAGTCTCGATCAGTCGCACCTGTACTGGCAGCGAGATATTGCGCAATCGGCCACAGTTCAGGAATGCGCCCCAACCTATCTCTACCAGGTCGGTACCCTCGAACACTACCTCCTGCAGATTCTGGCAGTTGGCAAATGCACACGAACCTATTCTGGTAACACCCGACTTTATCTCCACCTTTCTTATATCCAGCTTTGCCTTTGTCCATGGAGCTATCTGCTTCTCCACGTTATACTCCTGGATAGCCACTGTCTGGCCCTTGTCGTTCACGTTAGATATCACGAGTGTATAACCGTCGAAACTCCACTTTGTGTCGGTACCACAACTACCTTCTGTTCTATATAATTGTGCGCTGGCATAAGGTACGCACATCAGGGCCATCATAGCAATTACAAATAACCTTTTCATAACTGTTTCGCTTTAAAAATTGATTTGTTTAATTAATAACTCTTTTTAGTCCCTTCACATTACATTCTGATCTGCAGACTGATACGATTAGTAGCCGAAGTGAACTCGTACTCATTGTTTCCGAAGTCACTTGTGTTCATAGCCTTGTACTTGATCTTTCCAGTACGATGCTCGAAACCGATACCGATGGCCTTCCACGATACGTTCAGGCCGAAGCTCTGCATCATACCGTGTCCCCACGACATCTTCAGGTTGCTCTCCATTGCCTTATACGATGCGTCGTCATAACCGTCGACGCCGCTCTGGTTCACGTCGAGCTTCTTATCGTTTGGCGAATAGATCATCGACACGTTGTAACCGATATGATAGAACACGTTGAACTTGATGTAATGCAGACCGTTGCCGTTCAGCAGGTTGAATGGAGCCAGCGTGAGCGAGGGACCGAGCGACATGCCGTAGTTCACCTCATACTTCTCCATGTTCCAAGGCAGAGTGTAGAAGCTATCGCTCTTCTTGTCGCCTTCGCCAGCGTGTCTGTCTCTACTGTCATACTTGCCTTCGCCTTCTGCCTTAAAATGGTTCACATTCAGGTCGATACCAGTGTAGTCGATATTAAATGTAGCCACATTGGCGATAGGCTTCTTGTGCAGACGATAGCTGCGGCCATACTGGATAGATGCACCCCAGTCGCTCTTCATTTCGCTTACAAATCCACCCGCACCATTAGGAAAGTTGCTACCCTTTGGGCTAAGCTTAGTATTGTTGTACGAGAAGTTAAAGTAACCCCTTCTACCCCACACATCGGCAAAGTGCTGCTCGGTGGCGTTTCTGTTGGTTACCTGCTGCTGAATCTTGATAATGTCCTTGATTGTAGTGATTTCGGTAGTATCCTCACTCCAATCAATGTTGTCTTTACCTTCTTCGTTTGCTACTTGGCCGAACACCGCTGTAGAAAAAAGACAGGTCATGATGAAAATAAATTTCCTCTTCATAACAGATTGATTTTAAGATTAATAATATTTCAGTTTTACTTTTTTACTATTCTTCTTGCTGGCTACTCCTCTTTCTGATTTTCACCCAGCGCTTGTCTACTAGCATATCGCTGTCGGCTCTCTGGGCTCTCAACAGCCACTTCTGAAATTCAAAAGTAGGCATTGTGGCCGGACGCTTGCGATCGCCTGCAGTATTATTGCTTACAATAAACGGATTAGGCGAGAATACTATCACAAACTCATTGTCCTCCATCGGCTGATCGGTGCTCAGTATGTACCTCACTGTCTCAGGATCATTCTCTTTGTCAAAGAATACATACTCCTTGCCCCTCTTCACCTGGTATTTTCCCGTAGGGTCTTTGGCGTATGGCAACAGACATGACGACAAGTCGTCGCCCGTAATCAGATACACTGCCAGATAGCCGTCGGCAGGCGCACGGAAACTCAGAAACACGCGCTCGCGATCAAAAAATCGGTTAGTCTCCTCCATCT
>Ga0310690_10003823_pt1 | contig 22070 bp, 17 predicted proteins | sample AusTroGonzalo_MG_2_FD_207661 | JGI IMG/M metagenome (GOLD analysis project Ga0310690, IMG submission 207661) | Bovine rumen microbial communities from tropical cattle in Woodstock, Queensland, Australia - Gonzalo_04 (v2) (version 2) | ecosystem: Host-associated > Mammals > Digestive system >... | reverse complement strand
CCCCGTCTCATGCAGGCGGCGCAAGACTTTGCGGGGCTGCTGCAGGAGGGAGCGGCGGCAAAGGACATCCCCACCCTCTTCATGGGCTTCACCGAAGCGGAGGCGGTCAAACTCTTCGCCAACACCTACCTCGCCCTGCGCGTCAGCTACTTCAACGAGCTTGACACCTATGCCGAGATGAAAGGCCTTGACACACAGGACATCATCAACGGCGTCTGCCTCGACCCGCGTATCGGCAACCACTACAACAACCCCTCTTTCGGTTACGGCGGCTACTGCCTGCCCAAAGACACCAAGCAGCTCCTCGCCAACTACCAAGACGTGCCCGAAAACCTCATCGGAGCCATCGTCGAAAGCAACCGCACGCGCAAAGACTTCATTGCCGACCGTGTGCTTGCCAAAGCCGGATACTACGCCTACTCCGAGGAGAACAGCTGGCAGGCTGACCGCGAGAAGAACATCACGATAGGGGTATTCAGGCTCACGATGAAGTCCAACTCCGACAACTTCCGCCAGTCGTCAATACAAGGCATAATGAAGCGCGTCAAAGCCAAAGGCGCAAACGTCATCATCTACGAGCCGACACTGCCCGACGGCACCACCTTCTTCGGAAGCCTTGTCATCAACGACCTCGATGAGTTCAAGCGCCGCAGCAACGCAGTCATCGCCAACCGCTACGACAGCTGCCTCGACGATATAAAGGACAAAATATACACCCGCGACATCTTCAAACGCGACTGAAACATGAACACAACACACAATATCCTCGTCACAGGCGGAGCCGGATTCATCGGCTCCAACCTCTGTGAAGCACTCCTGCAGGACGGACACCGTGTCACTTGCCTCGACAACTTTGCAACGGGGCATATCGAGAACATCATTCCCCTTTTCGGGCAGTTCCCCGACACTTTCCGCCTCATAGTCGGCGACATACGCAACCCCGAAGACTGCCGCAAGGCCGTCGAAGGGGCTGACTACGTCCTCCATGAAGCGGCGCTCGGCTCTGTCCCGCGCTCCATCAAGGATCCCGCCACCACCAACGCCGTCAATATAGGCGGCTTCCTCAACATGCTTATCGCTGCACGTGACGCGGGCGTAAAGCGCTTCATCTTCGCCGCCAGCAGTTCCACCTACGGCGACAGCACTGCGCTGCCGAAAGTGGAGGACCATATAGGCCGCCCGCTCTCGCCGTACGCCATCACCAAATACGTGGACGAACTCTATGCCGACGTCTTCGCACGCACTTACGGCATTGAGTATATAGGTCTGCGTTACTTCAACGTCTTCGGGCGCAGGCAGGATCCCAACGGAGCTTACGCCGCCGTCATCCCGCTCTTCGTCAAGCAGTTCATGGCGCATGAGACACCCACCATCAACGGCGACGGCGAGTACAGCCGCGACTTCACATATATTGACAACGTGATACTGATGAACCGCCTCGCGATAGAGACAACCAACCCGCAGGCACTCAACCAGATATACAACACCGCTTTCGGGGAACGCACGACACTGAACCAACTGACCGACTACCTGCGCGAGTTCCTTGCGTCGTATGACCCCGCCATCGCGAACATCGTGCCCGTGCACGGTCCCAACCGGCTCGGCGACATACCTCACTCGCTCGCATCGATAGACAAAGCCCGCACGCTGCTCGGCTATGACCCGCAGTACTCCATGAGGGACGGATTGAAAGAGGCATGCAGCTGGTACTGGGAGAACCTGAAATGACACAAAGACGAGAGAGGAAAAAGGATAAAAATTCACAGCCAAAGGGTAGCCTAAGGGTAGCTCAAGGGTAGCCTAAGGGTAGCTGAAAACAAGCAAACGGAATGCGCATCGCGATACATCACAGAGAAGGCTCATACAGCACACGATGGGTGCAGTACTGCAAAGAGCATAACATCGACTGCAAAGAGGTGAATGCCTACGACACTGACATAGTCAGCCAGCTTGCCGACTGCGACATCTTCCTCTGGCACTTTCACCAGGGCGATGCGCGCGACATGAACTTCGCCAAGCAGCTTCTCTTCTCGCTCCAGCAGGCCGGCAAGACCGTCTATCCGGATTTCTGCACGGCTTGGCACTTTGACGACAAACTCGGACAAAAATACCTCTTTGAGGCTAACGGCATACAGGCTGCACCCTCCTACGCCTTTTACAGCGAGGAGGACGCCCTACGCTGGGCCAAGAACACCGACTATCCAAAAGTATTCAAACTGCGCGGAGGCGCCGGCAGCTACAATGTGGAACTGGCGCACAACTTCCGCGAAGCCAAGGCTTTCATAACCAAAGCTTTCCGCAGCGAATATCCCGCCTACGACAAATGCCGCCACTTCTTGCGCACATTCAGCGAGTGGCGCAAAGGCTCACTCAGTTTCCGCTATGTCCTCGGCGCGTTGAGCCTGTTTGTACGCCGTCTGCCGCAAGACCGTCTGCCCGCACAAAAAGAGTATGTCTATTTCCAGGACTTCATTCCCAATGACGGCTTCGACTATCGCGTCGAGCTCTGCGGCGACCGCGCCATTGCTATGGTCAGATACTGTCGCAAAGACGACTTCCGAGCTTCCGGAGGACACAACGACCACTTTGAGCACGAGCTCATACCGCCTGACATCCTCCGCTTTGCCTTCGATGCGGCCGACCGCCTGCATCTACAGTCTGCCGCGCTTGACATAGTAAGGCACAAGCAAACCGGACAACTCTATCTCGTTGAGGTCTCCTACTGCTACGGCGTGGACGACGACGAGTTTATGCACGGCTGGTGGGACCGCAATGCCGTATGGCACGACGAACCTTTCAACGGCATAGACTGGTTCATTGAACAGGCTATAAAACAGCACAATAACAACAAACAGAAACCAAACAAACAATAGAATATGGAAACAAAGATTTGTGTAATAGGCCTCGGCTATGTGGGACTTCCCCTTGCCCGCCTTTTCTCAACAAAGTACAAGACAGTCGGCTTCGACATGAACCCCAACCGCGTTGCCGCCCTTATGGACGGACATGACGCGACGCTCGAAGTAAGCGACGAACTGCTGCAAACCGCCATCAAGAACGGCTTCCGTTGCACCTCCGACATTGACGAAATACGCGACTGCAACTTCTATGTGGTGGCTGTCCCCACACCCGTGGACGGAGACAACAAGCCCGACCTCACACCGCTATACGGAGCAAGCGAGACAGTGGGCAAAGTAATATCAAAAGGCGACATTGTTGTCTATGAATCAACCGTTTACCCGGGTGTGACAGAGGACGAGTGCATCCCAGTCGTTGAGAAAGTGAGCGGACTGACATTCAACCGCGACTTCTTTGCAGGCTATTCGCCCGAGCGCATCAATCCGGGCGACAAAGTGCACACCGTTGAGCACATAAAGAAGATTACGTCCGGCTCCACACCCGAAATTGGCAAACGCGTGAACGAAATCTATTCCTCCGTCATCTCTGCCGGCACACACCTCGCTCCCACTATGAAAGTGGCAGAAGCCGCCAAGGTTATCGAGAACTCGCAGCGCGACATCAACATCGCCTTCGTCAACGAACTGAGCAAAATATTCAACCGCATGGGCATTGACACGCACGACGTGCTTGAAGCAGCCTCAACCAAGTGGAACTTCCTGCCTTTCCAGCCCGGACTGGTAGGCGGACACTGCATCGGCGTTGACCCCTACTATCTCGCCCAGTGCGCACAGCGTTACGGCTACAACCCCGAGATTATTCTTGCCGGCCGCCGCATGAACGACGGCATGGGCGAATACGTAGCCACGCAGGTCATCAAACTTATGATAAAGAAGGGCATACAGGTGCTCGGCAGCAACATTCTCCTGCTCGGATTCACTTTCAAGGAGAACTGCCCCGATGTACGCAACACCAAGGTTATTGACATTTACAACGCCCTGCGCGAGTACAACCTTAACATCACCATATCCGACCCGTGGGCCAACCCCGCCGTCACAAAGCGGGAATATGGCGTCACAGTCCAGAACACGTTGCCTACTGCCAAGTTCGACGCTGTCATTGCGGCAGTGGCTCACAACGAGTTCCGCGACCTGAACATACAGCAGTTCCTCAAGTCCTCCGCTGTTGTCTATGATGTAAAAGGCTTCCTCAACAAGAATCTTGTGGACGGGCGCCTCTAAAAGAATAACTGCCCAATAAGGACCTATGAAAGAGCGTCTTGCCGAAATAAGCCTGTTGCGTCCTGTCACCATCGTCGTGCTGGTGCTCATGCACGCTTTCACCATGTATGCCCACAACTGGTCTTATCCGGAGGGCATACATGATGTGCGGCCTTATTTCTGGATACAGAAGTACTCGTTTGCCTGCATGCTGGAGATGTTTGTCTTCATGTCCGGTTATGTCTTCGGTTTTCAAGTCTATGGTAAGCTCAAGAGTAGCTCATTCATAGCTCTTGCTCTCGGCAAAGCGCGCCGCCTGTTGTTGCCCTCCATCGTGTTCGGGCTTGCCTACATAGCGCTGTTCACGCACATGTTTCAGGAGAGGCAATGGCTTAACATCGCCCTCGGAACGCTCTACGGCTATGGACACCTGTGGTTCCTGCCAATGCTATTCTGGTGTTTTCTTGCAGCATGGCTGCTCTTTAAGACACGGCTCAATGACGGACTTGTGCTCTCTTTGCTCGCCGTCATTGCGCTGTTCTCATGGCTTCCGCTGCCCATGCAATTAGGTCAGACGTTCTACTATCTGCCCTTCTTTTATGCCGGGACCGTTGTATTCAAGCATCGCGGGCAGCTCATGTCGTGGGCGGAAAGGCATCTCTCCGCGCTGCTGGGCGCTTTGGCTCTCTTTGTGGTCATGGTGTTCCTTTTCACGCGTAACATGGAGATGTTGCGCCTGCAGTTAAGTTCTGCTGCCGGCATCTTCGATACATTCGCACTTCGCGCGGAATACATCCTGTGCCGGCTGCTATACTCCTCACTCGGAGTTGCTGTTTTCTATCTCCTTGCACTGCTTTGCACAAAGCACATCACGCTACGTCCACACTGGGAATTGTGGAACAAACTATGCTTTGCCGTCTATATCTTCCAGCAGTTCGTCCTCGAGTGGCTTTATTATCACACCTCTCTGCCGCAGCACCTCGGCTCATACCTGTTGCCGTGGATCGGCTTTGCCGCCGCTTTGGTCATATCATACGTGCTTGCGCGCCTCTTCCTGCTTACACGCACAGGACGTTTCCTGCTTGGCTGACAAACGTCACGCCGCACAATGATGAACTTCCGGCTCAAAACATATTGGCAGAGACTCAAGAACAGCAAGGACGGCCGCACTGTCGCCTCCAACATGATGTATCTTACTGTCCTGCAAGGCGTCAGTTACCTCTTTCCGCTGCTCACCATGCCCTACTTGGCGCGTGTGCTTGGGGCGGAAGGACTGGGCAAGATAGCTTTTGCGGCCGCTGTCATCATGTGGCTGCAGACTGTCACGGACTGGGGCTTCAACTACACCGCCACACGCGAAGTGGCCAAGCACCGTGACAATCCGGACATGGTCTCCGGTATCTTTTCCACCGTCCTGTGGGCGCGATGCTTGCTCGCACTTGCCTGCCTGCTGGTGCTGATGATGCTCATTGTCTTGGTGCCGCGCTTCCGTGAGAACTGGCTCATTCTGCTTTTCACCTTTATACAGGTGCCCACCAACATACTCTTCCCCAGCTGGTTCTTCCAGGCACTGGAGCGCATGAAATACATAACGGTGTTGGGAGTCACGCTCAGGTTTGTGTTTACAATCGCGGTCTTTGTTTTCATTCACACAAAAGAGGACTTCCTCATTCAGCCGCTGCTTGTCTCGCTGGGATACATGACCTCGGGAATAGCGGCCATGTATATCATCGTGCGCCGCTGGAAAATAAGGATTAGGCCTGTGCCCCTGACCCGCATACTGGACACCGTCAAAGCTAGTACCAACGTCTTCATCAACAACATCATGCCCAACCTCTACAACAGCTTCTCCGTCATCTTGCTGGGCATGTTCTGTCTGCCTGTCAACACAGGGCTTTATGATGCCGGCAAAAAACTCACCACCTTGAGCAACACGCTCATGTCCGTGTTCAGCCGCACGTTTTTCCCCTATTTGTCCCGCAAAATAGAGAAGCACAACCTATACCGCAATTTCAGTCTTGGCATAGCAGCGCTTGTCACGCTCGTCCTGCTTGTCGCAGCACCGTGGCTCATACTCCTCTTTTTCGGGAGCGAGTTCACTGACTCCGTCCTTGTCCTCCGAATAACGGCGGTAGCGGTCTTCTTCATCGCGCTCAACGAGGTGTATGGCACCAACTACCTGATTGTCAAAAACCACGACCGCGTCATGCGCAACCTGACGCTTGTCTCGTCGCTGTTCGGTTTCTGCATCTCCTTCCCGCTCGTCTATTACTTCAAGCACACAGGTGCGGCATGCGTTTACGCCATTTCAAGTATCCTGCTGGGGCTTTTGTCATATATCTATGCACGGAAATACATGCTGAAGGACACAAACCGTTAAACACTTTGCAAAATATCACTTAAAGAGTTGTATCACAAATATCAGAAATATCACCGCACCGTTGTTTTGCGGCAGTGCGTGTGCCAGCACCCGTATCTCGCGCAGTTCAATCCTACCTCGGTGAACACTATCCGCATCTTCACTTATCAAGACATACACGGCATAGTCCACCCGATGAGGAGCATACTGCGCATCGGAGGCAAAGGTGCCAATGTGGACAATGCACACGCGGGAGGCATGTTCTGCGGTGTCGGCGATGACGGCACTCTTGGCAAATACTGCTGTTCTTTCCTCGCCGACCACACACCCGTTTTCAACGGCATTGACTTTGAGCACGGCAGCTATATAATACCCGAGTTTGACAAGATAAAATCCTTTTGCATCGCTATCGGCAGAAGAATACCATTCCATGACCTCATTGCCATGGACATTGCGCTTGACTGCAACTCGCTGCCTAAGCTGCTCGAGATTAACACCGGAGGATTCAGCGCATGGCTCTTCCAGCTCACCGTCGGCTCCTGTTTTGGCACATTCACTGACGAGATAATGAAACGTTGTAGGCAGAGATGACAACCGCTTCTAAAACATGGCTCGCAGAAGAACGTAAGGATGTTGCGTTCAAGGGCATTGCCTTCCTTATCAGTCCAGTCCTGGGACTATTGGCGGCTCTGCCGCGTCTCAACACCCGTTCTTCATTTCTCGTTTTTCTATTGTCCATGACATTGTTCGGACTTACGATGATAGTGCCTTCTGACAGGAGCGAACAGCAGAATTTTGATTGTATAGAGTATCGGATGCGTTTCGAGAAAGCAGTCTCCTTCGATACAAATGATATGTCTGCTTTCTTGCGCGACTATGCGGACAACGAAGGGTCTACTGATATCTATGACCGCTTGCTTTGTTTTCTGGTGACGCGCTTCTCATCCAACTACCATGTGTTCTTCATGGTGGTGGCATTCATTTACACCGTTTTTATGCTCAAGTCGCTTCGTTATTTGGTTTCTGATGCTAACTACCGTTTCTCGGCGTTGTGCCTTTGTTTGCTCTTTCTCTTTACGGTGAGTCAGGTATATATGGCCAGTGTGGTGCGTTTCTTTACGGCCTTCTGGATAGCGCTTTATGCTCTCTTTCGTGTATTTGTAGATCATCGTAAGGAGGCATTGTTGTGGCTTGTTCTTACGCCTTTCATCCATGCCTCTTTTGTTATCCTTTGGGTGGTGCTGGCTATTTATTGGATTGTTCGAGGAAGGAATAGAGGGGCAGTGATACTCATTATTGCTGGTATTCTCTTCTCAGCGGTGGCATTACAGCTGTTCGCGTTGCTTCTTCCGTGGATTCCTGGAAACATAGGGGAACACTATAGCGAATATTTGGATCAATGGTATGTTCAGTATATTAATGAGTCTGGGACAGGCTATAAGTGGGTGGTCCGGTTGATGGAGTTAGCGGTGCGTTTATCTGTCAATGGTATGGTGTTGTATATGGCATGGCATTATAAGGAGCGCATTGCTGGAACCTCCGGTCGTAATGTCTATTTCTTGTTGTGTGCTTTTCTTATCTTTGTCAATTTCACGTTCATGGTTCCGGCTGTGGGAAGTCGTTATGTCATGTTTCTCTTTCCGCTGATAGCGTATGTTTGGCTCGTTTGTTTTAGTGGCAATCGATTCTTTGATGGGGTGCTCTATGCTTTTGCGGGGTTGTATCTGTTCTATTTTTTTGTTCTTCCTTGGAATATATATCTTCTTCCCTGTCTTCGCTCTTATGCGGCATTGTGGAATGCGGACATCTTGTGCATGAGTCCCTTGTATCTTTTGCCGCACTATCTTTTCTGAAAATTGTATTGGCTATTATTTATTTTATTAAGGTTTGCGCGCGCACGAAATGGGCGTAAGAAACCTAATTCGTTCTTTAAGTTTTTTCTTTTCTAAATAAAATCAACTTTTTGTGCATTTTTTTTTGTGAATATTTTGTCAGTTGAAAAAAAAGCCGTACCTTTGCACCCGCTTTCGACCAAAAGGATGTTTGCCACCAGCCCGGTGGGGCGGTAATGGTGAAATGTAAATAACCGGATGGTAAACAGTTTGCCTCTATAGCTCAGTTGGTAGAGCACTAGATTTGTAATCCAGCGGTCGTTGGTTCGAGTCCGACTAGAGGCTCAAAGCATTGGACATTGAAAATATGGGTGTGTTCCAGAGTGGCCAAATGGGGCAGACTGTAAATCTGCTGTCTTTCGACTTCGGTGGTTCGAATCCATCCGCACCCACACAACAACGCGGAAGGCGTAACCTGCGGAAAGTTTGTGCAAGGCGAGTGAAACTTTGATTTCTTTATTCGCAGCAGTAAAGTTTCCGCGAAATCGCACCGCGATTTCGCGGAAATAGCTCAGTCGATAGAGCACTAGCCTTCCAAGCTGGGGGTCGCGGGTTTGAGTCCCGTTTTCCGCTCAAAACATCTTGCTGCTTTAGCTCAGTGGTAGAGCGCATCCTTGGTAAGGATGAGGTCCCGAGTTCAACTCTCGGAAGCAGCTCACAACTTAATATAGCGCATTAGGGATTGGTGTGTCTCTTTCTGCGCGCTTGGTCATAAGAAAAAAAAGAAAACAACCTTTTTATTAACGTTAATAAAACAAATTAAAAACTATGGCAAAAGAGAAATTTGACCGCTCGAAACCGCACGTGAACATCGGTACTATTGGTCACGTTGATCACGGTAAAACCACCTTGACCGCAGCCATTACAACCGTTCTGGCAAAACGTGGTCTCTCCGAAGTTCGCTCGTTCGATTCGATCGACAATGCTCCTGAAGAGAAAGAGCGTGGTATCACCATCAACACCGCGCATGTTGAGTATCAAACCGCTAACCGCCACTATGCGCACGTTGACTGCCCGGGACACGCTGACTACGTTAAGAACATGGTAACTGGTGCTGCCCAGATGGACGGCGCTATCATCGTTGTAGCTGCTACTGATGGTCCTATGCCTCAGACTCGTGAGCACATCCTGCTCGCACGCCAAGTGAACGTTCCCCGTCTCGTGGTGTTCATGAACAAGTGCGACATGGTTGACGACGCTGAAATGCTTGACCTCGTTGAGATGGAAATGCGTGAGCTTCTGTCATTCTATGAGTTCGACGGCGACAACACTCCCGTTATCCGTGGTTCTGCCCTCGGCGCACTGAACGGTGTTCCTGAATGGGAAGACAAGGTTATGGAGCTCATGGACGCTGTTGACAACTGGATTGAGCTTCCTCCTCGCGCTGTTGACAAACCCTTCCTGATGCCCGTTGAGGACGTGTTCTCAATCACAGGTCGTGGTACTGTTGCTACCGGTCGTATCGAGACTGGTGTCATCAAAGTTGGTGACGAGGTTCAGCTCATCGGTCTCGGCTGCGACGGCAAGAAGTCCGTTGTTACCGGTGTCGAGATGTTCCGCAAACTCCTTGATCAGGGTGAAGCCGGCGATAACGTAGGTCTGCTCCTCCGTGGTATCGACAAGGACGAGGTTAAGCGTGGTATGGTTATCACCCACCCGGGTGTTGTTAAACCTCACGAAGAGTTCAAGGCTTCCGTTTATATTCTGAAGAAAGAGGAAGGCGGCCGTCACACTCCGTTCCACAACCACTATCGTCCCCAGTTCTACATCCGCACCATGGACGTTACCGGTGAGATTACTCTCCCTGAAGGAACTGAGATGGTAATGCCGGGCGACAACCTCGAAATCACCGTTAAACTCATCTATCCGGTGGCTTGCTCTGAAGGTCTGCGCTTCGCTATCCGTGAAGGCGGTCGCACCGTAGGTTCCGGTCAGATTACCAAGATTCTTGACTAATAATCTTGAATCTCTGCCAAAATCGCATGAGGCTCCGGCCTCATGCGTAATTACGGAAGTCCTCCAATGGTAGGAGAGCGGTCTCCAAAACCGTCAATGTGGGTTCGATTCCTGCCTTCCGTGCTACTCCGGCTTGTTACACCGGAACAAAATAAAGACATAGCTTCCATCCGACTTTGACACAGGTCAAGGCCGGATTGGATGCGCAAATAAAACAAGAATAAAAAAATCTACTGATATGAAACTTGTGGAAAACATCAAGGAATCGTACACTGAAATGGTTCAGAAAGTCTCCTGGCCTACCCGTAAGGAGTTGGGGCAGAGTTCTGTTGTAGTGCTGGTCGCTTCCATTATTCTGGCACTCATCGTATGGCTCATGGACCAATGCTTTGAGCACTTGATGACATTTGTTTATGGTCTGTTCTGATTTGTACAATCAAGGTTATTGTCTTATTTGGTAAATTGGAATCATGACTGACAACAATTTCAAATGGTATGTACTCCGCGCTATCAGCGGAAAGGAGAACAAGGTACGTGAGTATATTGAATCGGCCCTTGTCACTTCATCGCTGTTCAAAGAGTATGTCTCGCAAGTGCTTATTCCTACAGAGAAAGTGGTGGTGCTTCGTGGGGGAAAACGGACTGTGAAGGAACGCAATCTTCTCCCCGGTTATGTTTTGGTTGAGTGTAACTTGACCGATGAGTGCTACCCGTTGCTCCGTAACATTCCCAACGTACTTGGCTTTCTCAGCGATGGCAAGTCTTCTACCAAACCCGCGCCTGTATCTCAGGCTGAAATCAATAAGATTGTCGGGAATGTGGACGAGGCTGAAATCAACACTCAGATGGAGGAAATCTTTCTGGTGGGCGAGAAGGTTAAGGTTGTTGACGGACCTTTCAATGGTTTCAATGGAGTGGTACAGGAAGTGCTGCAGGAGAAGCATAAACTCAAAGTGGTGGTGACGATTTTTGATCGCCAGACACCTCTGGAACTCGGATTTAATCAAGTGGATAAAGAGTAGAAGGCATTTGTTACGGGCCGTTTGACTACTCGGTAGTTTTATTAACAATCGGCGAGAGATACTGATAAAGTATCGTCCGGATCGCCAAAACTATTAAAAACAACATTATGGCAAAAGAAATTGCTGGATTTATCAAACTCCAGATTAAAGGTGGCGCCGCTAATCCGGCTCCTCCCGTCGGACCGGCTCTTGGCTCGAAGGGCGTGAACATCATGGAGTTCTGCAAACAGTTCAATGCCAGAACGCAGGACAAAGCGGGGAAAGTGCTTCCCGTTGTCATTACTGTCTATTCTGACAAGTCTTTCGATTTTATCGTTAAGACTCCTCCTGTTGCAGTGCAACTCATTGAGGCCGCGAAAATCAAAGGCGGATCGGCGGAACCGAATCGTCGCAAAGTGGCTTCCATTACAGAAGAACAGTGCCGCCAGATTGCTACTGACAAAATGGTCGATCTCAACTGTTTCACCGTGGAGAGCGCTATGAAGATGGTGGCAGGTACGGCCAGAAGTATGGGTATTACCGTTAAATAACTTTAATCTTCAAAGAAATTATGGCAAAGTTGACAAAAAAACAGAAGCTTGCTGCTGAGAAGATTGAGGCAGGTAAGTTCTATACGCTTCAAGAGGCAAGTGCCCTCGTGAAAGAGATTACTACCACCAAATTTGATGCTTCGGTGGATATTGATGTGCGTCTGGGCGTGGATCCTCGTAAGGCGAATCAGATGGTTCGCGGCGTGGTGTCTCTCCCGAACGGAACCGGTAAAGTGACCCGTGTGCTCGCACTCGTAGGTCCCGATTTGGAGGCTGCCGCCAAAGAGGCTGGTGCCGACTATGTGGGCGTGGACGAGTTTGTCGAGAAAATTAAGGGCGGATGGACCGAATTTGATGTCATGATTACGCAACCCCAATATATGGGAAAAATCGGTGCCCTTGGACGTATTCTCGGTCCCCGTGGCCTGATGCCGAACCCTAAGAGCGGTACGGTTACGATGGATGTGGCCAAGGCTGTCAAGGAGGTAAAGCAGGGTAAGATTGATTTCAAGGTGGATAAGTTCGGTATTGTACATGCTTCTATTGGAAAGGTGTCTTTTGCTCCTGAAGCCATTGCACAGAACGCCAGCGAGTTTATCCAGACTATTATCAAACTCAAACCTGCAGCCAGCAAGGGTACGTATATCAAGAGCATTTATCTTTCCAGCACAATGAGTCAGGGAATAAAAGTTGACCCGAAGGCTGTTGAATAATTTAATACTGAACGATTATGAAAAAGGAAGATAAAAGCGCTATCATTGCAGAACTGCAAGAGACTCTTGGAAAATATTCGCATTTCTATCTCACTTCCATTGAGGGTTTGAATGCGGAAAAGACTAGCCAACTGCGTCGCCAGTGCTTCAAGAACGATATCAAACTGATTGTTGCAAAGAATACTTTGCTTCAGAAGGCATTGGAGGCAAGAGGTGTTGATGCCCAGCTTTTTGATGCGTTGAAAGGCAATACGGCTCTCATGCTCAGCAACACGGGCAATGCGCCGGCCAAACTCATTAAAGAGATTGTCAAGAAAGAAAAGAATAAGGAGGGAGTGAAACCTGAACTCAAAGCCGCTTATGTGGAGGAAACCGTCTATATGGGTGCGCAGAATCTGGATTTGCTCTCGGCTATCAAATCCAAGAACGAACTTATCGCTGACATTATCGCTCTTCTGCAGTCGCCTGCTAAGAACGTTGTCAGTGCCCTCCAGTCTGGAGGTACAACCATCCATGGAGTTCTCAAGACTCTGGGTGAACGTGCTGAATAAAGCGGCATAAACAAAAACTTTGGTGGCCGCTACAACAAGGTGGTGGCACCGCAAATAAACAAAAAATAATCTTTTAAAATTATACAATCATGGCAGACGTAAAAGCTATTGCTGAACAATTGGTAAACCTTACTGTTAAGGAAGTAAATGAACTCGCTCAAGTCCTCAAAGAGGAATACGGCATTGAACCCGCCGCTGCTGCTGTTGCAGTTGCTGCTCCTGCTGCTGCAGGTGAGGCTGCTGCCGTTGAAGAGAAGACTTCATTTGATGTAGTTCTGAAATCCGCTGGTGCTCAGAAACTCCAGGTCGTTAAGGCTGTTAAAGAGCAGACTGGTCTCGGACTGAAAGAGGCTAAAGACATCGTTGATGCCGCTCCTGCTACTGTGAAGGAAGGTCTGGACAAGGCAGCTGCTGAGGCTCTGAAGAAAGCTCTTGAAGATGTAGGCGCTGAGGTTGAACTCAAGTAATACCTTCGGTAAGTTACCGAAACAGGTTTAGATCCCATGTAGGAATGGGGTCTAAACCTTTTTCTCTGAAAAGAATAAGAGTCTTAACTATTCCTAAAAGTTGGTAAAAATATTGCTATTTTATTAAAATTAGATAAATAACAATGGCTACAAACCAGAAACAGCAAAGAGTCAATTTCTCGGCGATGCAGAAGCAGTTCCCGTACCCTGACTTTTTGGATATCCAACTCAAGTCTTTCCGCGACTTTTTTCAAATGGGGTCCACTCCGGAGCAGCGTCGTAAGGAAGGGCTTTTCCGTGTTTTCTCGGAGAATTTCCCTATTGCGGACACCCGCAATAATTTTGTCCTGGAGTTCCTGGACTATTATGTTGATCAGCCCCGTTATTCTATTGAAGAGTGTATCAAGCGAGGGTTGACCTATGCGGTGCCTCTGAAAGCCAAGTTGAAACTGTATTGTACCGATCCTGACCATGAGGATTTTGATACGGTGGTACAGGATGTATTCTTGGGTACGATTCCCTATATGACGGACAAAGGTACATTCGTTATTAATGGTGCGGAGCGTGTTATCGTCAGTCAGTTGCATCGTTCGCCAGGCGTATTCTTTGGCACATCGATGCACTCGAACGGCACCAAACTCTATTCCGCACGTATCATTCCTTTCCGCGGATCATGGATTGAATTTGCCACAGATATTAACAAGGTCATGTATGCTTATATTGACCGCAAGAAGAAACTGCCGGTTACAACTTTGTTGCGTGCTATTGGTTTCGAGAGTGATAAGGATATCTTGGACTGTTTCGGGTTGGCTGAAGAAATCAAATGTACCAAGGAAAATCTTGGGGCAGCGGTAGGCCGTGTGCTGGCTGGTAATGTTCTTAAGTCGTGGTCGGAAGATTTTGTTGACGAGGATACTGGCGAAGTGGTTTCTATCGAACGTAATGAGATTATCATTGAACGTGAGACCACGCTGACTGATGAACTTGTCCAAAGGATTCTGGAGTCGGGCACTCGCACCATCCTCCTGCATAAGGAGGAGGCGAACGAATCCGACTATTCTATTATCTTCAATACCCTTCAGAAAGACCCCTCGCACTCCGAGAAGGAGGCAGTACTCTATATTTATCGCCAGTTGCGCAACGCTGAACCGGCTGATGATGCTACGGCTCGAGAAATGATTCAGAATCTCTTCTTTTCTGAAAAACGTTACGATTTGGGAGAGGTAGGCCGTTATCGTATCAACCGCAAGTTGGGCACGTCGATCCCTGAAGATACTCGCGTGCTGACCAATCAGGACATGATTGAGATTATCAAGTACTTGGTTCAGTTGATTAACTCCAATGCGGAGGTGGATGATATAGACCACTTGAGCAATCGTCGTGTGCGTACGGTGGGTGAGCAGTTGTTCAACCAGTTCGGAATCGGTCTGGCACGTATGTCACGTACCATTCGCGAGCGCATGAATGTCCGTGACAATGAGGTCTTTACTCCTACTGATTTGATTAATGCCAAGGCAATTTCCAGTGTCATTAACACTTATTTCGGAACGAATGCTCTGTCACAGTTCATGGACCAACAGAATCCTCTGGCTGAAATTACTCACAAGCGTCGTATGTCAGCTCTTGGTCCTGGTGGCTTGAGTCGCGATCGTGCAGGATTTGAGGTTCGTGACGTGCACTATACGCACTATGGGCGTCTATGTCCGATTGAGACTCCTGAAGGTCCGAATATTGGTCTGATTTCATCGCTCTGTATTTATGCCAAAATCAATGATCTCGGCTTTATAGAAACTCCTTACCGCAAGGCAGAGAATGGCGTGGTCAATCTCAATAATGATGAGGTAATGTACCTCACGGCGGAGGACGAGGAGGATATGACGGTGGCACAGGGTAACGCACCGTTGGATGCGAATGGACGTTTCCTTCGCAACAAGGTTAAGGCTCGTTTTGAGGCGGATTTCCCTGTAGTTGCTCCTGATCAGATTGATGCGATGGATGTTTCGCCTTCGCAGATTGCCTCTATTGCTGCTGCGTTGATTCCGTTCTTGGAACACGATGATGCCAACCGTGCCCTCATGGGGTCGAACATGATGCGTCAGGGTGTGCCCTTATTGCGTCCGGAGGCTCCTATTGTGGGAACCGGCATTGAAGGCCAGTTGATTCGTGATTCGCGCACACAACTTGTGGCGGAAGGAGTCGGCGAGGTGATTTATGTGGACGCGGATGTGATTCGCATTCGTTACGATCGGAACGAGGAGGAAGAATTCATTGCTTTCGAGCCGGCCGAGAAAGAGTACCGTATGCCTAAGTTCCAGAAGACGAACCAGAATACGACTATCGACCTTCATCCTATTGTCCGTAAAGGGGATCATGTGGTGGAAGGACAGATTCTGACGGAAGGGTTCGCAACGGAAAATGGCGAACTGGCTCTCGGAAAGAACCTGAAAGTGGCGTATATTCCCTGGAAAGGATACAACTACGAGGATGCTATTGTTCTGAGCGAACGTATTGTGCGTGAGGACATGTTTACTTCGGTTCACGTGGTTGAGCAGTTGCTCGAAGTGCGTGAGACAAAACGCGGTCAGGAGGAGTTCACTTCCGATATCCCGAATGTTAGCGAGGAAGCCACCAAGGATTTGGATGAGAACGGTATCATCCGTATCGGTGCACATATTGAGCCGGGTGACATTATCATCGGTAAGATTACACCGAAAGGCGAATCGGATCCGAGTCCGGAAGAGAAGTTGCTGAAGGCCATTTTTGGTGACAAGGCCGGTGACGTGAAGGATGCTTCGCTGAAGGCTAGTCCATCGCTCTCTGGTGTGATTATCGAGAAGACGCTCTACTCGCGTGCCAACAAGGACCGCAAGCAGAAGCAGGATGACAAGGAGATAATCGCTAAGATGGACGCGGAGTTTGCTGTTGCTGCGGATAAACTTCGTCAGCAACTCATTGAGAAACTGGCGGTTCTTCTCAAAGGCCGTCAGTCACAGGGGATTCATGACCTGTTGGGTACAGAGTTCATCCCCAAAGGAACCGTTATCACAAAAGAGCGTCTTAACCAGATAGATTTCCAGACGGTTATGCTGGCTGGTTGGACAGCCGATGAGCACAAGAATGATCTGGCTACACGCTGCATCATGAACTATACGGCCAAACTCAAAGAGATGGATGCCCGTCTCAAACGGGAGAAATACAATCTCACTATTGGTGATGAACTTCCCAATGGTATTATCAAGATGGCGAAAGTCTATGTGGCCAAGCGGCGTAAGATTCGTGTCGGCGACAAGATGGCCGGTCGTCACGGTAACAAGGGTATTGTCAGCAAGATTGTCCGTGTGGAGGATATGCCTTTCCTCGCGGACGGAACTCCGGTCGATATTGTCCTTAACCCGCTGGGTGTACCTTCGCGTATGAATATCGGTCAGATTTTCGAGGCAGTGCTCGGTTGGGCAGGTCGGGAACTTGGTGTGCGTTTTGCTACTCCTATTTTCGACGGTTGTACGCTTGATTCGCTTAACGAGTGGACCGACAAGGCGGGGCTGCCGCGTGCCGGCAAGACGCAGCTCTATGACGGTGGAACCGGTGAGGCTTTTGATCAAATGGCGACGGTGGGTGTTACTTACTTCATGAAACTCGGCCACATGGTGGACGACAAGATGCACGCGCGTTCCATTGGTCCGTACAGTCTTATCACGCAGCAGCCGCTCGGCGGTAAAGCTCAGTTTGGTGGACAGCGTTTCGGTGAGATGGAGGTTTGGGCGCTTGAAGCGCACGGTGCAGCGCATGTACTGCAGGAGATTCTTACTGTCAAGTCCGATGATGTCACTGGGCGCGCACGCACTTATGAGGCGATTGTCAAAGGTGAATCAATGCCGACTCCGGGACTTCCCGAATCGCTCAACGTGTTGCTTCACGAACTTCAAGGTTTGGCATTGTCCATCAGTATGGAATAATGGATGCCACTATGAAATACAATGTCAAACAGTTTTGATTTCTAACAACTATGGCATACAACAAGCAAGAAAACACCAAACGTACCGGTTTTACAAGAATTACCATTTCTCTGGCATCGCCTGACGAGATTATGCAGAACTCCAGTGGCGAGGTGCTGAAACCGGAAACAATAAACTACCGTACCTACAAACCCGAACGTGACGGACTCTTCTGTGAGCGCATTTTTGGTCCTACGAAGGACTACGAATGCCATTGCGGAAAGTACAAGCGTATCCGTTATAAGGGCATCGTTTGCGAACGATGCGGTGTGGAAGTTACGGAGAAGAAGGTGCGCCGTGAACGCATGGGACATATCAAACTCGTGGTTCCGGTGGCGCATATCTGGTATCTCCGTTCGCTGCCTTCCAAGATGGCGGCGTTGTTGGGGGTTCCTACCAAGAAACTAGACTCGGTTATCTATTACGAAAAGTATATGGTGCTCCAGGCGGGTGCTATGGCAGGGCAGGAAATAGGCGGTGATTTGGTAGCAGACAAAATGCTGCTTGATGAGGAGCAGTATGCGGAAATTATGTCACGTCTGCCCGAAGGCAATGAGCAGTTGGAAGATACGGATCCCGACAAGTTCATTGCCAAGATGGGAGCGGAGGCTATTTACGAACTCCTTTGCAAGATTGACCTTGACGAGTTGAGTTACAGTCTTCGTGCGCAAGCAGACAAGGATGGTTCGCAGCAGCGCAAGCAGGAGGTACTCAAGCGCTTGCAGATTGTGGAGGCTTTCCGTGCTTCCAAGAGCAAGAACCGTCCTGAGTGGATGGTGTTGCAGGTTATTCCTGTTACACCGCCCGAACTCCGTCCTCTGGTACCGCTGGATGGTGGACGTTTTGCCACCAGTGACCTCAATGATCTCTATCGTCGGGTGATTATCCGTAACAACCGCTTGAAACGGTTGGTGGAGATTAAGGCGCCGGATGTCATTCTCCGCAACGAGAAGCGTATGCTTCAAGAGGCGGTGGATAGCCTCTTCGACAACTCACGCAAGACCACTGCCATCAAGTCGGAAGCAAACCGTCCTCTCAAGTCCTTGAGTGATTCGCTCAAAGGTAAGCAGGGACGTTTTCGTCAGAACCTTCTCGGTAAGCGTGTGGACTATTCCGCCCGCTCGGTTATCGTTGTAGGACCGGAACTCAAGATGCACGAGTGCGGTTTGCCGAAGGATATGGCGGCCGAGTTGTATAAACCGTTCATTATCCGCAAACTCATTGAGCGCGGATTGGTGAAGACGGTCAAGAGTGCCAAGAAGATTATCGACCGAAAGGATGCGGTTATCTGGGAGATTTTGGAGTACGTCATGGAGGGTCATCCTGTCCTTCTCAACCGTGCTCCGACACTTCACCGTCATGGTATTCTGGCATTCCAGCCCCGCATGATTGAGGGTAAGGCTATACAGTTGCACCCGCTGGCATGTGCAGGTTTCAATGCGGACTTCGACGGCGACCAGATGGCGGTGCACCTCCCGCTCTCCAACGAGGCGATTCTGGAGGCGCAGTTGCTCATGCTCGGATCGCATAATATTTTGGATCCGGCAAACGGTAATCCTATCACGGTTCCGTCGCAGGATATGATTCTCGGTTTGTACTACATCACCAAACCGCGTGCCGGTGTCAAGGGTGAAGGATTTGTGTTTTATAGTCCCGAAGAGTGTTTTATCGCGCTGAACGAAGGGCGTGTGGATATACATGCCAACGTGCGTGTCCGTATCAACGGTGAACTCGTCGAGACCACTCCGGGTCGTGTGATGGTCAATCAATATGTGCCTGAAGAGGTGGGTTATCAGAATGTAACTCTCAAGAAGGGTGCTGTAAAAGACATTATCTCCAAAGTTATCAAGACATGTGGCGTTGCACGGACGGCCAAGTTCCTCGACGACATCAAGGATCTCGGTTACAAGATGGCGTTCAAGGGAGGTCTTTCGTTCAACCTGAACGACATCCTAATCCCCGAGGAAAAGGCTGCACTGGTGGCAAAGGGTAATGCCGAGGTGGAGAACATCACCGAACTTTATAACTACGGTGAGATGGGTGACGACGAGCGTTATAACAACGTCGTTGGCGCATGGAACAAGGTCGATGCCGCCGTTACCGATGTGCTGATGAAGCACATGCAGGAGGCCGACCAGGGCTTCAACTCTGTTTACATGATGATGGATTCCGGTGCTCGTGGTTCCAAACAGCAGATTAAGCAGTTGGCTGGTATGCGCGGACTGATGGCGAAACCTCAGAAAGCAGGTGCTGCCGAAGGCCGTCAGACCATTGAGAACCCGATTCTTTCCAACTTTAAGGAAGGTCTTTCGGTGTTGGAATACTTTATTTCCACGCACGGTGCGCGTAAGGGTCTGGCTGATACTGCCCTCAAAACGGCCGATGCAGGTTATCTTACCCGCCGTCTGGTCGATGTGTCCCACGATGTCATTATCACGGAAGAGGACTGCGGTACTCTTCGTGGACTCACGGCACGTGCTATCAAGCAGAACGACAATGTGGTCGCTACGCTCACGCAGCGTATCCTTGGCCGTGTCAGTGTGCACGATATTCATGACCTTGACGGTAATCTTATCGTGGCGGCAGGCGAGGAGATTCGTGAAGCCCAGTGCGAGGCTATTGAAGCCGCCGGTATTGAGGAAGTGGATATCCGTTCCGTCCTCACTTGCGAGGCGAAACGTGGTGTCTGTGCCAAGTGCTACGGTCGTAACCTTGCTACTCGCCAGATGGTGCAGAAAGGCGAGGCGGTCGGCGTGATTGCAGCGCAGGCCATTGGTGAACCGGGTACGCAGCTGACACTCCGTACCTTCCACTCGGGTGGTGTTGCCGGTAACGCGGCCACCCAGAATACCTATGCTATCCCGCGTGATGGTCGTATCGAGGTGGACGAACTTCGTACTATTCGTACCGAGAGTGGCGAAACCATCGTGGTCAGCCGTCTCAACGAGATGCGTCTCCTTGACCCCACTACTGGTATTGTACTCACGACCTTCAACATTCCGTATGCCTCCAAACTTTTCATCACTCCCGGCGAGGAGTACAAGAAGGGGCAGATGGTCTGCGAGTGGGATCCTTACAAGGCAAGTCTCGTTATTGAGACGGCTGGACGGCTTCGGTATAGCGACGTCATTGAGGGCGTTACCGCCAAGACAGAGACTGACGAGCAGACAGGTAAGAAAGAGGTGCATATCACTGATACGAAGGACAAGACCAAGATGCCGATGGCGCATATCATGGATGCCGAAGGCAATATCCTCCGTTCATATAACCTCCCCGTCAAGGCTATGCTTGTTCATGCTGACGGAGCGGAGGTCAAAGTCGGTGACAACCTCTTCACGCAGACACGTTCATTCGGTACGGCGGGTGATATCACTGGCGGTCTGCCGCGTGTTACCGAACTTTTCGAGGCGCGCAACCCATCCAATCCTGCTATCGTGTCCGAGATTGACGGTGAGGTCAGCTATGGCAAGATCAAACGTGGTAATCGTGAAATCACGGTCACTTCACGTCTCGGCGAGGTCAAGAGTTATCTCATTCCTCTGACCAAGCAGATTCTGGTGCAGGAAGGGGACTATGTGCGCGCCGGTGTGGCTCTCTCTGACGGAGCAGTCACACCCGACGACATCCTCGCCATTCAAGGACCGACGGCTGTGCAGGACTATATCGTCAATGAGGCGCAGTCTGTCTATCGTCTGCAGGGTGTGGAAATCAACGACAAGCACTTTGAGATTATTGTCCGTCAGATGATGCGCAAGGTAGAGATTCTGGAGGCTGGTGATACACGTTATCTTGAAGGTCAGGTTGTCGAGAAACTCGACTTCTTGGACGAGAACGATCGTATCTGGGGCAAGAAAGTGGTCACGGATGCCGGTGATAGTGAGGTGCTCCATGCCGGACAGATTGTGACGGCTCGCCGTCTCCACGACGAGAACTCTTCGCTTCGTCGCCGTGATAAGAAACTGGTGGAGGCACGTGATGCCGAGTGCGCAACGGCCAGGCAGATTCTCCAGGGTATTACCCGGGCTGCTCTTGGTACCAAGTCCTTCATGTCTGCAGCTTCCTTCCAGGAGACCACCAAGGTTCTCAACGAGGCGGCTATCCAGGGACGCGTGGACTATCTGGACGGAATGAAGGAGAACGTTATCTGCGGTAATCTCATTCCTGCGGGTACGGGTCTGCGGGCTTTCCAGCGCATTGGAGTGCACAATGTCGAGGAGTATGCGGCTATTCAGGCGGCGCGTGCCGCGGCAGAGGCTGCTCTTGAAGATGAAGAATGATGACATGGGCTGCCGTCTTGTCGGCGGCAGTCGTGTATAGGCAGTGGGGCGTGTCTTTGGAGACACGCCCTTTGTTGTGATTGATGGTTGTTGTCATGCCATAACCGTCCTGTTTTTTCCCGCTTTGAAACCCGAATGAATCTTATGTGATTTATATGTGATTCTTATGTGATTAGTATGTTATTAAGCC
>Ga0310690_10003822_pt1 | contig 22071 bp, 20 predicted proteins | sample AusTroGonzalo_MG_2_FD_207661 | JGI IMG/M metagenome (GOLD analysis project Ga0310690, IMG submission 207661) | Bovine rumen microbial communities from tropical cattle in Woodstock, Queensland, Australia - Gonzalo_04 (v2) (version 2) | ecosystem: Host-associated > Mammals > Digestive system >... | reverse complement strand
AATAACTGTTCGCTTTCTCAAATTCAAACTGACGCATGCGAACTATCCCCAGCAGTCTATAAGCTCTTATCTTCTCCATTGAATCATCTGGAAAAAACTTCAAACTGCTACTCAGATACATATCTGCTTTTGTATTTTTACTTATTATTGTATAGATCTCCGCGATTTTTAACTTTACTAATGCCAACGAATGCTCATCTAAGTATTTCGATTCGTCATTCATCACGATAATTTGCTCTAAGCATTTCAGCGCGTCCATCATTCGAAATGAATAATTTCTCAAAACATCCGCAAGAACAGTTAACAACCGGGCTTTATCCTTTAATATTTCAGGGCTTCTTATATTAGATATCTTTGCTAAAATCGATTCTAAATGAGGTATAAGATTAGGTCCCCTTTTAATTTTGTTGCAAATAGTTCCTGTTAATACATGAATACCGTGAACTAACTCCTTTCCTTGCAAATTTTCCAAAATATAATTACAGCCTATTGCGTGATTACTTCTATGTATCGATATATTTGCACCGTCATCCTCTACAAAAGAGTGCTCCTTTAGTTTTCTGATAAAACTATCCGTACTGATTATCCCCGCAGCATCTTTGAAAATACGTTTCGGAACATTCTGTGAATCCATCAAACTTAAAATTAAAAGCAGTAATTTATACTCCTTCTTATTTTGGATAATCTCTTTAAATACGGAACTAACTATCCCATATCGAGTTTCTCCATAACTCGCATTTTCCTTCATTAGCCCTTTTTGTTCACTATTCAGCTCTTTAACGCACTCACCAACAATCTTTCTGTATTCATCAAAACTTATTTTTGTATTTTTCAAATAATACGCCACTGCGCACACATCCAGAGGAAACTCTGGTATCGTTTTCAAAAACTTTTTAACTTTTTCCTTCTCCTCAGCCCCTAAATTTACAAAACCACATCCGTAAACTATGTTTGAGAATAACTCCCTCTTCTCTCGTTCTTCCAAAGATCCTATATCTATCACCCAGTCATGTTTTATAAAACTATTTTCTTCTAAATTTCGATTTCTCGTCGTAATCAAAACACTCCCACATCCCCAAATCTTCTCATTTGTCGGAAAATATTCTTTTATAGATTCAAACGAACTAACATTGTCCATGAGGAGCATCCAACTATTCGATTGTCTGAGTAATCCAGAAACAAATCGTATCAAACTCTTCTTTTTATAGTTAGAATCCTGCAAATTCCTTATTACCTCGAGCTCTCTTTTCTGATTTTCTGTAGTAGCAACATAATCAGCCAATTCCATAAAAGAATTTTGCAATGTCTCTTTCGTCTCGGCATTAATTTCGAATTTAATAGTCTCCTTAGCGGAACTTAATACTTTCCTCGAGATAGTTGTCTTTCCTGCTCCTCCTGTTCCGCGAACGACCACTACGCTAATTCCATCTTGTTCCTTTAATTTCCGAACGATTTTACTTTCTATGTAGGGACGATCTAAGAAATTATCCACAAAATTCAATACATTTCCCACCTCCTTATTTTCTTTTTTGTTAGGATAAAAAACGATCATCATCCCTATTACAAAAATTAAAAACACTATTAATTTCCACAGAAAATTCTTATTATTCGCGAGATTTAAGCCTTTCTTTTCTATTTGTTTCAGATATTCCACCGTAGTACTTTTATCAAAGAAAGAAATAAGTTGTTCTTTAGAATTCGTTTTAGTTTTTTCTTTTAGATTTTTCACATGATATTCTACTGTTTTCACAGATAACGACAACTTTCTCGCTGTTTCCTGATAAGTAGCCCCATTCCTCAGCTCTCGAATGATCATTAACTCTTGAACTGAAAACTCCACACCGTGTATGGTCACCTTACTTTTTTTTTCCATTATACCACCAACCAAACCTAAGCGAGCGTACCACACACACTTTTGGTTGTAAATATTTATAAATACAAACAACCCAAGGTTAAGTTTTATGGAAAAATTTATGCTTCCCGAGTATTTCTCCGATCTATTCTGAATTTTTATAAATTTTCGATTTTTAAAGTAAAATCCGCTGGTTAATTAAAAAATTATCAAAAACACTTAACCCGGTGGACTTTTCCACCGGATTAATCAACACAAAAACAAAACTTATTTTTTCTCTTTCTTATAGAAAGAACCTAATTCCTTATCAAATTTAAATATAAACTCCTCAATTTTCGGAGCAACAAAGGCTCGCCATTTGCTCCCAGAGAACACACCGTAATGGCCAACACCCGGCTGCAAATAGTGATCGTGCATTTCAGCAGGCAGATTTGAGCACAATCCATGAGCCGCATAGCTCTGCCCAGGAGCAGAAATATCGTCTTTTTCTCCTTCGACAGTAAGCAACGGAATGTGTTTTATCTTCTTCAGATCTATGATACGTCCTTTATATTTCATGACACCACGAGGAAGTTCATATGTTTGAAAGACTTTCTCGACAGTCTGCAAATAATAAACATCATCCATGTCCAGTACAGATAAATACTCATCGTAAAATTCTGCATGCTTTTTTATACCCGCAACGTTATTAAGTATTTTATCCTCTAAGTACTGTACATGAGCTCTGTAGTGAGCATCAGGATTCATGTTAATAAACGCAGTAATTTGGATAAATCCCGGGTAGACTCTTCTACCTGCACCAATATGACCTTCAGGAACTGTCGTTAAAAAGTTCCGTTCAAACCAAGATAACGGATAAGTCTCTGCTAATTCATTGACTTGTGTTTTCTTCACTCTTGGATCGATAGGTCCTCCCATTGGAACAATAGTTGCTGGCATGCAAGGATCATTGTCTTCATCCATAATCGCAGCAAGTGCCATAATTTGAACCGCTGGCTGACATACGGCCATCACGTGAGTATTTGGTCCGATATGATGCATAAAATCTATAAGATACGAGAGATATGTATCCAAATCAAAACTTCCGGCTTCCAAAGGAACATCCCTCATACTCTTCCAATCAGTAATGTAAACTTCGCACTTTTGCAGCATTCTTTTTACAGTGTCACGCTGAAGTGTCGCGAAATGTCCTGACACAGGAGATATGATGAGAACCTTCGGTTCCTTGTTCTCTACTCCAACTTTTTTAAATCTCAATAGATTGCAAAAATCCTTCTTCAAAACAGTGGTCTGATAAACTGGATATTCTTTATCTTCGACTTTAACTGAATCAATGTTGAACTCTGGTTTTTTAACATATCTGCTGGTACGCAAAAACATATCAGCAAGACCTTCTGCCAAACGCCCTACTCCTAAATCCATCGCAAACTGATTTTTTCTCAAAGAAGACCGAAACATTTGTGCGAATCTTCTGGATGGCTCCAACAAATATGAAGCGGTATCGTACATTGTATACATATGTTATCCTCACTGTTTCTGATATTGTGACGAAAAATTGTTAATTTTGTATTAATATTCTAAAAATAAATATGAATTCGTATAAAAATGTTCTACAATAACCGACGGAGGTTCTAATGAAATATAAATTTCTTGGTTTGTTATTAGTTACAGCGTGTTCTTATACTCCAGAAAATCCTGATCCTCACAGAGAATTTAATGAGGCGTCGTTGGAACTCAATCTTTCTTTAGATGAGAATGTTCTGAAGCCTGCTTCTGAAGTGTACGAAGGTCTAACCAATGAACCTCTGCGAATGATGTTTTCGAATTTTTTTAGTAACCTAAAGGAACCTTTTTATTTAGTAAACTATACGTTACAAGTAGATGGAGAAAATGTTGCGTCCTCGTTTTCTAGGTTTTTGATTAATTCAACCTTGGGATTATTTGGATTTTTTGACGTTGCTGAATTGATTGGAATACCGAAACACTCCACAAACCACAAGGATACTCTTCACAAGATGGAAGTACCTCACGGAGATTATATAGTACTGCCGATTTTCGGACCATCTTCAACGAGAGATACTATAGCTGAGCCAATTTCATGGTTTGCTGATCCTGTAACTTATTTCATAGGTTGGCCTTTAGCTATTTCTAAGACCGTAGTACAGATGATAGTTGATCGTTCTGAGAATTCTGCATTAATTGATTCAACCATCAATGAATCTGAAAATATTTACTCAACAATGCGTAGCGTGTACCTACAAAAATACGGAATAGGAGACGATGTTCCATCTTCTGACGATGGTCCGTCGCCTGAGGACTAAAAAGTCCTGCTCTCCAACGAAGAACGGTTCAACGATAAACTCAAGAGGTTTTGACGTAAAAGGGAACAAAACCGTTCGAATAGCCCGTGTTTGTTCCTTTTTTTTATAATTAATTCCCTACGACGCGTTGTTTTTTCTTAAATCCGGCTTTCACAACAAGACGAAGCTTCTTTTCCGCGGATCGTACCTCATCATACCAGCTATTAGATCCCTCCGAAGCATCTGATGCGGATATAGAAATTACTCCTTGATTTAAGTAAACCAATTCCCCGAGATCTTCATCTATTGCAGCTACAAATGATCTTGCGCAATCACGGGCATTTTGAGCAGCCTCTTTCATCATATCTTTCTTCAATTTGTTAAAGTCAGACAACTTGTACTCATAATTGCAACGAACTAAAATGTTTTTGGATAACCAACCTGAAAGCATATTTTCTACCTCTTTCGGAGTATCAATGTTACTTGTCGATATTTTTAAGGACTTAGTTATTTCAAATTTTCTGACATTTACCTTTTGACCTTTTTTATATTCTTCAACAGTTCGGTCATAAGTACGACTCGTAATAACAATATCATTCTCATTTAAGTTCAGCTTTTTTAGATCTGATAAAATAATATCAATGGATTTTTGTAATTGATTTTGTGCAAGTTCTATCGTCTCTCCCAAGTTTTCTATATCTATAGTTATTACGCAAACATCAGATTTTACAACTCTTTCAGATAACCCTTTTACCTCGATGAGCTGCTTTGACGAAGAAAATTTTTCTGCCGAAAAATAACCAACAAAAGATAACCCCAACGCGATCACGCACGAATAAACAAACGTCTTCATTTCCCTGCCCTCATTAACATACTGTTCGGATTGTAACACAAACAACCTATTTCGTCAAAAATACCCTCAAACAAATTATCTCATTCGTTCTAAATATTTTTGTAATTTAAATCAAAATATTTTTACTTTATTTCTTCTATTTGCCTAGGAACTTTTGAAACGATAGTAGGTTCGTCAATTTCAATAGTTCGCACATCTTTTTCGTTGTGAATTCTCAATAAATTTATATGAAGTAATCCGTTTACAAACTCTGCATTTTTAACTTCCACACCATCAGCAAGAACAAACGTCTTTATAAATTGGCGCGTCGCAATACCCCGATAAATATAAACCGTGTCGGGATCGCTTTCCTGGTGTCCTCTGACAGTTAATTGATTATTTTCCAGAGAAATATTAATGTTCTGGCGATCAAATCCGGCAAGTGCTAATGTAATTCTGAATCCGTACTGCCCAACTTGCTCAATGTTGTAGGGAGGGTAATTATCTTGAGCTTTGGATATAGTATCAACGAGCCTCTCGAAATGATCAAAGCCTAAAAATAACGGACTATTAAACAATGAAGACAATCTATCCATCTCTAAACCTCCATAAAACCGATTAATTATACTACAGTTCAGCAAAGAAAATAACTATGCATTACTTGCTAAGGTTTTTAACTCATTTTTATCTATTTCAGGAATTTCTTCTTCCTCATTTTCCGGAACATCAGAATCATCATCCAGTGAATCCGCAAGAGTATTTTCTACTGACGCCTGAATAATATTTACCACTTTTGCTTCAGAAAAATCATGTTCTCTAAGCCAATCGACCAATTTATCCGCGTTTTCTTTCTTCTTAAACGGACCGCAAAAGATAAAGGATTCTCCAATTGATGTTTTCGATTGCTCAACATGAACCTTATATCCCTTTCCAACAAGCAATTGCTGAATCTGTAGAGCAACGTTATCCTTAAAATATCCAATAAAAACAACCTTTTTCCCTCGCAAACTATCTTTATCTAAAGGTTGAGGTGATTGGATATTTTTTTCGGTTTTTTCTACAGAACAATCATCGTGATCAGAATGTGACGCGATAATCTCTTTCAGAAGAGAATCCGTCGACATCTGAGAGATACTTTGATTATTTATCTTTGTTACAGCTCTTGAAACCGAAGTGGAGATATTATCTGCACTATTGGAAATTATTTTCATAACTTTATCTGAAATATTATTTGATTGAGCTGCAATTTGAGCATTTATATCTTGCAAAGTAATCTTCTTATCTCCAGCATTTTCAGCAGTTGCTTCTGTTTTTGAAGACAATCCAAACGTAGATGTATTCCCCATGTAGAAGCCGGCAAAGAAAAACAAAGCTCCCAAAGTAATTATGACTATGATTCCTAATATCGCTACGACCTTATTCATATTTTTTCACACAACCTCTGTAATATCAAAACAAAAACCACTATAATGATAGTCATTATTCGTTAGTTTATCAGTGAAAGGTTTACGTTTCGTAAATTTTGGAGGGGTGTGTGCGAGAGACAGAAAAAAGATCCGTTATAATATTAGCTGCAGGCTACGGATCCCGCTTAAAATCATCTGTGCCAAAAGTATTTCACAAAATAGGCGGACTTTCATTGATCGATCATGTTATAAAAACGGCGTCTGAGATTTCCGCAGATAAAATTGTCACGGTATTAAATCCTAAACACGAAGATTTTCAATCAGAAATTACTGGAGACATTGTAAAAGCATTTCAACCAGTACCAAATGGTAGTGCAGATACCGTAAAATTTGCAATGGAGAAATTATCTCACTCAAATTCAGGGTGGGTATATATATTATATGGAGATATCCCTCTGATTTCAGCTAACTCTCTGAATGCAATGTATGATATTGCTGTTTCAAATCCGAATACCTCTGTTGTTGTATTGGCTTTTGACTCTGGACAGGATCAGAATCTGGGAAAATTGGAACTAGCTGAAAAAGAAGGAACAATAAAAAGAATCGTTGAAGCAAAGGATATTACGGAAAAGGACGAAACCATTCCGTTATGCAATGCGGGTTTACTAATTCGCCGTGATGTATTGAATGATCTGCTTTATAAGATCGAGCCAAGTGAAGTTACTCACGAATTTTATATCACAGAAATCGTAAGACTTGCGTATGAAGCGGGATTCGATTGCCGTTATTTCGAAGCATCAAAAGAAGAATTATCCGGCGCGAATACGCGAGCGGAACTTGCAACTTTAGAAAAATATTTTCAGGATCGAATGAGAAAAAAAATTATGAATAAAGGTGTAACTTTAGTCTCTCCTGAAACCGTATTTTTTTATTACGATACCGAAATTGAAAACGCTGTAACGATTCATCCTTATGTCGTATTTGGAAAGGGCGTAAAAATTGAGTCGGGAGCAGAAGTCGGACCTTTTTGCGTAATTGAAGGCGCTGAAGTAAGGTCTGCTCAGGTAGGTCCCTTTTCGAGATTGCGTCCGGGAAGTAAAATTCTTGACGGTTCAAAAATCGGAAACTTCGTTGAAATTAAAAACAGCGTCATAAATGAAAAAACCAAAGTAAATCATCTATCTTACATCGGCGACAGCGATTTAGGAAAAAATACGAATGTCGGTGCCGGAACGATTACATGTAATTATGACGGATTCAAAAAATATAGAACAGAAATAGGCGAAAATGTATTTATCGGATCGAATAGCGCATTAGTAGCACCCGTAAAAATCGCGAATGGAGCGATTATTGGCGCAGGTAGTGTCATAACAAAAGATGTCGATTCAGATTCACTGGCAATAGCTCGTGGATTTCAGAGAAACATTGAAAATTGGGCTGTTAATTTTCGGGTAGAACATTCGAATTCAGTTCAACACTCCAAAAATTCGAAATCCCAAACTCCAAAATCAAATAAAGACTTAGGGCTAAGAAAAATGGCCGAAGAATATTTGAAAAATTTCAAAGAAATCACCAGAGGTAAAAAAAGAAGATAAGTAGATGTGCGGAATTGTAGGAATAATAAGTAAAGACGGCAGCAATGTAGTTTCAGATCTTATAGAGGGATTAGAAAAGTTAGAATATCGCGGATATGATTCCGCCGGAGTAGCGTTGATCGATAATAAAGAAATAAAACGCTGTCGCGCTGTCGGAAAACTAAAAAATTTAAAAGATAAGTTGGAAATTAATCCCGTTTTTGGAACAGTTGGTATCGGACATACCCGCTGGGCAACTCATGGAAAAGCAACAAAAGAGAATGCTCATCCTATGATAACAAAAGATGTTGCTCTTGTTCACAACGGAATTATTGAAAACTACAAAGAGCTAAAAGCTGATCTGGAACAAAAGGGATATAGTTTTACATCGCAGACTGATACTGAAGTCGTAGCGGTTTACTTGCAAAAAGAGTTAGACGATGGATTAACTCCCAAAGAAGCTTTTCGGAAAATGCTAAAAACAGTTAAAGGCACCTATGCGTTTTTAGCTATCTTCAAAACTCTCCCTGATACGCTTTTCTGCGCAAAAAACAAAAGCCCGTTAGCTGTTGGTTTTGGGAAAAACACCTGTGTCGGATCAGATGCCAGTTCGATATCCGCTAATTGCGATGAAATTGTTTATCTCGACGATGGAGAATACGCGGAAGTTACAAAAGATGGAGCAGAATTTTTCGACAATAATTTCAGATCTATAAATAAAACAACTCAAAAAGTTTCAGATGATCTGATTAATTCCGGAAAGGGTGAATATTCCCATTACATGATCAAAGAGATCATGGAGCAGCCAAGTGCAATACGAAAAACTTTATTGAACAATGAAATTCCGACGGACTTTTTGGATCGTACTTCAAGAATTTTAATTCTAGCCTGCGGTACTTCATTCCACGCAGGATTGGTTGGAAAATATTGGTTCGAAAAACATTTGAAATTGCCGACACATGTCGAGATCGCATCCGAGTATCGCTATCGTTCTCCAGTAATTGAAGATAACACTTTGGTTCTCGTAATAACTCAATCAGGAGAAACTATAGATACTCTCGAAGCGATGGAATATGTTCGAAAGAACAACAGCTCATGTAAGTTAGCGGCCATTACAAATGTAGTTAACAGCGCTATTTCTCGTTCAGCAGATTTTGTATTTCATACAGAAGCAGGAGTTGAAATCGGGGTAGCATCAACTAAAGCATTTACGGCGCAATTAACTGTTTTGGCTAAGCTGGCTTTCGGAAAAAGTCCAGAGTTATTGAAACAGCTACAAAATCTTCCGCAAGCTTGTGAAAATTCATTGTTGTTAAAACCGGAAATTGATCAAATTGCTGAAGAAATCAAAGATCGCACAAACGCCATTTATTTAGGTCGAAATAATTTATATCCAATCGCTCTCGAAGGTGCTCTGAAACTTAAGGAGATTTCTTATATTCATGCAGAGGGATTCGCTGCCGGAGAAATGAAGCACGGTCCGATCGCTTTGATAGATGATATAGTTCCCGTAATCTGTTTGTGTCCATCGGGAGATATGTTCGATAAGATGTTTTCCAATATTCAGGTAGCGCAAGCTCGAGGAAAAAATATGATAGTATTTACAGATTCGATCGGCGCTCAAAGTTTTGATGAATCAGTGAAAAAAGTGGTTTTACCATCGATAAGTCAGGAATTATATCCTATATTATACTCAATTCCTTTACAGTTGCTCGCTTATACAGTGACCGTTCTTAAGGGAGAAGATGTTGATAAACCAAGGAATTTAGCAAAATCAGTTACAGTGGAGTAAAAGTATGAGCTCAGATTTAGAATATGCAAAATCAGTTTTAAAGCAAGAAATTGCGGGACTTGAAGCGATGTATTGGGCTCTGGATAGCAGTTTTGTTTCTGCTGTCGAGTTGATGTACAAAAAAAGAAATGGACATGTAATCGTTTCGGGAATGGGAAAACCCGGGCATATCGGAAAAAAGATTTCCGCGACTTTGTCTTCCGTTGGAACACCGTCTTTCTTTTTGCATCCGGCAGAAGCTAGTCACGGAGATTTAGGGGAGATTTCAGATGAAGATGTGTTGTTAGTACTGTCTCTGTCCGGAAATACTCAGGAGCTAATTCCGATGCTATCTTATGCCAATCGTTTTGGAATCGACATTGTCGCAGTTACAGGCAATCCTGAAAGCATTTTAGCGAAATCAGCCAGCGTAGTCATATTGATGCCGAAAATTGACGAAGCTTGCCCTTACAATCTGGCTCCGACAACCACTACAACCATGATGTTAGCAATAGGAGATGCTTTGGCTTTGTCGTTGCTGAACAAGAAGTCTTTTACGAGAGATGATTTCAAAAATTTCCATCCGGGAGGAGCATTGGGAAAGCGACTTTTGAAAGTTTCGGATCTAATGCATACAGATACTCCAATTGTTCATAAAGATACTCCGATGAAAGATGTTCTGATTGAGATGACAAATAAATCTTTTGGGTGTGCCTGTGTCGTTGATGAAGAAGGAAAAATCACAGGAATGATCACCGACGGAGATCTCAGAAGAAAGATTGATTCCAACTTTTTGAATAAAAAAGCTTTTGAAGTTATGACAGCAAATCCTCGTGTTGTATCAAAAGACATGTTCGCTCAGGAAGCTACGAAGATTATGAACAAGTGTTCCATAACGAGCTTGATAGTCTGCGAAGAGGGAAAACCTTGCGGAATTCTTCATATTCACGATTGCTTAAGAGCCGGTCTTGCTTAATAGAAAGTGGAAAATCCGCACAATCTCTTTTATCTTTTTAGTAGCTGCCGGGTTTGTATTATACAAAGTAGGAAGATCTCTTGTAGTTGTCCCGAAGATTATTCACAAAAATAAATCGGTGAAAACTTCGGAGAAAAATGAATTTTCTAATGTGATGTACTCGTCCTTTGATAAGGATTCCAATAAGATCACATTAAAATCATCTAAAATACAAGAAAAATCAAAAGATTCCTTTGATTTCAGCAAGTTATCAATTACATTTAAGAGCTCTCCGCAAGAAACAGTAACTGTCTTGGCAGATCAAACCCATTTTATTTCTCAAAAATTCAAACAAGCAGAAATGAAAGGGAATATAAAGCTTTCTACTGAAAACGGCCTGTTGCTAGAAACAGAGGCATCTTTTATTGATATTGATCGAAAAATCGCTAAAGGAGATACTGATATTCTGATCACTCAAAATGATACCAAATTCTCCGCGAAAAAATACCATTTTGATATGAACAAAAAGATTATAACTCTTATCAAAAATGTAAAAGGAAATCTTTCAAGCGACCAAATAACAACAGATAAATTGATTATTGAGTTCGAAAAAGAAATAGGAAAAGATTTTAAAAATGTTCATGCTTTCGGAAATTCTTTCTATAAAACTGATCAATATGATCTAAAATCCAGTAAAGAGATGATATATAAAAAAGAATTTGCAGAAGCGAACGGAAATGTAGATTTGGATTTCGTAAAAAACGGTAAAAATTATCACGTTAATGCAGATAAGATCGTTGTAAATTTTCAAAAAAATCTCATAAAAAAGGTCTCAGCACACAATAATCTCATAATAAATGTAGATAATTCGACCTTAATAAAGGGAAATGACGGAATATTGGAAAATGATCTACTCACCGTTTCTAAAAATGTTACAATCACCAACGAAAAAGGAAATATTCTCTGTGAAAAAGCTATACTAAACATAAAAACAAGTGATATAAGAGTATATAATTCAAAGGGCATTATAAAAAAGAGAAAGTAGATGGCAAGTAAACTGACGTGTAAGAATTTGAAAAAATTTATAAAGAAAAAACCGATTCTTAACGGCATAAATTTGCAAGCTGAACAAGGACAGATCGTTGCGCTATTAGGTCCTAACGGTTCAGGAAAAACTACGACATTTTCCGTTCTTTGCGGTTTGATTAGTGCAGATGAAGGTCAATTGTTCCTTGATGATACAGATATTAAAGACCTTCCCATGTATAAGAGATCTCGATTAGGAATCGGATATCTTCCGCAAGAGCCATCTGTTTTCAGAGGATTAACTGTTGAAGAAAATATTTATGCAGTTTTAGAAATGAAAAAGCTTCCTAAAACTAAAATCAAAAAAACATTGGATTCTTTGTTAAAAGATCTATCTTTAGAGAGAGTTCGCAAATCCCCTGCCGTTATTGTATCGGGGGGAGAAAGACGAAAATTGGAAATCGCACGCGCTCTGGCTGCCGATCCGAAATTTATTTTGCTGGATGAGCCTTTTGCTGGAATCGATCCATTAGCTATTGCTGATATGAAAGAAATGATCAGTATTTTAAAGTCAAAAGGCATCGGAGTAATTATTACAGATCACAATGTTAGAGACACTCTTCCGATAGCTGATTATGCTTATCTGTTGTTCGAAGGAAAAGTTCTTGTTGAAGGAACTCCTGAAGAAATAATCTGTAACGAAAAAGCCAAAAAACTTTATCTCGGAAAAAGTTTTTCAGAAAAATAAAAACCGGATGGTTCCATTGTTTAACCTTTATTAACCTTCTTCGGATATAGATAAAATATGAAGTGTAATTCTTCAGAATTTTATTTATACTGTTATTGAGTAGAATTTAGGAGGGTAAGATGAATTTTTCTTTTTCGGGTAGACATATGGAAATTGGAGAGTCCCTCACGCAAAAAGCTAGGGATGCTTGCAAAAAGTTAGCTGCAAAATATCGCGTGGAGTTTTTGGATGCCAATATCGTAATGAAAAAGGACGCGTATTTGTTTATTACAGATATGACAGTTAAAACCAGTACAGGGAATTCATATTTTGTTACAGATAACGCCGAAGAACCTATCTTAAGTTTTGAAATAACTCTCCAAAAATTGGAACAACAGTTTCAGAAAAAAAGAAAAAGTTGTAAGAGCAATAAAAAAGTAGAATATAACTCTTTCGATAATCCAGTATCGGAATCAGAAGAGAATTCTCCTATGATTATCGCAGAAATTCTCGATGATCTTCCGTTAATGAGCGTAAGTGAAGCTGCTAAACATTTGAACAAAGATCGTCACGTTTTTATTTTTGAAAACATTTCTAATTCCGCAGTCAACGTTGTTTACTGGAGAAGTGACGGAAACATCGGCTGGTTAGATTATAAAATCAAAAGATAATCGTAATTATTTGATCAAAAGGCAGAGAAAATCTCTGCCTTTTCCTATTCTTTTTTGTTAAAAAATGAGGAATTATTGGTGACTAAAAAAGACAAGACAGAATGTCGTACGCATCGTATTTCTATAATTAATACCCCAGATCGTCCTTATTTAGAATGGCTTTCCAATGGAATCAAAACGGCAGAAGGTCGGGTTAATACTCCATCTCGCAGAAAAATGATAGTAGGAGAATATATTTTCTTGTTTGATGATAAGAGAGATCAAAATATTTATGGAAGAATCTCTTTTAAACATGAATATAAAACTTTTAGAGAAATGCTATTAACTGAAGGAGTAAAAAATATGCTTCCTTTCTTAAACTCCGAAGACTTAGAACAAGGAATAAAAATTTACGAAAGCTTTCCCGGAGCAGAAAGAGTGAAAAAATTCGGTTGTGTCGCCATTGGAATAAAAGTAATCAAAGCGAAATTGTAAATCTAAGTTACACTTTCCTCTTCGCGTAATCTCTGGCTTTTTCCAAGTCTTCGTATGTATCTATGCTGATCGGAGAGTCTTTATCAATAACAGTGATTCCTATGGTCATACCACTTTCTAAAGCGCGCAATTGTTCAAGTTTTTCCGTTTTTTCAAGAAAACTCTGTGGAAGACTAACAAATTTCTCTAAAGATTCAGCTCTAAAACAATAAATTCCAACATGATTATAATAAGGACCGTTATGAGGAACAGCTTCTCTGCTGAAATACAACGCTTTTCCCTTTTCCGAATCAGAAAACGAAATCACTGGTTTTACGGTACTCGGTTGAAGATAAGATTTATCTTTTATCGGAGTAGCGAGCGTTGACATATCATAATTTGATTCTTTAACAATCTCTCCAGCTTTTTGAATAAACTCCGCATCCAAAAAAGGAAGATCTCCCTGAACATTAATAATATACTTATATCTTCTTTCGGTATCAAACTTCTGCCATGCCTCGAAAACTCGATCCGTGCCAGATGGAAGGTCCGGATTCGTCAAAATTGCGGTACCTCCAACACTTTCAATTTCATCGCTCACCCGAGAATCGTCGCATGCCACAATAACATCTCCGACCCTTGCTGCCATCGCACATTCAAAAGCTCTGACAATTAAAGGCTTCCCTGCTATATCCGCTAAAACCTTTCCCGGTAACCGAGTCGATGAAACACGCGCAGGCATCACAACCAATGTATCACTCATATTATCTCCGGATTTTCATGGTGCGGTCGAGAAGACTTGAACTTCCACGAAATAACTTTCATAGCGACCTCAACGCTACGCGTCTACCAGTTCCGCCACGACCGCACAACCTCTCTTCTTATAGTTTAAAATTGAACCTTTTTCAAGCCCATATTGAGTCTAAACTCGCTCTACTCAGCCTCATCAAATGTCTCATCATTCTCAGAGTCACAAGAGGCTTCAATGTCTTTTTCATCAACAACCGAAACACCTTCTTTCTCAATGGCTTTCACAGACATTCCTTCATATGGATTATAGGTATCGTCCTCTGCAATATCGTCTAAATCTTCTTCTGCTTCCTCTGATGGCATAAACGAACGGAAACTATTGATCGTTGCCTCTTTCAAATTATCGACAGATACTGTTTTTGCCGCGATCTCTCTCAGAGCAATCACAGGCTTCTTTTCACCGTTACCTTCTACGGTAATTGCATCTCCTGCCAATATCTGACGCGTTCTTTGCGCAGCAAGCACCACTAAATCGAAGCGATTCTGAACAACCTTTTCGCAATCCTCAACAGTTACACGAGCCATAAACTCTCCCTCATCTTATTATCGACGAGGAATGATATTATATAAGCCCGAAAATTTCAATCTTTTTATTTCGACGAAAAAGAATTTATCATTCCTATAATGACTGGTCCCAACATGACTATAAACAAGCACGGCATAATGAAAAACATCATAGGTAAAGTCAACAAAGTCGGAGCCTGAGCTGCTTTTCCCTCTGCCATAAGCATTCGCTTCTCTCTCGACTCAATTGCCAACTCTTTTAGAGATGTCGACAAAGATGAACCATACTCAAGAGCTTGGCTGAGCGTTTTGGAAATAGTCTTAATCTCAAGACAGTCTGTTCTGTTCTCCAAATTTGTAAACACCTGTCGATGATCCGGTATCATTTCCAACTCAATAGATGTCAAACTGAGTTCATCTGCTAAAACCGGATTGGAAGTTCTCATTTCTCGAGCTATTCTTCTGATAGCTTTGTTTAAATCCAAACCAGATTCGGTACAAATAACTAACAAATCAACTAAATCAGGAACTCCTTTATCAATGGCATCTTTTCTTTTATTTGCCAGCATCTCGTAGTTTAAATCAGTTAATTTATGTCCACCCAACACTCCTCCGACTACCGCAATGAGAATTGCCAAGTATATAGGAATATCAAAGTCATTTGTACCCAATAGAAGCAAAAGTACCAGAAAAATCGCTATCCCAGAAATAAACTTGGATTTCATAAATTCTTCCATTGCATTTTCTTGTCTTACTCCAGCCTTTAAAAGCAAAGCTTTCATATTTTCGATCAACTCCGGATATCTTTCACCTATAAAATTAAATAACTGATTATTTCCGAACATTGGACCTTTCTTCCTTAAACCAATGCTTTCATCTTCTTCACTGAAATCACCTTCGACGACCTCCGAAGCTTGTACTCCTACCCTTTTTATTCTGGTCGCAACTTTTATACTACTCACAATCTTGTAAGCCCAAACATCAGCGTAAGGTTTTATCCAAAAATAAGCAGCAAAGGTAACGCAAAAAGTAATTATATCCAGAAACGACTCTCTCATTTTTACACCTTTATCTTTGTCGCCTTCAGCATAAAGAAGGTCCCAACAGAAAACAGAACTATAAGTATTTTTAGTAAGGTTTGTCCCGACCCTGTTTCCGTAAACGTTCTTAAATGAGCAGGGTTCAAAAGAGCCATAATGCCGGCAAATCCAAACGGCAAAGCACTAAGAACTATAGCAGACATTCTGGCTTCCGCAGACATTGCCTTCAACTTTAACCCCAGTTCTAACCTTTTTCTCACAATACTGCTAAGATTCGATAAAATTTCACCAAGCATACCACCGTTTTCCATCTGTAAAACTAAGGCCACAACTAAAAATCTAAACTCTTCTAAATCTATTTTATCAGCAGCTTCTTGTAAAACCTTTTCCGGTTCGACACCTAAATCCAACTTTTGACTAATTATTCGGTACTCCCCAGCAACCGGATCTTTGGATTCCATACTGACTAATTTCATAATACGACCAATGTTCAGACCTGCTTTGACTCCTCGAATCATCATATCAATCGCATCCGGAAACAATTGCAGAAATTCCATCTTTTTTTTATCTGCTCTGGATCTCAAATAGTTGTATACCAAATATGCGCCTACGCACATACCAATAGGAACACCTGTTAAAGCTTTTAAAAAATTAAAGTAAAGAATAACAAAAGACATTGCAACACCACCGCAAAAACAATAAATCACAAAATGACCAACAGTCATATCCGTAATTCCTGCTTTTTTCATTATTCTCCAGATTCTGTTAACAATATTTTGAGCATGATCACTTGCTTCACTTATTCCCTCGAAATCATTTTTGGCAAATGTCGAAATTTTATCAGCCCCAGCAGATTCCAGAAGCATATCCTGCTGTTTAGATAACATACGCAATCGTCTCCTCAGCTTGGCTTCCGGAGACTCTTCTTCCTCCTCACTCTTCTTTAATGTAGGTTTTGACATAAGCATATAAGTTACATATACGCAAAAGAATGAACAGAAAAAGAAAAACAAAAAATCAATAAGAGTCGCCATCGTTATCTCCTCCTTCCCCTCCATTCTTCTCAATCGCTTGTCTCATTACACTAAGTAATTCTTTATCCAAACCGTATGTTATAGCTTTATCTAAGAAAGCCGGTTGTTCAACTCTTGCTTCAAATCTTCCTATAACTTTATGATCCTCTGATTCTCCTATCGGAACGAATTTAAATAAGTGTTGATATTGGATATCACCCCTCTCACTGATACCTGTAACCTCGACTATCTCTGTAATTTTTCTTGTACCATCATGAAGTCGCTCCGTCTGGACAATCATATTAATAGCACCCGCAATCTGCGCTCTCACTATCTCGCTAGGCAAATCAAATCCAGACATTGCGACCATGTTCTCCAAACGAATAAAAGCTTCTTTTGCTCTGTTCGCGTGAATTGTTGACATAGATCCATCGTGACCTGTGTTCATGGCTTGTAACATATCGATACATTCTTCACCACGAACCTCTCCGATAACAATTCGGTCAGGTCTCATACGAAGCGCGTTCTTAACTAAATCTCGGATGGTTACTTCTCCTTTGCCTTCAATGTTTGGAGGACGGCTTTCCAAACGAACCACGTGAGGTTGCTGTAATTTCAGCTCTGCGGCATCCTCACACGTTACGATACGCTCTCTAGGATCAATAAGTTGAGATAACGCGTTCAACATTGTTGTCTTTCCGGAACCTGTACCACCCGAAACAATGATATTTAGTCCGCAAGTTGACGCTATTTGCAAAACTCTCACCATTTCTTCGGTTAAACTGCCGTGAGTCGCCAGATTATGCAAATCCATAGCTTTCTTAGAAAATTTACGAATTGAAATGGAGGCCCCATCCAAAGCAATAGGAGGAACAACTATGTTAACACGGCTACCATCAGGAAGACGAGCATCACAAAGCGGACTTGAAGTATCAACACGACGACCAACCCTGTGAGCAATACGTTGCGCAATCTGCATAAGGTGAGCGTCATCTCGGAATTTTACTGGGACTAATTGCATAAGACCTCGTTTCTCAACATATATTTGGTGAGGTCCATTAACAACAATATCCGAAATGGCTTCATCATCTAACAAAATTTCCAAAGGACCAAGACCGATCATGTCATTGACCAACTCTCGAGCTATTCCTATCTGCTCTCTTTTAGTAATCTGAGCTCGACGCTCCTGAGCGAATTCGAAAACGAAATTTTCAATCTCAACCCTCAACTCCTGCGGAGTCAATTTAAAAGCTGTTGCCAAATTAATTCTGTTTAACATTGTGTCGTGGGCTTCCTTTCGGAAAACCGTAAGTAAAGGAGATTCTTCAACTACCGCATCTTTTACTTCCTCAGCCATTTAAACTCTCCTATTACTTCTTCCACTTACCAATTGTACTAAGAACATTATTCTTAATTTGTTCAAAATTAAGACCTTCTTTTTCAGAAATAGCCTTAGCAATAGCCTGATTTTCATTCTTTCCAAGGATATCATCAGCGACTTCATTTAAAATCTCTGTTAAAGGACCTTCAGAAACAACCAAAGGCTGACCAATATTCGCTGCGGCAAGAGTAATAGTCTCATCCAGAGGCATAACGTAATCAATTTTTCTTCCTATTACTTCTTCAAATGATTCTTTTGTAATAGCTCCGGCACTGGAAAGTCCATTTTTATTATCGATAATGATAACCTTTTTACCGTGGTATTCTGTAGCTAACAACTCCAACAATCTTGCCGCATTTTGAGCTGATGCCATGGTCATTTCGATCATAATCACGAAACAATCCGATTTCTTCATGGAAATTTTATTGATCTCATTAACATCTCTTTGCGCATCTACTAAAACATAGTTAAATTGTTTCTTCAATAATGCCATTAAAGCTTCAAAAGCTTGAATATCAACCTGCACGCCTCTGACCAAGTCACACAGACCACCAAGATAATACAAACGCTGCGTACATTTTTTCAAAATCGTCTCAGTAAAGTAATCGTCGATTTTATCCGGAGACTCCAAAATATCTAAATAAGCATTTTCCGCTTTTATATCCAGTAATAAATTCGCTGTCCCATACAGAAAATCCAAATCCATAACCAAAGTACGCTTAAATCTTCTATTTGCAAGCAACCAGCCAACGTTCGCAACAACTGTCGTAGCTCCTGCCCCACCAGTTGCACTCATAACGTGAATTAACTTTCCCTCTTTCGTTATTTCACTCTTAAGACCATTGGCTTCTTCAATAGCACTCCTGAGCAAAACATTACTCAAAGGCTTAACTATGTAGTCAACCACTCCTAATGCCTTTAAATCCCTGAACAAACCAACTTCGTTTCTCGAACCGATAACGATAATAGAGATATTCGGAGCGCTAAATTCTTTGACTTTTTCAACATCCCCCAAAGGTAACTCTGAATTAGAAACATCAATTATCAATACTTTCGGGCTTCTGTTGGTTTTCAAAAATTCCAAAGCATCTGTTATATTCCCCATCCTGGCTTCAGCATAGGCCATATTCATTTCTCTTATAACATTCCAAACTATCTGCTCAGAAACCGGATCATTCACGAAAGCCACTAGGTTGTGAGGTAAATCAGACGTACTTTTAGCCATAACAAATCTCCTTTCCGCTTAGATTAGTTGCTACTCGATAGACCACTATTCGATGGACCACTACTCGACACATTACCAATTGCCTTAATTGCATCTTCAGTTCTCTGACCTTTGTATTTTCTAGGAGAAATCAGATCAGCACTATTTGCTATCATCTCCTCGAGATTGGAATTCATCGATTTACCGTAATCAGGTAAATTTTTCTCCGAATCACAATCTCCTATAGACTCGGTCCACAGATCAGTTTCCGTTTTGTGAAGATCATATTTCAGAACATCAACTCTGACTCCTTTTTCAGCATCTTTATATACACAAATTCCGGAATCAACGATGCGACTTTCTAAAAAGCCTGCCTTAACCATCTGGGATTTTACCTGAGTTATAAGTTTCGCTCTTTGCGTCTTCAATACCGGAGAATTTGAAACTATCATAAATCCAATATTTTCAATTCCTTCCCCTTTTGAATCTCTCAGTAATTTTTCCAACTTCACTTTGTCAGAAGCTAACATTTGAAAATCGTTATTTACTTTAAAAAAGTGAGAAAACTTATGCTCTGTTATATTAATCTCAGGCTCCTCAAAAGCTTTTATCGATGATTCCACTTTTTCATTACTACATCCTGTTAACAACAAACCAATTGCCGTCAAACTTAAAAAATATTTCATAACCAATCTCCTTACTTTATAGAAAACCCTGCACTATCTGCACTCTTATTATTAACTGAAGTAAATCTTCTCTTTGTAATTGATTTCAGAGGAGATAACAGTTTTGGAACAGCATCTACTGGAGTCTTCAATTTTTTCGAAGATGGTTTCACAATGTAAGGTGTAACCACAACAACCAGTTCTCGCTCGTCCAACTCAGGAGCAGCACTCTTAAATAAAGAACCTATCAATGGGATATCCGCTAAAAACGGAGTTTCGATAGAAGTTTGCTTTTGTGTTTTTTGTAACAAACCTGCCAAAACCATACTTTGTCCGCTACCAAGCTCTACTACTGTCTCTATAATCTTTTTATCCAACTCAGGAGCACTATCGTCGTCCTTCGTTTTTCCAATAGAGCTGACTTCTGTTTTTACTTTTACATTTATTCTATCTTCAGAAAGAACTATCGGAGTAAACTCGAGAATAGTTCCCCAATCTTTAAATTCTGTTGTTTTATTTGAACCACTGTCTCCCTGATTCACCGTATACCCATACTGTCCCCCAGATTCAAACTTTGCTTTTTGCCCAGACAACGCCACCAAGTTAGGTTCAGCCAATATCGTCCCAAAAGTTTCTGTGGCTACAGCATCAATCAAAGCCGCTAGATTATTCATTCCCGCAGACACAACCCATCTACCACCAAGTACATCAGCAGAAAGAATACCTTCATCCTTCAATAATTCTGTCGCTACAGATGAAGTAAATTCAGGGAATTCTTTTGTACTTCCACCAGCAGCCATACCTATAACACTTGAAGAACTCGTAGAAGATAATGTTCGCCAATCTATTCCTAAAGATTTTTTTACATTCCTTGTAACCTCAGCAATCTTCACCTTCAACAAAACCTGCGTAGCTGTTGCTATCGTTATTTTATTAATAATTGACTCTGTCTTAACAAATCGTACAATAATATCCATTACGTCTCTGGCCATCTCAGGAGAAGGCACCTCCCCCTTCACCATCAGCTGATCATTAATCGAAACAAAATCCAGCTCCAAGTCAGGGAAAACCTCCGAAATCGCTCTTTTGATTTCATCTAACTTATAAGTAACTCTTATTATGTAATTTCCTAAAACATCACCATTTTTATCGTAAAATTTTAAATAAGTTACTCCCGGAGATTCTCCACGAACATAAAATGAATGGTTATCCAATGTTTGTATATCCGCTATCTTTGGATCAGAAACAAAAATTTGATCAATCTCCGTATCCAACTTGAATATTTGGTTTTTACCTTCCTCAATACTCAACTCTTCTTGGACATCTTCTTTAAATTTTTTTTCTTGAGCTTTTTTATTCCTCTGACTTCGCTTATCAAAAATATAATTCTCTTTCATTATTCCATTATTCTTATTCGCGAAAGATCCACTAGCAAAATTCTGACCAGCCTTATTCTCTGATAAATTCGCTTTAGTGTCAGCAGCCAAAACATCTTGCACCGCCGTCATTCCCAAGAAAGCTAAACAAATAACACTTAACTTTTTTTTCATATCACTTCTCCTACAAAAATTCCTTGTTACATATTCCCATCTTTCATCGAACTACTCATCGATCCCACATTGTTTTTCTTACCATCTTTATCAAATGTTTCCTGCTTTTCTATTAACTTTCGGTATATTTTCATAGTCTTCTTATCATCCTTTTTCTTATCCCTTGAATACTGACCTACACTCCCGGATGTGATTTCATATTTACTCGAATCTCCTGATACAGCACCATCCGACAATTTAGGAGATGTACTTCTCATACTCAAATTATTCATATTGCGCAAAAGTACAGACAGATTGTTTTCCTTTTCTTGTTGCTGCTTGGCAGACTCTCTCAATA
>Ga0310690_10003821_pt1 | contig 22071 bp, 43 predicted proteins | sample AusTroGonzalo_MG_2_FD_207661 | JGI IMG/M metagenome (GOLD analysis project Ga0310690, IMG submission 207661) | Bovine rumen microbial communities from tropical cattle in Woodstock, Queensland, Australia - Gonzalo_04 (v2) (version 2) | ecosystem: Host-associated > Mammals > Digestive system >... | reverse complement strand
ACATCAATCGGTTTGTTATACAAATTCACGCTGTCCCGCGCCATCGTTTCAAGGTTCACACCCTGACCATGCGTCAGCATAAACCGGTATCCGCAAACGTCAATAATCTGAGTCTGAGGCGCGTCATCGTCAACGATCCAAACCCACTCATCCTCGGAAAACCGCGCACGGAGATAATGCATCACAATCCGTTCGAGGTTCTCTTCCGGGAACTGTCCGGCTTTCGATCCCAGCGGCCTGATCTCCCCATGGTTTCCGCGCACAGCATATACGCGGATCGGCAACTGGACCAGTTCTTCCAGATCAACCAGCCACTGCGCCATGGTTTCACTCAGCTTCATCGCGCTTTCCACAATGCCGTACTCCAGCCGCTGAAGCTGTCCCGCTCTCAGCATACCGTCCAGCATATCGCCGACAATCATCAGCGTAATTTGCTCCGGCTTTTCTTTTTCGGCAATCCGCGCAACATGGTTCATCAGCATCGCCATACGCTCTTCAAATACCAACGAGTTGTACCAATTGATCTGATCGCCGAATAAACCATTCACCGTAAAGTCTGCGCCGTAATGGAAATCGCCCATTCCGACAACCAACTCGCGCCTTGTGTCCGACTGCTTCGGTGTACCGGTATGAAACTTGTCGAGCTTGATCTCCGGCAGGCTTTTGATCGCCTCACTGATCCGTTCGCACAGCAGTTCTGTCCGCGACATTTCCCGCATATCCTTTCGGATGCCGCGCTGAATGTCATACATTTTCTGGCGCTCCATGAATTCCCGGCTTGCGTTGTCCTGCTGTTCACCGGAAAACCGCATTCCGGCGTCGCTTGCCAGCTTCACGCCGACACCCGCTTTCCGGAGCGTTTCCGGACTGCATTCCAGATCGAAGTCTGCGACAATCTCTGCCCAGTCGCGGTCGCTTTCGCCGTTCTTCTTGTCAAGCACTTCCTGAACCAGTTCCCATTTTTCCATTGCGTCGAGTTGTTCAATCAGTCGAGCCAATTTCCTTCACATCCTTTATAAGTGGACCCGGCGGTAAACTGACCCGCCTTAGAAGCCGATCTTTAGGCCCAATATGTAAACGAGACTCATGATTCTTTTCTGCATAAAGAAGATGATTGCTGTCAGAGTCTCATGAAAAAACAAGACGCATTTCAAAAGCGCCAACGTGGTCCGCTTCCCCTGAGAGGCGTGTTGGCCAATCCGGTCAATCATTCAAACATGTTATTGCTGTCTGCGCCTTTGGACTGGTCGGCGCCGAGGGTTCTGCCCCCTCACGGGATTTCTCCCGGGCGTTTTAGGGACGCCTATGTCTGCTGTTCCATCACGCGCCGATATAAAACGCCATACCCGTCGATATGGCGGCAAGGAAAATAACGAGACGCAATATAGAGAAAGGGGATCTTAGGAGAACTAAGATTAAAGAAGAGCTTATTTGCATTTTATATGTTATTTGCTGTGTGCGTCTCTTGCGGTCAAATTCTGATCACTTTGACCTCGTTATATAACATGTCGTAAAACTTGTTCGGTGTATCGTCTGTCGCCAGAATCCGATCCATGTCGTACAAGTCCCCAAATTCGGTTTCAACTGGCTGATATTGAACCTCGTCTGGGTCGATCCGATACCTGATACCATTGTGTTCAAAAACGCCGTCTGTATCCACGCGGCACCATTCACCGCCATGGATACCGATCCGGTTCCGTTTATGATACATACTCTCCGTCGGCGCCTTGCGAACCTTCTGTTTCTCGTACTTATCTGCCTTCGCATCCAGTTCGTCTACCATAACCTTGAATCCTGCACATTCTTCACGGTCAATTGCGTCTGTCGTTCCACCGGTCGCATACACCATGTTCTCAACAAACGCCGGACAGTTTGATATCGGTACTTCTCGCCTCGCATGCATAACTTTTTTGTAGTCCGTTTCGATTCCTTTTGTATTGCCTATCAGCAGACAGTACGCAATAGAATCAAGGAAACGTTTCACCTTAACCTCGGGAGGATACACGCCGCCGGAATCGTTCAGCCAATTCCGGTCGCAGTATCCTTTCCATCGTTCCTATATTGCTCCAACGCGGTCAACCAGTTCATCACGCGTTTCAGCAGACAGGATGGTGAGTTTTCCGGATGGTTCCGAAATACGATAGCCTATCGCCATAAAAACCCTTCCCTCTATTATTATTAAATAAGTAAGCAGTTTTGCAAACAAACATCAAAATCGTACCATTTCGCTCAGATCCGTAACCCGCTCCTTGAGCTTTTTGTTCTCCTCCAGCAGGTTCGCGATCACGTCACGATACTCTTTTAAATGGTATGCCGACCTGCAACTGACACACATTTCGCCGCACGGTCCATAGCACGAATCAATTTCCTTGATTGCTTCCTCAGCGGTCAAACTCATCCCTCCTCGATGCCGCGTGACACAGCGCCGCAATAAACCAGCCAAACGTCACCGATATCGGTATGATTGCCAACAACCACCACGCACTGATCATTTCCGGGACTCCTCCTTAGCTTCCTTTGCCAGATATTCATAAATTCCCATCAACAGGCAATCCAGCAACAGATTGTCACGGTTTGCCGCACGAATCTCTTTAAACTCATCTAGCACCTTCATAAAATAGTCTACATTAAATTCAGGGTGCTGATGTTTCATTACAATGTCATACGCAATTCGGAATGCCTGTTTGATCATCATCTCATTCATACCGCACCTCAAATATGGCAATCCACAAGATTGACATACGGATTCGCATTGCTGTAAATCCATGCCTCCCATTCGGCATAATACCGATCGGCATCCTCCGCTGTCTCATCACTTTCGGCAAACCATCCAACACGTCCGGCAGAATGCCATACACCATCCGGCGTGATAAATGCCCACGGCACAGTACGGCTTACTTCCTTTACATATTGTTCCTTCGTCTTGTACCGTTCCAGATAATATTTCTTGTTCCACAATCCCGGCGGTTCAGCAAATGCATTCTCGCCGACGAACGAATCCCAGAAATCTTCCGCGTCCGCAACAGCCTCCTTGTCATACGGGAACCAGTCAATATCATTCTTGCGGTAATCATACTGACCCTCCGGCAAGAACACGCCCGGTTTCGCGTCGAAAAGATAATCCTTCCCGTCAAGCGAATACCAGTCCCAGTACCCATGTGGATTGTGCCAGTATCCCCACTGGCCTTCATGCTGTTCATAACTGTATGTTTCAATATACATGTCAAGCGTATAGGACGGGTTATTTTTCTTAAACTTTTCAAAGTCGCTCAATATCTCTTCATACGGCACGACTTGAAACTCAAACTCTTTTTTGTTGTTCTCGTCATACGGCTCCAGCAGTCGATCAAAGTCCGCATCATCCGAAAACACCGCAACAGCATAATGGCTCATACTTCATTATCCTCCGTTCCTTGATTCATGCATTGTTCCATCCGATAGATCTCGCACTCGTCGGTTTCACGGAATATCGCAAACGAATGCAGTCCAGTCGGATCACGCATATTCTTCGGATTCCGGTAGCAATTTACAACGTTGCAGTCATAATCTGCACACCATGTGATATCGTCATGTATCCAGTCCGACAGTGCGCTCACTGCAACACACCAGCCTGTTTCATGATCTCCTCGGTGTTGATACCGGAGGAACCATATTTCGCCGCCGCCTCCGGAACATCCGCAAGATATGCCTGATATAGGAACGGCGTCGTGACACTCTTCAACAGTTTGTTCGCCCTGCACCGCGTCAGGCAGTAATCCACCTTCCGGCACAGATTGCAATCGCCGCCATGCTTCCACTGGTCGTTTCCATCGTTCGGTTCCAGTGCGTCATCCCAGCCTGTTTCTTTTCGTTCTTTCCAATTGTGTGTTGCCTCGGCATGCGCCTTGAGTTCAGCCAAACGATCACGGATCATTTTGCGAATCTCGTCTTCACCTTTGCCGTTTGCCCACATAATAAAATCTGCCATCTGTTCAGTTACCTGTACTGTCTGTTCCGCCATGATAACCATCCTCCTTAAACCATTCGTCAATCGGAACGCTCTTTCCAACGCCGCAGTTGATACAACAATCATCACAGAATGGCGATATCCACCCTGTCGTAATTTGCGTCGCCGGTTTGCCGCATACGATGCAAATACGTTCGCTCATGTTCTCATACTTGCGTACGATATCATGGACACGCGATCCGACACGGCAACCATTGTCATACCACCGAAGGCCACCGTATTTTTCCTTGCACTGCACAATGCGGTATCGATCCAGATCTCCGTCCTCGATCAGCGCATCGCGAAGTTCCTCGCACATCTGTTCACCGAACGCGGTCCACCAGCCGTCTGGCATATCATCTGCCTCTGTAAACTCGTAGTCATACTCAGGTATCTTGTCCGGTTCCCCCGGCCAGTATCCGCCATCCTGCGCCTCAGTAATCAGTTTCCCGCTAAACCTGTTCCATGGAATCAGAAACGGGTACCTGTCACACATGGCTTTATTTTCTTCTTTCGTTCTTTGCAATTAAATTCACCAACTTCACCACAATGTCCACCAGAAATCGAACATCTTTTCATAGTCCGATCCGGTCAGCGCCTGAATATCTTCGAGCGCGTCGTCATCATACGGATCAATGTCGCGGAGCATATCACGATAGCGTGATCTGATCACACCGTTCGTCGCCTCTTTCGCAAACCTCCGCGCACCGGATCTCGAAAACTGTTGCCAATATTCATAACCACCGTTGCGCGGATGATGGTTATACCACCACCAAAAATCATCGTCCTGATAACGCTGGCGCACCAGATCAAGATTTGTCCTGCATCCGTCGCAAACCATCGCATGCCGCTGTTTCAGCCTGCGCTTATGTTTCCGCTTGTTCGCATATCGATTGATTCTCGGCTTGTGATTCATACCACCGCATCCTTTCAGTTATGAACGATCGTTTCTTTCATTCTCCAGTTCTTCCAGCCAAGCAAAACCTTTTTCGGTAATCACAAACCGATCATCGTCGTCGATATAACCATTGTCCGCTTTCTCGAACATGTCGCGCACCTGCGCCATGCTGTATGTCATCGACACCGTCTGCAACTTACCGTCCTCAAATACTTTTGCTGTAACGATCAGTTCGACCGTATTCTCCGGCAAACCAATAATTGCACGATGTTCCTTCAATGCGATATACTCTTTATCGTCCATCCACTTTTCCTCCGAATGAAAATGTAGCGCCAGTCGGTTGATTATTCCGGCTGGCGCTGTATGGCATATAAAAGCTGACTGCATCAGAAACCTTAACTTCCGCCATACCCGTCAAGTTTTTTGAATGACGCGGGGTGTGCAGTTTCCGAGCGCTTTATCATACCGATCTTTCTCCACCCGGTTATAATCACACGCATTCCTGTTGGGTGTCAACGCCTTGTGTCGGGTTTAGGTCATGCGCTTACGTCATTTCCATCCCATCGGGTTGGCTCCCGAAGTGTCCCAACGTACGGACTCTATTTTCTTCACGGCTTTCATTGCTTGCCTACCCGCGTATACTATCACTTAAGTTCATTTCCGTCAGAATCCCATCCATTGTGATCCTGAATAATCTCTGTCTTATCGCGATGTCTCCTTGACCATAGCATGATCGCAATCGGCGGCAACATATATGCCATAGCGCACCACGATACGACAGCCAGATATGTAATAATCATTCCAATTCCCATTCCGTACTACCTCCGTTAATCATCGTCGATCCGACCGCCGGTGTATTCTTCCCATTCCGTATTGTTCGCCTTGACAATCTTCTTGATCGCACGTTTCAGCAGTATCTCATACAGCTGTCGCGACTTACCGAAGTTGTCCGCAATGTCCGGAATCGAATATCCGTACATCAGGAATTCCACAGTCTTATGCTCAAGCGGAGACAAGTCCGCCTTCTCAATTAACCGGTCGAGATCGGCGTATACACACAACACATCCTCGTTCAGCGCAAATACGCCATCCGTTGTCAGCATGTGCTGTGGTTCCGTCGTGGCGTAGTACGATACGTCCTATATCGCACGATTCCGAATCAGTTTATCGACAACCCTTTCTTCACTCAGCGGAATGTACGCGAACGATGTATTAACCCGATTACTCATTCGCCTTAGCGGCTTTCTTCGTCTTCTGGGTTGTCTTTGATTTACTCAGTTCGTCAATCTCGCGTTCGGCATCAGCAAGCTCAACCTCAAGCAACTTGATCTCTTTTTCGGCCTCGGCAGCAAACTTTAACCCTTGCTCGATCGCATCCATGTTGTTATAGAGTATATTCTTGGCTCGATCGATATGCGGTATCGGCGCCGCAGTATTTCCCAGCGCCCGACGGGTAGAAAACGCAAGGTCACGAATTTTTTCATACAGTTCCTGATAATTTACCATTTTGCATCATCCTTTCAGTGTCGAAGCGACTCCACCCAATCCTCAAACGGGATCAATGTCGCTTCATCTAATTCTCCGTTTTGTATCATTGGTTCGCGCAAGCTGTCCAGTCCCACCTGAATCACCTTGTCGCCTGCGCCTTTAAAGATATAATCATAGCGTTTTAGGAAAAGCGCTACGCAATCCTCAGCATCCTGAATTAAATCCTCGTTTCCCGGCTTATTCCAGCTTTTACAATTCAACCGGCAGTACGCGTCAGTAATTGTCCGGCACACAATCCCTTTTGCCTGAACAAACATCCCGCGCCGAAGCAACTCATCCGTCAGCGCCGCGTTCTTTTTCATCAGCTGGTCATACGTTTCCAGCACAAAATTTTCGCACCTTCGCGTTACGCTGGCCGGATTGTATTGCCACAAGTACAGCGCGTCCTTAATAAACACTGCATTCTTTTCCTGTATATGGTATCGCGCCATCGCAATAAAGAAAGCGTCCTCGTGAAGCTTGACCTCGTCATTAAACCGGATGTTGTTGTCCTTCAGCCACTGGCGCCTGAACGCCTTGCCATGTACAAAGACATAATCTTTGCCGGCATGCCACAAAAGCATCATATGCCCGTCCGCCAGCGCAGGCGCCTCCTCAAGGAATGCGCATGACACCATAATCTTGTCGTCGGCCATATACCGCAATATGGTCTGGAGCGCAGTCGTCGTCATGAACGCGTCATCCGAATCGCAAAACATGATCCATTCCGCGTTGCTGTGGTCAAGCCCGAAGTTTCGCGTCGCGGATATCCCGCTATGCTCTTTCCAGACAACCTCGACGTCAAACGGTTCGCTTGCGCCGAAGTCGTCCGGCATTTCAATATCGTACCCGTCACATACGATCAGCACCCGGAAATCCCGCCAGTCAACATTCCGCTGTAAACGCAGGATGCCAAACATCTGATCCATTAAATGAATATCCTCGGTGTAATGAGGCACAATCAAATCCAGTTTAGCCACATCCATCATCCTCCCCGAACATATATTCTGTCGTTGTGGTAGAGGACGTTTCGATTGTATACTCCGTAGACGATGTTCCGGTATTCTTACAACTACTTATATATGGCAACGTACACGCACAAACACCACTCCCGCCATTTCTCGGATGATTACTGCAATTCCGGCAACATTCCGGAATCCAGTATTCAGCATTCGGCGCAACCCCATATTTCCATGGATCGACAGCCGGTGGCGTAAATGGAACCCTGATTACATCATCATCCTTACTGCCTTCCCATCGCCAATCACACTTCGTACACCTTTTCACCGGAATCGGCGGGTTCGTTGCAATCTGCAAGTCCTCGATGTCCGCACCACACTTCGGACACGTCTCGATAATCCTCATGCGCGTTCGGCCTCCTTATCGCCATCGTCTTCCTCGTCAGGATCGCCAATCGGAATATAATAGGTAATCTGCGCACCGCAGTTCGTGCAGTGGCATTCGTGGATGATCCCCTCGCCCTCCAGACCATAGTCCGATACATTCTGTTCGTCCCCCTTTAAACGCTTCGCATCAACCAGCGCACGGGCAATATCGTCAATCGCCTGATGGACAATCCGCTCACGAAGCTCGTCATCGTTGTCATAGAACAGGCATGTTTTCAGATGCATTAACTCATGGACCAGCGTCTTCTCAAAGTCGAACGGTACCACACGCTTGCCGTACCGCTCCGGCTTCACAATCTGGATCAGCGCTGTCTTCGACGATTCCTCCCACTGCACACAGCCTGCGCTGTCCACAATGCCCATTTCCTCCGGCTCACAGTTTGTCTGGAGCGCAATACGCCAGTCCATCAGCGCCAGACGTTTCTGCCATTCCTTTAACAGTCCCTTGCTCGTCACACACATCACCCTTTAACTTTTTGTAGTATTTTTCCATCTGCCGGATATAATAATTGCTTCGCGCAACACACTTACTCGCGACCTTGTTGTAATGCATCGCCAGTCGAGTGTATACAAAATACAGTACACAATTCACTGTGCGGTCCCCCTATTCATAAATTGCGCCGGGTCAACAGGCTGGCCGTTCACAATGAATGAGTATTGCACATTACCCATCGGTGGCACAAACTCAGGTCCCATATTCATGACCGGCGCCGGTATTCTATCAAGTATCAATAACTCATAATCTTCAAGTACCATGACAATATACTCGCGATAAACTATGTCTTCCCCCACGGAAATTTCCCCCGCTCCCGCCGCCGCTGTGAGGGCGGCGGCGGACGGAACAAACTTGTACTCACGAATCCCGTCCGGCGTCTGTAGCTGTATCTTTTGTAGCATTTATATCATATCCCCTTGGGTACATATTAAAACATCCGCACACACGGCATAATGTATGTCCTTCACTCAGATGCTCGATTCCGTACACATGCTGGTCAGACTTGCACCTCGGGCAAACATAAACAGGATCGCCACCAGCAGTCACGCATCCGCGCACATTCTGCCACTCGCCAATCTCAACCTCGCTCTCAAGCCAGCTGATCACCGCATGCGGCGTACTCGTAAATCTTCCACCGAAATCATGCATTGCCCAATACAGCGCGGCATACATGTCATCCGGTCTCAGATTGATTATGTACTCCTTGTTCTTCATTTTTCTTCCTCATTTCTTGTATGTCCGCCAGTTCCGGTTTCGTCAGGAATTTCGCCAGATACTCGTCCGTACATATCCCGCCAAGCACACTGCAATAATATTGGTAGAACTTGCCTTTATCATATGGTTCGGAATAGTCATAACTGTCCGCAAGCAAACACTCGTCCGCCGGACACGCCAGATCACGCCTTGTCGGAATAAAATACGTGTTCGACTTGCGGATCATTTTCCCGCCGACAATGTGCATTCCGCCACTCTGCTTGAATATAATCTTTTTCTTGATCAGTTCCGCAATCGCCGTCTTTGCCGTAGCTTCAACACACCCGACGGTGCTGGCAATCTTTTCATACGATATATGTGTAGCGCCGTACAGCTTGCAGTATGTCCAAATTAAAAGTGCCACCCTACGTGCGGCACTCGTCGATCCCATCAGAATATAATTGATGTCGTATTTATCGAACGTGATCGGTTTCGCCTGAACAGGCGGTTTGTCTTCCTTAATAATAGGAACAGACTCCGCAACCCATTCCGCAATCTCTCGGATGTCCTCACGAACTTCATCCTCCGTCGAATCGATGTACATTGGGTCTTGCCGATAATACCACCCTGTCAGGAACTTCACAATCTGCTGTTGTCCAGCACCGCAATACCGGATATCCGTCGCGATCCGCACCATCATATCATGACGCGTTCCCGGTTCCGTCAGCTTATGACTCTCGAAGTACTCGTCCTTCCTCCGGTAATCATACGCCAGTTCATATTCAGGATTCTTGCGCGTTTTCGGCTTGCTCGCCTCGCAGATCATTTCCGCGTACAACTCGTTCCAGTGTTTCTTGTTCCATTTCCGCAGGATGTCGTGGATGATCTGCCCGTCCATATGTTGTATACAGAATACATAATCCATATCCTCAATCGGCTCGAGTGTTGCTGGGTCCAGATACCAGCACCTGTTTCCCGTCTTCTGGTGTATTCCCAGCGGCAACTTAATCGCCTGCGTATGCGTTGGCCGGAACTCAACCTTCTTCGGGTCGAGTTGCGCTTGCCATATCACCAAGTCGTATATGTTCTTCGCCTTCTCATTATATATGTACGGATCGAAGAACATGTCCACATGGTAACCCTTTTTCCCAGACGTCGACACATATATCTTGTCTTCCGGAAACCCTAACTCCACAAGTGTCTTCATGATCTTGCGCACTACAGGCTTGCCGCCAGCATCCACATCAAATGAAATAAACCGCGTCACCTTCTCCCCGGCAAACACTCCCAACGCATAGTACCCGTCCAAGTGACTCTGTATCACCTTGTCCGTAAAGTAATGCATCGTCGTCTTCGTGTAGCTGTCTTTCATGACAACATACTTCTGCCGAAAAAAACAATAATGCTCACGCATAGCGTCGACGACCTGACGATCATGCTTTTCTTCCGTCGGCTGGAAGCGTTGATCCATAAGGCTTTGAGGCTCCTTTCAAAAATTGGCTACTGTAGTAAACGAAGGGTTCTATATAAAGAGACACGCAAATCAAGGGTGATTTCCCCCGGCAAAGCCGTTGCCCCGGGGTCAGATAGATATAAAAAACAGCCACCCCGGTCGGAGGTGGCCAAGCCCAAAGTGTTGGTTGGCGGATCGCCGGAACAGGCGGCGGGTGTTGCTGGAAATTGCTAGGCGCGTTGGGGAGAGAATTATTGCTGTCATTCATGTATTGGTTGCTGTGTGCGCCTATTGGGGAATCAAGACACGATAAGCTGGTCAGATTAGAAGTCTGTTGCTTGGATTGCTGTGCGTGTCTTCGCTCGGCTTGCGCCTCGCGTATGTCGAGGCTTGCGGTGGCCGGGACTCGAACCCGGAGTTGCGGGATATGAACCCGCCGTGCTACCTTTGCACTACCCCGCGCATTTGGGTCGAGACGCCGGGGAGTTGAACCCCTTCAACCGCATTACAAGATCTGCTGTATGCGTCTACTTCACCCTACTATATATAGGGATATTTTGACTCGAAAGTTAACCGGCGTTCAAAAAAATATTTCCCGCTGGCCGTTATTTTCCGGCGTTATAATACACACGCGTCTGAATATGTATACAGTATGCGTACAGATCCCATTAAAGTCCCTATGGTTTGGCGCAATTGTTTTGCGGTTTGGTGGGATATTCTGGCGGTTTTGCGGCGGATCTGGTGGGGCAAGTGGGAGCGGGTTGAAATTATGTTGAAGTTTAGAAAAGATAGGCAGGGGGTTGGGCGTGTGTCTGGTGTGCGTCGAAACGTAAAAAGGCATGATAATACAATATTTTGATTCCTTTTTGACCATCCGAAACGCTGAAACGCTTGTGTAGCAACGGATTGAGCCATTTTCCGTTTTGTTTAGTATTGCTATACTTTGTTTAGTATTGCTATGATTTCTGTGGATAACTTTACCCAAAAATCCTTTCCTGTGTATAACTTTGTGGATAACGTGTGGATAACTTTATTTTTGCCTGTGGATATCTCTACTTTGACCGAATCAGACCTATTGATTTTACTCGCTTTTGCTTGTGGATAACTTTATCCACAGGGTTGTTCTTCTGCCTATTCGCCTACCGGTTCAATAGGTTTCCGAACGTTCGCCTTTTTTTGTGCCGTTTTTTGGTGTGAATGTTCGCCTTATAACCCGAACGTTCGGTACCAAAATGTGCTTGTAACAAAAATTTAACATTTTATTTTGACCGTCGAAAAAGCGAGAAAAATCGGGCATTGAAAAAAAGTTTTCGAGTTGCTCAACTTAATACTTTTGTAACAATTAAAATCTGCTCAAAATGGCTTAAAATCTACACTTTTGCCTTCAAAAAAAGTTTAAAAATTAATTTTCGTAACAATTAAACGATCGTTAAAAAGTCAATAAAATCAAGCGCTCCGGCCGTTTTTGCGTTTTGCGACAGCGTTTGACGGCATATGGGCGAACGATGTATACCATAACCGAACCGAGGCGAACAAGGTTTCTGAGAGAAACTGCACTGGCACTCTCAGAGTAAATCCGGTCAAGGTTCAACGAAGTCCGGTTGGATCAAGAGTAGGGTTGCATATACTCCCTACCACCGGCAAGTCACCGTTCACTCAACGACTGTACCTTGACAACTGACTGTGTGTTCGTTGTTTGCTCACAGCACAGCAGTACCATAGCCTTCGGGATGAGGTCGAGTAGCCCCAGAAAGCGGGATGACTGCATCGGAGGAATGCATCGGAGTAGTACCATGCCGAACGTAGAGTAGGCAGTCCGAAAGCAGAGTAGGACAGTGTACGAATGGCGCAGGGTTTCGGTGTAGGGCGGTCGCCCTTCAGGATTGCAACTGGACGTGAGTATGGGAGCACTATAGACTGACCGAGAACCCATAACCGCAAGGTGTGCCAACGAGTAGCCGACTCCGGATTGCGAGGTGTGTTTGCTGCGCCCTTCTTTCCCCGTGACAGTGTTCGGCGAGTGTTGGGTTCTGGGAAGTTACTGCCATGCAGGGCGGTACAGGCTGAAGGTGGGGATGACACTGGGACAAAGGACAAGAAGGAGTGAAACTATGCAAGTCCGTCCAGACAAGCCACCACGACCGTGAACCATGAGGGGGTAGTCTGCCCAAATCACTGCATTGAGGAAGGCAAGCCGTCCGCCGGGACACCGTGACGATGACTGCCCTTGCATGAACCACAGAGATAAGCTGACGGTCAACGTGCTGACAACCTGCGTTTGCTCGTTGTCGCTTTGCACAGCGATCGTCCGCCCTCTTGAGCGCCCCCACTGGGGACGTTCGATAGGGCGATATTGCCCAATAATAATCAGAGCTGGCTCTATGCCAGAGAAAGGGGTACCACTATGTCTACCAACACCAACACCACCACCAAGAAAGCCACTCGTCCCGCCGGATTCACCAAAGCTATCTGGGACAACGACACCTTCAGAGTGTACAATGGTCTGATCAAGCTTGTCAAGGGCGAAATCCTTGCCCCGCAGTTTGTGAACCATCCGACCGTCAAGACCCTCATGGAGAAGTGCTGTGGCACCAAGACCCCGGAAGATCGGTGGGGTCTGTTCCTGAACCTGATCGTGACCATGAACACCTACTCCACCGTTGACCACGTCAAGGTCAACAAGATCAAGAGCATCAGCACCCTCCGTAGCTGGTTCAACGGCGGTTGGGAAGAAAAGGCGACCCGGCCTGTGGTCTACAAAGAGCCGAAGGCTCCGGCGAAAAAGGCGAAGAAGTCTGCTCCGAAGGCGAAGAAGTCCGAGGTCAAGAAAGTGACCAACGCCAGTGTGTCCAACTGGATCAAGGGCATGACCACGGAACAGATCAACAAGCTGAAGGTTATGATTGCAGACCGTGAGGTCGAGGAAGCCTGTGCGGAAATGAACGTTGCCTAATAGCGGAATTTGGAATCACATCAGCGGAAAATTGAATAGCGGAACGTGGGCGTGGAGCGGAAAATCCACGCCTGTTCCCCATAGGGGAAATTTCATCTGCGGAATTTCCCCTGCGTGGAGCAGAGTTTCATCTGCGGAATTTTGAGAACGGAGGGGTAATCATGAAAATCGAAAAGCGGAAGTCCTATGATGTGTATGTGGAGAACCCGGATTTGAGCCATGTTCGGTGCGGAATCATGCCCGGGCGTGAGGTTCGGAAACTGGTCAATGGCGCCAAAGAGGTAACGGACGGTCTGTTCCTTACGGAATCCGGGAAACTGTACAGCGTATGGGAAGAATAATCTTGCCACCGTTGCGGAAAGATGGTACACTTTGTCGGAGGGGGTGTTGAGATATGGCAAAGGTGTATCAGATCAAGTTGTGGAATGATAGCGGAATTCCGGATGCGTTGCGGAATTATTGCAACGTGCATGGCATGACCTTTAATGCATTCGTGAATATCGCCATTGCGGAAAAATTGAGCCGTATGGATGTGCATAGCATGACCATTGCGGAGATCGAGGATGCAGAAAAGAGGTGGAATGATGGCGAACGATGACAGCATTTTGGTCGGTGTCAAGGTGTCCAGTGCGGAAATAAATGAGAAATTGGACATATTGCGACTTGAGCGCGGAATTTCGAGTCACTCATTCATCATTTCTGCAATTGTAGAAAAGCTTATGCGAGAAGGATACTTGCCGGATGGTGTACAGAAACATCAGCCGGTAAACCGCAAGCCAAAGCCGTCAGATGTGGACGAATTGATCGAAGCATGGCGGAAAATTGGTATGCGAAGATAACCAACACATAGCATTAACTCCAGTGCGGAATTTGCACTGGAGTTTTGTTGTACCATGGCGGAAAGTACCGATGGGGTGCGGATACAGAACTACGCACTTTGTTGCTGGAAATTCGCCTCCCCCACCACCTTATACTATATCACAAAATACAGAAGGGAGTCAAGGAAAATGGCAAAGCGAGTGCGGTTTGTGAAACTGAGTCTGACGGACGGTACGGAGAAAATCGTACAGGTCAAGACGACTACGGAGAACTTTATCCGGAAACTGGCGAACGATCTGCGGATTTCGGTGCGGAGTTGGGAGGTAATCGCATGACGGAATGTGTGCGGAATACGATCGTTGTTGGCGGAATTTTCTTGATCATGGCTATTCCGCTTGCGATCGAATGGATCAGAGAGGAGATGCGGAAATGAGTACAAATCAATATCAGAAATCCGTCCGGAAAGCGCACAAGAAATATCTGCGGATAAAGTGGATGTTTCGTTGCGGAGATCCCAAGGCGGAGTCCGCATGGAAGCATTTCGTGAATAATGGCGGATGGTCTATGGCATATGTCGCCGTGACTGGAAAGTGCTGAGGTTTGCTTTGAGGAGAGCGGAAACTGGTGTCCGCTCCCCTATTAAGCAAGCGTAGGCTTGCAAATTACAGAAGGGAGATTTGGAAAATGTTTGATGCGGAAATTGATGGCAGAGTTGCCAAAGCGGAGATTGATCTCTATGACGGAATCATTGCGGAAATGGGTAAATGCGCTCGTTTTCGGAAGTATCTGCGGACGCATGAGTTGCGGAACGATGGTCATCCTGTGCGGAAGGACAAGCGCAAGGCGTATGTGAAGGAGAAGTGCTACCAGTGTTCGCCGTGGAACGGATGGGATATTGTGCGGAACGTTCGTATTGCGGAGAAAATCCGTACCGATGCGGAAGATTGGGAGATGGAAGAATACGAAATCGCCCTTTCGGAAGAGTTGCGGAAATGGGGCGAGCGGATTATGGCGGAAATCGAGGAAGAGCGCAAGGAGAAGGAGCGCAAAGAGGAGCATATGCGCCTTATCGAATGGCTGAAGTGGGCGTGATTTGTCGAGTGTTGCCATGTCGGAATAACGGCATGGCATAATTCGCCAAATTGCGGAGAAAGGATGTGGCAATATGCCGGAAATGTTACAGGCGATTACCATTCGTGAGTTGTGGAAACTTGCGAAGAGCGGAAAGGAACTGCCGTGGTTTGTGAAAAAACCGACCACGGAATATCCGACCGACAGACAGGTGTTCACGATTGAGGAGTATGACCGTGCAGAACGGAAGTATGCGATCGGACGGCGCGATGACATAAGTTATGGAACTTTAATGTCCGGAGATAAAGTCGTGTATATCGGCTTTACATATTAAGAAGGGAGCGATTGAGGATGACTAAGGCAGAAGAAATGAAGGTATTGGAGCAGGTGCGGAAACTGATCGAGCCGACATGGTACATCAAGACGGCGTTCGAGAATGTTTTCGACTATGCGGAGCGGAACATTGCGGATGATGCCGGGTACAATCCGGTCGAGGAACTGAACAAGGCTTATGCGGATTCTCTGCGGAAGGATGCGGAAATGGGCGCGAAGCTGATCAAACTTGAGCATGAACGTGATGTGTATGCGGAACAACTGAAGCAGAGCCGGGAAGCATATGAGGAAAAACACAAGATGTGGTGCAAAGCGACAGATGCAGTTGCGGAACTTGAAAAGACGGTTGACGATTATGACAACATCATCTGCAACAGGGATGTGGAAATTGAAAATCTCAAAAGCGAGATTATCCATCTCAAGGCGGAACTGTACGATTATATGCGGAAGGAGTGAACTAACATGGCGAAAACGAAAGACATGATCCTTGTGGAACTGTACGATGCGGAGATTGTCCGCATGGTCACGGCGCATCTGGAAGCGAAGCTGTGCCGGAAGAATGATCTGGAGCGGAAGGATACTGACCGGAAGAATCATCTGCGGAAAATTGCGCTGAAGCGCATGGAGAAATACGGAAGGAGCGTGGCATAACATGGCGGACTATCTGAACGAAGAACTGGACAGGCTGATTGCGGAACGGAACAAGGCAACGGACACATATGAGCAGTATCGGCTCGATTGCGAGATCGAGAACTGCGTTGCGGAAATGGAGGGATAATCATGGAAAACAATATTCTTGATACCGTTCAGATGCTTCTTGCGAAGCGTGACGGAAGTATCATCGACCTTGCGGTGGAGCAGACCGCAGAGATTGTCCATTGCGGAATTGAATTTGCCCGGAAAAATCCACGGAAGAATGACCAGTGGGATATTGTGTGGGCAATTCCGGTATCGGACGATACGGAGATTGTGATCGGCGACCGGCATACGGACTTTCAGCCGTATGTTGCGTGGCATTGTTTCCACGGAAAGGAATATTCGTGGGGACATTACTGCAATACATTTGGCGGAGCATTCGATTGTGCTATGGAAAAAGTGCGGAAAGAACTGCATTTGGATTAAGAAAGGAGTGCGGAATTATGGCGAAGTATGTGCGGAAAACTCATGATGAATGGCACACGCAGGGTAACTATGGTTGCGGTTGGGAAACCGTGACCATTGATGAAACCTATGCGGAAGGGAAACAGATGCTCCGGGATTATCAGGAGAACGAACCGGAATATCCGCATCGGCTGATCAAGCGCAGAGTGCGGAATGACGAAAGGAGTGTGTGAGGAATGTTTATCTTCAAAGAAGGGCAGAGAGCATATCTTACTGCGTGGAATTTCAATACTTGCAGAGTGCTTGGCAAGCTTGCGGAGATCGTGGAAAACAATGGCGGGAAAGTTGCGCCGTACTGTCATGTGATGGCGACAAATCGGGAATATGCACCAGATGCGGAGCCGATCAGCATCTACGGACAGGGTTATATCCGGTTCAATCTGGACGGGAGTCAGTATTACTGGCAGGTAGACGATAATCCGTTTTTTGAACACTGGTACACGAAAGTGCGGATTTGTGACGGGAAAATCCCTCGTGGCAATCAGGTGTATCTTGACGAGTTCCCTCGGAAATCGTGGATATATGATTGCCTGTTCCGTGTGGCAACTGATGCGGAAGTGCGAGAAATTGCAGAGATTGTCTACAAAGAACTGCGGAGTGCGAGATACTCGAAGGTTGAACCGGAGCGTGAAACACGGCGAGTACGAGTGCCGTATGTGGAAGTCGTGAAGGAACATCCGATGGTCTATGTGGATGCGGAGGTGTGAGCATGAAGATCGTATGTGTGAACGATGATGGAAAAACGGAAGTCATCAAATGTCGGAAGATTGAACCGGCAACGCTTTCTCCGGGGAAAATCATTGTGGACGAAGGTGAAAGAATCGTAGATATCCGGGACGTTATCAAGATTGTGGAGGGATGAGATATGCCGAGAACAAAAGTGATTGCCGGAAAAGAATTCACATTTGAAGATGTGAAGCGGATTCCGAAAATGCCGTATCAAGAGCAGATTGAATCCATGTCGGAAGATTACGAGGACTTCGATTGGATTCATGTGACCACGGATTCCATTACGATCTGCTACACGAAGAAGAAGGGAGCGTAATCAGCATGACAGTTAAGGAAGTAATGCAGAAAATCATTGACGATGAAATCGGAGATATCGACTTTTGTGATGACTATGACGAACGTGCATATGTCGCCTATTGTGGAAATCACTGGAGTCCAAAGGCGGAAGAGATTTATGCGACGGCTTTTAACCTTCCTGTTGACGAGAAGAATAGCCGGTTCGGTAGCAACTATGATATCGTGATTGTCCATTGTGAGGACGCCAAAGATGCGCAAGCGTTGCGGAATCTTCTGTACGCTATGGCTGGATATATCGGCGAGAAAGAGTATGACGAACTCTTTCCGGAACCGGAAGAAAAACCGGAACCGGCACGGAAACCGGTCGAAGTCGTGACCGTGACAGGCGTCGTAATCAAAGCAAAAATGGTGGAGATTGTTCCCCATCAGATGCCGGGGTTGCGGATAATAGACATGAACGATCAAGAAGAAGTTGTGCCTGTTAACCAGATCGTGCGAATTATTGGGGAGATGTGATCGCAATGGCAGAACGGCAGTATCCGTACAGAGTAACGATCCTGTACTATTCCGGAAAGGTAGAGTGGAAATACATCCATGCGCAAAACCATGCGGATGCATTCAGCAAAGCGCACAGATTCTGCAATCCGTTCGATCCGCATGACGGAGTGCAGTTTATCGAACCGAAGAAACTGACTAAGGCGTATGTTGCGGAGCGCAATATCAAGTTTGACGATTGAAAGGGGTGCAGAAAATGAAGGTAGTTGCAAGGGCGGTCAAAGGCAAGGAATTCCTCTATAGCGCATCGAGTGCGCATCGTGTTGCACCGAAGAAAGCGCAGACAATTGCGGATGCTTTGAATCGTGCGCAATGGGGAATCACTCCAGAACAGACATGGTTTGTGTACGATGTCGGAATGTACGATAACGCTTATGCATACGGCGAGATGCAGGGATTTCAGATGCGGAAGGACGGAACGATCAGAAAGGTGGGACGGAAATGAAGGTGTGCAGAGTGTGCGGACGTGAGATTATCAATGGTCAGAATGGATGTCAGATCATGGGTGATATCTGCTTCGATTGTGGCGGACGTCCGGATTATAGCAAACTGCCGAAGGTCGAACCGATGTCAACATGGGAAGAAGCGGATTTCTGGGAAGCGAAGTGCCTGTCGATGGGCGAACCTGTGGATTAAGGGAGGAATGAGCGATGCAAATTAAACACTGGGCAGGGTACGGATGCGTGAACGCAAAGCGAATCAACGATGGAGCAGCGAAGCTTCATGTGAGAGTTGAAGGTTTGCATGAGTGCGGAGTTGCTCGTGAAACATGGGATACTTCCCTACTCTACAACTGGTTGGTCAAGCGGTTTGACAAGGATGTGCCGGAATACCTCGATTGGGTGCGGACGCATCCGCTGATTGACTATACAGAAGACTTCCGCATGGACCCGAAGGTCGGATATGTGGAGGTTGTTGACTATTACTTCCACTACTGATTCTTTTTGCCCCGACATTAAAGTTGGAGCGAATATTATAGAAAGGGGAAATCACACATGAAACGTACTGCACACAAGGCAACACACGAGGATCTCAAAAAGATCGTGGAACTGATCAAATTCTGGATCGCATTCTGGTGGATGCCGGAAAATGATCCAGAAGCGAACATTGTTGAAAATGGAAACCATAAGACCGGGGCGAAAATCCCGGTCTTTAATCTTCCCATGCTTTTGACCTGTGGCAACTGCGGAGCGTGTATGCTCTGGTGCTATGTGATCAAGAGTTTCCTGTCAAAACTCAGCAACTGGATGCCGAGTGCGAAAGGTATAGCAAAGAGCGTTGCACGGAACATGGTTGCTATCCAGAAAAAAGGCTTGCGCTACTTCGTCGACCGGATGGTAAAGCAGATTGTAAAGACCGGGTGCCACTTTATGAGGGTACACGCACAGGGTGACTTTGATCTGGAAATTCCCGGTGAACCGAAGGAAGCATACATGAAAGCATGGGTGGAAATTGCGCAAAAAGTTCGCGAGAAAACCGGATGCGTCACCCTTGCGTTCACCAAAGAGTTTGACACTCTGCGGAAACTGATAGCGGACGGAATCATGCCGAATAACCCAGAAGATGTCGCATCCTTCCCTCTTCAGATTGTCTTGTCAGAGTGGGCAGACGAACTGAAAGCACCGGAGGACTTGATCGCAATGGGATATAAAACGAGTCGTGCGATCTACGATGTGAAAGACTTGCGTATCGGAGAGTTCCTGTGTCCCGGAGCGTGTGAGGATTGCGGAATGTGCTGGAGATTAAATGCCCTGCAAGGAGTTACCGGTACGGCATTTGAAGTCCACTAATTATTAACAGAATCTTAACAATTGTTGGTTAACAATGGTGCGCAAATAGCACCTATATATATGGGAGGGATCTATATGGAAAAACAGATTGCCGTTGTGTTGAGTTACAACTTTGACCCGGATGTCGAGGTTGTATTGTTCCCGGACGAGGAACAAGCGAAGCAGTATGTCCGCCAACGCTATGATGTTTGTATGGCGGAGGAGCGGAGTGAAAATCCGGACAGACTTCTGGAAGAACGATGCGATTGCTATGAAGACTGGGCAGAAATCGTATGGAGCAATGAAGACACCGAGTGGGACGAAAACAAGTATGACTATATGATGTGGACTATCGTGACGGTTAGTGAACCGAGAAAGTGAGGAGGAAAATAATATGGAAATCACTCGGAAAATGAACATCGGCGAAATGGAACAGAACCTGACATACACTCTGACCACTGCGGAAATGGGAAATGCATACGCAGAAGTACAGGAAGAGAAGATTGCGAGCCTTATGTCCGCTGTTCTCGAAGACAAAGAGTATGAGAATGCCGAGGAAATCCCGGCGGAACTGATTGAGGAAATGAAGCAGAAGTTCCGGAAAGAGATTGGCGATATCATGCGGAAGACCATGTGGAATGTGATTGATACCTATGCAGACAGGCTTGAGGAGTATAAGGAAAAGTGGAAGTCCTTCTATTGCGAGGTTACACAGAGTAGATGTCACACGTTCTACATCAAGGCGAAGAATGAACATGATGCGGAAGACCTCATAAACAAGTATCTCGAAGTTCGTGAGGATGAAGCGGATGACGAATTCCGTTATGAGGAGCCTGAATACGACATTGGATGGCTTCGTGAAACGGATATTGACCCGGACGAATGTGATGTGAAGGAGGAGGATTTCTGATGGGTGGTTATATGGTAAGTGGCGGCGGATTATTGACAAGGCGGACAGATGAATTGGGAGCGAAGGTTGTAGTGCCGGACAATGTTCTGGCACTACTTTCTTCTGCCGGGTTTACTGTCGAAGATAGTTATGACGGCGGACTTGAACTGACATTCTATTATGCAAGCATGAATGATCAGATTGAGGATGCGCTGAATGCTCTTGCTCAATATATCACAAAGGGAGTGATTGAATTTCGCGATGACGATGGAGAACATTTCCGGTACAGATTCGCCGATGGCAATGTCTGGTATGCGGACGGCGAGGTTGTGTACGGTCGTGAAACGAAGGTTGGGAAACCTCTGCGATTGTACCGTAAAGAGATTACAGAAACAAAGGTGTACGAATATTGCATCCGTGCAACAAGTGAAAAAGAAGCGGATGAAATATTCGCCAAATGGTACGAACATCATGTGGATGTGGTAGACCGTGATTTTGCGAACACAGACGGAGAACGCGAGTTCAAACCTGCAAGTGTAGTGTTTGGTGGAAATCCAGATTGGGCGGACATTATTGATTGTCAGCAGAAAGAAGAGGAGGAATAACAATGAAGAAATTTGATGTTACGTACACAGAAATTCGGCGGACGATTATTACGATTGAGGCGAATAACGAGGAAGAAGCGGTCGAGTTGTTCACGCAGAGAATGCAGAATGACGATTATTTCTGCGATGAGATTGCGGAACGACTCGAAAACGGAGTAATTGACGATGAAACGACCGCAATGGAAATTGAGGACTTTAATAATGTCAATTATACCTATGCGGAAATGACAGAGTACGAGGAGGAATAAGTATGGAGCGCACATTGACAGTAACCATCACTGCGGATTCACCGGACGAGTATACAGTAGAAATTATGGACGGAGAGTCTGGCGATTGTGCATCAAAAACTTTCGACGGTTCAGATCGTTGGGAGTTGGATAATTGGATCGGCTCAGAGATTTACGGATGGGTTGATTACATGATGGAAGGATT
>Ga0310690_10003820_pt1 | contig 22083 bp, 22 predicted proteins | sample AusTroGonzalo_MG_2_FD_207661 | JGI IMG/M metagenome (GOLD analysis project Ga0310690, IMG submission 207661) | Bovine rumen microbial communities from tropical cattle in Woodstock, Queensland, Australia - Gonzalo_04 (v2) (version 2) | ecosystem: Host-associated > Mammals > Digestive system >... | reverse complement strand
TCCGCCGGACCATCCAGTACGGCCTCTCGCACTACCCGGAACTGCCCCGCGAGGGCCACTGGGAGCGGACGCTGGAGCATATGCTCGAGAAATACGGGGACGGGGGATACCTGAAGCTCTGGATCCCCGAATCTCCGAATGCCGCCCGGCTGGAAGAGTTGCGTGTCATCATCCGCGACCCGGCGGCGCTCCGCGCGCACTTCGAGCGGATCTTCGACGAAGAGACCCGCCCGTAAGGCGCTGCGGTTTCCTTATTTCAGCGAAGGGACGCTGTCGCGGACAAAGTCGTTGGTCGAGTTGTTCGTGTCCACGAGTTTGCCGTTCTCGCGCTTGCGCAGGGCCGACTTGCCATAGCGGTCGGGATCTTTGTCGATGGCGCCGCATCCGGTGTAGCCGGCATCGATGGAGGCGTTCATCGCCAGGCGGCCGAGATACTGCGGCACACCGAAGTTCACGCCGTCCACGACCCACTCGTTCTTGACGATGTAGTTGCCGGGAAGCATATCCCGGGACATGTAGTATTCACCCTTGAGATAGAAGTCTTCCTTACCCGTCCAGGGGAATTCAGCCATGAAGGATTCCGCCGTGTAGGTATCCGGAATCTTGACCAGCGCGATGCTCATATAGCCGCGGCCGTGCAGGCTGGTGATCGACCAGGAAGACTTGACCCATTCTTCCAGGTTGGGGACGTCCGGGTTGTCGACGTCGTCCGCATCCACGCCGTCGAAATACTCGAAGTCGGAATGGGACAGGTCAACGCCTACGCCGTTCTCCGCTTCGAAATTCTGGGCGCAGAGGGCGACGACGACGGAGCGGCCGGGGAGGACGGGCACGTCCGTTCCTTTGCCGGGGATCCGGTAGATGTCGCAGACGCCGATGTGTTCGGGCAGTTCGGGACCGAGCCAGTAGGAGCCGTTGCTCGAGACCTGCGAATCATAGGTGGTGAAGCAGATCGACAGGCCGTCGGCATACAGCAGGTTGTCCGTGTTGTTGGTGATCTTGATGTACTGGTCGCCGTCGATCATGTCGGAGCTGGAAGCGCCTTCCGGCAGGAAGCCGGTGAAGAACACCTCCTCGATCAGGAACGAGCTGGCCGACACGCTGGCGGCGTCGGGAAGGCCCTGGACCAGCGAAAGCGTGGTCACGCTGGTCTCAGCCGTGACGGTGATGGTCGCGGTGCGGGCGGCAACCTGCTCCAGCGCCTTGACGTGGAAGGTCAGCGTGGCATCGCCTTCGCCCGAAAGGGGTTCGACCGTGTACCAGTCCTGGCCGTCGGTGGTGATGGTCCAGGCACGGTTGGCCTGGAGTTCGACGGTGATGTCGTCGCCGCCGGCGAAGCTCACCTCCAGGCTGGAGGAGGGGAAGGCGGCGCGGGGATCTTCGATCTTGTTGCAGGCGATTGCGCAAAGGGCAATCAGGAATAAAGAAACAATTCTTTTCATAACAGCTTTATAATTACACACTAAAAAATAATTCCAAGGGTCAGGAGGGCATCGGTCCGCCGGTGCCCGGTGAAATAATGGGTGTAGCCGGCTTCTGCGGCCAGACGGAGCCACAGGTCGCCGGCCACGCGGCGGGAGACGGCGCCCCGCAGGGTGCCGGAAGCGGCGTGGTCCGAGAAGCGCCCGTAGAGCGTGTCGTAGTAGGTCTGGAACCGGTCGTCCAGCAGGGAGGCGGGAATATGGTACCCGCCGGCAAGCGTGAAATGGCCGCCCAGCGACAGCCCGGCGTCGAAGGCCCAGGGGCCCTCCGGATGGGCGCTGTAGGCAGTCGCGAACAGCAGTTCCGCATAGGACAGGGAGAAATCCCTTGCGGGATAGAGGCCTTCGGCCGTCCGGCGCACGAAGCGGGCGGACGGCGCCCAGGTCCACGCGCCGGATTCGACGGTGCCGGACAGGGCCGCCTCGAAGGAGGGCTCGCGGTAGAGCGTCAGCTCCGCCAGCGAAAGATAGGAGCCGACCCCGTCCAGGACATGCTCCGTGCCTTGTCTGAGGCGGTAGGAGAGGTCGGCGGACACGCTCGCGTGCTGCCACTTGTAGCCTCCGCTGAGCGTCAGGTCCTGGTGCAGGAGGCTGCTCATCGGCGCTTCGTTCTGGCCTTTCGCGTGGCGGACGATGTCCAGCCAGGTGTAGGACAGGCGGCCCGTCCAGCCCGTGCCGGCAAGCGGTTCCAGCCGCAGGGCGGCCGAGAAGCCTTCTCCGCGGAAGCGGATGCCGAGTGAAGGGGAGAGACGAGCATAGTGGCTGCCCAGGCCCAGCCAGTGGAAGACGGCCGTATTGTTCCCGCGCGGATCCATGAAGGAAATGTCGCCGTTCTGGTGATATTTCCGGTATCCGGCTTCGAGCGACAGGACGGAGCGGCCGGCCTGCAGGCCTCCGCCCGCCAGGATCTCCAGGTCGGCGGTGACGTTGCGCGGGCGCGGGTCGAAATCGCGGTATTCGTGGAGGGCCCGGTAGCTGACGGCGCCGGTGGCGAAAGCCTTTCCGATCCGGCGGGCATAGCGGGCCCGGAAGGTGTATTGTTCCTTCTGGAGGTCACCGCCCAGCGTGTCCAGCGTCACATACGGGGCCAGCAGCGCCCAGTCGGAGGAGGTGTTCCAGCAGACGGAGCGCTTGACGCCGCGTTCGTAGCCGGCGGAGCCCTCGACGCGGCTCAGGCTGTCGAGCCGGTGGCGGGCCGTCAGCAGTAACTCGCCCTGGACCAGGCCGCGCCCTTCGGCGGGCAGGAAGGCCTCGTCTTCGGATCGGACCCGGCATCCCGCTTCCGCGCGGGTGAAGTCGCCTTCCGGCAGGAAGAGCAGCGACTGCCCCTGTTCGCGGACGGGCTGCTGGGCGGACACAGGAAGCGCCAGCAGCAAGGCGGTTATGATGGAAGCACAATATCTCATTGCAGGACAATCAGATGAATAAGAAGTTCCGCCCGATCGTCAACCAGGTTGACGGCGTTGAGCGAGGTCGAATATTCAGCGGAGCGGACCCGGCATGCGCTGCCGTCCGCCAGGGCGGCCAGGCCGTCGAACGAAACGAGATAAACGCCCTTGAGCACCTTCATCCGGCACTTGCCGTCCACGAAGATGGGAATATCATATTCCTGGCCGGTGTTCAGGTCGCGGAAATAGTTGCCGGGCTGCGCATTGTCGATCTTGAGCGCCACGATGTCCTGCCCGGAAGGCAGCACCGCCTCCACGGTCACCTCGCAGTAGATGTCCTGCCCGGGGTTTTTCACGCAGGAAGTGAGGAGGGCGAGGGCGCCGGTCAGTATGATGAGGATCCTTCTCATAAATTGAAATTCAGTTCCATCCCGAAATAGGGCGTGGAGGCGCGGCGCACGAAGGCACCGTTCATATAATAATCCGGCGTCACGGCCAGCAGGCGGTTCACGAACAGCGAACAGGACAGCTTGTCGTGGTAGAACTTCTTGGTCGCCTTGAGGTTGATGTAGGTGGCGAACGGCGTCAGGTAGTCGTAGCTGCTGCCGGATTCGTCGCGGACCAGGTAGCGGAGCACCGGATCCTGCGCGTCCGCCTCGGTGAAGGGATGCTCGACGAGATCCTTGTCCAGGTAGGATTCCGGATAGAAGGAACGGGTCAGGGGATAGTGGTTGCTGAACCAGGCCGTCTGGACCGACGTCGTCAGGATCAGGCCCAGCGCAGGCACCTGGGTGTCCAGGATGATGTTGGTATTGAGGTCGGTGAAGGTACTGCCTTCGTTGACCTGGTAGACGCCGATGTAGGGATACCGCTTGCCCTCGATCAGGTTGGACGGGATGTAGTAATCCGGCGTGCTGTTGGTATTCTTCGTGACGAACCAGGCACCGTTGGCCGTGATCCGGGTGTTGATGGCCGGGATGCGCGGCGAGGAGAAGGTGAACTCGATGCCGGTCTTGCGGGTCTGGGAGCCGTTGGCGGACACGCTATAGGCATGCAGGACGGTGTCCAGCTGGTAGGGGAGCCCCTCCAGCGAAGGCGGTCCGGTGAGCGTGGACTTGTCGATGCCGGAGGCGTCGTATTTGCGCGCGACGTGGTTCTCGTAGCGGCTGCTATGGCGGAAGCCGGTGGTCATGTCCTCCAGGAACGCGTCGATGGAGAAACTGAATCCGTTCCAGGAAGCGTCGAAACCGAGTTCGAACTTGAGGTTGCGGGCCGGACCGAGTCCGTAGTTGACAGGGAGGACCTTGTAAACCAGGTAGTTCACCCGGCGGAGATTCCGCTCGACCGGCCAGTAGTTGAACTGCTGGATCTCGCCGTAGAGCGGATCCGGATGGAGCATCTCCATCGTCGGGAACTTGGAGTGCAGGCCGGCGCCCAGATAGATGCCGGATTCGAACAGATGCTCGCCCAGCACGGTGACGGGGAAGTTGTAGCGCAGGTTGGCGCGCGGGTCCAGATAGGGCCGCCAGTTGATGCTGTACGCGCTGCCGGCACCGGCAAGTGCGCTCAGGCGCGCACCGGCCGCCCATTCCACCGAGCCTTTGCCCAGCGGATGCCTGCCGCTCTCCTCGGCGAAGAGGGAGAGCTGGTGCGTGGCAGGAATGTCATAATAAGGACGGGGGCGCGAGCTGATCAGCGTGGAAAAGGGACGGGTGACATCGAAAACGGAACCGGCCCCGAAATTCTTGTCGAGGTTCCATGACAGGCCGGCCTTGATCTTGTGGACGCCGGCTTTCAGGTTCACCACGGAGCTCAGGAACACATAGAACGGCTTGCCCAGCACCTGCATCGTGGATTCATAGCGGACAGGCAGGATGACCGCATCCCATTCGCCAGGTTCGGCGGCCGTCACGAACGGCTCCTCCGCGCCGCCGATGTTGTATTTCCAGCGGTCGATGCGGTCGTTGGACAGGGACACGGACAGGGTGGTATTCCAGTTCCGGAACACGCTGCCGTCCTCACGGGCCGACAGGTTGAATCCGGCGCCGGCTTCGAAGCGGTTGTAGCTGGATTTGTAAGTCTCCACGGGCCCCAGGGAGCCGAAATCGAGATCGCGGTCGCCCTTCTCGTCGTCGAACGAACCCGTATAGTCAAACGACCAGTCCAGGACGCTCTTGAAACGGCCCGTCCAGGTCACGGTCCCGCGCAGGGTGCCGGTAAGCCGTTTGTAGTTCTGCCGGGGATTGCGGGGATCCGAGCGGGAATCCAGGAAGTTGACGCCGGCGTTCAGGGTATATCTGCCCCACTGGAAGTCCTTGCCGGCGTAGAGGAGTTTGGAACTCATGTCGGACTTGAAACGGGCGCGCACGCCGTTCCCGCCCTTCTTGCGGACGACCTTGAGCAGGCCGCTCGTCAGGTCGCCATATTCGACGGAGGCGATGCCGCGCACCACTTCCACGGATTCGATGTCCTCGGTGGAAAGGGTCCGCAGGTCCGTGCCGTAATTCACGAAATCGGAGCCGAGGTTGCTGTATCCCGGCGTATATTGCAGGTTGGCGTCGTTGCCGACGGGCCGGCCGTCCACCAGGATGGCCGTGCCCAGGGCCGATGTCGCATATTTCTCGGAAATGGAAGCCGCGCTGCGCAGGTTCACGACCTGCGGACCGGCGAGCGCGGGATCGGCCGCCCGGCCGCCCGGCAGCAGTTCCAGCACGTCCTTGAGGCTGGACGGCTGGATGTGCCCGATCGCATCCTTGCCGATGACGGAGGCCGCCGTGACGCCCTTTTCCTCCTTGGCCGTGACCACGACCTCGCGAAGCGAGTAGAAGTCGGGCTGGAGGCGGTACACGGTGCCCGGCGCATAGGAAGCGGTTGCCGTCTTGTAGCCCAGGCAGGTGATGGTCAGGGACGTTGCCGGAGCCGTGTCCTGGAGGACAAAGACGCCCAGCGAATCCGTCACCGCCCACACCTTGCCGGCAGCGACGACGGCCCCGGCCACCGCTTCTCCCGATCCGCTGTCCAGGATCCGGCAGGCCTGACGGTCCTGGCCGGCCGCCGGAAGGCAGCCGATCACGGTCAGCAAGAGGTATAGCCAGGTCTTTCTCACGGCCGTCGTTTTAGTCCCGCAGTCCCCGCAGGCGCAGTTTCACCCAGCTGTCATCCTGGGACGTAAAGCGGATGCCGGGCAGGGAGAAACCCTGCGGATAGGCCCGCTCCATCGTGTCCACCAGGGAGAAATCCTCCGAGCGCAGGGCATAGAAGCGCTCTCCGGTGCCGGTCGAGACCTTGACGGTATAGTAGAACAGGTCGCCGACCACGAGCAGGTCCTCGCGGCGCGCATCGAACGGCACCTCGGTGCGGATCACCTCGCCGTCCGGACGGAGCATATACAGGAAGCCGTCCCGGCCGGTCATATAGGCCAGGGTGGCGTGGTTCTCGAATTCGGTCACCAGCAGGAAGCTGACCCCCAGGTCCGCGGTTGCGGGGAAGGGGCGCACGGACACGACGCCCGCCGTCTGCTTGATCTGGAACACGCGGTCGCGTGCGTCCGTGACCAGCCAGCCTTCGTCATATTCCTTGCGGTGGGACGGGTTGCCCGCGAAAAGTTTCGCCGGGAAGGCGAAATCCAGCGCGCGCAGCGCCGTGTTGAGGCTGTCCGTCTTGCCCTGGAGCAGGGCGTTGTCGGCCAGCCGGTAGATGTAGATGCCGTCGCGACGGGAGACCAGGGCCTCTTCGGGATCCTGCAGTTCCAGACGGACGGGGACGCTCTCCATCAGCAGATAGACAGGAGCCTTCGTGCGGTTGACGTCCTTGGGGTCGGAGGTCGCGATCACGGAATTGCGCTCGATCTCCTCCAGGGTGACTTTCCGGCCTTCGAGCGTGTCGGGAAGCGTGCCCTTGGAAGCGAGGACGGAGGCATAGAAGGTCGGCTGCGCCTCTTCGCCGTGGGGATTGCCGTTGCGGTCCAGGAAACGCAGTTCCTTGCCGCCGTCGCGGTTGAGCGCGGTGAAGTCGTGCACCGTGCAGCTATACAGGGTGAACGGGGACGAATAGCCTTTCAGGCTGATCAGCTGGTAAAGCCAGGGCAGCACCCAGAGGACCAGCAGCAGGACGGACGCCCACAAGAATATCTTTCCGGTCAGTTTCATACGCATCAGTCTTGTTTACCCTCCTTGAAGCGCGCCACGCCGTAATAAAGCAGGGACACGGACAGAAGGACATATACCAATAAGAAGGGGAAGAAGCCATTGTAGGCCTCCGGGATGGGGCTCTTGAACAGGAGGACGAACAGCCCGGCAGCCACGAGGGCCTCCAGGGCGCGCATCTTCCAGGTCGGTTCCAGGCAGATGGCTGCCGTGAACAGGTAGGCGGCCCATCCGGCCAGGTACCAGACGGCCATCGTGCGCAGGATGCGCGCGACGAGTTCCCAGACGACCCAGCGCGACAGGATCGCGCCCGCGACCACAGCCTGGAGCAGGAACAGCACGGACAGGACCCCCAGGCCGTACAGGACCAGGTCCAGGAGCATCCGCCCCTGGGGATAGGGGAGGTGGAGCGTCAGTTTCAGGCGCTTCTGCGCAACTTCCGGGACAAACTGGGCCGCAGACAGCAGGACACCCGCCGCCACCGGCAGATAGCGCAGGATTTCGGTCAGGACCGTGTCCTTGCCGACCAGCGCTTCCCACAGCAGCTCGGCGCCCCGGATCTCAACCACCTTGGACAGGTTCAGGAAACAGTAGAACGTGATGGCTCCCAGCACCAGCAGGATTCCCAGCAGGACCCAGCGGGTCTTGAGCCATTCTTTATAGATAATCATCTTCTCCATATCAATACTTGCCGGTCAGTTCAATGAAAATGTCTTCGAGCGTCATGCCGGGGTAGCGGGCCATCAGCGAAGCGGCATCTTCCTGGACCAGGATGCTGCCGTAATCCATGATGATGACTTCGTCCACGAGTTTCTCCAGGTCCTGGATGATGTGGGAGGTCAGGAAGACGGTCTTTCCCTCCGCCTTGGCGTAGTCGCGGAGGTATTCGCAGAACAGGCGGCGGTAGCCGGGATCCAGGCCCAAGGAGAAGTCGTCCAGCACCAGCAGGTCGGCATTCTGGGCGAGAATCAGGCCCAGGGCCACCTGGGACCGCTGGCCGTTGGACATCCGGGAGATTTTCTGCCCGGGCGCCACCTTGAGTTTCTTCATCAGGCCGTAGTAGGCATCACGGTTCCATTTGGGATAGAACGCGCTGTAGAAGCGCTCGACCTGCTCGATGGTCATATAGGAATATTGGACGTGCCCCTCCAGGAGGAGCGCGATGCGCTGGCGCGTCAGCGGTGAAACGGATTGTACGGGCTCGTCAAAGATGCGGCAGGAGCCGGAGCGGGGTTTGAGATACCCCATCAGGATATTGATCGTGGTGGTCTTGCCGGTTCCGTTTTTGCCCAGCAGGCCGACGATCCGGCCAGGCGCCACCTCGAAATTGAGATCTTCGTAGATCTTCCTTTTCCCATACCAATGGGTCAGGTGTTCACAAGTTATGATTGGTCCCATATTTTTCAAAGAAACTCTTTTTTGCGGCCGCAAAGGTACGGGAACAATCATATAGCGGCAATACCAAGATGTTGGTATTGCCGCTTATAAAAAAATGAACGCGTGCGACCGACCACGACGACCAGCAGCACGCATGAGTTCATGGAGCCCTGCGCGCGCGTTTCGAGCGCATTTTCGACGAAGAATCGAAATAAAAACCATATATTTGCCCCATAAACTTAATTATGGAGGATTTTATTATGGTATCATCTCTTATCGGCGCCTGCGCCTTTTCCGTCGTCATCATCCTGTCTTTCCTGATCATCCTCGGTCTCCCGCTCGGAGAGCTGACGATGGGCGGTCAGTATAAGGTGTTTCCGAAGAAGCTGCGGATCGTGCTGGTCTCGCAGCTGCTCCTGCAGGTATTCTTCGTGATCGTCATCCTGCAGATGGGCGGTTTCCTGCCGCTGTGGTTCTCCTACAAGACCACCCGCATCATCCTCATCGTGATGGCGGTCTATCTCTCGCTCAACGTGCTGATGAATCTCGCATCCAAAAGCAAGAAGGAGCGCCTCATCATGACGCCCCTTTCCCTGATTGCTGCGGTCTGTTTCTGGATCACCGTCGCGCAGAGCTGGTAGTTTTTACCAGATAGTATAACCCTCGCGATAATAATCCGTCAATCCGTCGCTGGCGCAGACGACGCCTTCGGCTTCCACCTCCACGGTCCACACCGCGGGTGCCTCATAGGATTCTTTGATTATCTTTTCCATTTCTGCAAGTTGCGTTTTATTATCGACGATACGATTATTCGCTGTGGCCATACACCACCATTTTTTCCTCGGAGACCAGGAGCTCGATGCCGTCTTCGATGACCACGCCTGCGCATTTGTCCCAAGGGGCGGATTGCCCGATGAATTGGAGTCCGTTGTTTTGTTTCGCAATCGTGACGGTGACGCTCTCGACACCCGCGCCGATGGTGATCAAGCCGCATTTTCCTTTGTTGCTGCAGCCGATGCCGGCAGCATAAAATCCGCCCCTGGCACCCTGGTAGTGGAAGAAAGGATCGTCCGGCTCGCTGCCGATCCGGCCGCCGCTGATGGTAATATTGCCGCAAGTGCCCTGCGGGCCGGTCCCGATGCCAGCGCCGTAGGTACCGCCGCCGGCCAGCAGGATAATGCCACCGCTGATGATAATGTCGCCGCACTTCGAATTGACGGTAGAACCGATGCCCGCAGCCTGCGAACCGCCTTCGGCTCTGATCGTACCGCCGGTGATGACAATATTTCCGCAGTCGTGGGGCGTGTTGGACGCGGAGTCGTACCCCGCACCGATCCCGGCACCGGTTCCGTTACTTGAATCGGCTGAGAGATATCCGGTGCCGCTAATGGTAAGCGTGTGTCTGTCGGGCACATAAACGGTGGACCAGCCGCTGTTCCTGCCCCCGGAAACCGAGTTAACCGAGTCTCCCGACAAAATGAGCGTCGCATTGCCGAAGCAATGGATGGGAGCGTGGTCGGAAGACTCGGATGCATGGAAGCAGACAGTGTTGAGCGTCACCACCGCTTCGTCGGCGACCGTAACGTACATGGAGTCCTCATTCTCGTTGCTCAGGACGTCGCCACACTGCGCAGCATAGAACTTTTGTCCGTTCGCATCCGTCGACGTCACTTCGTCCAGATTGACCACGGCGCCGATTTTCAGGCCGACGGGATAGATGTGTCCGGCTTCCAGCGTTTTTCCGGTGACGACCGTCGGGACATCGCTTCCCCAGAAGGTGAAAGTGAGGGTCTGGTCGCTGCGCACGGGAAGCATGGCCACGTAGGCGGCCCCGTCGAATTCGTTCCCGTAGGGCCTGACGGTGTAGGAACGGGAACCGTCGCTGAGCTTGAACTGCTTGATGCCGTTCGTGATTTCACAGGACCCGTCGGCGTTCAGGAAGTGAAGTTCCAGGATGGCGAGCGGGTTTACCAGGGTGGCGGAAGCGGGCAATTCGGCCTCGGCCGTCAGTTTTCCTTCATATAGGGCGAGATCCAGGCGATTCCCGAGTTCGTCCACGGAGCCGAGCTGGCCGGTCAGCAGGCCATAGTCAACCTTTTTGCCGCTATAGTACAGTGACGGATAGACATAAGTCAGGTCCCCATTGGGCTGGGGATTGGTCAGCGTGACGCTGAAGTCCGCCGTCCGGCCGTCATTATGGATGTCCTCCGCGGTCAGCGGCTGGGTGATGTACTCAGCCGTCTGCCCATCGGTGTCGGTATAGACGACGGCGATCTTGTCGCCGGGGGCGAAAGTCTTCACGCCGGCTGCCGTGAGCGCCTTGGTCAGCGGGGCGTCATCGAAACTGATGCTTGTTTTCTGTTGGATGATATTCCCGCCGTCCGGCAGGGGTTCTTTCAACCGGCTGTCACAGCCGGCGGCCAATACGCCGGCAACGATCATGGCGGCGAAGTTCGAAAGCAGGGTAAGTTGTTTCATCAGGTGTCTGAAAATTTCAATCCCGAAAGTTACGGATGCTCGGCGAGAATCTTGTAAAAACCCGTACAGGCACCATTCATTTGCGTTCAAAACGGTATTTTTTTATAAATTTGTTTACACAATTTCGTATGCAGACATTCTTCAACCACCTGTGCGGCACCGTTGCCGCCGCCTATATAACGACGAGCCTAGTGGTGGCAGCTGTTCGCTGGTTCCATATGTGCCGGCCTTTCGACCGCAACCCCCGTTATTATTATCCGGGGCGGCCGTTCGTCACGCTGTCGTTCCTTTCGGCACTCACGCTGATCCCATACGCCCTCTTTCCGGAAGACTATGACGCCTGGTTCCTGGCACGCCTGTATTTCCTGCCCGTGGCCTTGTTCAGCTTCACACTGATGCTGTCCTCCTATTTCGGCCGCGTGATGGCGTGGAAGAAGTGGAAATGGCCCATCCTGCTGGCGGGACTGCCCGTCGCCCTGTGCCTGCTGGGCGCCCTTCTCTGCGCCATCCTGCCCGGCACGCAGCTTCGCGGGACGGCGCTTCCCGGAATCGTCCTGTACGCGATGGGCGCGCTGACCACGGGCACCTGCCTGACGGCGATCGCCGTCGTGCGGATGTGGGCCGGGCGTTTCGACCCGGACGACTTCTCCAACCCGGCCGATTTCCCGGTGACGCAGGCAGGACGCTGGGTGGTGATCGCCCTCGTGGATATGGCACTGTGTTGGACAGGTGCCCTGCTGAACAGCCCGGGTGCGCTGGCGCTCGTCCAGCTGGTCATGGCGGCGCTTTCCGTGCATTTCGTGCTAACGGCCCTGCATCCCAACCGCAACCGTCCCGTGGAGGAGGAGACATCGGCGGGGAACGTCCCCGACGTCGCTGCGCCGGCGCCGGCCCGGCGGCCGCTTCCCAAGAAGAAGCAGGCCGAGATGCTGGCCGCCATCCGCGAAGTGGTGGAGAGGCAGCAGGCCTTCCTGGAGCCGCACCTCACCCTGCAGGACGTGGCCGACCGCTGCGGCTACGGCCGCACCTATATCTCGACGCAGATCAAAGAGCAGATGGGCGGCTTTTCCGCCTATGTGAACCGCCTGCGCCTCGCGTACGTGGAGGAGTATCAGCGGGAGCATCCCGACGCCACGCTGGGCGAGGCCATCGACATGGCGGGATTCGGCTCCCGGCCGACCTACTACCACATGCGGCAGAAACTCGAAGGGAACGGTCAGGCTTCCCGGGATTGCCGGGAAGCGAGCCGGTTACAGGCCGTCGCCAGCAGGAAATAGACCATCGTCTGGGCCGTCATCGCCCGGATCTCCGGCGCGATGGATGCAAGCGTGCCCGTCTGCGAGAGCACCATATAGGCCCGGCAGCCGAAGGTGGACGGGAACACGTAGGAGAGACAGCGCCAGACCGCCGGAAAACTGGCCTGCGGCCACGTGAATCCCGTGAGGAATACCGCGATGGGCGTCACGAAGAGCAGCATCACCAGCACGGTCTCGCGCCTGTCTATGAAGGCCGAGAACGTGAAACTGAAGAAGATGATGTCCGCCACGAAGAACAGCAGCAACACCAGGATGTCCTGCCAGCCAGCGTGCATGGGCAGCTGGAACCAATGGGGGACCAGCACCGCGCCATAGAGTCCGAGGAGCAGGAAGATGATGAAGTAGGCCGCGCCACGTCCCAGCGACACGCGCCCCATTCCCAGCCCGCTGAGATTCCCCGTGAGGGAGACGAAATCGCGCTTCTCCTCCCGGATGGTGCCTGCGAGGGTCGCCGAGCCGTAGAACATCACCTGCTGCAGGATCATGAACATCGCCATATACACGAAGAACAGCGTGAAAGAGATGTTCTGGTTATAGGGCAGATGATTGTCGAAGCTGACATACCGGTCCACCGGCGCGCTTTGCAGCTCGTCCAGCATCACCAGGTTGGTGGCCAGCGTCAAATTCTTGTAATACAGGAAAGTGGACATATCCGCATAGGTGGAGATGACTCCCTGGTCCCCGCGTGCCAGGGCCGCGTCGAAATCTTCGGGGATGCAGACGATGCCGTGCACCTTCCCCTGCGCCATCAGCGCCTGCGCCTCGGCCAAGCCGGCGCAGTCATAGGCGACGCTGCACTCCCGGGTGGCGTCCAGTTTGCTGATATAGCGCCGGCCGGCTTCGCCGTGGCTCAGGTCCACGACGGCGACCGGCATCTCATCCACCGTCCCGTGTCCGTAGATGCAGTTGTACAGCACGGGATACACGAGCCCGGCGAACAGGAAGATGAGCAGGACGCCGCTGTCGTGCAGCACCAGGTTCAGTTCATTGGTAAAGATGTTCCAGATATCCCGGAACCATTGTCCGATATAAGTCTTTGCAGCCATAGCTAGTTACGCGGGTAATTCTGATATTGATAAGCGCTCTTCAGGCGCAGGCAGGTGAGGTACGGCAGCACCTGGTAGGCCAGCAGCGCGAGCAGCGCGGGCCACCAACCGGCGAAGCCGGTCCCGTACAGGGCTTCCCGCACGAAAATCAGGTAATAGAAACGCAGCGGATAGAGGCAGGGGAATCCCTGCAGCCAGCCCGGCAGGGCCTCTACGGGGAGCGTGAACCCCGCGAAGGAGAAGCCCAGCACGCTGTACAGGGCGCTGATGCACACGCCGAGGCGGAGCGTCGGGACCAGGCTCACGATGAAGACGGCGACCGCTTCATACGCCAGCACCATCGCGAGCATCGCCACGACCATCCAGCCGATGGATCCCCGGAGCGGATAGCCCAGCACGCCGAACATCAGCAGCTGCAGGCTCACGCCGAGCAGGGTGAACAGCAGGGTGTAGGGGAGCAGCTTGCCCAGGACGGCCGTGACGACGGACCCGTCGGAGAATTCCAGCAGGTGCTTCGACGTGCCGTATTTCAGCTCCGACCCCAGGGCATAGGAGACCACCAGCATGATGGCCATGGCCAGGATGCCCGCCAGGATCATATTGTTCAGGTAGTAGGCATAGGACGTGGGGCCGTTGCCGATGTTGTGTGGATCCAGCACGATCGGCTGGATGATGCCCATGATTTCCCGCTCGTCCAGTCCCTTGGCCCGCAGGACCTGCCGCTGCACGGCTCCGTTGGTGAGGTTGACCAGGAACATCACGTCCTTGTAGGCCAGCGCACCGCCGATGACCGGATAGAGCGTATTGGCGTACACCTGCATCGTCGGGCAGTGGAAGGCCTGGACCTCCTCGTCGAAACGTTCGGGGATCACGACATAGGCGCAGATGTCGCCGCGTTCGAGCTGCTTGCGCGCCGACGAGACGTCGGGGAAGGCGAGTACCCGCCCCAGCTGCGTCGCATCCAGCTGCGCCGCGAAGTTCCGGGAAGTGGAGGAGCCGTCCAGGTCCACCACGCCGACGGGCAGTTTCCCGGGCACGCCGCTTCCGAAGAAGGTAAGGAAGAAGAGGGCCGACAGGGCAACCGTGCCGACGGAGCCCCACAGATACAGCGGGCGGCCGCTCCATCGGCGGATTTCCCTGCGGGCGACCCTTCCGATTTGCTTGAAGATGTCCATGGCTATCGCGTGATGATCAGGGCGCTCATACCGGGACGCAGGCCCTCGACTTTCGTGTCAGGACGCATCCGCACCTCGAAAGTGCGGCAGTCGAACTCGCCCTGCTCCTTCGTGGCGCGCCAGGTGGCGTAGGACTCCCGGACGACCACATAGTAGACCGTGGCCGACACTTCCCGGCCGTCCAGGGCGGGGATGCGCAGCTGCACCTTGTCCCCGTTCTGCAGGCCGTGGAGCTGGTCCTCCCGGATATTGAACGTGAACCACATATCGTCCAGGTCCTGGACGGTCATGATGGGCGCGCCCTGTCCCACCAGTTCGCCCTGCTTGGGATAGCGGGCGGTGACGATGCCGTCGGCGGGAGAGGTCAGGGTGACCTCTTCCAGATAGGAATTCACCAGTTCCACGGCGGCGTTCGCCCGCTCGACCAGCGCGACGGCGGCATCCTTGTCTTCCTGCCGGGCGCCGGCGACGGCCAGGTCATACTGGCTCCTGGCTGCGCGCGTCGTGGCGCAGGCCGCCTGGTACTGGGCCTCCACTTCATCGAATTTCTGGTCGGAGACCACTTTCTGTTCGTGCAGGGTTTTCATCCGTTCGTAGGATTTTGCGAGCACGTTCTCGCCGACCAGGGCTTTCTGCCAGAGCTCGTAGGCGCCGGCGATCTGCTCTTTCTGCGCACCGTTGTAGGCCTTGTTGCGCTGGGCCAGCGCGGCAGCCCGGGCCGCATTGGCCTCGGCGATCTTGGACCGGATCTCCGGGGAATCGATGATGACGAGGGTGTCGCCCTTGCGGACAAGCTGTCCCTCTTCGGCCCGGAAGGCCTCGATCCGTCCCGGCACCTTGCCGGACACCCGGTATTCCGTGGCCTCCGCTTCGCCCTGCAGGAGGGCTTCCCGGGGCTTCGAGACGAGGAGTCCCACCATACCGACAGCCAAAACGATCGCGATCAACGCGCACACTCCGATCAGGAGGTTGTAATTCTTCTTTGCCATAATATTATTCTTGATTTTTATAGTTTCCTTCTACTTTTTCCAGCAGGCTGGCAGCCATCTGCCATTCGATGCCCGCATCCAGGTATTCGCTGTGGGCCTGCAGCCAGGCCGTCTGCGCGGCCAGCAGGGTGTTGGTGGGGATGACGCCGGCCTCGTGGCCCAGCGTCGCGCTCCGGAGGTTCTCCTCGGCGCTGGACAGGCTGGACCCGGCCTTGACATATTTCTGGGCGGCCTCGTCCAGCAGATGACGCTGCTGCGTGACCTGCAGGCTGATCATCTCCCGGGCGTCGGACAGCTTGCTTGCATACACTTCCTGCTCGGCGCGGGCCTTCCGGTACTTGTTCACGGTCTCCAGACCGTGGAATAGAGGCACCTTGACCATCACGCCGGCGCTGAGCATACCGCCGTTCCAGGTGTTCCGGATGCCGTTGAAGGCGTTGGGGTTCGAGATGCTGTACGCGCCCACCAGGGCGACCTGCGGCATCAGGTCCGCCCGGGCGATCCGGGCCTTGCGGTCATAGATTTCCCCGGCGAGGGTCAGGCTCCGCGTCTCGGGACGGTCGGCGAAGATGTCTTCCAGCGGCTTTTCCGCCTGCAGGGCGGGCGTCGGGACAATGTCCAGCTGCTCGTCGGCCAGGACGATGGGGGTGTTCAGCGGCAGGCCGATGCGCTTGCAGAGAAGCATCTTCGCGAGGATCAGTCCGTTGGAGGACTTCGTGTGCATCATCTCCGCTTCGTTCGCCTTGACCTTCACCTGAAGGGCGTCGGCCTCCGTCAGGACGCCGGCGGCCACGGACGCGTCCACGTCCGCCTCCATCCGGTGCAGGAGGTCGGCGTAAGCCTGCGCCAGCTTGTCCTTCGCTGCGATGGACACGATCTGCCAGTAGGCCTGGTCCACATCCACGATCACGTCCGCGTAAGCGCCGTCGTAGCGGGCCTGCGCCAGCTGTTCGGCCAGACCGGCCATCTGGTTGGAATAGATGATCTTTCCGCCCACGAACAGGGGCTGCTCCACGGTGACGGCGCCCACCCAGATGTTCCGGAGGTCCGGATGCAGGGCCGCGTCGATGTCGGCCCCGATGGCATTGACCGGATCGGCGATGTTGGGAATGAGCCCCGCAAGGCTCTGCGGATCCACGCCCTGGAGCATCTGCAGGACCGTCTGCCACATCGGGCTGGACATATATTCCGCCGCCAGCGCCGGATTCGTGCGGATGGCGGTTATCAACTGGGTCATCGCCCCGTTCAACTGGCCGGAGAGTGCGGCGGCCGCGTTGGCCGCGCCGGCGTTCAGCTGCCCCTGCAGGAGGGTGCCGGCGTTGCGCAGCAACTCCGACTGGCTGTCGCTCACCAGGGCGATGTCGCGGTTATTGTAAAGATACGCGCCCGTGGCGCTGATGTTCGGGAAATAATTGGCCAGGGCGATCTTCCGGTCATATCCGGCCATCTGCACGTCGATGCGGGCCTGTTCCAGTTCCCGGCTGGCAGCCACGGCCATCTGCCGGCATTCATCGAGTTGAAGCTGCCGGGGCTCCTGCCCCAGGGCCACGAGCGGGGCCATCACGATGCAGCTGATGAGGATTACTTTTTTCATATCGTTCCTTTTGACAATTTGTCTTGTGTGTTCGTTTCGAAAAGCGAGTACAAAAATACAGCCACAAATTCGTCTGAAATAGCTACATTCCGGACGAGAAATTGTCATTTGGTCGAATTTTGGAAATTATTTGCAATTTGTCATGGAAAAAGCATACCTTTGGCGAAAAGTCAAAAAAGAAACACTATATGGAAAGTACGCTGCAAACCATCAGCATCCCCCGGATCCTGGCGCTGGCCCCGTACATCGAGGAGCACACCATCGGCAACGATTTCATCCTCGGCGAAGTCAGCGGACGGCGCGTCGAGCGGAACCGCGCCATCCTGGATATGCTCAAATATCCCGTCCGCCTGGACGGCTATATGATTTTCTTCCTGAAGAAGGGGGAGGGCAGCTTCCGGCTGGATTTCAACCTGGATTCCTACGAGATCCACGAGCGTTCCCTGCTGATCACGGTCCCGGGCAACATCATCCGCCTGTCGGCGTACAACGAGGAGAGCCTCGCGGACTGCGAACTGGTCTTCGCCCTGCTGTCCAAAGACTTCGTGTCCGGCATCCACGTCGACTTCAACCGCGTGTTCCAAGACGCCGTCCGCGTCCTGGAGAGCCCCTGCCTGACGCTGAACGACGAGCAGCTGGACATTGCCAGCGACTATTTCACCCTGACCCGGAAAATCATCCACACGCCGCTGGAAAACAAGCGGGAGATCATCAGCTCGCTCCTGACATCCATCACCTACCTGGCGGTCAACCTGTGGCGCAGCAGCATCGCGACGGCCCGCGGGCGCGGGGGCGCCTCATCTCCGCGCATCAACCAGATGTACGAGCAGTTCATCACCCTCGTGTCCCGATACCACAGCAGCGAGCGGGGGATGGCCTTCTATGCCGACCAGATGTGCCTGACACCGAAATACCTGTCCAAGGTCATCAAGCAGGCTTCCGGCCGGAGCGGCCCCGACTGGATCGATTCGTTCGTGATCCTGGAAGCCAAGAACCTGCTCCGATATACCGAGAAACCGGTGAAGGAGATCGTGTGGCAGCTGAATTTCCCGAATCCGTCCGTCTTCAACAATTTCTTCAAGAAACATACGGGCATCACCCCGTCGGAGTACCGCAAGGGCTGACGCGGTCAGGCCTCCCGCGCGACGGCGTCCCGGTATTTCCGGGAGACGGGCAGCTGGATGTCGTCGCCCAGGTACAGCAGGTCGACGTCGACCCGCGTGACCGCGGCCCGGTTGACAAGATAGGAGCGGTGGATGCGGACGAAAGCGGGGCCCAGGATGGCCTCCCACCGGGAGATGGACGTATAGTTCTTGAAGCGCCTTCCGTCGGACGCCACCACGGTCGTGGCGTCGTCGTTGGATTCCACATACAGGATTTCCTCCCGGGGCAGGGTGACCGGCTTCCGGTCGGAGGTGAACGTGATGGGGCCGGGCACGTCGGGGTGCCACCGGTCCAGCCAGGCTTCGAAGAAATGGCTGCCGGCGGCGAGCGCGGTCAGGATGATGGCCACGAAGACGGGGTTCGTCAGGATATGCGGGATATCCGGCAGCATCTGGTACGGAAGGGCTCTTCCCGACCGGAGCATGGAGACGTAGTAGTGGGCCGCCAGGAACAGGAAGATCTCCGCGACCAGGATCCCCAGCACGACGAAGGCCGCGTCCCGGACGCCTTTCCACCGGGTCCGGAAATCCACCTTCGGGAAGAAGAAGCGGGCGGCCAGCGCGCCGGGAAGGAACAGCATCCCGAACAACAGCGCCTCCCCGAACCTGTAGCCCAGGCTGCAGAGGACGATCGCCACCAACAGGATGGAGACGATCCAGTAGGATATGACGGCCAGTCGTTTCATCATCTACACAAAAATAACAAATAAAACGCGCATCCGGCGCAATTCAGGGGCGAAAATGGGGATTTGACTTCCTATCGTGGGGTTTCGGCTTGGACGGGAACGGACGATATCGTTACTTTGTTACAAACTATTAACCCCAAAACCATTTATGCTATGTTCAACCTCTTTATTTCCGGTGGCCCTGTGAACATGTCCGTCCTCACGGTCGTCCTGGTCGCCCTGTTCTTCGCCGCGTGGAAGGCGCCGCGCTGGGTCAACGAGATCGGCAAGTTCGGCTTCATCTACGGCCTGATGACGCCGCTGTTCCCGCTCTATCACCTGTTCGATACCCTGCAGCGGGTTTCCGAGTCCAGAAGGGAATTCGACGGCCTCTTCGACTTCATTTCGCCGGGCGTGCTCTTCGCCGGCAAGGTCATCCTGATCCCCGTCATCTACGGGATGATCATCTACCTCATCTCGCTAGTCATCCGCATCATCCAGAAACCCAGACTTTAAAACTTAATTCCTATGAAAAGAATCTTGATCCTGCTGTTCGCCGGCCTGCTGGCCGTCTCCTGCGAACCGGCGAATCCCGACGCGACGAAGGTGCATATCGACAAGGCGCTGAAGCGCCCGGTCAAGAGCGTGGAACTGTACGCGAAGGCCGACGTGATCCCGCTCCGCGTCCCGGAAGGATTCCGGGCCGGGCCGGGGGAGACGCTGCTCGAGGTGGCTGCTGACCGCTTTTTCCTGCTGAACCAGGAGAAAGACGCGATCTTGGTCTTCAACTTCGCCGGCGAATTCGTGACCGCGATCCGGAGCGCGGAGCCGGTCATCGATTTCTCTCCGTACCAGGACCGGGCGCTGGTCGTCCTGACGGAGCACGCCATCACCGAATATGCCATCGGGGACGGTTCCACCCTGACGCGCTATCCGATCCAGGACAACGACGTCGAGCTGCGATGTGCGACCCGGCTCAATGAGAACGAGTTCTTCGTGCTCGGCAGCAAGGACCGCAACGCCTATTCCGGCGGCTATCTGGTCAACCGGAAACGCTTTTATATCGAGCCGTTCCCGGGAGGCCTGCATTCGATCGTTCCGGCGTCGGACGTGCAGTACACGCGCTTTTTCCACGACGGGAACGACGCCTTCGAATTCCTGTCACAGTCCGGCGTGATCTTCGCGCTCGACGCACCGAGCGGTTTCGCGTATCTCGCCCTGGTTCCGGACTTCGGAAAGAAAGCCATCCACTTCACCAACGTCCAGAAATCCGGGGGACAGTTCTATTACGCATTTGAACGGGAGGACGCGTCCGGCGTACTCGTCTGCGATCGCAAGACCGGAGCCTGCAAGGTCTTCCGGAAGACGGAGAAAGAGCCGGCCTTCCCGCTCGGCGTCATCTACGCCGGCTGCAACTACTATTGCTGCCCCGCCGCGCGCCTGCCGGAATTCCTCCCGGACGCACCGGCAGACGGGGGAGAGGGCCCCGTAATCATCCGCTATACGTTTTAGACATCAGCCCCCGCAGTATTCCGCCCTTCCGTGCGTTATATGGATAAAAACAACTGTTTTATGAAAAATCTGATGCTGAAAATCTGCTGTGCGGCGCTGCTGGTCGCGGGCCTGTGCGGATGTGAGAAAATCCATTTCGACCAACTGACGGGAACGTGGACCCGGGTCTATCCGGAAGGCGTCATGGCCGACGGCGGGACGACGTGGACGTTCGGGCCGGACAACGAACTCATTATCCACTCCTATGACGTAAGGGCCGGGGATGACGATGTCCATATGACCTATTACCTGAATCAGGAAGGTGCGACCCTGACGGTCGAAGACTCGGCCGCAATCGGCCAGACCATCTACGCCATCGAGGAATGCAACAAAAAGACGCTGCGCCTGCGGCGAAGCACCCAGAATATCCTCTCCAGCAGCACGGACGTGGTCCTGCATTTCACCCGCAAGCGGGATTGAACAGGGAAGCGATGCAAAGAATCCGGGAAAAAGCATACATTTGCAGAATAAACGCCAATACCATGAAAAAGTTTCTGTATGCCATTGCTTTTTTCCTGCTCGTTTCCTGCGCGGGAAAAGACGCTGACGTCCGCGTCATCACCGATTTCTATGATGCCGTCCTGGGCAAGACCGTCATGACGGACGAGCTCCTGCAGCAGAGCCTGTCGCAGGAGGTGCTTTCCGACCTCTGGGAGGCCGATTACGAGAATACCTATTCCTGGTGGGCCTTCCGCACCGGCTACCAGGACGGCCCCTCCGACGTGTCTTCCCTCGACGGGATCGAGTCCCTGGGCCAGGGCTGGTACCGGGTTTCCTACACCGATATGGGCATCGAGGCCACCACGGACGTCAAGCTGAAGGACGGCAAGATCACGGAATACCGTCCCTTCCGCGCCCCGGATTCCGCCGAGTAAATCCGACAGGATTGATTCCTCTCCTGGATGACCCTCCGCGACCGCATATCACTGACCTGGCGTTACGGGAAAGCGCAGCTGCTCATCGGTGCAGTGTTCAATCTGCTATGCATGGGATTCCTCCTGGACGGGATCTCCTATGCGTTCTTTGTGGATTGCTTCATCGTGAAGGTGCTGGTAACGGCGGTCATTATGTACCTGACAGCCAGATTCCGGGACCGGGACGCCGTTTTCTTCTACATCAACCTGGGGCTTTCGCGCAGGGAATTGCAAATCAGCGTGATTCTGGCCGATTTCCTGATGCTCGTCCTGCTGCTCACGCCGATCCTTGTCTTCCATGGATAAACATCGGCTCATCGTGGACAGCGTGGTGGTCCGTTTCGGGGAGAAGACGGTCCTGAGCGGCGGGTATATCACCTCCGAGACGGGGATGGTCACCGGCCTGCTGGGAAAGAACGGCGCCGGCAAATCTTGTATGTTCCGGGCGCTGATGGGCGGCCTGCGGGTGGAGCACGTAATGGTGAGTATGGATGAGAAACCTGTAAATCGGCAGAAGATCGGCCAATCCATCAAGTATCTCCCGCAAGGCAGGCTGATCCCGGAAAGTATGAAATTGCATCGGGCGTTTGACTTGTATGGTGTGGACTATTGGACCTTTGTCAACCGCTTCCCCAAGTTCTCTCGGCATTACGATTCGCCTATCTATGAACTCTCCGGCGGCGAAGCCCGCCTGGCTGAACTGTATCTGATTCTGCATAGCGACGCTCCATTCTATATTCTTGATGAACCGTTCACCCAGGTTGATCCGGTAAACATTGAAGATGTGAAGGCCATGATCCG
>Ga0310690_10003818_pt1 | contig 22087 bp, 30 predicted proteins | sample AusTroGonzalo_MG_2_FD_207661 | JGI IMG/M metagenome (GOLD analysis project Ga0310690, IMG submission 207661) | Bovine rumen microbial communities from tropical cattle in Woodstock, Queensland, Australia - Gonzalo_04 (v2) (version 2) | ecosystem: Host-associated > Mammals > Digestive system >... | reverse complement strand
TTAGCCTCTGCAGAACCTTCGAGATGACAATTTTCCAAGAGATTAGCCTCGTCGACATAATGAAGCGGAAACTTGAACCAGATCTTCTGCTCATCAATATCCTTGAAGTCTCTCAATACAAATGACATGACCATCGGCCTCTCACCTTCCTTGACCAGTGACTTGACCAGATCAGGAGCATCGTTGCCCGGTTCAAGATTCGAGATGTCGACAAGCGCATCCGCATCTCTTGAGAAGACTCCGGAGCCGGCACCACGATCGATGACCTTTTCCCTGGCATTTCCTTTCGGATGATGATGATCGTAGATGATCGCTGCTCCTGTCTCATGAGCAATCTTGTCGAGAGCATTACAGAATGACATGATCGCCTCCGCACTGTTCTCGTCACCCTGCTGGACCTTGTAAAGAGGATCTATGATGATGGCCTTATACGGTCCGGAGTTCCTGCAACGTCTGATTATCTTCGGAGCAAGCTTCTCCATAGGAGCTGCGTAGCCTCGGAGGTTCCAGAGCTGGATGTTATCTCCGCCAGCTTTTGAGATCTTCATGTCCATCGCTTTGTACATCGCCTTGAAACGATAGAAGAGCGAAGCAGCTTCAACCTCCAGATTGATGTATAAGACCTTTCCCTGTTCACAAGGAAACTTACCAAGCCAGGGCATACCTTCCGCGATACAGACTGCGAGATTCTGCGATAAACACGTCTTTCCAGCCTTGCTCTCTCCTGTAATTATCATTTTGCAGCCTTCACGGAGTATGCCTCCGATCAGCTCCGGAGATAACGTCGGAGGCTCTTCGAGCTGGTCCTTGAGAGAACGGAGCGTAGGAAGATCATCGTCTACTCCCTCAATGTAGTCGATCCATTCAAGCCAGGATGAACAGCCTATATCCGTAGCCACTAACTTCTGGAGCTTGCCTTTACGCATGACACCCGGAAGTCTTGAGAGCCTTGCAGGGTTCTTGTTGTTCTCGTCGACAACAAACTTGTGTTTAGCAAGCCAGTCATAGAGGAACGCGACTCTCTGCTTGTACTCGGCTTCGTCTTTGGCATCTATCTTCACAAGAGCATGAACAGACTTTCCGCCTGATTCCACGAGCGTGGCGATCGGGAGCTTGAAGTTAATGAAGAGCTTCTTCTGGTCCTCTATGGAAAGATCGTCAGATTCTGCGAGTGAGTATGCGTATCTTGTAACGCTCTTATCAGAAGGTCCGGTCGTAGGGTTAATTCGGATCCATCCGCCAGCATCGTCATTGAAGGTACCGAAAGCATCTTCTAACTTTCTGTGCTTTCGGAGGTCCTTTATGATGTCTCCAACTGTCCTGACGTGGCCTGCATCAGCAGGAACCCACTTGGACTTATCATCTTTCCACTTCGCTGAATGGACATAACTGACAGTCTCGTCAGGCTTAAAGAGTGTTTCAAGGAATCTGGCAGCCATCTGGTATGGTTTCTCGTCAGGCTTATCCTCTACTGTGAGCACTTCCTCGTAATAGGCATCCAGTCCGTCATCCCAGTCGAGTTCGTGATAAGGTTTATAATTATCGTAATGCTCGGCAAGATAGATGATGGTACCGCCATTCGTTCCGGAATCGTTGAAGGTTTCCCATTTCTTCTCACAGTCTCCGGGAACGTAACGAGGTGCATCTTTCTTAGACCAATCATCCCAGGTCGAGCAGGGCAGGCCCTCTGTTTTGAGGGCCATGCCTACTTGAACCCATTCCGAATACGAGAGCTTCGAAGGATCAAGAGCGTTTAGCGCATTTATTAAAGCTCTTGAATCATCCATGTCTTATACCTCGAAAGGAACGTCGCTGGTGTCAGGAGCCTTCGGTGCCTGAGCTGCATCTGTGGTGATGTATCTGTCGACCTTGCAGTTCTCCTTGCCCTCATAAGTCTCGTGCTTGATCTTCACACGGCCTGACTCATTGAGGACCTTATCCCAGGGCATTGATGTGAGAGGTTCACCCTTCTTCTTGAGGCCGAGGCACTCAAAGAACTGCGCGAGCTTCCATGCCATACTGTCCTGGAGAACGAGATAGTCATTGACCTTCCAGAACTGACCGCTCTTGTCGAGTTCAAGAGTGATCTTAGCCATCTTCTTGCCTGACTTTGAGATCGTTTTCTCAAACTCGGTAACTGTGAAGCCATACTCTCCCACAGGTGGAAGGTTGCTTTCACCTACGTCTGCTGAAATACCGCTATCCCAGTCCATCTCTGCTGCGTTCTCTGTCTTCTTGATTTCATCTGCCATAATCAGATTCCTCCTGTTAATTCATTAAAAATTGCCTTGTACTGTTCATTTGTGGTGGAGCTGTTGATCTCATACTTGAGAATGATTTCGCTCTTCTGTTCCTGGCTCATGTCCTTCATAAAGTCTCTGAGCTTCAAGCGATAATCAGGTTCCTTCGGTTTCTGTTCGATACCCTCAAACAGATGTTTAATCTGGCTAAACTCCATTGGCATTACATCCGGGAGACCGTATCTGTTCTTGGCATCCCAACAAGGATGGTGAGAAGCGTACATGACACGCTTGCCTCCGGTTGCCTTCTTGCTCTGTGTCTTGCTGTCCGTGATGATGTCCGTCTTGTAATTGCAGAAGAGGACAATGTCGGCCCATTCCTTCAAGAGTGGAGCGACCTTCTTAGAGAGCTTCATCTCCCAGCGATCGTAAGCACCCATCTCGTCAGGCTGTTCAAACTTCCTCATCTGTGCGTGAGCCGTGAAGACTACGTTGACACCCTGCTCGATCAGGACATCACATCTCTTCAAAAGCTCTCCGAACTTTTCTGCAAGATAGACATATCCCTTTCCATATCCGATACTCTCAATGCCCTTTACTCCCTGATCTGCACATACGGCAGCGATAGCGAGCATCTCGGCCCAGTCTGCCGTATCGATAACGAGAGTCTTTCCGGGCATATTCTCGATGAAGTCGTTGACGTAGGTCATGATGTCATTGAAGACAACAGGTGACGGATAACGCGCTACATCGAGTTCTTTTGTCGAGCCTTCTGTGTCGATGAATACCGGATCAGGATAGCAGGAAGCCAGTGTTGACTTACCGATGCCTTCCGGACCATACTGCACGACCTTCTTGGCAGTCTCGACCTTGCCTTTAGTTATGGGAATACCCATGTTCTTTGTACCTTCCTTTCTTGAGTTTTTTATCGTCTCTAATAATTTGAGATACTGTTTGATGTCATCCTGCTTCGACATAGGGATCCTCCGAAGCCTTGAAAGCTTTCAGATAGAAAGTCACATATCCCATACCGAGAGAATCGTGGATAGGTTCGAGAAGATTGAAGTTATACTTTTTCTGCTCTCTCCACTTAACCTGATTGATGGCCTGCTTATCTGATACGGCCCATGTGGATCCAACAAAGTCTCTTTTGTAGCCTCTGGCATAGCAGCCACTTCCTACTCCGAACCTATAAACGTGATATTTATTCATCCCTTTTGTCATAAGCTTCCTCCGACATAGGTGAACCGCAGTGAGGACAGAAGAGATACTTTGCTATGACCATGCTCTTACAGTTAGAACACTTGAAGCTCGTATACTTCTTCTGTGGTACTTCCAGCCAAGAGCCTTTCGTTCTCTCAAAGTCCTTACGGCCCTGTGCATAGCCTTTGTCATAAGCGTCATAAATCACACGGTGCATCCTTGAGACACATCCGTTTAAGTTTCTGTAATGCTTCATAGGAATCACCTGATCCTTATCGATGCAGTCTGCTGGAGATGAGCAAGGCCGTCGAGGTTCTTTCCATCCTTCAACGCTTCGAGGATCTTCTTCTTGTCGACTTCCGGCTCTCTCAATCTGAGATACTCTGCAGGCACATTCTCGACATACTGCTCATCCATAACCACTGACGGAGCATTGTTCTGGATGGAGACAGTAAACGTACCGCAAGGGAGCTTCTTCTCTCCTGCTGCGTTCATGGCATCCTGCATGAGCTGCTTGAGTCTCTTGATAGCGTTCTCTTTTGCCTTTCTTCTGGCATTGAGTCGCTCTTCCTCTTCCTTGAGGCCTGCAATAACCGCTTCCTCGTTCTTGATGTACTTGCAGCAGTTCTCCAGCTTGTCTGCGAGATCTTCTGTTGCAGTCTCCCATGCACCCATGAGAGCTTCATCATCAACAAGCTCGTCTTCCAGGATGGACCAGAGTGTATTAAATTCATTCTTGATTTCGTAAATATTTGCCATTGTTATCCTTCCTTTCTTAAATCTGCTCCACAATAAGGGCAGAACTTATAACCATTAGTTCCAACTGCATAAGAAAATGAATATGCGTGAATACGGCATTTACATTCCGGACATTCGAGCATCAGACACGCATTATCTATGCACTTTTTGTATCTATTGGGATAAGGTTCATGGTATTCACACGGATGGTCATACATAGTACGCAACCCTCACGAGCTTTGCGTTCCTGGTATCACCAAGATAAAGTTCATCCTTAATGACATATCCGGGAACAAACTTGATATGCTTTTCAGAAGCTCTGAAATATCTTTTAGCCTGGCTGAGAGCCTTCTTATGATTGAAACCACAAAGACTAAATACCAGATAAGTCTTCTTTCTGTTCTGCTTGGTTAAACCTTCGTATACTTCAAAACCCATAATCAAAAACCTCCGAACTTAACGTCTTTAGCGACTGTGTCATCGTTAATTTCGATAACCTCTTTCTTTGCTTCTTTACGAAGCTGTTCATTCTCAAGTTTCAACTTGTGGTTACGTTCCCTGAGATCTTCGATGGTATGGTTGTCGACCATGAGCTCTACGACCATTCCGATCAGTGCTCCTATTACTCCGACTAAAACCATATAAATGACTTCTAAACCGTTCATTGTTATTCCTTCCTTTCTTTACCAATCGACTGCGAGGTCGACTCCGTTCGGGTAATCGAGAACAAAATCTCCTGTGTCTACGACGATTGCATCGCCTAATGAAGTCTCAAGAATTGTTCCCTTCGGTCTGATGCTCCAGTTAGCTGCACACATGACGTAATTTCCGAGCATCTTGGCACCGTCGTCTCTGATCCAGTACGGATATTCAATTTCGTCATAGCCGAGGTCTCTCATGTAAGCGACACACAGAGACATATTGAGGTTGTAGTAAGTCTCACGGCCTGACGGTCCCATATATCCGCCTCTCTCCTTCGTGATCCTGTCATCATAGTCATTAGCCGGAGTGATAAGGCCACGCGCCACGCACTCGTTGTAGTATTCCTGATTAGACATGAGACAGATCGGTGTCGGTGTTGGTGAGAGTGTCGGAATGGGTGTCGGTGTCACTGTGGGAGTCGGTGTTGCAGATGGTGTAGGTGTCAGGAGCATCTCGTAAGGCTTTACGATGAGTGACACCTCTTCAACTGTCTTCTGGCTGTTTTTCTCGATGGAGTTAAGAGTCATGAAGTGCAAAGTGAAAGCGATAGCAAAAGCTATAACGGAAACGAATATTAGATCGAGATATTTTGCCTTCATACTGCATCCTTCCTCCGATATACTTCATCGAACTCACCTTTCCAGGCTCTGTGTGCATCTTCCAATTCCTGATAGTCGAAGCTCTTGTTGCTCATGATCTTCATGGCTATGTTTGCCGAGATCGCTTTCTTGTCTGCTCTGGTGAAATCTCTCTGTCCGTTTAAGCAGCGGAATACATAATCTCTGGATCTGTTCGCTGCGTGAGCAAGTTCGGTCATTGACTTAAAATGTCTGCCGAGTGACGGATAGAGGCCTCCCGAAGCAGTCATGTCTTCACCTCTTCTTCACGTTTCGTGGGGAACAAGATTAAAAAAAGAGACTCAATAGAGATGCCATAGTATTCAGCCATCCTGATTTTTACTTCATCTCGTGGGATCCTGTTGCCCTGTTCATACATGGAAAGTGCCGAAACGCTTATGCCTAAAGCCTTTGCGACTTCTTCCTGGCTGCGCTCGCCTCTCAATGCGATCAACTTCTCGTTCATGGGAACCTCCTTTTGTGAATTTCACGTTTCGTGATATTCAAAGTCTACACATAACGTGGAGTTATGTCAACACGTTTTGTGAAGTTTGTTGTTGGCAATTTCACAAAGCGTGTATATAATTGTTTTGAAGAGAGGTATTAGAACAATGGCTAAATTTAATGAAGTATTAAAAGAACTCAGGACATCAAGAAATGTTACCCAGGCAGAGCTGGCAAAAGCTATTGGTGTTAGTGCATCCACGATCGGAATGTATGAACAGGGAGTTCGTGAGCCTAATTTTGAGATTGAAGAAAAGATAGCTGATTATTTCAATGTCAGTCTTGATGTTCTTAGAGGTAAAGAGGAAAAATCAAAGACATTTGTTCAAGCTTTCATGGAAAATACATTAAATGGTCAATATCAGAAACTGACCAAGCCTAATCAGGCTCGTCTAATGTCTTACTGTCAGGCTCTACTCGATAGCCAGGAGGATGATAATAATGAACAGTCCTAAATGGGATGGCCAGAGATGGCGAATAAGGGTTATGAGAGAGGGAAAGACATTTTCCTTCTCTTCATCAGTTCCCGGACCTAAAGGCCGTAAGGATGTCCAGAGAAAGTACGATCAATGGTACTATGGCGAGGCATCAGGCGAAAAGTCCGTTTTAACGGTCTCAAAAGAGTTTTTGAAGCATATTAAGTCACGATATGGTGAGACCTCTGCTGCCTATGAACAGTACGAGTGCTATATCAGGCTCTACGTTCTCCCTCAGTGTGGCTCCAGGAAGATATGTAAAATGACACTCAGAGACTGGCAGAACGTCATAAATGAAGCCACAGGGCGGAATAAGCCACTATCTGACAAGACACTCCGCAATCTTCGTGGAATCATCATGGCGATCATCAAGTTCGGATATGAAGATTACCAGTGTGAGCTCCCCAGAGGCGAACTGTATATCCCGAAAGGAAGAAGCAGGGAAGAAAAAGAGATCCTGCAACAAGATGATATTAGGAGACTTTTCGAACCATCTAATCTCTGGTACCATCCGCTTTTTCTTCTCGGTGCCATCACCGGAATGAGGCCCGGAGAGTTACTCGGTCTCAAAATCTCGGATGTAGACTTCAATTCCAGCTCCATAACCATTAAGAGAGCAGTCAATGCTCGTGGTCATATCACGGATGGTAAGAATAAAAACGCTCGAAGGATGATTCCGATCGGAGAACTTGCAAAAGGAATCATACGAAAAACCATCAAGAGAAATGAGGAAATGAACCTCCGAACAGAGTGGATATTCTGCTCCCCTGACGGATCACAGGGCAAACAGACCAGAATGAGAAAGCACTGGCAGAAGCTCAAGGAAGAAAGAAATCTTCCTGGTACCGTATACTCCCTCCGTCACACCTTCATCTCCATGATGAAGAACGTACTCCCGGAGCAGAGCATCAAAGACGTGGTCGGTCACTCTGTCAGCTTCGACTCGTTCGGTACCTATGGACATATTCTGGAAGGTGAAGACAGAAGAGTGGCATCCGTTATTGACCTTACTTTCGGTCAAAATCTCGGTCAAAATGAGTCCACTTCCGACGGACAATAGTTTAGAAATAGTTTAGAAAGTCCATAAAATACGCACTTTTTGTCTTTGGTAAGACATACACAAATGAGTTCGAATCCCGTATGCTCCACCAATAAAGACCGCTCAACCGCAAGGCTTTGAACGGTCTTTAATTTTTCTTCGGGCAAATTATGGTCAAAATTGATATAATAGTTATGTCTCTCAGACAAGATAGTTACAAGATCCACACAAAAGAAAAAGGCTCCCGACATCAGTCGAGAGCCTAATTCTTTTTCCGGAGTATTCTTCTAATGAACAGAAGTCCATTATGGCCTTTATTAAACCTCCGACACCCGAAGATGTCGGAGGCAGGGAAAAGGTAATAAGACCGAAGTCTTATTTGCAGTGATTAAGGACCTTACTTCAAGATCCTGTTCCAAGTTTCAGCATTAACGATTCCGCAGACTTCAAGATCACGAGCTGCCTGATAATTCATGACAGCCTGTCTGGTGCTTTCACCAAAGATACCGTCGATAGCAAAATCATCACTTGTAAAGCCAAAGCCTTTTAAAAGAGCCTGGATGGTAAGCACCTCACCTTTTGCATCAATGCCCTTATACAAGACTGGGAGCTCTACTGTGACTGTCTCGTCAACAGGCTCTTGTGTTGTTTCTTCGTCAGGTTCCCAGGCATCATATCTTGGTCTGCCGAAGCCAGCGACATATCCGCCAACCTCACCATACCTATAAAAGCACTTCTGGACTGAATCGCCCTTGTTGCCCTCACAAGTATAGAAACCGTTATCATCCCAGTCGACACAGATGCCTACATGGCAAAGTCCATCGTCGTTCTGAAAGAAAACAATGTCTCCGCGCTGGAGATCCTGAGTGTCAGTGAAGTAAGCATCATTGTCCTTGAAATAGTCAGCCATGTAATCAACTACGGCCGAGAGGTTCGGTGTCCTCTGATACATAACGTAGTATGCAGTCCACTTCGGATCGTTTTCTGTGGTGCAAGCGTTATAAATGCAAGCGTTTACATAGGAGCAGCACCAGGGAAGATTTTGCTTCTTTCCGCACCCTTCGTAATAGTTTATGGCATCGAGCAGATCTGCGAATTTGTTCCAGTTATTATATCCCTCGGTGTACCCTATCTGCTCTTCTGCATAGTCACAGGCCCATTTTGCAAAACAACTACCCATAATCAGCTCTCCTTTCCATCACTTAATGATTTCTTGTACTCTGAATCACTGATCTTGATTATCACACCAGCGAGAGTGCCAAGACCTCCGAGGACTGCCGTGATGATCGCGGAAACATCCCCGGTCTGAATAGCTGCGATGATACCGAGTATGAACGTGCATACCGGAGTCGCAAGCAGCATTATCCACTTCAATACGATGTAAACTTTGTCTGGAAGTTTCATGTTAGGTCCTCCTTATTTTTTTGAATGTATTTCATCCCGAAGCTCGTCAATACGAAGAAAAGCAGTCTCAAGATCTCTCTTCATGACTGCCTGAGTCTTAATAACTTCATCGTCTTTTTCAGCATACTTGTCGACTTTCTTTTCGAGCTGCTCAATTCGATAATTGACCAGCTTGTTCGAGATCAGTATTCCTGATCCCGAACCGACTATCGTTCCAACAAGAGCCAACAGAGCCGTTAAAACTTCATTTGTCATTACTCACTCACCTCCGTCAACGTGTACTCGATGGCCATCGACTGATTCGATGTCTTCTGTACAGGTGACGGAAGATTGAATTTTGATGTGTTGACCATCTTGTTTGCCAGGATGTGTCTTGCTCCGTTTACATAGATCGGCACTGCATAAGAGGAAATCTTGCTCGGAGAGGATATTGCTCTAATGGTCTCTCCGTCTATTGCAGGAGTCATCTGAGCGCAAGGATAACCAATGGATCCATTAAATACCTGACCATTGGTGATGATCAAACCACCAGCCTTGACGGAGAAGTCATAACGCTGGTGCTCTGCATTATAAGACAGAGTAGCCTGATCAGACTGGTTCGTGATGTTGATCTTCTTATATCCGGTAAGGTTCGGAGCTGCAGCATAAGCACCTGTTCCCCAGTAAGCACCAGAAGATGTCGGAAAATAGAAGTAGTTTCCTTCTCTGACGATGTTAGGGTTATAGACATAATTTACATAGAAAAAATCATTTCTATAAAAAGGCATAGCCATGAGGTCGTTATCGTCAGAAACGATCGTACCTTCGGAATCGACATCCTGATTCTCACAGTCAATGACCGCATATTTGATAGTTGTATCTGAATATGTGACTGCACCAGTCATGTTAGAGAAGATCCAGAGCTTCTTGTTCTCGTAGTCGAACCAGTAACAAGGGTTCGCAAAGAGGTCGAAAGTAAGCTCGACAGTAAATGCCGTTTCGAAGTCAGCATTTGCGTGTTGTGTCTCGTACAGTCCTGCTTTTGTATAAGGAAGCTTCCTGATATGGACAGTGAGCTTTTTAGTCTGGAATCTGTATTCAGAAACTTCACTTTCTCCGATATGGAACCAGAGGCCGTGTGTGTCATCATACTGTGTCATGATATTGTCGACACTGTTCGGAGCTGTTCCTGTCTTACCTTCCAAGCCTGATGACTTAATATCTTCAAAAGGAGAGAAATTCTGGAAAGCATAATAAGGAGTTCCGATTCCTGCATCTCCTGTGTCCTTATGGGTAAGAGAGAGGGCAGAGATGGTCTTATTGGAATTTCCGTGAGAAGGCAGCCACTCCCAAACCTCCTTAATGCTGTTTTCTGTGTATGTGAAAGCAGATCTTGTGGGAGATCCTCTCAGGAGATCGTCATCGTGCTCTGTGGGGATAACCGTACCACCAGCGTGAGCTACGCAAGCATTAACGCTCTCGCCCTGGATAAAGTAGTCATCCGGATCCGGATCTGTCTCACCCTGCTCGACTGCGAAAGCGTTCTCATAGCAGAGGACACCTCCGAACCAGTTCGCCCAGAGTGGCATCATCTTGTTATAGTCGACCTGACCGAGCCAGTTTTTTGCGAAAATATCACGGACCGCATTGGTGATGATATTGTCACCCTCTACGACTTCATTCTTACCAGTACGGCAGTTATGAAGAGTGATCTTAACGTGACCTTTCAGCTTTGGAAACTTAACCTGGTTAAAACCATTTAAGTATGTCTTGTCTTTAATCACTTTCTTTTTCCCTCCTTGAATTTTTAATGAAAAAGGGAGCCTGAGCTCCCTTATTAACCATAGTTCTTATTTTGCCGAATTGCGTATTTTTAATGTGATTTCTGTTTCTTGACCTATCGTGCCTTTTCCAAAGTCAACTGTTAAGCCATATTTATTTACGACCTTTTCTATTTCTTCAGTCATTTTGTCAAAGTCAATCATATCCATACTTTCACCGCCTTATTTTGCCGAATTAAGTATATGTTCCATAACAAGTGCCTATCATTCTTTGACCACTTGTAAAGTGACCACTTGTCCAACCGCCAACTTTCTTTGTGCCGTTGTCATCGTAAACTCTCGCCGGTTTCCAAAACTGAGAAGTAACCTGAAATGTACCGCCGAAATCCATACGGCTTGTATAAATCTGTTCACTGTTATAATAAGTAACAACACCGCCCGCTATTGGAGTTATTGTCTTTCCCGTCAATGCCGTAAAATAGTCTCGGTTAATACCCCAAGTATTGATACCCGTAACTGTTTCGTCAACGGAAATCAGGATATTAAAATCTATTCGAGCAATTCCATCGCATAGCGTAACCATTGCAGAACCAAAACCACGCAAAGTTCCTCCATCAGTATTGAGCAAAACATCAGTACGATTAAAAACCTGAACTGTCGGAATTGTCGGCTTGTTTAACAAATCGTTATAACTTCCGCTTGTTGCTACTGTTGACAAACCGCTAACGCTCGTTTCCAACGCTTCTATTCTGTCCGCTACCTTGTCGGGGTCGGTTGAGGACATATTGATTGTCTTGCCGTAGATACCGAGGTCGCTGTTAGACTTATTACCTGACAGCGTGTTGCCGTTGACCTGTGGCTTATTAAGAAGGTCGGCATAGTCTGTGGTTATCTCGCACCACGTTCCATCCAGCTTGATGAAGACTGCATCAACAGTGTCATCCGCTCCACCTGTTCCAGCAGTGTACTGGATGTACAAGTTACCGTTCGAACCCTGAGAGGATGAAGGAGCCGTTGTTCCGATCAGGATGGCAGCTCCACCGCCTCCGCCACCAGCCTCGATCTCGTTGATAGCTCCTACAAGGTTTTTAGCTGTTGTAGCGAGGTTCGAGAAAGTCAAACCTTCTGCGATCTTTGCACCGATGGCAGTGATGAGAGCCTTATAGGTTGTCTGCTCACCACCATTCTCCTGTGACATAGGAATAACAGCATCATTGTTTATCTGCGCTACTAAATCTAATTGTGATATTTTCTTATCTGCCATAATGCCCTCCTTATAATATGAATCTGTCTCCATCCTCTGTGGTGAGATAGTCCCCGGCTTCCGTGAGGATATATCCAGGAACTGTCTGCAAGAAGATGTGAGGCGAATACTCTCCTGTTCCTTCTGCTATTGTGAGCAGATCCAAAGAGCCGTTATCGTAAAGGCTGATGTCATCAGAGAACTGGTGTTTATCAAGATCGTATTTCTTGATCAATACTGCCTCCGATATAGGTACCAGACCGAGATAGCCGATAGGAACGAATGTGATGTCATCCTTAACCTCAATATATCCGTTGAAGTAGTCTTCACCGTACATTCTCTGGCCTTCAATGGTTACATGAGCATGGTTCACGTCTATGGTCGTACTCTCTATTCCGTGAGTTACGATAGCAACTCTCCATGTATGTCTCACATTAGGAACTACATCTTTGAGAATATAGAAGAGGTCTCGTGTTATGGAGAACTCTGTGTAACCTGTTGTAAGGCCCTGCAAACCCTTGATTCGTTCGTAAGGCTTATACGCAACGAGAGCTTCATCCAAGTAGTAACGGATCTCATACGAGCAGTCCTCCGAGAGATCTGCGAGCATATCGAAGATGAACTCGTGGAGGATCTTGACCGTTGTCCTCTGTGCAGCAGTGAAAGCCAGACTTGCTATGTCGACTTCCTGCTCCGAACCGAACGTCAGTGATGAGACATTGGAGAAGTTATAATAAGTGACTTCGTTCTCTGTTGTGTTCCTGATCAGTCCGGAGATGTTCTTATCAGCCTTACTCTGTGCTCCCTGCAGAGCTGGGTTATCACCATAGCAGGAGACCTTGAAAGACTTGTTGTAAGTCCATGTCACGTTCATGACCGCACCTGACGATGTCTCTGATGCGTAGTCATCCGTAAATGAGATAACATCTCCCAGATCGAGAGCGATGAACGCTGGAAGCAAGCCAACCTCGAAAGGAGTGTATACGATATGCTCGATGGAATGAACTATTGCCTGAGCTCTTCTGTATATAGCTTCGGATGAGCCATACTGCATGAAAGAGTTTGAACCTAACTTCAATATGACACCATTTGCATCACCGACCACTTTGACAAGGCTCGTAGAGAGCTCGACATAAGAGATAGCATCATACAGAGTGGTGAAGTCAGAATATTTCGCTCCGGAGAACCTTCTGTTCTTCGGAATGGTCAGAACAGACGTGTTATTGAATGTCCTGATTCCCCATGTACCATCTTTATTAGCACACGCGAAACCACCTATCATTTGAGTCAGAGCATTGAGCATATCTCTGTATGTCTCAAGGTCGTTCTCTTCGTACAATGCCAGGAGCTCGGTACCATTAGGCAAAGCCTGACACTGTTCTTCGGTCATTCCAAAGACCGCTCCTGTCTGTGTCTCGATGTACTTGCAGAAACTGTAAACCGTTCCGCTTGATGTATCTATCTCGATGGCCTTATCCATCTTTGACAGACAGTCATAGGCAGTAATGTCGACCATACCTTCTGCTCTCCACACTGCCTCGGCAACGTAGAAAACTCCGATCGGTACCTCTTCCCAAACAGGATCTTCATTCTCGTCATATCCGGTCAGGAGCCAGTCAGAGATGGTAATCTCTTTTCCGTAGTAGTCTCCACGATTGAGAATGTCCGTCAGGAAAGTCAATTTCAGTGTTCCAATATTGACACCACCGATATTGACTTTCTTTTCGGTACATTTATTCGTATAAGAGACACCGATTACATCATTCCCGGAAAAAGAAGTAGATCCGATAGTTCCGGAGAGAGCATGAGTCTGTATCTGATCCAGCATCTTTGTCTTGTATTCATCCGAAACTGTGTACATTTTTTAGAACTCCGTTACATTAACACTGCACTCGTAAAGACCTTCGGAAAGTGTTACCCATTCCGAGTTCTCTACGAGCTTTTCTTTGAAATCTCTTACCCTTACGGTGTAAGTAGTTCCCATATATACCATCGTGGTCGATTCCTGCTGGCATATAGCCTTTAATATATCTCTCGTCTTTGATGAGAGATTAAATGAGAATGACCACGAGTTCTTGGCTGCTCTTACAACACAGACCAAGTCGGTACCAGCTTCCGAGACCGACACATTTTCCAGAGTTTTCTGTGTCCTGGTCGGTGTCTTCGGGTTTGGAAACTGGACACCGTTGAATTTGAGATAATAACCTAACATTAGTGACCTCCTGATAAGTAATTAGCTCTATCAAGCGCATCCACAACGATCGTGTCGATATGCTCTGTTCCGAGATAGATCGGGAATACCCATGTCGAGTTATCGCCTCCGGGGAGAGCAGCGAGTGTCTGCTGGAAGTTTGCAAAGCCAGCATCAAAGTCACTTGTATGGTGAACCATACTGTTGGCTGAGATCTCATAGGAATTGTCGAAGCCCTGACTGATTATTCCAGCAGTCTCGTTCAAAGCATCCTGGAGATCTGCCTGTTCACTCTCCATAGACTTGATGAAGTTCTTCATCATGTCAGATCCTGACTCGTTGAAGTCTGCGAGAGGTCCCTTCTCAGGTTCGGAGAAGTGCAAGAAATCAGCGATGATTCCTGCAGCATCAGCGACTGTATCAGTCAGGCTGTTGAACATTGAGCCGATACCGTCAATGAGGTTTCCGATAATGTCAGAACCCCATGTAGAAGCACCAGCTATGATGCCATCGAAAGCAGCCTGGAACGCTTCAAGGAGATCGTCAGCACCGTCAGTCGTAATGTAGTTGAACATTCCGACAACGAGCTCTCCGAGGGCCTCAAGGATGGCTCCGATAATAGCCGGGAGATTTCCAACAATGCCAGTGATGAGCGTGAAGCCTGCCTCAATGATGTCAGGAAGCGCATCTCCTGTCAGGAACGATACGATACCTAAGATGATCTCCGGGAGACGAGCGATCAGCTCAGGGAGATACTGGATGAGGCCGATTGCCAGAGAATTGATCAGAGTCAACGCTGCCTTCAAGATCTGCTCAAGGCATCCGCTCGACAACAATGTGTCGACCAGAGTTAAGATAGCGTTTATCGCTGCCGGAATAAGAAGCGGAAGTGCCGTTGAAAGTCCGTTTAGCAAACTCAAGATTATGGTCGTAGCTGCATTGAGCAATTTGACCACATTGTCCGGATCCGTCAGGAATGTGACAAGTGACATGATGATTCCAAGAGCACTGTCAAGGAGCATGGCCAGATTATCAGGGTTCAAGAGCGCATCGACCAAAGTCTGAATGAGCTGGATGGCGAGCGGAATCAGGATCGGGAGCAAAGTCAATGCTGAATCGACCACAGATTCGAACAGACTTACGAAACCTGAGATAAATTCCTCGCTATTTTCGGAAATTGAATTTGCGAGCTGGACCACCAGATCCCCGATCAGAGAAAGAAGCTGTGGAGCGACCGAGATCACTACCGGGATGAGCGCATTGAAGACATCCTCAATTATCGTCAAGATACGAGGGAAATATGTCTCCACCAGCTCTACGGCACGAGGCGCGAACTGCTCGATAATGGCACCTATCTGGTCGACATCACCGCCTGCTCCTGCAAGAGCTCCGGAGAAGTCACCCATCAGGTCGACAAGGTCTCCGCTCGCATCAGTGAGCAAGGGCAAAAGGACCTGACCGAAAGACTGCTCTACGGCCTGAGCCGTATTGCTCATCCTGACCATGTTGTCATCGAGATCACCGAAAGCATCAATGGTCTCACTGTCCATTACATATCCGACTTCATGAGCTTCATTAGCGAGATCTGCAAAAGCCTCGGAACCAGCCTCGATAAGAGGGTTAAGCTCTTTTGCAGACTTTCCGAAGATCTCCATAGCCAGAGCATCACGCTCGGCTTCATTCTCATAGGTACCGAGAACATCAATGGCTTCCCAGAACACATCTTCTGTGTCTCGGAGGTTTCCGTCGACATCAGTGATAGCGATACCGAGTTCTGCGAACTTCTCGGCTCCGTTGGATGAAGACATAGTCTTCAAGAGCTTTGTCATTGAACCAGTTACCGTCTCCGTTGAAACGTCAAGGAGCTCGGAGGCATAGTTCAATTCCTGGATGGTATCTGTGGAAAGTCCTGTCTGTACGGATAATGTGGCGATCTCATCGGAAAGATGAGCAGTATTGATAGTAGCATTGGCAAGAGCAGTGCCAGCCTCGACCATAGCACCGACAACGGCAGCTCCTACGGCTGCAGCAGCGACCACAACGGCTTCGAAAGCTGCAACGGCTATCTCACCAGCCTTCTGCGCAGCTTCACCGAAAGCCTCCATGTCCATGCCTGCTTCTTCTGCATTATCTCCGGTATCTTCCAGAGCATCAGAAGAGCCTTCTGCTTCACTCTCAAGTCCTGACAAGGCAGATTCCGTCTTAACGATCTCTGCCTGCAACTGAGCATACTGTTCCTGGGTAATGTCACCACGAGCAAGAGCCTCATTAGCATCGTCAGCGACCTGCTTCATGATCTCCAGCTTTTCGTTGGTCTGCTCTATCTGCTTAGCGAGTAAAGCTTCTTTCTGTGCAAGGAGCTCGACATTAGTCGGATCGAGCTGCAAGGCCTTGTCTACATCTTTAAGAGCAGATGTGGTCTTATTGATAGATGAATTGGCTTCCTGCAGACTTTTGGTCAGACCTGATGTCTTACCTTCGATGTCTACTGTAATGCCGATAATCTTGCTTGCCATTTCTGCCTCCTATCCATAACTAATGGAACGCATTGTCGAAATCGCTCTGCGTAGCTTTGTAGTTATATTTCGCGTGATCATTAGCCGCCTCGATCATCACGTCACACACTTCTCCGTAATCAAGGTCGAAGAGTTCCCGGAGTGAGAACCCTGTCTGCTTGCACCGGAGAAAGTACACTGCCGTGTTGTACTCTCGATCGAGGGGCCTTTTCAGTTTTTTGGTTTGGAATGTTGCTTGGCTCCAGCCTGCCAGAGTTCCATAACGTCTCCGGTCACTGTCAGGAGCTCATCCTGATCAATTCCCATAAGCCATACAAGGAACTGGTCTTCGTTTAATTTGTGGAAGATGTCATCGATCTTCACATTGGCTTCGAGCCACATAATATATGCAAGTTTGGGAAGAGTGTCATTCATAAACTCTTGAGAAGAAATGAACACATCGCTCTGCATAAGAGCGTTCATTTCCATTATGACTTCTTCCTGAGACTTAGTAGTGTCTTCTCTTAACTTTTGAATTTCTGCTCTCTTGGCTGTAATCTCTTTCAAGTTCTTTGTATATGATGAGATCATAACAAGCACATCAGTATGGAACGCTTTCTTGAAGAGAATATTTGTAGCAGCCGAGCTCTTGAATCTCAATTCTTTCTCATTGATCGTTATTACCTTTTCCATTTTGTTACCTCTTCCTTAATTTAGAAAAAAGGGAGGCTCAAAATTGAACCTCCCTCTTAAAATCATGAGAACGTAGGAACCGGGACAGCAGTGTACCAAGCTTCGAGCACGGCTGTTGTCGTTGACTCCTGTGTCTGCAAGTGAATGTACTTGTCCTCATCAACTCTCGGAACTGCAGTGAGCGTGAGAGTCTCTGTCTGAGGATCTACTGAACCGCCTTCACCTGTTGTCTGAGAAGCGATGTCAGGGCGAGAAGCAGAGCACTTATAGAGACAGTGCTTTGTTGCTCTCTGATCGCCATCAAACTCGAAAGTAAGAGCGAAATATACAGCACCCTTGAAAGCTGCAGAAGACTCGACAAGGATCTTATCATTGTCTTCAACGTAACCGAGAACATCCTTCAAGAAGTCTTCGTTTACGCGAGCAACTTCGAGATCGCCCTCATAACCGCCTTCACCATAGGAGACGTAGTAATCACTATCGTCAGCACGGAAGACAGACTTTGAAGCCGTAGAGGACATGGAGAGTGAAACAGCACCAGCGAGAGCCTTAACTTCTCCATAGCTGGAGACAGTCTTGCCTGCATCAGCTCCTGTCGTAACAACGGTTTCTGTAACAAGTGCATAATGAACATTCTTGAGTCCATACTTAACTTTGTTTGCACCCATATCAGTTTCCTCCTAATTTTTTCTCTAATCTTTCCCCGATTTCGTTATATACCCAGGAAGCTACGGGGCTGATGTGCTCCTGTGGTTGTGCTTCTCCAACTTTCTCTCCGTTACGGATAAGAGGATGACCATACTCAAGAAGATGTGTGAGCTGAGGATCAGTCTTGTTCCTGACAACTCCATGAATCTTCCCTCGGTTGTTATAAGTTCCCTTGCCTCTTTCGTACACCCAGCCTTTCGCATATCTGCCGGACTGACTGCCTCTGGGATTAACTGGTGAAGTCTCTCTGAGTTTCTTGGCAGCTTCCTTGCCGACTTCATCAAAGACCTCCTGCATATCGTCGTTGCAAGCAACTCCGACTTCCATGAGTTCTTCCTGGATAGTCTTTGCAAGTCCTCCAAGATAACCAGTGCCTGAGACACCAGTTCCGAGAACGATTACAACTTCCTCGTTACCACTTCTGTGATGAGTTCCTCTCTTCTTAGCCATCATCCTCACCGCCTTCCTGATCATCAGGAGTAGGCTCTGGAGTAGGTTCCGGTGTAGGTGGAGTAGGTGGATCCTCATTACCGAGGACCTCGAACTCAAACTCGACTTCCCAAACCTGCTCCGAATCGATGTACTGCTCTGTCTTTTGCCAGGCAATATCGTTATCGTTTAAGAGCTTCTTTATCTTGGCTTCAAGAGTGAGGTCCTTTTCGACTGTATAAAGGTCGAATCGGAAGTTCCACTTCTCGCAGTACACAAGATTATCAGCCAGGAAGTTATCAGGCTGTTCTGAATGGATAACACCGAAAGGGAGTTTCGTTCCTACCGGAGCATGATCATAGAAAGAAGGAATGTCAGTCAGAGTGTTCAGAAGAGCTATCATCTGTACTTGGTTCATCCTTAGTTCCTCCCCTCTCTTCGAGATACAGTTCGAGCTTGTCAGAGCCTCCGACGGAGTAAGTTCTGTACACGGAGTACAGCTTTGTCTTACTATCGGAATAATGGACTTTGACGATAGGCTCTTCGTTGTATTCGAAGTCATAGATAGTGGCCTTCAAGGAAGGCTGGAGACCAAGTCGACCACCACTGAAAAACTCCGTCTGGGAGACGGAGCTTAATTCAGCGTAAAGTGATGCTGTTGTCCTGGTCTTTTCAACTACCTGATTAAGACTGTCCTTCTCGGTGGTAATCGCAATCAGATCTATTGGAAACACACTATTCTTCATTGGCCATCACGCTCCTATACTTGCCAGACAGAGCCATCTTGCTCTTCATATCGTTATAAGCTGTGAAGTATCTCTCTTCATTGAACCACTTATACGACACATAAGAGATGACCGCGCCTGTCTGCATAGCATCCGCGTCTGCCGAAGTGAAAGACTTGATGTCGGCAGTCTCGCACAAGTCAAGAATAGCCTCTTCGATCAGGTCTTTTATCTGATTGTCAATAGCCGTATTGGTGAATGAAACTCTGAGAGCTGTCTTCACTTTACCGAGAAATGTGTCTGTGACTGCCATAATCTTTAGCCTTTCTTTGTTCTTGTGGTCTTCTTGGCATCAGTCTTGATAGCCTTTTCAACCTTTTCCGTCTTCTCTTCGACGAGTTCCATATACTCAGGGCGGAAATTGTTTACTTCACAAATATCACCCTTCTTGTGTATGCCCTTCTCATCAAAGAACGGAGCTTTAACTTTTACTTTCATTGTTCTTGCCCTCCGCATAAGCCTTATAGAAAGATTCATTGACAACGATATGACCAACGTGACCGCAAGTAATCTTCGGATCCAGCAGGATGTCATATCCGCACTGACGTGCTCTCCAGCAGAACGCCAGGTCTTCACCGAAGCCGTTCATAGGCTCGAACCACGTTCTGTACTTAGCTGCCACCTCAAAGAGAACATCTGTCTTGATCAGTACGCAACCGAAACCGACTCCGCCACACTTGACGGTGTCTTCCGGGAGCGGAAGATCTGTCCATTCTCTGTTCTCTGCATCACACTTATCGAAAGCGACAAGATGATACGGTGGAGACCTTCTGAAATATGCACCCGAAACAATCGGTGCATTGTGTTCCATGAGCTTCACCATCGTGTCCGGCTGGAAGATCATATCCGAGTCGAACCACATTGTGTAATCAGCTCCCATCTTGATAGCCTGACGAGCGAGCTTGTTTCGAGCTTCATATATCAGGCTACCCACTTCGAACATTATTGCAGTCTCATGACCGCCCTTCTGGAGCATGGCAAGCGACTGGGCAAACCCAGCCGCCACCATGTCCATAGCAGGTACGCATATCAGTATTTTTGCCATAGAACCTTTCCCCTTTCATGGCTTATATCAGCCTGCAGCAGCAGCCTTAGAAATCTTAACGAATGACTTAGGGCCAACAACCTCAAGACCAACATACTGACGGCCAACGAGCTTAACGAGGTCGGACTCAGCAAGTGAGAGATCGTCATACTTGATTGTGATCTCTTCGCCATTAGGGAAGTTAGCGATAGCACCTTCACCGAAGTCACCAACGATAGCGAATGTAACACCAGTTGTAGCTGCAGCGTATGTCTCGATTGTGTTGTTGAATACAACAGGGAGTCCCTCGAAAGGATCATAGCCGTAAGAACCAGCAGCCTGGACAGCCTTGAAAGCTGCGAATGTACCCTTGTTCATAACGATAACAGGGTTAGCTGCCTGATCAGAAAGCTGAGCGATAGCCTGAGCGATTGTATCAAGAGCGATAGCAGAAACTGCTACGTTTGGAACTGCTACATTAACAGAAGGTGTGTTTGTAGAAGCTGTTCCGCAAGCCTCGATCTTAGCGATGAGTGTATCAGCAGCCTTCTTAGCGATCTGATATGTAAGTTCATCGTAAACATATCTAAGGAAAGCACCGCTATCCATGTCGAGAACTTCGTCAGAGATTGAGATCCACTTCTTGATGGAAGCAGGAACGAGCTCAACAACACCAAGAACGAGGTTCTCAGCACTGGGAGCAGCAGCACCCTCTGTGTGAATGACTGCACCGTCAGCAGAGATCTCAAAACCAACCTTGAGGTTACCCTTGAGGTAAACCTTCTTAACGAGAGCCATGATGCCCTCTTTCTCCCATGCGTTCTTAACGATGTCATAAACGAGCTCCGGAACAGGAACTGTACCTGTAGCTACGTTCTCTGTGAGGAGCGCACGGCACTCTTCATCCTTACCAGTAAGGATGTACTGCTTAAAAGCGTTTCTGTACTCAGCAGACTTAATAACTTCTGAATTTGTCATCTTTCTTTCCTCCGTAATGACTTCTTTGATTTCTTCGACCTCAGCCTTGCCCTGTGCGACTGCTTCACGAGTCTCCTGAGCCTCTGCTGCGATCTTCTTGAGCTCTGTGGCTCTTGCTTCGAGCTGGCTTGCTTCTGCTTCGAGTTCTGCGATTCTTTCCTCGGAAGCCTCTGCTACCTCAGCTTTAATCTCAGAGGCGCGTGCTTCGACCTCTTCGATTGTCATTTCTTTAATGTCAATCATGTGACACCTCCAAAATTGAATTGATTTTGTCGAGAACTGCTGTCCTCTTTTCTTTTATTTCCTGCGCATGAAGTCGCTCCGCTTCAAACTTGGCGATCTCTCCGTCACAAAGCTCTTTTGTTCGCGCTGAAATATCTGTGTTAGGGTTAGCCGGGAAAGAAACTGCACTTACGTCATATAACTTTCCGACCTCAAGAATTGTTCTGGTCAGGATGTAGTCTCCGTTCTCGGCCTCTTCCTCGATGTAGCTGTCCTTAGTTACTGTGAAAGCGAAGCTCATCTGGTAATAGTTACCAGCCTCAATGTCTTCAAACACTTCACGAGCGGAAGCAGTCTTGGAGAGGTCGGCTCTTGTGTGGAGTCCGTGCTCATCAGTGTCGAGCTGCAGGAGGTTATTCTTTGTCCTGGCATAAACTCTTCCACCGTGATCAATCTGGAATACGACATCACTCATGTCTGTATTTCTGAAAGCATCCTTGTCGACATTCTCTCTTACGATGTAGTGACCATCACGATAGAGCTCGTATGTGTCACCGAAGGTCGTTGCATAACCTTCTACGATGTAGCTCTTATCATCATTCTCAGAAACTACTGAACGCAGCTCCATAGAACGAT
>Ga0310690_10003817_pt1 | contig 22092 bp, 37 predicted proteins | sample AusTroGonzalo_MG_2_FD_207661 | JGI IMG/M metagenome (GOLD analysis project Ga0310690, IMG submission 207661) | Bovine rumen microbial communities from tropical cattle in Woodstock, Queensland, Australia - Gonzalo_04 (v2) (version 2) | ecosystem: Host-associated > Mammals > Digestive system >... | reverse complement strand
ACGCCTCGCCAGTAAACATTGTGAAGGACTTGACCATATCCTCTTCGGTAAGCCCAGCGTTTCGGTCCGCTTCCGATAGCGTGATGCCAGCGACCTCCGCAACCTCTTTCGCCGTGTCTCCCCAGATGACATCGTCCACATCGTCGCCCTTGAAATACACATACCGAGTCCGCCCGTTCATCTCCGGGCGTATGTAGTAAGTGTCCGGGTCAATGTACCCGCCGTTGAGAAGGAATGTCGTTGTCCAGTGCGTGTACTCCGGGTTGAAGGACATCGTCATCTGTGGCTTCATACCAGACGAGTCTCTGTTTCTGGACATCCAGTATGTGAACATTCGGAACGGCATATCGGAGCCTTCATCGACCTGGATGATACTCGCCTGGTTTTTCTTCGCAAGTTCCTTGAAATCGTCCCACTCCGTCTGGTTCTCGATGTTGAAATTGCTATGGATGAGCTGGACTGCGGAGTTCCATTTCGACCAAGCGAATGTCGGGGAGTCGCTCGAGGACACCTCGCAGTCGGAAAAATTGCCGAGCAACTCGACAGCGTCCCTATAAATCGATGTACCCTTCTTCGAGTCGGCGAGTCGCATCGAAATGAATCGCCCAGAGAACCCCGGCTTCTCGATGCCCCCGAGGAATTTCATCAGCATCGAGTATGTCTTGCCCATCGTCGCGGCTCCGCACAGGAAAATGATGTTGCTGTCGCACCTTATGAAATTCTCCTGAAGCCCCGGCTGTGGCATAAAGTCCTTTTTCTCCCGAAGCATAAAGTCGCCGACCTTGTCCCACCCCTTATCCTTCACGGTAGGTAGTTTCCTCTCTACATGTTCATAGAGCGTCGGGAACTTGGCATCTTTATTCTTCAGTCGAAACACAATTAGACAGTTTTTGCAAAGATAATAATTTTTCGTATTTTCGTATGAAATTCTCGTTCTAATTCAATTCGGTTGCCGTTCGGCATAAAAAAGAGCACCCTATTCTTGGGTGCTCCCGTTCTAAATGGGGCCTTGCTGATAACCGCCGTGCTGCTGCTGGTCGATGTCAAACGCCCAGCACTCGAGCTCGCAGTACCATTTCCCGTTGTTCGCCTGTCTTGTGCGTGCATCGAACTTGAAGGTCCCGGACTGTCCAATCTGGACGCGTTCCATTTCCTCTGCCTTCCTCATACTCGAGATGAGGATGTCCTTCGGATACTGCCCCTCTTCGTATCGGACAACCAGATACGCCTTCTTCCAGGGGCCCCTTGACGAAACACCAGCCTCCGAGGCGGGCTTCGCTAAAACTTTACCTTTGATTTCCATATGTTGAGTGAATAAAAGACTAAAAAAAGGCGGCTACTCTCCGAGGATTTCACCGCCCAAAGCAAAAGCAATGCTACTCACTTGCTTCAAAATCCGTGCCGTTCTCCTCTCTGTCACAGTTCTCCTCGACGAACTTGCGATACTCGCATCCAGAGCAGGAAACTGGCAGATACCGCCGTGGCAGTTCCTCCACCTTTTCGCTGACATCAAAGATGCCAATCTTGTTCGCGTAGTCGAGGATTGCCTTCGGATCATCCGACTCCTCGATGTGGTTCGCCTCCGAAAGGACATACTCGACAAGTTTCGTCAACGCCTTTGATTTCTTCTCCTCCACGGTCACGGAGTCGACGATTGTCTTCTTCTTCGGGTTGAGGAACTCCGAGATTGTCTCGTCGTACGCAGCAATGTAGTCCTTCACCTCCTTCTGGGCGAAGAACTGGTTAACATAGTCATCTATCGCCGCCTTCGCACGGGAGCCAAGCATATCTGGTCTCGCAAAAGTGATGAAAGCCTCCTTCTTCGAGCACCCGGAAAGCACATACCAAGTGATGGCGGCCTGCTCCATCTGCGACAGCGATGTCGAGAAATCCTTCGGTCGGAGCGGTATTCTTGCAGAGCGTGGCATACTATTTCTGGTTAAAGTATTCTTGTATAATTTCCTTGAATTGTGCCAAACTACGGCACAAGCAGTATTTGTACCCCTGCGACTCGACAAGAGACTGCCATGCAACCTGATGTACGGACTGACGCCCGTGCTCGTCCTTGTACTCTATCGCAAGGCCGTGATAACGGCCTCTCGGTATCAGCATCAATGTGTCGGCAACCCCGTGATATACGCCCATCGCCTTCCTCTGTCCGCCAGAAATCGCATTCGAGTCAGACCTTGAGTTCTCGTTCGGGACGGCGAAATACAAACCGCGATATTGCGGGTACTCGTTCCAGAAAAACTGATAGCACTCCGCCTGGATTCGTCCCTCTGGCATAGACCGTGCTCTCCTTGTCGGCGGTGCGGGCGTGTCGATGATCATGGAGCAAAGATACGAATTATTTCTTTTCTTCGCATACCAATATCAACGGCTCACGCTGGCCTCCTCCAGATGTGTTTATCGTCGGGGCTATACCCCCAACGCCGTATATCATCCCGGCGAAGGATCCGCCAGTGAAACCGTAGAGGTTGCCAATTCTATCAATCCTCGGTGTACCCTTCGTAGACATATATCTCTTGTGTGGTTGCAGTTATTGTAGGGCAGATGTCGCCATTCCCCTGGACTCGGCCTCTTCGCGTCTTGCTTCCGAAATACGAGCCGTCGAAGACACCCCCGACTGGGACCTCAACATACCCTTTCTTCGTCGCGTTTCGTATCTTCAGTTTCATACAGCAAAACAACTTTCGGACAGTTCCCGTGGCCGGCGCTCAAGCACGGAGCGACCGACCACTCGTAGACAATCACGCCGTCCTGCGAAGAGTTTATCTTACCGAGTCTGTTCGATTTCTTCATCTTCAACCTCCAATATTCCAGTGCACGGGAAATGCCCGCCTCCGCCAGTGAGCGTGGTGATGGCCGCGTTCTTGAAATAACTCGCCTTCACACCGTAGGCGCACCCGTCATTGGTCGTGTTTATTGGGACTATCGTCTTCATAGATTTCAAGCACCCCCGTCGCTCCGAACTGGTTGTCCTTCTCGACGAAGTTGATGTATCCGTTCTTATAATACTGCGCCTTGATTGTCTGTGCAGTCCCGTCCGCCGTCGTGTTGTACGGAATCGATTTCAATAATCTTGTATCCATTTGTCAATCCCCATCTGCTGTTCTGCGGGACAATCGTGCCGATGATCTCGCCATCATAAATCTTGTGATTGTACCCGTCCAGAATCAGTCTCTTCATACTCAAGCACTATTGTCCCAGTCGTTCCGAAATTGCCCGTGAGAAGGGGCTGCACGCCGTACTTGTAGTACCCCGCGCAGACCGTCTTCGCCACGCCGAAAACCGTGTTAACTGGTATAACCTTTTTCAAGTTCTTCACGCTTGTCTGGAGAGAGGTTCGAGATGAACTCGTCAACGCGAGCCTGGTCAAGATAGTATTTCTCGCCAACACTTTCCTCGAGCATATCCTTCAGTTTCAGCTCGAGAGGCATCGGGTCCGGGAAATTGTACCACGCGTCTCCGTAGATTGAGATAATGAAACAGCGCTCCCTATTTTGCGGAATTCCATAGTCCTTTGCGTTGAGGATTTCCGCGAAATTCGTATACCCCTGCTCCGTGAGGTAGTCCTGCCATTTCAATAGGCCTGGAAGGAACTTGTCGCTGGCTATCGCCTTGACATTCTCCATCATAAGGAATTTCGGCTTCTTCGCCTCAATCGCCTTCTTGCACTCCCAGAGGAGGGAACTCCGAGTGCCAGAGCCTTCCTCGAAACCCATCTGGATACCAGCATTGCTGATATCGGTACACGGGAATGAATATGTGAGGAAATCGAAATCGGGGACCTCCGCCCAGTCTATCTTGCTGATGTCTCCATAGTTCTTCGTCTCGCCGTGGACCGCATTGTACGCCGTAATAGCGTACTTGTCGATCTCGCTAATGCCGACCACCTCGTAGTCGACACCAAGTCGGCGGAGAGCCATACTCTGGCTACCATATCCGGAGAACGCCTCGAAGACTCGCAGTTTATCATTCCCGAAATCCACCCTTCGGAAAATCTCAACAAGGACATTCACGACGATGCTGTTCCCGGCGAGCTTGTACAACTGGCTGTCGCTGATTCCAGCCGCCTTCATCTTTGCGATGTCTCCATCGCTCACGCCCATAAGGCGTAGGCACTCCGTGGGAGTGAGTTTTCTGATTCGGTAGTGTTTTGCCATATCAATGATTATTTTCGGTATATTCCCTGAACCTCCTCCAGCCTTTACTGACCGAATTAGGCTGTCGAACTCGTATACATTCTGCTCGAAATGCCAGCCGTATTCAGTCTGTCCCTTCAGTGGGTTCTTTATCGTCATATATTTCAAGTAGTTTCCAACCATTTGTAAGCGCGAAATTCCCCCAAGTCGGGAGAACGGTACCGACGCACTCCGCACCAGGGTGCAGTCGGTGGTTATAATCGTCGAAGGGTATTATCGTCTTCATAGACCTCCAATATCAGGATTTCCATCGTCTTCCAACCGCCGCCAGCGTTTCGGTGGATGCAGTTCACCCACGGAAGCGTGGTCTGCTTGATGATCTCTCCTTTTTTGTCGCGGGTTCTACTTACGCCGTATGCGTCCATTCTTCTCATTCAAATATTTTACGATAGTGTTCGCACAGGGCCTCGCGGGTAGGAAAAACATCACGATTCAGTATTCCGCACTCACTCATTGTTGAAATCCAAACCGCTCCGCATGGATATTCCGTAACATTCAATGCGGCTTCTTCTCTAATCTCTTGTGTTCCACTTTGAAACACCCACACCTTGTCTCCTGGTTTCATGTTATTATATTTTTTACTATATTTGCTCTTGGAATTATACCCGTCCCAAAAGTGTAATTTCATCTCTGGTACAGAGTGATAAAAACTAACTCGTTAAGGGCTTCCAATCCTAGAATTAGTTCATGGCGCAGGTTCCCACTTGCGCCTTTTTTTTAATCAACTTTTACTCCTTTCATTTTCTCTGGACGACCTTTCAAAACAGAATCAATGCAGTTCGTAGCCCATTGCTCAAGATAAGCAAGAGGCTCGCTGGTATCAAATCCGCCCAAGGGTATATCGAACTGTTCGCTCAAATATGCTACGTAATGCAAAGCCTCGTGAGAACATACGCCAGCGCCACATTCTCCAGGGAGGAAGATTGACACAAGGCAACCTCGCATCCGGCTCTTCTTGTTCCCGACGATGAGAGTATTTGCGTATTTCCCGTTATCATACTCGAACACATCCCCAAAACTATCCACCATTTCGCCATCGTTGTTGAATGGGTAAAAAAGTTCACTGACATCTTCAACGCTCGGTTTTTTACACACCCAGAGCCTCGTCGGGTATATCACAGGGTCAAACTCGTAGATTACTGATTTCATTTCTCGTATTCGCTTTTCTTGGGACGGACCCACATCGTTTTCACCTCCGTCATGCCATCATCGCCTGGTTCGCCAAAATCAAACCCGATTTCGTGCGTCTCTGGCTTGATTAGTTCTCCGTTACAATCACGAGTCGGATGTTCATTTACAAACCGCCAAAACTCATCCTCCATTTGACGGCGCCAGGTTTCATACCTCTCCTGCTGGCGCTTCTGTTCATCCGTCAGTTGAAACAACTCTTTCAGCGTTTCCGGATTCTGGCATGTCACGCTGAAACTTATGTCCCGATTCCTTCTAATCTCGATGTCCATAACTACTCCTTCTCCATTTCTACAGTTATCTTCACCCGCTTTCCACGGAATTCGTCGGGATCAAAGGATTTCGGTCTGTTCTGATTGAATGGAAAAAAATAACTCTGACATACCCAATTTATACCAACAGGATACGCATCAACTTGCAATTGAAATCCATTTTCGTCATATTGAAAACCGACTACACATCCTTTTTGTTCTGAAATAATCATATTCTTACTTTTCTGCTAAAAAAAACGAATCCCCGGATTTTCAAAAGGTGGTTGCAGCACCTCCCTACTCATCCGGGGCTCTTATATTTCTATTACTCGTCTGCAACACGAGCGTTTATGCAAAGATAAAAAGAATTATTTGAATAGAGAAGGACTTTCTTCTTTTTTCTTGGCCTTTACCTTGTCAAGGATATTCTTTCGGAAAAAGTAATAATACTTTGGACTAATGTTCTCCCCATGTTTTGTCCGTAGCACTTCAATGGCCTTCATAAACGCCTCCTTCTGGTTCTCCGGGTTCTTGATGCACACATTCACGAGGATCCAGTTAGTCTTCTTCCCCTCCAGCCTCTTTCTCGCCACATACTGCTCCAGAGTCTCCTCCTCGCCATCGCTCTTCTTCGAGACGATCTCCTGCAACTCTGCCTTGTAAATCTCGTGCACGGTCGGGAAATGATATCCGCAGAACTGACAGTCCGTCCACGACACCGGGACAAGCCGTCCGCAACCCTTGCACTCCTTTACCGGGGCTACACCTCCTCCAGCACTCGTCTTGTGCCACACGCTCCACTCGCGGTCATCCTCGTAACGCCCGAGACGCTCGTAATTGCGACCGAAATCAAGGCAGATGAACTCCCCGTTCTTCCCGTCTGCAATGCGACTCGCACGACCGAGGCACTGAAGGTATTTGACCAGCGATGTTGTCGAAAACATCAACATCACTACCTTGATGTCTGGAATGTCGATGCCCGTCGTGAAGAGACCGAAATTCACGAGTACGGGGAAATCGCCCCTCGCAAATGCCTTCACGACATCCTTCCGTTCTCCGCTGTATTCCTCATCCTCGTCAAAATCCCCAGAGAGGCAGTACCTCGCATCGATTCCCGCCTCGCAAAACGCCTTCGTCAAACCGATTGTCTGTTCGCTCGAGCAGCAGAAGACGAGGCATTTCTCGCCGGGGCATATCCGCTGGTAGTTCTCGACAGCACCTACATATCTCGCACGGGACTTAAACTTTGACGCCATCTGGGAGAGGTTGTAGTCTCCACGCCCGTATGACCACTCCACATCGTCAAGGGACGGAGCGTCCAGCGAGTACAACTTGCAACCGCATAGATAGCCGTCACGAACCAACTCTCCGACCTGCGGTCCAACAACGACCGCCCCGTAGTCGAGGCCAAGCTGACGCATCTGACCGTACCTCGCTGGCGACGCGGACAACCCGACAATGAAGATGCTCTCTATACCCGGCTGCTCAAACACGACATCAAATTCCGAGCGGTGGCACTCGTCGATGATGATGAACCGAAACGAGGTGAACCAGAAAAACCAGTCCTGCTTTTTCAGCCTCTGACGAAGCGTCTGGACCATCATCGCCACATTCCCCTCGGTAGGCATCTTCTTCGTCTTCGCGAGGACCTCACGGCAGTCCATCCCCCACTTGCGAACATGGTCGGCATCCTGCTTGAGAATCTCCTCGCTATGGGCGAGAATCAGCACGCGATACTTGCTCATCGACGCCATTGATCCGATGAGCACGCCTTTCCCCGCACCAGTTGGTGCTTGCATAATGATATGCTTGTGCCTCTGGAGCGCTTGTCTCGCTTCAGATATCAGCCTATCCTGGTATGACCGCAGTTCAATCATCTATCTTCTCCATTTCAACAAGATTCCAGAAATCCGATACGCTCCCGAGCCTCGCAATCCAGATGGACCTTATCGAGGAGAACGGGCATCCATAAAGCTCCTGGCAGAAATCGTCCAAGAGGTCGTTGTAATCACCCCTCTCGTTGTTCATCGTGGAGATATATTTCAGACGGCATTTAACGCCGTCCGTAGTCTCCACTATGTCCTCGCTCGCCGCATTTGACGGCATCACGAGCCTCTCCGTGTATTTACTCTGTATCTTCTGCATTGTAAGTTACCAAAATGCACTGCGTCGTGCTCAAAATCGACTTGTCGTGTCCTTCCATCCTCGCGTACCGCAACCAGACGGCGAAAGCCTTGTCCCAAGTGATGCCGTAACGCATACGGCAGAGAAAATCGCATACCGCGTCGCAGTCGATGAGAAACACCTTCTCAATCTTCACATCCGGGCCGTTGAAAAAACGAAGGGTATCACCCTTCTTCGCATCCAGAAACTGCCTTGTCTTGTTGTAGAACGCCCCGTACGGAAGGAGGATGTAATCCAGCCAGAACTTGCCGGGGAGTTCGTGGGAAGCACTAAATATCTTCCTCTTGCTCTCGTCCAGTGACATATTTCCTACTCAAGTCGTATACCGCAGAAATAAAACTCGACATAGACGCCTCGGACACGCCGAGGTCAATGTCCTCCGCATAGCGGAAATCAAACTCGAAGGTGTGGAGGTACGAGATGATGTCCATCCGCGTCATCGTCTTCATCGGGGCGTTCGGATTCCAGTGGTCCTTCCCAGTCTGCTTGAAGAGCTCAATGCCTCCGGGGTTCGGGTAGTCAAGCCACTCCTTCACGCCCATCAGATAGAACCTCATACAATACGGAAGGATGCACCAGGTGTAGTTCTTGTTCCGTATGCGGAACAGATACACCTCCGCAAGCGTCTTCATACGATGCTCCCTCGCCCACCAGTACAACTGCGAGCGGAACGCACGCCAGTCGGAAAACTCTGGGTGCACGAGCGTGCCGAATGTCCAGTCGGCAAGTTTCTGCTCGTAGAACTCCCTCGCGTCCGTATCGTTTCCGAACTCGAACGCGTCGAGAACCCCGCGCTGGAAGCAGAGATACATAAAACGGATGGCCGTCTTCGCTGTCAACCGTGTCAGAAGCCCGCTGCTCATTTCACCTCAAATCCGCATTCCTTGAGGAATGTCATAATGTAGAAATAAGTCCCTATCGTGCACCCCGGCATCTTCTTCACGACGATGCAGTCCCCGCCGTCACGCAATACGGCGAGTGCACGACCGCGTTCGTCGCGGACGATGCACCCGTCCATATCTATGATCTCACGGCTACTCATCACCCGTTGACCAGTTTACCGTCCTTCACGCTCCAACTGCCCTTCTTGAAATCGGAAGCGTTGACAGGGGCGTCAATCATCGCGTCGATGAGGTTCACGCGGTCACGCATCTCGTTGATGGAAAGACCGAAATCCTCACGCTTGAACTTGAACACCAGGCCACGCCACTGGGCGTTCGGGGAGTCCGTGTCCTTCATAATGTCGTCGTCCTGGTAGATGTACTTGACCAGCCAGACCTCATGCACCTTGCGATTGGACATCATCAAACCGATAATCTGGTCCCCGTGGTCGCTCCACACAGCCTCCTTCTTCTCCTCGTACGAGGTGTAGTCGTCGCCGAAGAACTCAATCGCGGTGTTGCCGACCAGCGTCTTGAACTCGAGCACGATGCTCTCGTCCTCCGTGTATGCGTCTGGAGACGCCCCGAAACGGCAGTCGTCCGCCAGCCAGAACGGCAGTTCGGGCAACTCCTTCGAGTACACAATCGTGCCGAGTTCCTTGAGGTTCGCACGACACCACTCTGCGATGTACGGCTCCTGCTCGTTGCCGATATCCATCGCCCTCGCGGACACGGGATGCGAGAAGCCGTGCTTCCGCTCCCAACGCTTCGCACGGATGTACGACAGCGTTCCCTCGATAATCTTACCGCTCTTGCTCGTGAGCTGGTTGAGCTCACTCGCGGTAATCATTCCCAGCCGCTTCTGCAGCCATTCCTCTTCTCTTGTCATATGCTAATCGGGTAAATCTTCAACCTTCAGAGCCTCCGCGATGCCGTTACGCACATCGGGCGACTCGAAATCGTACAGCTCGGCCACCTTCTCGATGCCGAAGTTCTTCTGCTTCGCCCAGTCGACGATGACCTGAATCTGGTCCTCGCGGATGACCTTCTTCGCCGGGGCGACTGGAGCCGCCTCCTGCGACGCCGGCGTCTTGCTGATGCGGAGGCCCCAGGTCTCGCCTCCGTCCTGCACATCACGCGTACGCTCCTTCGTGAGCCGTACGGCGATGTTCTTCAAGCGGGCGGGATAGCCGTCACACTCGGGGAACTGCTTGACGAGACGCTTGCGGTTCGTCGCGTTCAGAATGAACGGCAGTTTCGTGTACGGATTAGGTGCGAAATACGCAATCCAGACGCCTTCCTCCGTACGACCGTTGATGACCTCCTTCTCCTTGTACTCGATGCGCTCGATAACGATACGCTCGATATCGGACCCGTTCGGCAGACACTCCACGCCGCAGTGCGTAAGACGCCCACCCGTCCGATAATGGATGTTCTCTTGTACTTGTGTCATAAGATGTGATTTTGAGTAAAAAATGCTTCAAAATTTATACCAAATTCGTCCTCGAGGAACAGCCTCGTATTGAACTTGAATCTCTCGTCAGGGAAATGCGGAGAATCCCCTGCTTTTATGCCAAAATAACGCTCACGCCAGCCAGCCTTGTCAGCACAACCGACAGGATAGACGGGGAAATTGATCCGGTCCAGAAAGTCCTTCTTCGAGTGGCAGTAAAGGTTGCAGAACATCTGGTCGTACTCGTCTCGGAACAGTTTCGCAACCTCCGTATCCGGGTGTCTCTCGCGATACCGCCTCAATGACCGCAACCAGAGAGCGAGCAGTTTCGGCATCTTCTTGAACCCTTCGCGAGCGCCCCTCTGGGACATCGGACACCCGACGCAACCGAGCCTACGCTCTACCCTGAAATCGCCGTTCTCGTCGTAGTATAACGGGTGGCACTTTATCCCACGCTCCTCTATGAACCTCTCCACATCCTCGTCGCTCCACCATAGAAGCGGATAATACTGCCTCACGCGGACACCCTTTCCGTACACGCGACAAGCCTCTGGCTCGCTGTAACGCTCCGACCTCGCCTTGCTCTCGCTCCGCCTTACTCCAATAATCACCCTTGCGTGTATCGGATACTCCTTCAGACGCTGGCAACACCACCTCCGCAACATCGTCGGCGTCCCGCTCCGCTCAATCATAGCCAGCATCGTCTCCTTCGGGCGTCGGACATCCACGCCGTTCGCCTTCACATGGGCGGTCGTTCCGGGCGGGTCTATGCTCGTCTGGCGGTAAATCGGAACAACCTCGACACCAGCCATCTTCGCGAGCTCCAGAAGCACATCGCTGTCCTTCCCTCCGCTGTATGCGAGCTCAATCGGCCCGTCCTTCGGGATGCTCCGAAGCAGCCGTATCGCCGACTGCACATTTTGCTCGTAACTCGGCATTGCTACTCTATAGCCTTCTTCACGGTCTCCTTGAACCGCTTATCGGTCTCTCTGTCAGCCTTGCGACGCTCCTTCGGACTCATCTCGATACGCTCCTGCAACGCCTTCTCGCCTTCGAGGGCGATTTTCTCCTCATCCTTGTCCTCCACGACCTTCGCGTTCTTCTCAAGACGCTTCTGGTATTTCTGAATCGCCTTGTTCACATCGTTCACGAACCCCTGGTCCGTCGTCAACAGCATCGCGACCGTATAGACCGTCTGGCAGTAGCCCTCTATGTTCTCGTCGCCCTTCCCGGCAACCAGGTAACCGAAAGGATGCTCGCCAGCCGTGACACGCATACGGAAATTCCCGCTAATCGTGGAAATCTCCATCCAGAAACGACGGAATATCCAACTGAAACCGCCGTTCAAATTCGCACCAACCCGCACTTTCGGGTTGCGGAAATTAAAAAACCACCATTTTCTCATATCTTACTGATAAACAAGTTCCAAACCTTGAATTCCTCCTGGTACATCGAAGGACGCTCCAGCATCCTCTCGACCTGCTTCTCGCAGTGATACACCGTCGCATGGTCCAACCCGACCAGACGACCGACCTTCTCCTGCGTCATACCAGCCTTGCGAAGCATATACGCTACCATATACCGACCCCAAACGAGATCCTTTCGACGACACCGCTGCAACACATCAGCACCGAGTATCCCGTTTATCACGGACACATACCAATTCTTGCGACCCTCCGGGGTCTCCAGCCTCGGATAACGCTCGCAACCCTCGCGGTACGAGCAGAACTCGCACCGACGCTCTTCCTCGTTCACCTTCCAGATGCACATAACCTCTTCGCTACAACCATATCGCCGATATCCGCGTGCTCGCCCATCGCCACGCCAGCGGGCCAACGCTCCCACCAGGGGAACACCTCGCCCTTCTCCTCCCACTCCGCACGGGCGTCGAGGTCGGGACACAACATCATCCCCGGCTCTATCTCCCGGAGATTCTGTTTCCCGCCAGTAGCCAGAAAACGGCGTCCATTATAAAACAAGTACCCGAGCAGGGCCGTCTTCTCCGACTCGACGACAAAACACTTTCGCCCGTCGTCTGCGAGGCACGCCCCGAAATAGCACTTTCCGCTGTACCCGTCGGCAACTCGGTACTGCCGACCGGGGAAGAAACTCTTGTCCCGATGACCGTCTTCTCCATAAAATATCCTCTTGTCAAACAAAACCCTACCGCTCTGGTCCACATACCAGAACACCGCGTTCCCGTGGCTGTCAGTCGTCACATTATACACTCTCCACGCCTCACGCACACGATCCTCCGGGAACAGCGTGCACATCCATCTGAACAGAGAGCATTTCTCCAGCCCGTACTGCCTCGCACCCTCCAACGCCGACGGGTCCACATACTGCACCCTCGACACCGCCTTCTCCCTCACCTCTCTATTCCAGACCAGGGCCTGGCTCTCGCCGTTAATCATCCGCAACGCGTCCTTGAAATCCGCCGCACCGCCGAACTCAATCAACCACTGCACCAGACTCAAGCAACGGTCGCCCTCCTCACGCACCCAGACGCTCCCACGGCTGATGAACACCTTCAGCTTGTCCTTCCGATACGCGTGACGCTCGCCGTTCAAGTAGTAACCGCCCTGCAGACTCTGCCCGTGCTTCACGAGCTCCATCCCCAACAATTTCGGGGCGTTCCGAAGCGCCGAAACGGGGTCGTACTGCCCCCTATATCTATCGTCCTTCCCCATATCCTAAAACGGCAAATCCTTCTCGGCCGCCAAGGTCGCCTCGTAAGCCGTCTCCGCGAGCCTCACGGACTCCGACGGCTCCTTCTTCTCGGTCTCGACCGCACGCATTTCCATATAGTACCACAAGCCGTCGCTACGACGCTTGCTCACGCATCCCATCTTCTTGAACTGCTCCGTAACCGCACTCCGCGAACGGGGCGTCTCGCCCCAGTCGTTGCAGTAACGGATATACTCCTGCACCCATTCCTTCAGACTCTTCCACCCCGGCGCTCCCGCATTGCCGGGGTCTGGTGCCGCCCAATAGCCCATCGTCGAAATCCATCTCCGCAGGCTGTTGGAATTCTCTTTCATCTCCTCCACGATGTCACGCACGCTCGACGCGACCTCAATCTTGCCGCCGTTCTCCACAAACGACCGATACCCGTCGTACATCCAGTTGAATATCGCCGCCCGCACATCGTCGGCCTGCAGTTTCTTCTCAAGCGTCACATCCTTGTCACGCTCGTCAATCTTGTTCGGAGCCAGTATAATCAAAAAGCGACGGAAGTACCCGTCCGTGTCGTCCGTGGTCGGGGGCATCCCGTTCGCACAGCACAACATCAACGGCACTTTCGTCACTTTCGTCGGCCTCCGGGAGTACGGATGCCTACCCGTGAACTCCCCGCCAGAGACAAACGCCTTGAAATCCCCGCCGGAAAAGTCCTTCTTCGACACATCGTCGCAGTAGTTCACGACCTTCCCGTTCACATCCGCGAGGTGGTATTCCGCCTGGTTCCCGCTCTTGAACAACTGCTCGGGGCTGTAACTGCTCGCCACACCCCTCCCGAGCATATTGATGACCGCCTTGCAGATGATACTCTTGCCGTTCTGGCCCTCGCCGACCACAAAGCAGATGTACTCAATCTTGTAGTCCGACCGCTTCGCCAAAAAACAACCGCAGAACTGGTGGAATGTCTCACGCATACTCTCGTCGGGAACCGTCTGCGCAAGCACCTTGTCCCACAACGCACTACGCTGACCCTTCACATAGTCGAAATCCAACACGATGTCCGTCTTGTAACGCACATCGAACTTGTTCAACCGCCCAGTCTCGCAGTCGAACACACCGTTGCGGAAACACACATAACGGCGGTCAGGCTCGAAATGACAACGCTCGTCAGCCTTCAGCTTGTTCATACAGAACTCCTTGATACGCTCCGCGCTGTTCGCCTGGTACACTATACCCACATGCATCTTCGACATCACCTCCACGATGATCTCCGTCAGCATCTCGTCCTTCACGACCTCGAAATACTCCCCGTTGAACACATACAACTGGTCGTCATCGTCCATCTTGAAGAAATCACACCCCTCGTCCCCGTCCATACCGCAGATGTAACGACGGAACGCCATCGCCATCGACGCCTCCGACAACTTGTTGATGCTCTGGTCCGACGACCCGGTCCCGTCTATCGATGGACCAGCCGTCTGACATAGATAATCCACTATGTAATCAAATCTCACGGTTTTTAACTCTTCATAAAAAGCCGAGACACGAAGGGCCTCTCCGTAGAGAGGTGGGTACACCCTTCGCACCCCGGCGATATCACTATGCCCGCGCCGTACCCATTGACGCTTCGCAATTTCTTCAGAGGAAGGAGGGGGATTCGGACCCCCGGCACCCAGAGGGTGCTTCGGTTTTCAGGACCGACGCCATCAGCCACTCGGCCACCCTTCCTACGAACAACAATTCCGCATCACTGCGTGGCGACAGGAGCGGGACTCGAACCCGCGACTTCGGAAGGCTGCACTTGTTTCAGCGCAATTTCGCCACCTCCCGACCTCTAACCTTCTGAGGTATCCCGCCATCCCGGCCGCTAAATCCTGCCGAACTGCTCGATCCAGTACGCCTTCGCCTCCTCCGCCGTGCCGAACACCTCGTCCTGCGCAAGCATCGGACCGTCGAACAACTCGTAAAGCACCACATAGCCGTCCAGCACATCCACACCGGACTCGTCCTTGTGAATCCCCGTCGGCACGACGCGGATGCCCTTCACGACCGCCGTCTCGAACCTCGCGGCCGCCGTGTTCAGATACACGACTCGGTCGAGTATCCCGAACTTGATCTCAATCTTTCCTCTTTCCATAAAAAACGAATTTTCTGCAAATATAACACTTTTCAACAACTTTCCAACAATTACCGCGACTTTTTTCTCCGCAGCCACACTACACTTTCTTCCCCGTCGCGTAATCCACCATCCTCCACCCGGTCCTCCTGCTCATGCCACGCAAAATCCGCCTCCGCTCGTCGTCGCTCCTCGCCCTTATCGCGGCAATCCTCCGCTCCTCCACCTCCGGGTCAAACTTGTGCCCCCTCTCGAAAGGCTTACCGCACACACCGCTCCGCCGAATCTTCTGACCCGTGATACGCATATACTCGCAGTACCTCCTGTACCCGTCCGCAGACAACTCCTTCGCCTTCGCCTTCAACCCTTCGCTCTTCTCCAGCCCCAATTTCCTTGCGTGACGCTCCAACGAACGCACACTGACACCCAACTCGCGAGTGAGCACCGCGTTCAACTCGTCCGCGAACCGCTCACGCAACACATCGTCCATCCAGGACTCCCATCGCTTCCCTCGCATCACAAATCCCTCCACATCAAACCGCCGGCCCTGCGACGACGACCGTACAGACAAGCCCGTATCGCCTCCGGCTTCGCCCCCGTCTCCACGGACGCCTCCGCGACACTGCCCCACACGCCAGCGACGGAACCGTCCTCGTGCCACGCCTTGATCCAGCGCACCATCGGCTTCCGACCCCGCCTCGACTCCTCCTTCTCGTCGCTCCACTCCAAATTCGCCGCTGCGTTGTTCGTCCTGTCTCCGTCCTTGTGCCTCACATACTTCCGGCACTCCCCGTTCGGCACGAACGCCCTCGCCACCAGATACGCAATCTTCACCCGCTTCCCGTGCAAGTTCACGCCCTCGCCGCCAATCGGCTCCAGGGGCAACCCGCACGACCAGACGATCCCGTCCTCGCTCACCTCGTACCTCGCGTCTATCCGAACGCGACGCGCCCTATCCTTCCCGATCCTCATACACATCCTCCCATCTCGCCAACACATATCCGCCGCGGTCCAGCCGCAGGCCGACCCACTCGTTGCAGATGCCGTCCACGACAGCACCCGCACGCTCCGCGCCGTACAGCACCCGCTGTCCCAGACGCAACTCACCCTTCGCAATCATTGCCAGTACCAGCCTACCGTTATGTCACGCACCTCGTCGTACTCGCTCTCCGCGACCCGTCTGTTCGGATTCCCCATCTCGACATACGCACCGCGGGCGTTCTTCACGCACAACAGCCAGATGTCGTGGGCCTTGACGTGCACCAGATACACACGCTCGCACCGCCTCGCCAGATACCCGGCCGTCGGACGGCCCTCCGTACACGCCAACGAGATGCTCGCGGCGGTCACTCCGAGGGCCTCTCCGGCCTCATCCTGGTTCTCAAACACCCGTTTTACCCCGTTTTCGAGGCATTTTACGATGATTACCTGCTTCTTCATACGCTTGTTTTTTGAAATTTTTCCGAGCCAAAGATAAGCGCTTTTTTTCGCAAATGCAAGAAAATGTAGTTCTCGTGTAGTAAAACTACACTAAAAATCGCCATTTCACGGCTCTCGGTGGCATTCGTGTAGTTTAGTGTAGTAATTTTTCCTTCCTTTTTCCTACGCCGTATTTCTAAACATATACCTTGTTCAAGGTACATCTTTATTATATACCTATATACATTTCTACATATATAGAGGTAAATACATATATATTAATAGGTTACAGAGTGTAGAAAAAGGTGTAGTTGGTACGACCAACGAGTTTTGGCTACATTGTGCTACATTTTGGCACAAGCGACCTATCGCTTCTGCAAGTCTGTGCACGACAGACCTAACTCCCTCAAAATCAAGAAAAAAAATTTCAGAATCGCACCCCGGCGTCGCCTTTCGCTCGTCCTGGGAACTCCCGTCCACCTTTGCAACTTTGTGGATTATAGAGGCTTGCAAAAGCAAAACCGAGGTTTCAGTTTTGTTTGCGTAAATTTGACACAAAAATACACCTTTTTAAAATTTTTTAAGAAGTGCTGGGCTGGGTGCAATTTTCTCGCATATTGAAAGGACGCACGCACGCGTATAAGGGTGTATTATCTTGATAGTATACTAACACTGTGCGTTTTTCAGATCTGGAGTTTTTAAAATTTTTTAAGAAATTTTGTAAATATTTTAGAAACCCGACCAGATTGTAGTCCTTGGGCGTAACTTGCTGATTATCAAGCAGTTACAGTGCTATTGGGAAAATTGGACATTTTTGTGCGAAAATTTGACATAATTTTTTTTGGTAGTATCAAAAATTCGTTATACCTTTGCAGTAGCAAGTTAGGGAAAGGGTTTGAGGGTTTCGGACTTGCTACGGAAAAAAGTTAGGTATTCGCACGGGATTTTAGGCCGTAGGCCGGGAAAGGGGTGCAGTTCTTTGAAAAGTCTGTGTTCGTATGCAATAGGGGTTACTAATAGGTAACTATTTCCCCATATTTGTACGGGTTACAAAATAGGGGTTATTTGTAAGGGGTTACAAAGACAACAAACGGACAAACTACGAGGGTAAAATGTACTTTCCGTTTGCTTTCCCGTAAAAGACTACGAAAAACGCCAAAAGCGGTTTTTCCCGTATCTTGCTAAATGCCTACGGCTACTTTTAACAAGTTAGGAAATATAAGTAAATAGTTCGCCAAAAGCACGGGAATAAATAGGTATTTTGTGGAATTTCTATTGCTATCAAACGAACGGGAATAAATCAATATAAAATACTGCAATTCTACGGGATTGCAAGTTTTTGCGAATATAAACCCAAAGTAAATGATAAGTTTCTAGGTTTGAGCAAAAGACAAAAAACGCTAGTGAGGGACAAAAGCCACTGATATATGCCTAAAGTGAATATGCCCCGAGAGCAGAAAACAGGAAAACGGCTATGGTTTGAGAGACTGCGTAAATTCGGTACAGCCCGTTCTCGGTGGACGGGTGCAAAGGGATCTCAAACGAACGGCTTTACGGGGGTGCGGTCCGACTCCGCACCGCCCGTACAAGTGCATAAGCACGAACGATAATTTAGACCGTGGACGGGGGTTTAATACCGAACGACAAAAGCAATGGCTAAAATGAATTTCACCGCCAAGACCGCCAAGGGTTTCCGCTCCATCGCCAACCAGGAGCACAAAGGGATGAACGCCGCCATCCGCACCCTCAAAATCGTCTGGGACAAGCAGACGAGCGACGAGGAGCTGAACAACTCCATCAATGCGGCCAAGAACGACGGCCTGACGATTGAGAGCTTCTCCGCCGCTTTCGTGGTGGAGAACCTTACGGGCACGAAATGGGTGGCCGACGGCGTCATTATGACGAACAAGAAGGGCCAGATGGTTCCGAAGAGCACCTGGACTCCCGGCGCGGTGATCGACTATGTCCGCCGTGCGAACAAGGCCCGTGCCGAGAAGACCGAGAAGGAGAACAAGTAATACCGACCGACGGCAGATGACGCGACCGAGAAAGGGATCCCCTCGGTGGGGAAAGTAGTTAAGACAGCGGTTGCGTGGACGGCTTGCCCGACCTGGGTCCGACTCCCGGGGCGGGCACTAATCGTATAAACAAGTGAGCGATGAGAAAGGTAAAGTATTATGTGGTGACCGAGCGTCGGTTTGTTGAGGCAAACGATATGATGCACGCTCGTTTTCTGTACGGCCGGCAGGAGCACGCAACGATTGTGTTGAGCGATCTTCTGAACGGGACGAAGAAGATACTGATGAATAAATAGGACGACCGAGGCGTAAGGACAACGAATAAAAAGCAAGAGCAATGAGTGCAACGATGCGTAAAGTCCGTGACGAGCTGGTGCGTCGCTTTGGCGAGCACTACGGACGGGAGAAGTTCGCTTGGCTTCTTCAGCGGTTCAACCTGATGCCCTGGGACGATGCCCCGGCGGCGATGTGTAACTATGCAACGGCTTGAGCGATGGAAGGAAAAATCAGAGACCTGCTGAAGAGCGGGGTGGCTTGGGTCAGCGACGGCGACTGCAAGCGGTTCACGACTGCGTTGGCGAAGAGCGGGATCACCGTGAGCGTCGTGCAGTATTTCAAGGGCGGCGTGACTGTCCGACTGAAGAGTGTTCGGAGGGCGTAGTGATGGACAAGCGTAGGGTTGCGAAGGCGGTGGTCACGGGAGTGATTGTCGCCGAGTTGGCGGTGTTGGATTACGCTGCCTGGACGATGATGCGGAACGGTGTGTCGGTGGATGTTTCCTCGGAGGAACTGACCGACGCGGCCGAGGTGGCAATGCACGATATGATGGAGGACGAGTGATATGGTGCGGAAGATGGAAAAGATTGTGGACACGGCGGTTGTCGTGTTCGCTGCTGCTGTGGCGACCGCTTTCGTGGTCGCTTGCTTTTGGTCGCTCGCATTCCTTATTGCAATGGTCTGAAAAATGAGAAGAGTGTACTATATGACGAACGGTCGCAAGGTCTACTTTATGACGGGCGGCCAGTTGGAGATGACCGAGAAGCGGGCGAGGGCGCTTGTCAAGCGTCAGGCGGCCCGCGGCAAGGCGTGTTTCATAGAGAACCCTAATGTTTAACAAATAAAAAAGTAAAAGCAATGAAAAAGATTGAGAGAAAAATCCAGAACGAGAGCGTGGTGGTCGAGTACGAGGCCAATGACGGAACCGTGTTCTACGAGGCGGGCGAGTGCGAGAATTACGAGAAGACCTGCATCTGCGCCATCAAGGCCCGGCTGAAGCAGATTGCCATCAAGATGGACACGGAGTGTGACTTGCTTGACGGCAGCGACGAGACGATGATGTATGTCGTTCAGCCGAAGAGCGACGCGGATCTCTTCGTGATTCAGCAGGCGTTGAGTTACCACAGCAGTAACAACGCCGAGCGTGTGAGCGGTGACGACATCGGTCGCGTGCTCCTCGTCGGGTTCACATATAATGACGACTATGTCTTCGTGATGAAGCTGGACGACATCGTTAAGAACATCACGGACGGCAAGTGGTCTGTCGTGGAGAAGGAGGGCGAGTGATGTACATAGACCGCGACGAGATTGAGGAGATGCTCGCAGGATACTACGATTTCTCCGAGGTGACCGACGAGATGTGGGCGAAGATTGACGAGGAGGTGCGGTTGCGGATGGTCGACCGCGGTCTTGACCCGCAGGACGACTACGATCTCTACGCCGCCATCTGCGACGGTGCGGTCGGTCGGGCGATTCACGGCTGATGATTGTTTCGGGCGGCGTTCCAGGGATGGGGCGCCGCTTGCCAAGGCGTCCTGGTCGGCCTATAACAGACTGGATGAACAAACCAAAACAAAGCAATGCTGGTTTACAATTTCAACAACTACGAGGGGTTCAAGGAACTCTTCGGAGTCCGCGAATGCGGGAACGGTGCGAAATCGCGCCGTAACAAGGTCCTTCTGTCTTACATCAAGAACCCGAAATGGCTCAAGATGAAGGACGACGAGTTCTCCGGGATGGAGCAATTCGGTCGGAGGCAGGCGAACATCACGAATATGAACGATCTCTGGCTGATGCTGGAGCGTCGTATTCGTTGGGAGTGCGACTCGCTGTGCGACAGCGACCCTATCAACCTTCTCGGCAACTGGACCGTGTGGTCGCAGCAGTACAAGCTGGACGAATACAACGGTATCTGCGAGGACGGCGACACGGGTAGCATCCGGTATGTGCGTCGCGACAACGGTCGTGTGTACAAGAAGAAGGCGGGGCGGTTCCTGCACGACATACTGATGGAGTACGATTTCGGCAAGGAGTTGGACGAGGCCGTGATGCTGTGGTTCTGCGAGGAGTTCACGCAGCGGTGGCACACTCACGCGGCGAGCAAACTCCCCGACTACACGCTGCATGTGAGTTCGGACCTGTCCGCCTTCGAGCGGATTTACAGCACGAGCGAGTGTGCCGACGATTTCAACTCGTGTATGATGGACGACGACTACTACTATTTCTATAAGAACGCAGTCAAGGCTCGTGCGGCGTATCTTGAGAACAATAGCGGTCTGATTGTCGCCCGTTGCGTCATCTACGACGAGTGCCACCTTGAGGACGGCTCGGACAAGGTCGTTCGGTTGGCGGAGCGTCAGTACGCCGTGGATTGCGACGACCTTCTAAAGCGAATCCTCGTTGACAAGTTGATCGAGGCGGGCGAGATCGACGGGTACAAGAAGGTCGGTGCTGACTGCCATTCGCCGAAGATGTTCGTATGGAACAACGGCGAGACGCTCAACTGTCGGATGTGGATTCCGTGCCACCTTGGCGATGACGACGATGTGTCGTATCAGGACTCGTTCAAGTGGTACGACATTAACTGCTACCGTGCGTATAACTACGAGGCGGACGGTGCGAACGCGGAACTTGACGTGACTGACGGTCGTATGGAGATTGAGGAGAACTACGACGAATATCACCAGCAGTACACCACCAACAACACCGTGACTGTCGTCTATCGTGGAGACGAGATTGAATGCGACGAGGAGTGCCTTGAGGATTTCGTGTGGTCCGACGAGGAGAACATTTACATCCATCTGGACGAGGCTACCTGGTGCGTTGACATCGACGGCTATGTGCGGGACGTCAACTCCCACTACAGCGAGGTGCTTGATAGTGACTACTACTACAGAGACAACCTCGTCCAGGCGGAGCGTGAGTATTACGAGGAGAACGGATATGTCTACGCATCCCACGATGACGAGTGGGCGGAGGCCGAGGATGTCGTGACCTTCCTCCGTCGCCGTGGCTACGAGGAGACCATCCTCAAGACCACGATGGAGAACTTCTACGAGTTCGAGTACGACGAGGAGAGAGAGATTTACATTGAAAAATAAGGAGGAGAACGGAATGAAACTGTTGATTCAACTTTATAAGGTTTACAGCCCGAGCCGCAAGGAAAAGAAAATGCGGAAGTTCATCAAGGACTACATCCGCAGGAATGTTCCCGGTGCGGTTGTAAACCAAGACAGGTACGGCAACTTGTATGTGACGAAGGGCGAGTGTCAGACTTACCCTTGCATCGTGGCTCATATGGACCAGGTGCAGGACGAGCACAGCAAGGATTTCATCGTGGCGAAGGTCGACGACAACCTCTTCGGCTTCAGCGGTGGCAAGTGTCGGATGGAGGGTCCTGGAGCGGACGACAAGAACGGCAT
>Ga0310690_10003816_pt1 | contig 22093 bp, 19 predicted proteins | sample AusTroGonzalo_MG_2_FD_207661 | JGI IMG/M metagenome (GOLD analysis project Ga0310690, IMG submission 207661) | Bovine rumen microbial communities from tropical cattle in Woodstock, Queensland, Australia - Gonzalo_04 (v2) (version 2) | ecosystem: Host-associated > Mammals > Digestive system >... | reverse complement strand
GGACGCAGCTCGTCGAGGAGGCGCTTGATGACCGGGGCGTAGGTGCGGGTAGGGGAGAGTACCAACTGGCCCATGTCGGGGAGGATTGATTGTTGGCATGACATGTCAGCATACGGGACAGGGTCGGTGAGTGCGTACTTGCCGCTGTAGACGAGGTCGTTGGGGACGGCGTGGTCATAGCTCTCGGGGTAACGTTCGGAAAGGTATTTGGCGAATACGTCGTGGCGGGCAGAGGTGAGGCCGTTGGAGCCCATGCCACCGTTGTAACGTTTCTCGTATGTAGCCTGTCCTGTAGATGATAGACCTACGATGACGTCGCCTGGACGGATGTTGGCATTGTCGATAACGTCGCTACGCTTCATGCGGCAAGTGACGGTAGAGTCGACTATGATGGTACGTACGAGGTCGCCTACATCGGCTGTCTCGCCACCTGTTGGGTAGATACCGATGCCCATCTCTCGGAGTTCGGCCAGCAACTCGTCTGTGCCATTGATAATGGCTGAGATGACTTCGCCTGGCACCAGCATTTTGTTGCGGCCGATGGTGCTCGAAACGAGGATGTTGTCAACGGCACCTACGCAGAGCAGATCGTCGGTATTCATGACGATGGCGTCCTGGGCAATGCCTTTCCAGACGGAGAGGTCGCCCGTCTCCTTCCAGTACATATAGGCCAGGCTTGATTTGGTGCCAGCCCCGTCGGCGTGCATGATATTGCAATACTCAGGGTCGCCGCCTAAGATGTCGGGAATAATCTTGCAAAAGGCCTGCGGATAGAGGCCCTTGTCAATGTTCTTGATGGCAGCGTGTACATCTTCCTTGGCGGCTGAGACGCCACGCTGCATGTAACGGTTGTCCATAAGCGTTGTTTAGATTGTTGCTGTGACAGCAACATACTTGACGGTTAGAATTTTACTTGGGGAGCTTTCTGGGCATCGGCATCAGCCTCGAACTTCGTCATTTTGTCGAAACCGAACATGCCAGCAAGTATGTTCTTGGGGAACGAACGGATGACGACGTTGTAATTCTGCACCACAGCATTGAATTTATTGCGGGCTTCGTTGATACGGTTCTCCGTACCTTCCAACTGTACCTGCAGGTCCTTGAAGTTCTCGTTAGCCTTCAGGTCGGGATAGTTCTCCTGTACGGCAATGAGTCGGCCGAGTGCAGAGCCAAGCTCTCCCTGAGCCTTCTGGAACTCCTGCAGTTTCTCAGGAGTGAGGTTCGTGGGGTCGAGGGTAATCTGAGTGGCCTTGGCACGAGCATTGACAACGGCTTCGAAAGTTCCCTGCTCATGGGCTGCATAGCCTTTGACAGTCTCCACGAGGTTAGGAATGAGGTCTGCTCGACGCTGATAAGCCGACTGAACATTGGCCAAAGCGGTAGTAGCCTCTTCCTGAACGCCAACCATACCGTTGTAAGCACTAACTGCCCATCCGCCAATGATGACGACGGCAACAATAATTCCGATAAGAGATTTGCTCATTTTCATAATCTTCGATGTTTAAAGTTTATTATTCATTATTTGTTTATTAGTTACCATCGTGATGTGGCACCGCCGCCTCCGAACGAGCCTCCGCCAAAGGAGCCACCACTGAAGCCTCCACCACCGCCAAAGCCGCGTCCGCCACCAAAGCCTCCGCCTCCGACATAGATACCTCTACTTTGTTCGATAAAGGGATTGCCAAGCAAATGGGCACTGCCCAAGAATCCCAGCCATTGATACTTGTTGTTAAGGGAAGCGAAAAAAACGCACCAGCCGATGAACAGTAACATGCAAATGCCCATGACGGACAACACCTCGTCGTCTTGATCGTTGCTTGGACTCTTGAGTGCTGTCATTACTGGCATTTCTTTTTGTAGCAATGTGGAATAGACAGCTTCTACCAGATAGATCATTCCACTGTCGGGCAGTTGAGCACGCATGGCAGGAACGACGTATTGTTGTTCAAGACGATGACATTCAGCGTCTGTCAAGTCAGCTTCCAAACTGCGTCCTGGAGACATATTAATGCTATGGTCCTCGTAGCCTACCACAATGATAAGGCCGCGGTCCTGACGTCCTACGCCATAGCGGTTGCCGACATCCTGTGCCATGCGGAAGGGATCGTCGTTTTCAATATGATTGACAACGATGACTACCGACTGAACGTCAAGGCTGTCTTCAAGCTGTCGAAGTGTTCCATTCATACGGTTGACGGCTTCGACAGACAAGATACCGTCGGGGTTTGACACATATTGGCTGGCATCCTGCAAGTAGGGTATGGGAATATTCTCAGCATTCCAGTATGTTGCCTCTTCCGAGTTCATCACACCAGAGGCTTTGCCTGAAGGTTCATCTGAAGGAAGGGCATATACACATCCACCCAAAAGCATGATGATGCCTATGACGAAGATCTTTGACCACATGCGGCGTGCTTTTGCCCATGATGGATTCGCCGACTCAATGTTTGCCAGAATCTGACGACAATCGTTGCGATAATCTTTTACCAGACTGGTGTAGCGTGCTGAGTAATTACGCTTAAGCTGACTTGTACTCATGGTCATCCATGAGCGACTGCTTTCAAGGTCGTACTCATGCTCCAGGTTACGAATAGCAGCATTGTAACGCTGAGTAAGTTGATTAATCTGTTCGTCGTACTTAGGAGTTGCCATGTTACTTTAACTGTTACTTTTGTTCGTGCCAGAACTCCCATGAGACGAAAGCCTGCAAGAGCAACATCTCAAGGCCGTTCTTCACGTCGGCACCATGTTCGCGGCCGCGCTTCATGAAGAGAGTCTCATCGGGATTATAGATCAGGTCGTAGAGAATGGTATGATAATCCATAGCCTCGTAAGGCAGCAAAGGACACTCATCCGTATGAGGATACATGCCCAATGGGGTACAATTCACAATGACATTGTATTCACGAACAACCTCTGGGGTTATCTGTTCATACTGAATAGTGCCTGGACGCTGATAGCGACTGACGAAAACCGTTTCCAGTCCTAATGACTTCAAACCATAATTGATGGCTTTTGATGCACCGCCAGTGCCCAGTATGAGCGCTTTCTTGTGCCATTTCTTTTCGAGCATCGGTTCAATACTCTTCGTAAAGCCAATGACGTCGCTATTATACCCCTTCAATTTGATTTTCTTGCCTTCGTGCATCACACGGATGACGTTGACAGCACCGATGGACTGTGCCTCGGGAGTGATGCTGTCCAAATACTCCATCACTTTCTCCTTATAGGGGATCGTGACATTCAGGCCTCGAAGTTCAGGATTCATGTCGAGTATTTCCTGTAGTTGGTCGATGCTTTGAATCTCAAAGTTCTCGTACTTGGCATTGATTCCCTCGTCAGCAAATTTCTGGTTAAAATAGCTAATGGAGAAAGAGTGTCCTAATGGGTAGCCAATTAATCCGTATTTGTCCATAGTCAAAGTTTTTATTTGGTTGCAAAATACATGGTGCAGATTCCAAAAGTCAGACGACTAAACGAGGCTTCACTGAAGCCGGCTTTCCTGAGTATATCTATCATCAGCTCTCCTTGAGGAAATGCCTCAATAGTCTTCGTCAGATAGGTGTAGGCACTGGCGTCCTTGCTGATCAGCCGTCCATAGACAGGCAGCACTGTGTGTGAGTAGACGCGGAACAGCTGTTTCATCGGAAATGAGACTGGCGTTGTCAGCTCTACAATACTCAGATGTCCGTCCTTTTTTAATACCCGGTACATCTCGCGGAGTCCACGGTCAAGGTCGGAAAAGTTGCGTATGCCAAAGGCTGCTGTCACAGCATCAAACGATTCGTCGTCGTAACTCAGATGGAGACAGTCTTCCTTGGCAAACGATATGACATGACCAAGCCCTAATTCTTGCACCTTCTGCCGACCTTTCTGCATCATTCCTTCACTGATGTCGGCTCCAATAAGCTGCCGAGGATTCAGCATCTGAGCTGCCAATATGGCAAAATCGCCAGTCCCCGTGGCGATGTCAAGTATCGTCTCGGGATGATAGGGCGCCAACTGTTTGATGGCTTTGCGTCGCCATGCCCTGTCAATGTCCCACGACAGTCGATGGTTCAGCTGGTCATAGGTGGGAGCAATGTTATCGAACATCTGTTCCACCTGAGCGGTCTTTTCACCGTTGTCGTAAGGTTTGATCTTTTCTTGTTGGTAGCTCATGGGGCTTATAGGGCTTATAAGGCTATGGGGTGGGGGTTATCTTGTCTTTAGCCACTCGCTGACGTTCTTCTCAATGCGGGCGGCGATGTCACCTTCTTCTGTTGCCTTGTCAAACTTTTCGCCGACGATGTTTTCGTACAGCTCGATATAGCGATCAGAAACGCTCTCAGCATATTCATCAGTAATCTCAGGCATCACCTGGCCAGGCTCATTCATGAAGTCATGTTCAATGAGCCACTGACGAACAAACTCCTTTGAAAGCTGACGCTGGGGCTCACCCTTGGCCAGTTTCTCCTCATAGCCATCAGCATAGAAGTAACGGCTTGAGTCGGGGGTGTGGATTTCATCGATGAGATAAACCTTGCCGTCACGCTTACCGAACTCATATTTGGTATCTACAAGAATCAATCCGCGCTTGGCAGCAATCTCTTGTCCACGGGCAAAGATCTTGCGGGTGTAGTCCTCCATGATGGCATAGTCCTCAGCCGACACAATGCCCTGAGCAATGATTTCCTCCTTAGAGATGTTCATGTCGTGACCCTCGTCAGCCTTGGTTGTCGGTGTGATGATAGGCTCGGGGAAGCGTTCGTTCTCTTTCATGCCGTCGGGCAGCTTTACGCCACACAGTTCACGGCAGCCGTTTTTGTACTCACGCCAAGCAGAACCGGTCAGGATGGAGCGGATGATCATCTCTACGCGGAAACCTTCGCACTTCAGACCAACCGTCACCATGGGGTCGGGTGTAGCCAGTTTCCAGTTAGGGCAAATATCGGTGGTAGCATCCAGGAACTTGGCTGCAATCTGGTTCAATACCTGGCCTTTAAATGGTATACCCTTAGGCAGTACTACGTCAAACGCAGAGATGCGGTCAGTGGCAACCATTACCATCAGGTCGTCGTTAATGTTATACACATCGCGTACCTTACCATGATATACGCTTTTCTGTCCATCGAAATGGAAATCAGTCTTTGTTAATGCTTTCATCTTTCTTATATTCTTTATCGTATTCTTCGTATGCATTGACGATGCGGGTCACCAGCTTGTGTCGAACGATGTCTTTCTGGTCCAACCTTACTACACCGATACCTTCTACTTCATTCAATATGTGCAATGCCTCAATGAGACCCGACTTTTGCTGTCGTGGGAGGTCAATTTGCGTCATGTCGCCCGTGATGATCATCTTTGTGTTCCATCCCATTCGGGTCAGAAACATACGGATTTGAGCCGGTGTCGTGTTCTGAGCTTCGTCGAGAATTACTACGGCGTCAGATAGAGTGCGTCCCCGCATGAAGGCCAATGGCGCTATCTGAATGATGTGCTTCTCCATCATGTCCTGCAACTTTACTTGCGGTAACATGTCCTCCAGGGCGTCGTATAGTGGCTGAAGATAGGGGTCAATCTTGTCCTTCATATCTCCCGGCAGGAATCCCAGTTTCTCGCCAGCCTCCACAGCCGGACGCGACAAGATAATCTTCTTTGCCGTCTTGTCTTTCAGTGCTTTCACGGCCAAGGCTATTGACAGATAGGTCTTTCCTGTTCCGGCAGGTCCGACAGCAAACACCATGTCATTGCTTTTGTAGGCATCGATTAACTTCTGCTGATTCTCGGAGCGAGGCTTTATGGGGCGGCCTGACATAGTGTACGCAACCACGTCATCAGGTATCTCACGACACTGCTTTCCTTTAATGATATTAAGAATATCTTCTTCTTGTATTGAATTGAATTTCAAGATATGACGTCGTATTTGTTCAATAGACCCTTCAAACATGGCAATCTGCTCTTCATCGCCTAAAACACGTATCACATTGTCTCGTGCAACGATACGCAGCTTAGGGTAAAACGAACGTATCATCTGCAGATGATTATTGCCAACGCCATAGAATGCCATTGCGTTGATATCTTCAAGTACAATATGCTTCTCTATCAATCTTCAGTAGAATTTTTAAATTTGCTTGCAAAGTTACGCAAAATATTCGTATCTTTGCACACTGAAACAGAATTTTTTCATGAAACTAACGAAAAAGAGATATTTACAGGGGTTTATGGTCGTTACCCTTATGTTGGCTCTTGTGAGATGGGTGTTTCCCAATGTGGCTCGTTCTGCCGAACCAGAGGTTGCTGAGATTAGCCATGTTGAGGTAACCAGTCTTGCCGATAATAAAGGAAAGTACCATCGTATAAAAAGTGTACCAGACTACAAAGTTGCATTTCCCGATACCAATGCTGTGCAATTGACTGCAGCCAGGCAATGGGGTGTTTCACCTGTTAAGAATCGTGCCGATGCAGAAGCCCGCAAACGAGAACTTGTCTACATATCCAGTTCACCTTATTATCATGTAGACAACCTACGGCAGAGTATTCCTTATCTTGTTCCCCGTGCTGCTGTGTTACTTCAGGACATCGGTCAGGCGTTCTACGATTCTTTATACATAAAGGGAGTTCCATTGCACCGGCTTATCGTTACAAGTGTTCTTCGCACGGAGGAAGATGTGGCTCGGCTGCGTCGTTTCAATGGAAATGCCACAGAGAACTCTTGTCATCTCTATGGCACCACCTTTGATATATGCTATAATCGTTATGAAACTGTGGAATCGCCAGATGGTCCTCCGCGTAGGCAAGTTCGTAACGATACGCTTAAATATGTTCTCTCAGAAGTATTGCGTGACATGCGCCAACAAGGCCGCTGCTACATCAAGTACGAAGTCAAGCAGGGATGTTTCCACATGACTGTACGCTAATACAGCACCCTTTTCGTTTCCTATGAATAAAGGTAGCGCTTGATGCTTCGCTTTGGCGTCTTCTCAAACTCCTCTTCACGAATTTCAATCTCAGTAATCTTCTCGTAGGCGGGGAGCATCTGGTTCAGTCCATTGCGGTTCTGCTCCATGATGTCCTTCAGATCGTCGGGACTGAGATTGAGGTTCTTGGCTTCCTCCATATCAGGATAGACGAGAGCCACGAGTTTGTTGTCGCGCTGCACGACGATGCTCTCAACGACCATTGCCAGTGAGTTGAGCTTGTCTTCGATTTCCTCAGGGTAGATGTTCTGTCCGTTGGGGCCGAGCAGCATGTTCTTACTACGACCGTTGATGTAGACGTTGCCGTAAGCATCCATGGTACCGAGGTCTCCAGTGTGATACCAGCCGTCACGGTCGAGAGTTTCTGCTGTGGCTTCAGGATTCTTATAGTAGCCAAGCATGACATTGGGACCTTTGGCAAGGATTTCTCCGGGCACGTTCTCGGGGTCGTGGGAATTGATCTTGACCTGCATGTGGCGGGCTGCACGACCGCAGGAACCCGGGGCAAAAGAGTGCCAGTCAGCATAGCAGATAATTGGGGCACACTCGGTAGCACCATAGCCGACGGTATAGGGGAAGTCAATGCGCTTGAGGAACTGCTCTACTTCCTGATTGAGGGCTGCACCGCCAATGATGACTTCGTACATCTGGCCTCCAAAAGCCTTGAGTACTTCCTGGCAGATCATTTGGCGCACTCTCTTCGAGATGACTGGCATCTGCAGGAGCAGACGCATGCGGTTGTTCTGAATCTTCGGGAACACCTTCTTACGGATAATCTTCTCAATAATGAGCGGTACGGCAATGACGATGACGGGCTTGATCTCAGCCAAGGCCTGAGCGATGATAGCGGGCGATGGCACGCGGTTCAGGTAGTAGACGTGGCAACCGTGGAGGAATTCGAAGATGAACTCGAAGGACATGCCATACATGTGAGCCATGGGGAGCATGGAGATAACGCGGTCGCCCGACTTGATAGTCTTACCCAGCACGTCCTCGGCAAAGTCATAGTTCGACCACAAAGCACGGTAGGGTAGCATGACACCCTTGGAGAATCCAGTAGTTCCACTGGTGTAGTTGATGAGTGCCAGTTCGTCTGGCGACTCTTCATGATAATAATGCACGTGCTCCTTGCGGAAGTATTTGGGGAACTTCTTGCCGTAAAGTTCGTTCAGATGCTCACGGGCATAGGTGAGCTTGTCGGTACGGCTCACCATGAGCGAATAGTCTGGGTTATTGATGATGCCCTCCAAATTAGGCATCTGCTGTGGATCGATGAGAGTGGCAACATGATCGCCGACGAAGAGCAGCTTTGCCTCGGAATGATTGACAATATTGTGAATCTGTTCGGCATTGAACTCATGGAGTATAGGTACGGCAACAGCTCCGTATGTGAGCGTGGCAATAAAGGCTACTGCCCACTGGCTGGAGTTGCGCCCGCAGAGTGCAATCTTGTCACCCTTTACGACTCCGGAGTTCTCAAACAGGATGTGGAGTTTCTCTATCTTACGCGCCACATCGTGGTATTGCAGGGTCTGTCCCTTGAAATCGGTCAGTGCGTCGAGATTCCAATTGTCGATGATGGATTTCTCAAGCAGCGCATTAAAACTTGGTATATTCTCCATATTATTGATATAGGTATCGTTTTATACTCTTTTTGGGGGTCTTTGCAAACTCTTCCTCCTGCAGCTGAATCTCTGTGATGCGGCTGTAATGTGGCAATCGCTGGTTGAGCTCCTCGCGATTCTGTTCCATGACAGCCTTCAACTCATCGAGACCGAAGGCAACAATCTCGTCCTTATCGGGGTAGACAAGTGCCACGAGCTTGTTGTCACGCTGTACGACGAGACTTTCGCTAACCATAGGCATGGAGTTAAGCTGGTCTTCAATCTCCTCGGGGTAGATGTTTTGTCCGCTGGGGCCGAGCAGCATGTTCTTGATGCGTCCGATAATAAAGATGTGGCCGTCTGCATTCATGGTGCCGAGATCACCAGTATGGTACCATCCGTCGGCATCAAGTGCTTGTCGGGTGGCCTCTTCGTTCTTGTAGTATCCAAGCATGACATTGGTGCCTCGTGCAAGTATCTCACCCGGAATGTTCTCCGGGTCGGCAGAGTCAATACGTGCTTCCATGTGGTCGACAGAGGTGCCGCAGGAGGCAGGGATGAAGTCCTTATAGTCACTATAGCTGATCAGCGGAGCACACTCGGTGGCACCGTAGCCAACGGTAATGGGGAAGCCGATGCTGACCAGGAACTGTTCCACCTCACGGCTCAGGGCAGCACCGCCGACAATGACTTCGTAGGCACGACCACCGAAGGCCTGATAGACCTGTTCGCAGATTTTCTCCTTGACTTTCTTCGAGATAACCGGCATCTGCAGGAGAAGTCGCATACGGTTGTTCTGGATCTTCGGGAACACCTTTTTGCGGATAATCTTCTCAACCACTAATGGCACGGAGATGACGATGGCCGGTTTGATGGTAGCGAAGGCCTCAGCAATAATAGCGGGCGACGGCAGACGGGTGAGGAAGAAGAGGTGACAACCACGGCAGAAGCCGTAGATGAACTCTATGCTCATACCATACATGTGAGCCATGGGCAGAATGGAAAGCAAATTATCCTGCGCCTTAATGGGTAGGCGCCGCATGCAGAAGTCAAGGTTGCCCCACAATGCACGATAAGGTAGCATGACACCCTTTGAAAAACCGGTGGTTCCGCTGGTGTAGTTGATAAGCGCCAGCTCTTCTGGGTCGTCATGGTGATAATTGACATGCTCTGCGCGGAAAGCACATGGATACTTGCTTCCAAACATCATATTAAGGTGCTCACGGGCATAGTCGAGCTTCTCAGAACGTGAAACATAAAGCGAGAAGTCCGGAAGATTGATAATGCCTTCCAACGCCGGCATCTCATCAGCCTTGATGGTCTTCACGATGAAGTCGCCAACAAAGAGTAACTTTGACTCTGAATGATTGACAATGTTGTGTATTTGTTCGGCGTTAAACTCATGAAGGATAGGAATTGCTACTGCACCATAAGTGAGTGTAGCTAAGAAAGCTACTGCCCAATGAGCGGAATTACGGCCGCAGATGGCAATTTTGTCTCCCCGTTGTATGCCAGCATTATCAAACAGGATATGGAGTTTCTCAATTTTTCTGGCGACATCGTGGAACTGTAATGTCACGCCTTGATAGTCAGTCAAGGCGTCGTGATTCCAGTTTTCTACTATAGCTTTCTGTATATAATTATTGAAGCTTGACGCTGTATCCATTGCACATTTCTTGAAATTTTGTGCAAAGATACATTGTTTTTTGCACATCCGCAAGTTTTTTGTGCATTTTTTTACTCGTAGCGCATAGATTTTGCTGGATGAATGTGCGAAATAAAGAAACTTGGGATAATAAGGACAGAAATGGTAACAATTAGGGTAGCAATGTTCAAGATCACAATTAGCGGAATGTTTAGTTCCATTGGAGCCTCACTTACATAGTAGGTTTGTGGGTCGAGTGTGACGATGCCTGTATATTTCTGTAGCAACACAATACCAATTCCAAGTATGTTGCCAATCAGGAGTCCGCGACCAACGATAAAGAATGAAAACCAGAGGAATGTATGTCTGATGGTGCGATTCCTCGACCCGATGGCTTTAAGGATTCCAATCATCGAGGTTCGTTCAAGGATGATGATGAGCAGTCCGCTTGTCATGGTAATGCCAGATAGGCAAATCATCAATCCGAGAATAATCCACACATTGATGTCAAGTAGTTCGAGCCAGGTGAATATCTGCGGGTAGGCTTCATAGATGGTCTGCGAGGAGAATGCTTGATTATATCGATCCATGGAACGGTTCACCTTATATATAATATTATAATAGGTGTGTTCAAGCCAGTCGAAATCCTCAACCAGTAGTTCTGCTCCCGAACATTGTCCCTCAAACCATCCATTCAACTTGTTGACAGAATATAAATCGGTGTAGCAAATGGTCTCGTCGAATCGAGTCATATTTGTCTGGTAGATACCTGAAATCGTGAAACGGCGGGAACGAACGTCTTCACCATCGATGAAATAAGCAAAGATGCGGTCGCCAGTCTTGATTTTCAACTTGTTGGCCATCGTTTGCGAAATCAGGATATTCCAGGTACTGGCTGAGTCGCTGAACTGAGGAATCTGCCCATCCACGAGATGCTCCTTCAGGTAGTCAAGCTTATATTCAGGACCTATACCTTTGAAGGCAACCCCAAGGAAGTCGTCGTCAGTTTTCAGGATACCTTGAGTCAACGCATAGCGCTGCACGTGACTGATGCCTTCAATGGAATCCATGGCAGCCATTGTACTGTCGTCAATGCAGATGGGAAAGTTTTCGGAACTGTTCAGCGAGCGGATGTTCATAACCTGAATATGGCTGCCGAACCCAACGACTTTGTCGCGGATAGTGTGCTTAAATCCTAACACTACACTGACTGTAATGATCATCACAGCCAGTCCAATGGCAACGCCAACGGTAGCTATATGAATAGCGGGACGACTGACTTTGCGGCCATCCCCCTGGTCACTATAGATGTGACGTGCTATATATAGTGGTAGGTTCAATGAATCAGCTTAAAAATTGTTCTGTTCCTCATTGATTCGGCCCGGATAGGCTTCAAGTGCCTTACGAAGCACGACAAGAGCCCGTTCCAAGTCCTCTTTCTTCAAGACATAAGCAATACGAACCTGATTAACGCCAGCACCAGGAGTGGTATAGAATCCGGCTGCGGGGGCCATCATGACCGTTTCGCCTTCGTAGTTGAACTCAGCCAGACACCAACGGCAGAACTTTTCGGAATCATCCACAGGCAGTTTGGCAACTGTGTAAAATGCTCCCATCGGTATGGGTGAATATACGCCGGGAATGCGATTCAGTCCGTCAATGAGACACTTGCGTCGCTCCACATATTCATCGTAGACGTCACGATAATACTCCTCAGGCGCATCCAACGAGGCTTCGGCCACAATCTGACCAATGAGAGGAGGTGACAGGCGGGCCTGGCAGAATTTCATGACGGCCTTGCGCACCTCTTCGTTCTTGGTTATGAGTGCACCAATACGTATACCGCACTCAGAATAGCGCTTTGATACAGAGTCGATGAGAATCACATTTTGCTCAATGCCCTCCAAATGGCAGGCAGAGATATAGGGCGAACCCGTATAGATATACTCGCGGTACACCTCGTCGGAGAACAGATACAGGTCGTACTTTTTCACCAAGTCGCGAATTTGATTCATTTCCCTGCGCGTATACAGATAACCTGTCGGATTGTTGGGATTGCAAATCATGATGGCCCTTGTGCGCTCATTGATCAGCTCTTCGAACTTCTCCACCTTGGGCAATGAGAATCCTTCTTCAATCGTGGTGGCTATCGTGCGGATCTTGGCTCCTGCGCTGATGGCAAATGCCATGTAGTTGGCGTAGGCAGGCTCAGGAACGATAATCTCGTCACCAGGGTTCAGGCATGAGAGAAAAGCAAACAATACCGCTTCAGAACCTCCCGAGGTGATGATAATGTCATCGGCATTAACGTTAATGTTATACTTGGCATAATAGCTGACTAACTTCTCACGATAGCTAAGGTATCCTTGCGATGGTGAATACTCCAGGATATCTCGGTCTATCTGCTTTAATGCGTCAATTCCCACTTGTGGCGTGGGCAAGTCGGGCTGGCCGATATTCAGGTGATAAACCTTAGTGCCACGCTTCTTAGCAGCGGCAGCAAGTGGTGCCAATTTCCTGATTGGCGACTCAGGCATCTCGTGACCTCGAACGGATATTACAGGCATTTCTCGTTATAATATTTTGTCTATTTTCTGATTGCTTTTTGTCTAAAACCGTGCAAAGTTACGAATTTTTTTTTAAAACGTGCGTTTTTTCGGAATTTATGTGTACTTTTGCACGAAATTAATAAAATACGACAAGATGAATTACGAAGAATTGCTTGAATCAAGAAATGGAGCTGCCATGGCCAAGGAAAGTATGCCGTTCGGTCAGTTCTATAAAAAAATGGTGAATGGCAAATACGAAAATGTCGTTGATTTAAGAAACGACTTAAAGGACAGTCTCTTGTTTTGTGACGCCATTACAGCAGATAGTGAGCATAGCAGGAAGTTTATCCATAAACACCAGCTTCCGTTCAACCTTACTACTGACAGCGCGGGGATTTATGGTGTCAGCATAGGTTCAGGAAGCTATCGCACTTTTGGGCGAGTGTTGGAGGATAATCCCGCCATTGTTGCAGGTAAGGGATTTATCCGTACGACGATCAATGACCTGCTTGATATCACATCCAGTCTTCACGAACAGGGCGTTTTCCAAATATGCTATTCTCCTAGCAATCTGTTGGCACGCAAAAGCGACAATGCTGTGATGCTGCTCTTCCATGGTTCTGCTTATAGCGCCATGAAGAATCAGGAGCAGTTGTATGGTGACAGCATTTCCTTTATAGCCCCCGAAGTGATAGCCGATGGCGTCGTCGATGCCCGTTCCGATATTTATTCCATTGGTAAATTCCTGGAGTTCCTGTATCAGCAGTCTGAGATTCCCTTGGAACTGAAGGGCGTTATAAAAAAGGCTACTGCTGAAGATCCTGACAAGCGCTACCAGACTCCAGAAGAGATGAAGAAGGCCATTGACGACAGACAGAATGCCCGTCGCTCAATCATCTCATTGGTGGCAGCCCTGCTAATTACAGCCTTTGCGGTAGGTTTATACTTCACTTTAGTGCCTGAGCGGGAGGATATCGAGTATGTGAAACCTGCTCCGAAAACAAATGTGGAGGATGAATTCGATGACGATGGCTACTATCCGGAATTAGATTCCAACGTATCAGCTGACCCGACAGTCGGAAAGGTCGACGAGCAGCAAATGAGGGTGTATCAGGCTAAGGCTGAGCAAATTTTCCGTAAGCAGTTTTCCCGTAAGGCCAACCAAATATTGTCGAACATCTATACCAACGAGCGAATGACTTCTACAGAGAAGAACTTTATGGCCGGAAGTCAGGCTACATTGGAAGAGCTCGTCAAGACTCAGGTGGAACTGGGCCAGCAGGCAGGACTGTCGGAATCGCGTAGTCAGTTGATTGCTGGCGAGATTATCGACCAGATATCCGCCAAGCTGAAGAAGCAGATGAGCGAAAAAGAAAAAGAGAAAGAAAAACAAGACGAATAGAAAACATAATAGAACGACAACAACATGAGATCAAGAACAGCAATCTGGTTTGAGTGTAAAATCCAGTACGAGAAGGTCATGGAGGATGGCCTTCAGAAGAAGGTTACAGAAACATATACCATTGATGCCCTGAGCTTTACGGAGGCAGAACAGCGCATCATGGAAGAAATGTCGGCCTATATCAGTGGCGAGTTCGACATCAAGGATATCAAGATAGCGCCCTACAAAGAGATATTCTTTAGCGACGAAGAAATGGCTGACCGCTGGTATAGGACGAAGCTACAGTTTATCACCATCGACGAGAAGACCGAGAAAGAAAAACGCTCTAACGTCAATTACCTCGTCAACGCAGGCACCCTTAACGGGGCTGTCAGAAACATCGACGAAGTGATGAGTGGAACGATGATCGACTATGTCATCGCTTCTGTTGCCGAGACCACCCTCATGGATGTGTTTGAATATGGCAAAGACAAACAGTCGGACGCCACCCCTGAATACGAACAATAGCCCATGTACGACGTTAAAGGAAATCTGAAGCGCATTCTCGACACACTTCCCAAGGAGGTTCGCCTCGTAGCCATCAGCAAATACCATCCCAACGAGTATATTGAGGCGGCCTACGAGGAAGGGCAGCGGGTATTTGGCGAGAGCCACGAACAGGAGCTGAAACTGAAGCACGGCTCTCTGCCCGCAGACATCGTTTGGCACTTCATCGGACACTTGCAGACCAATAAGGTGAAGTATATTGCACCTTATATTAATATGATAGAGGCTGTCGACTCCGTGAAACTACTGCAGGAAATCAATAAGCAGGCCGCGAAATGCGGTCGTGTGATCGACGTGCTCCTTGAGCTGCACATCGCTCAGGAAGCCACCAAGTATGGGCTTACCCTCGATGCCTGCCGTGAGTTGTTGGACGAGGGTAGCTGGCGACAACTGTCAAATGTGCGTATCTGTGGGCTCATGGCGATGGCCTCGCTGACTGACGACCGCGAGCAAGTCAGGCGTGAGTTCAACATGGCTGCCGACTTCTTCGACGAGGTGAAGCATCAGTATTTCGCTGATGCCCCTTGGTTCTGCGAGCGTTCGTGGGGAATGAGCGACGACTACGACATTGCCGTTGAGTGTCGTTCCACGATGGTTCGTATCGGTACCGCCATCTTTGGCCCCCGCGTCTATTGAAGACATTGGTAATTCTAACTACTATTATATCTTATGAGAAAAAAACTGTTACTACTGTGGATGCTGTTGCCTATGGCAGCTATGTCTCAGACTTTTGATTTCGATATGACCAAACCGCAGCCCGTGTTCAACGATGCACAGGGCTATGGCTACGACCTGCTGCCTGCGCCTGACAATAAGAAACCCAACGAGCCGTTCTACTTCTCGGTACGTGTCGACGACGGCAACTACCGTGTCAGCGTAGTGCTGGGCTCCAAGAAAAAGGCTGGGCTGACCACAGTACGTGCAGAGGGTCGGCGGCTGATGGCTGAGAATGTAGCTACTGCAAAGGGCCTTACCACGACTTACGAGTTTGTGGTGAATAAGCGTTCGCCGCGTATCGACGATAAAACCAGTGTGAGAATCAAGGATCGTGAGAAGGACTATCTGGCCTGGGACGACAAGCTGACGTTAGAGTTCAATGGCGATGCGCCTGCGGTACAGTCGATTCATATCGAGCGCGACGACAAATGTCCCACGCTCTACCTGTGTGGCAACTCTACTGTAGTCGACCAGAACGATGAGCCCTGGGCCTCGTGGGGGCAGATGATTACCCGATGGTTCGGCCCTGAGGTGGCTGTCTCTAACCATGCAGAAAGCGGCCTGACCGCCCGCACGTTCATGGCTGCAGGACGGTTGGACAAGATTCTGACCACCCTGAAGGCTGGCGACTTCGTGTTTGTGGAGTTCGGCCATAACGATGAAAAGGAGAAGCGACCTGGCGACGGCGCGTGGTACCACTACGTCTACAACCTGAAGATATTCATTGACCAGGTGCGCTCGAAAGGGGCCGAAATCGTGTTCTGCACGCCTACGCAGCGCCGTTTCTTCGAAGACGATCATAAGACCATCCGCAATACTCATGGCGAGTTCCCTGCTGCGATGAAGAGTGTGGCCGAGCGCGAAAAAGTGCCTGTAATAGACCTGAACCGGATGACGAAGGTACTGTTTGAGACCCTCGGCTACGAGGACTCCAAGCGGACCTTGGTACACTATCCTGCCAACTCGTTCCCCGGACAGGAGAAGGAACTGGCCGACAATACCCATTTCAACCCCTACGGCGCCTACGAGGTGGCCAAATGTGTGGTGATGGGCATGAAGCAGTTGGGATTGCCTGTGGTGAAATACTTACGTAGCGACTGGCAGGACTATGATCCCTCGCAACCCGACGACTGGAGAACCTTCAAGTGGGCACCTGCCCGCGCTATTGAAATTGTTAAACCCGACGGCAATTAAACTATGAAAAGACTATTTGCAACGACAGTTCTGGCTGCCCTGACGGCCTCGGCAGTATGGGCGCAGAGCTGGCCAGAACCGAAACTTGAGGCTAAGCCTGGCACGCGATGGTGGTGGTTAGGCTCGGCTGTCGACAAGAAAAACCTGCAATGGACGCTCAGCCAGTATGCTGGACACGGCATTGGGGCCGTGGAAATCACGCCCATCTATGGCGTTCTGGGCAACGACGAGAAGAACATTCCCTTCCTGAGCGACAAATGGATGGAGATGTTGCGCTACGTGCAGAACCAGGCCCGGCTTCAGGGAATGGAGGTGGACATGAGTACTGGCACGGGCTGGCCTTTCGGCGGACCTTGGGTGCCGTTGGAGGAAAGTGCCTGCAAGGTGCTGTTTGTCGACACCGTGTTTACGGGCAAGAAGGTCGAGGGCCTGCAGTTGCAGGTTCCTGAGAGGGACCGGAAGAACTCGAAGTTGCAAAAGGTCATGGTCTATGGATCTGCTGGAGCTATCGACGTGACGCCGTTTGTGAGCGACGGACAACTGACGTGGCAGGCGCCAAAGGGTACGAAGAAGAAGGACAATTGGCACGTCATGGCCGTCTTCATTCGCTATGGCGTGATGAAGGTGAAGCGGGCTGCTCCAGGAGGCGAGGGACTGGTCATCGACCATTTCGACCGCAAAGCGGTAGCCAACTACCTGAGCCACATCGAAGAGGCCTTTGAGCGCACGCAGACGCCTTATCCGCATACTTTCTTCAATGATAGCTACGAGGTGAGCGAGGCCACGTGGACGCCCACGCTCTTTGAGGAGTTTGAGAAGCGGCGCGGCTACAAACTGGAAGACTGTCTGCCGGAACTGCGTGCAGGCAACGATAGGGTAGTGAGCGACTACCGCGAGACGCTCGGCGACCTGCTCTTGGAGAACTTCACGGAGCAATGGACGGCCTGGGCACACCAACATGGGGCCATCACGAGGAATCAGGCTCATGGCTCTCCCGCCAACCTCATCGACTGCTATGCGGCTGTCGATATTCCTGAGATTGAGGGCTTTGGGCTCTCTGACTTTGGTATCAAGGGCCTGCGTACCGACCCGGGCAAGACGCGCAAGAACGACTCAGACTACTCGATGTTCAAATACGCCCCTTCGGCAGCTCATGTCTGCGGCAAGCCCTATACATCGAGCGAGACCTTTACGTGGCTGACCGAGCATTTCCGCACCAGCCTGTCGCAGTTGAAGCCCGACCTCGACCTGATGTTCTGTGCCGGCGTGAACCACATGTTCTTCCACGGCACTTGCTATTCTCCGCAGGACGACGCATGGCCGGGCTGGAAGTTCTATGCTTCCATTGACATGTCGCCCACCAACTCCATTTGGCGTGATGCGCCTTACTTTATGCAGTACGTGGAACGTTGCCAGTCGTTCCTGCAATGGGGACAGCCCGACAACGACTTCCTCGTGTTGTTGCCCGTTCGCGATATGTGGCAGAAGAACACGAAGAAGTTGCTGATGCAGTTCTCCATCCACGCTATGGGTGAGTTGGCGCCTGAGTTCATCAAGACCATTCTCGATATCGACCGGGCAGGCTTCGACTGCGACTACATCTCGGAGCGCCTGCTGATGGATGTGACCTACAAGAACGGTATGCTCGTGACGAAGGCTGGAACACGCTATAAGGGTTTGATAATTCCAGGAAGTGGCAATATGCCAGAGACTGTTAGTCAGCATATTACGCAGCTGAAAGCCCAAGGTGCCCATGTATTCTATCAGATAGACACCAAGGAACTGAACAAGGCTGCCAAGCCAGAAGTGTTTAAGACGGAATGCGGGCTGAAGGCCATCCGTCGAAAGAACGAGACGGGCTATCACTATTTCATGGCCAACCTGACGCCCAATGACATTGAGACCGTCGAACCGTTAGCCGTTGATTTCAAGGAAGCCGTTTGGTTCAACCCGCTCAATGGCGATATCACGCCGGCAGAGTTCGACCATGATGGCCTCCATATCTGTCTGCGCAGCGGCGAGTCAAGGATTTTACAGACCTACAACGAGGCGATTCCCGTGATGAAGAATCGGGCATCAACCGCGACAGTACCATACACAGACATCATCTTGGAAGGTCCATGGTCATTGTCGTTCGTAGATGAGTCGCCAAGGGTAGGGGGGATGTTCCCCTTAAACAAGGTTCAGCCTTGGACTAATCTCGACAATGACTCTGCCAAAATAACTATGGGAACAGGCGTTTACACCACTTGCTTCAAGCTTTCCAAGAACGATGATCCTAAGGGAGCGTGGATGATAGACCTTGGCGATGTGCGTGAGTCGGCCCGTGTCTACATCAATGGCCAGTTCATAGGCTGTGTCTGGTCCGTTCCCTATGTCCTCGACTGTCGGCAGGCGCTGAAGGTTGGGAATAATGAATTGCGCATCGAGGTGACCAACCTGCCCGCCAACCGCATCGCCGACCTTGACCGCAAGGGAGTGAAATGGCGTAAGATGGAGGAAATAAATGTGGTTGACATCAATTACAAGAAGACCACTTATGAGGGCTGGAAACCCATGGTGAGCGGCCTGAATTCTCAGGTTAAACTTGTCAGACGATGACAAGGAATTAAGCAAAGTGGACTACGAAATAAAATAATTTTGGTATTTATACCATTTATTTGCAAAAAAAATCGTACCTTTGCACACGCTTAAAAGCAAATTATTGTTATAACAAAATAAACTTTTATGAATTTCACTTTGTTAATTACCGTCTTGCTGACGGCATTTACATTGGTGGCGGCAGCTTACATAGTGGCTAAGCTGATAGGTCCACGCTCATACGCAAAGGTGAAAGGCGAACCCTACGAGAGTGGTATTCCCACTCGGGGCACGTCGTGGATTCCTGTGAGTATCGGCTTCTACCTGTTCGCCATCTTGTTCCTCATGTTCGATGTGGAAACGCTGTTTCTGTATCCATGGGCAGTCGTGGTGAAAGACTTCGGTGTGATGGCGTTGTTCTCCATCGGGTTTTTCCTTGTAGTATTAGTGCTGGGTCTGGCCTACGCCTGGCGGAAAGGAGCGCTTGAATGGAAATGAAACCAAAAATCAAGTCGATTCCCTACGAAGAGTGGAACGACAACGAGTCGTTGGAGAAGATTGTCGACGAGCTGCACGAGGGTGGCGTGAACGTCATTACGGGCTCGCTGGACAAGCTGATCAACTGGGGCCGTGCCAACTCGCTGTGGTCGTTGACGTTTGCTACGTCGTGCTGCGGTATTGAGTTCATGGCTTGCGGTTGTGCCCGCTATGACTTTGCCCGCTTCGGATTCGAGGTGACGCGTAACTCTCCCCGTCAGGCCGACCTCATTATGTGTGCCGGCACCATTACCCACAAGATGGCTCCTGCCCTGAAGCGCTTGTACGACCAGATGGCCGAGCCGAAGTATGTCATCGCCGTTGGTGGCTGCGCCATTAGCGGTGGTCCGTTCAAGTCGAGCTACCATGTGGTGAAGGGTATCGAGGAGATTGTGCCTGTCGATGTGTTTATTCCTGGCTGTCCGCCGCGTCCCGAAGCAATCATGTATGGCATGATGCAGCTGCAGCGTAAGGTGAAGATCGAGAAATTCTTCGGTGGTGCCAACCACAAGCAGAGTGCTGAGGAGAAGGAGCTTGGCGTATCGAACGAGGAGCTGACGTTCCGTTCGAAGCACAACGACCATCGTCGCGAGCCAATGGTCATCACCGATGTGCCCCAGGAATTCGTTGAAGAAATGAAGTCTGCTGCGACAGAGCAGCAACAAACAGTAAAAGAGGAGGAGGCAGCCGTATGAAGTTAGAGTTCTTATCATTTGAATTTGGCAAGTTCGCACAGGAGATGCAGAACTTGAAGGACAAGAAGGGCTTTGACTATCTTGTCACCATCGTTGGCGAGGACTTCGGCGAAGAGGGTCTTGGCTGTATCTACATTCTTGAGAATACCAACACCCACGAGCGTTGCTCGGTTAAGATGCTGGCCAAGTGTCAGGTTTGCGGCGATGGTATTGCCGCAAACGGTACTGGCGAGACTGACGGACAGCAAATGGCCTACATTCCTTCCGTTATCAATATTTGGAAGGTGGCCGACCTGCTGGAGCGCGAGGTCTACGACTTCTACGGCATCGTGTTCTTGGGTCATCCCGACATGCGCCGCCTGTTCCTGCGCAGCGACTTCAAGGGACATCCCTTCCGCAAGGACTGGCAGTTCAACGACGAGTACACGCTGGAAGACGACGTTGAGCCGGAATACGGCTTAGAGTATTATCTCGACAAGGAGGGCAATCTGCAGTGCAAGCAGAACAAGCTGTTCGGCGACAATGACTATGTTATCAACATCGGCCCACAGCACCCTGCCACTCACGGTGTGCTCCGCCTGCAGACGGTGCTCGACGGAGAAACCGTCAAGCGCATCTATCCGCACCTCGGCTATATCCATCGTGCCATCGAGAAGATGTGGGAAGGCATGACCTACCCCCAGACGCTTGCCCTGACCGATCGTCTTAACTATCTGGGAGCCATGCAGCATCGTCATGCGCTGGTGGGTGTCATCGAGGAAGGTATGGGCGTTGAGCTGACCGACCGCATCAAGTACATCCGCACCATCATGGACGAGCTTCAGCGTCTCGACTCTCACCTGCTCTACACGTCTTGTGTGGCTCAGGACCTGGGTGCCCTGACGGGTATGCTCTACGGTATGCGTGACCGTGAGCACGTGCTGAACTGCATGGAGGAGACCACGGGCGGCCGACTGATCCAGAACTATTATAGAATAGGTGGACTGCAGGACGACATCGACCCGAACTTCGTGAAGAACTGTAAGGACCTTGTAAGCTATCTGCGTCCCACGATCCAGGAGTATATGGACATCTTCGGTGACAACGTCATCACCCATAACCGCTTGGAGAACTGCGGCCCGATGAGCCTTGAGGATTGCATCAGCTATGCTGTGACAGGTCCTGCCGGCCGTGCTTCGGGTTGGAAGAACGACGTGCGCAAGAACCACCCCTACGACATGTACGACAAGGTGGAGTGGGAGCAGTGCACGCTCAGCGGCTGTGACTCCATGGACCGCTACCTGGTTCACATCAACGAGATGTACCAGAGCCTGAACATCATCGAGCAGCTCATCGACAACATTCCCGAGGGTGACTTCTATGTGAAGCAGAAGCCCATCATCAAGGTGCCCGAGGGACAGTGGTACTACTCTGTCGAGGGCGTGGCTGGTGAGTTTGGCGTATATCTCGACTCTCGTGGCGACAAGAGTCCCTATCGCATGAAGATGCGCCCGATGGGGCTCTCGCTGGTTGGTGCCTTCGACCCGATGTTGCGTGGTCAGAAGATTGCCGACCTGATTGCCACTTGTGCCGCAATTGATGTAGTAATTCCTGACATCGACCGTTAGTCGAAGAATTGAAAGATTGAAGAATTGAAAAATTGAAGAAAATATGTTCGACTAACGG